>ENA-UONZ01000256-UONZ01000256.1-human-gut-metagenome-genome-assembly--contig:-C93old-NODE-256-length-94792-cov-67.161637_pt1 | contig 94792 bp, 88 predicted proteins | sample MGYA00242468_ERZ724015 | MGnify/ENA metagenome assembly ERZ724015
CAGTATAGCATATCTGGTAAGACGGTTAAAGTGTTTTACTAGATTTTAGTATCAGGCGGCCTGTCGGGATTGTTCCGCCACCACTCCCGGTGTGTTTTTCCTCCTTGCTCCGGCCGGACAGACGCAGACACTGCCGGAACTTGCCGAAAAACTCCGGCAGCAGATCCGCCAGCAAATCCAACCCGGCAAGATGCAGTTCACGCTCTGGTGGGAGCATGCAAATACCGGGACGGATGCGCCGCCGTTTACTGTCGATGAAACACTGATCCGCAGCGCCGAAAGCCTGGACCCGGCACTCTGCCAGATGCGGCTGCGGCAGCTTCTGGCAAAGGCCTACGCGGAAAACGCGACATGCCTGAGCATGCTGAATGGGCTTAAATTTCAATATATCAGTGTTGCGCAGCATCTGCCAGGCGCGCAGATCCCGCAGAAGTGGGGGGAGCAGATGGAGCGGTGCTTCTCCCGGTATCAGAATCAGGAGCAGCTTTGCCGTTCTGTTCTTGCGCTGTTTGCCGCGCTCTTTTCGCAGAGCGAGTCGCCGAACGCCACCGTGCGCGTCGCGCATGAGATCGATCTCTATATCCGCGAAAACTACCAAACGGATATCACGAACCAACTCCTGTCGCGGAAATTCGGCTTTGTTCCTTCGTATATCAGCAAGATCTTCAAGGCATATAAGGGCGTTTCTCCGTGCAGCTATTTGACGGACGTGCGCATGGAAAAGGCAAAGCGTATGATCATTGAACAGCCGGATCAAAGCCTGAGCGTCATTGCCGCAGCGGTCGGCTATACGGACTTCAGCTATTTCACAAAGGTATTCAAACGCTCCTTCGGCGTAACGCCGTCCGCTTACCGCAATTCGATTTGGAAATAGGCGTAGGGCATATGTACTGCATGCAACAAGCCTGGCCTATTTGTCACTGTATTGCTGAATTATCTGCATCAACTTCGCTGCAAGCACCTGTTCCGTACATGTAAGCAAACCGGACAGAACGCATATACGCGTCCTGCCCGGTATTTCAACACAACCTTCTCACCGTGCGCGCAGAAACACGCCCTTTTTTGCAAGCGCGGTCCAGATCTTGTCTCCGATTATGCAGGTCAGAAGTCCGATTGCCATGCCCAACACGGCTGCGCCAAGGATGTCAGTCGGGAAAGGAACGTAGAGATAGAGCCTTGAAAACGCGATGAGCGCCGCGAGCGGAATCGCTGCAAAGCCAAATTTTCGGTTTGCCTTCGTCAGCACGGTTGCGCCGATGACAGACGAGAGCGTGTGCCCAGACGGGAACGAGTAATCCGTCGGATTGGCAATGAGAAGCTGTACGCTTTCGTCTAACCAGCAGGGGCGAGGTCTTGCGATGAGCGGCTTGAGTGTCAGATTGCCGGCCAAGACACCGACTGCCAGACCCGCCAGCAAAAACGCGCCGTGCTTCCGGTATTTCTTCGTCGCCAGAAGAACACCCGCCGCAAGAATCCAGACCGCGCCGCAAAGCTATCCGGCTGCACGGCTTCCGCCGGGATGCGCTCCAGTTCCTGCCGCAGAAGCGACGAGCAGGCGGCGAAAATAAACCGGCAGTCTGGTTCCATACTGTGTTCCGCATTGTGCCCGCGGAACTTGCGGTGATGGACGATGCCGCGCAGATAACTGAACTGGTTGCAGTCCGGCTCGGTGCAGCCAATCAGAAATGCGATGCAGCGCCGCCGAAGCTGCGGGCTGTTCCTCTGTGACAGGAGATACAGTCCCAGCGCCAGATGATCTTCGCTTCTCATTGCGCGATTCCACCCTCCGGCTTGACACGACCCGGCCGGTCGCGGACGATCAGGAAGGCAAACACCGCAAAAATATTGCAGAACAAGCCGAGAATCGGCCAGAGCGACTTGTTCATGCCCTCGCAAATTGCGCTTTTGTACAACCATGCCATCACCAGCAGCCAGTACACCGCGCCGAGCGCCAGCCATAAAACGATTAAACTTCCGAACAGCACGAAGTGACCAACCGACAGCGGCGTAATATTTTTCTCCCAATCGCCGTGTTCCCGTTCGCCGGCGTGCTCCGACTGATTTTCGCCGGATTGCAGCCGTTCGGTTTTCAATGTTTGCTCCCACGCGTGCGCGTCGCGGATTTGCTGCGACAGGCTCAGCGGAACTGCGATCACACTGACGAGTGCCAGCACCACCGCAAGCACAACGATTGTGATGAATGCCTTTTTGTAATTCCAGCGCATAATTTTTTCTTTCATAGTCTTACCTCCAGACAAAAATAAGCGCGTCTTCTATCTTGGACAATACCATGATAAAAGACGCGCTTAAACTGCTGTGCAAGCAAATTAAAACAAAATTGAAACAGAAATAGCAAAGAAGCATCGCGCCCCAGCGGGTAGGATAATGTGTCCCTGCAGTCCGTGGCTCCTGACCAGCGGGGAATGTTCAGTTCCTATGGGTTCTACGGCCTGCACGCCAATAACTGCGGCACCTATTTGTATCATTTTTGGCAGCATAAGAAAATCCTCGAAGCAAACGATCTGCCGATTGACCTGAATGTCCACAGTCTGCGTTACACGGCGGCAAGCCTGTTCATTGCCAGCGGCACAGACGTCGGCACAGTCGCGGGGCTCCCCGGTCACAGCCAACCGATGACTGCACTGGACATCTATACCACGCCGTTGATAAGAACAAGAAAACGAACAGTCAGATCATGCAGAGCAGCTTGGAAATCTGAAAACGTTGTCCCGGTCTGCACAAATGGCGCAAACCGGGACGATTTTAGTTTACGGATAGTTCGACTGTAACCGTGTCGGCATCCGGAACATGTTTTGCGGCGCAGGCTGCAAGCGAATGCATTTCGCTTACAAGCAGGCAGAAAAGAACGATCCGCTTCATTTCAGATACGCGTCAAAGAACACCTTCAGCTTTTCAAACGGGATCACGTCCATCTGATCATAAAGGTCTGTGTGGCTCGCGCCGGGGATGATGAGCAGTTCCTTGTTGTCGCCGGTCAGTTTGCTGTAAGCCGTCTCGCTGAAGTAGCGGGAGTGCGCCTTTTCTCCGTGTACCAGCAGCACGGCAGAGCGGATCTCGCTGCTGTACTGCAAAATCGGCATATTCAGGAACGACAGCGAGGAGGTCACATTCCAGCCGCCGTTGGAGTTCAGGCTGCGGGGATGGTATCCGCGCGGAGTTTTGTAGTAGGCGTAGTAGTCCTTTACAAACTGTGGTGCGTCCTCCGGCAGCGGATCGACCACACCGCCTGCCAGCGCATAGGTTCCGTTTTTGTAATCCTCGGTGCGCTGCGCATTCAGCGCCTTCCGCTTTTCAAAGCGTGCCTGCTCGGAATCCTCTGCGTCAAAATAGCCGTTGGCGGTCACACGGGTCATGTCGTACATAGTCATGGCGGCGGTCGCCTTGATGCGCGTGTCGATGGCCGCGGCGTTGATCGCCATACCGCCCCAGCCGCAGATGCCGATGATGCCGATACGCGCCGGGTCAACGTGATCCTGCACAGACAGAAAATCCACCGCTGCGCAGAAATCCTCGGTATTGATGTCGGGCGAAGCAACATATCTGGGCGCACCACCGCTCTCGCCGGTATAGGACGGGTCAAAGGCAATCGTCAGAAAACCCAACTCCGCCATCTTCTGCGCGTACAGCCCGGAGGACTGCTCCTTTACCGCGCCAAACGGGCCGCTGACTGCGATGGCGGGCAGCTTGCCCTCTGCGCCCCTCGGTGCGTACAGATCCGCTGCCAGCGTGATGCCGTAGCGGTTGTGAAAGGTCACCTTTCTATGATCGACCTTATCGCTTTTGGGAAACACCTTGTCCCATTCCTGTGTCAAATGCAGCTGTTCCATGTTCAAATCTCCTTTCCGGCCTGATAGGCTCGTTCCAATGCAGGGTGCCCGGCGATCTCGCCGACATCATTTACGCCGCCCGCGAAAATCGTCTCCACCAGCTGACAGCGCGGGAAGCAGTCTACCCAGCCCTGCACGGCCTTTTCGGTGCCCTCCACGGTTCCTGGCTCATCCTCCGCTGCTGTTGCCAGCAGATAGGCTTTGGTAAAAGCGTAGTCTGTGTCAAAGAGGGGGTTCGCGCGGTCGAGCATCGTCTTGAGTTGACCGCTGACGCTGTAATAGTAGACGGGCGTGGCAAATACCAACACATCCGCGTCGTGCATTTGGGATACGATTTCTACTGCATCGTCTTTGATGACGCAATGGCCAAGTTTCAGACAGGCAAAGCAGCCCTTACAGAAGCCGTACTGCTTTTCCCGCAGATGCACAAGTTCTACCTGATTGCCTGCCTCCTGCGCACCTTTGGCAAAGGCTGCCGCCAGCGTCTCTGAGTTGCCTCCCTTGCGCGGGCTGGAGGAAAGAATCAACACCTTTTTATTCATCGTAAAACACTCCTTGCGTTTTGTTTTCTGGTGTGCTACACTCATGATAAGACATAAACCTGACTTTAGGTCAAGCTTTTTCAAGAAATTTTTTGGAGGCTTTTTATGTACACGATCGGACAGGTGGCGGAGATGTTCGGCTTGCCCATCTCCACGCTGCGCTATTACGACAAGCAGGGGCTGTTTCCACACATGGAACGGGTATCCGGTATCCGGAAATTCAGCGACACGGAGATTGAGGCGCTCCGGGTGATCGAATGTCTGAAAAAAGCGGGCATGGAAATTAAGGATATCAAGCAGTTCATGGACTGGTGCGTGGAGGGACCTTCGACCTATCCGCAGCGCAGGGCGATGTTTAAGGCGCAGCGGACGCATGTTGAGGCGGAGATCGAGCGCATGAACCGGACGCTCGATATGCTGAAGTTCAAATGCTGGTATTATGAGCAGGCGATCAAAGACGGCAACGAGGACGCGATCCCGGCGATGATCCCCGATCACCTGCCGGAGGACATCCGCAGAGCATACGAAAATTCCCACAGCGATTGAACGGCTGTTGGTTTGCTGAACATTCCAGAAACCGTTGAAAACACTGGACAAACCGGCTTTTTACCTATCGAAACACCGTGCTCTACCGCATCCGAAGAATGCAGGAGGAATTCGGTATCCCGCTGGATGAACCGGTCAAGCACGCCGACCTGCTGCTGAGCGTGTCGCTTCTGCTGTTTGAAGCGAAGGGCCCGGATTTCTTCCTGCCGCAGCTGCCGCCTGATAATTCATAATTCGGTCATGCTTCGGGCAAGATTTCGTCACAACTTTCTGTCAGGATATCATAATGAAAAGCTGTATACAATTTCCCTCAAATTCTACCACGGGGGGATGTAAAATTCCCCGCATGTTCGATAGAATTGCTGCATCCGAAGAAACAGGAGGCATTCCAAATGAACCAGACAACCATCGGCAAATACATCGCGCGCAAGCGTAAGGAACAAAATCTCACGCAGGAGCAGCTGGCGCAGCAGCTCGGCGTGTCCAACGACCATCTACAAGTGGGAAACCGGCAAATGTATGCCGGACTACAGCATCATCCATAAACTCTGCGACGCGCTTCATGTGACGCTCCCGGAACTGATGGACGGCGAGGATGCGGCAGAAGACAGCGTGCGTGTCTATGACGATGCGCAGATCCTCGACCTTCTGCACCGCACGCAGGAACTCGAACGTCAGAAGGGGATCCTCTATGGCGTCGCGCTTATCACCCTCGGCATTGCCAGCAGCGCTATGTCGGGGACGGTCGGAGGGACCGATGTGCGGGATTTCATTTCCGGCATCCTGATGGTGCTCTCCGTCGTGGAAATTCTGGCGGGCATTGGGATCGTCGGAAAAAAGCTTCTAAAATAGTAAAGAAGCCTGCCGCTTGTGCAGAAAGCACAAACGTGAAAAGCAGAATGTGCGGTGCTTGACCGGGTCGTGCCGACGGAATATAATAAGAAAAAATCCCCAAAAGGAGTGGCAAAGCCCATGAAAGAAAACCGAAGGCTCCTGAAGGAAGTCCTCAAGGACATCCGGCACGATATGACGGACGAGGAAGTCCTGAATCTGCTGGCAGACAGTAAAATTTCCGAAAACCCCACCGCGGAAAAATACACGCTCGGACAGCGCGCGGCGGATGCGATCGCAAAATTCGCGGGCAGCTGGGCGTTCATCTTTTCGTTCACGGGCGTGCTGATCTTGTGGATGGTCGTCAATACGGTTCTGGCTGCAAAAGCCTTTGACCCGTATCCGTTTATTCTTCTCAATCTGGTCCTCTCCTGCGTCGCTGCCATTCAGGCGCCGCTCATCATGATGAGCCAGAACCGGCAGGAGGAAAAAGACCGCCGCCGCGCGGAGAATGATTACAAGGTCAATCTCAAGACCGAAATCATGATCGAAGACCTCTACGACAAAGTCAACGCCATCTTGGCCAAGCAGTCTGCACTGGAAAAGAAGCTGATCGAGCAGGAAGAAAAACAGGTCCGGCCCTGAACCTGTGCAAAAAGAACCGGCGCACCGCCCGAGTGGATGGTGCGCCGGTTTTGTCATCAGATCACGCGGAAATCGCAGTGCGTGAAAGTGGGCTGAGGGCGGTTGGGCTGGAAGAAGTCCAGCAGCAAGTCGGACATTTCTGTGCCGATCTCCCGCAGGACCGGGCAGCCGACATAGCAGTCATACCCGCCGGTCCCGCTGGCGCGGTAGCTGCTGAGGCAGGCGGTGAAAACATCGTCGTCCGCGACGGGACGGCCGTTTACGCAGAGTTCCGTGACGCGCTGACCGATCGGGCGGGAGCAGTCAAAGACATAATGCACACCGGCATAGTAGTCGTAATTGTAATGCTCGACCTTCGGCTTCAAAAACGCATCGGAAATACGAAGCGTTCCGTCTGCGTTCCGGATGAAATATTCCGCGCTGCGTTCCATCGCCCGGCGCAGGACCGCACCGGTGATCTGCAGAATCGTCAGTGTATTCGTATAGGGATAGGCGTTCAAAATATCCCGGCGGCGCACGGTCTGCGGCAGACCTGCCGCGTCGTTGGCAAGACTCGTGACGGAGATCTGCGCGCCGCTTGCGGCCAGCTGCACAGTATTAAACAGGTCTGCGAGCGGGGTTCCGTTCGCAGCCATGTGCAGCGGCGTATCCAGCGTCAGCGGCGCCTCCAGATGCCCGACGACCTGATCGAGCCAGTCCTGCGCACCGCGCTCTATCTCTGAAAATTCCGTGAGCCATTCTGTGCAGCATGGGCCGCCTGCGTGGATTGTCTGGCTGGAAAACTGCGCGCCGCTGTCCGATACAGAGACTTCCACGCGCAGAAACTCCTGACCTTTGTCCGACGGCTGCACAACGAAGGTATTGCGAACCATCTGGCCTGGCACGGACATATGCTGGTGGCCGGTCAGGAGAATGTTGAAGTCCAGTTCCTGGCAAATGCGGTAGGCGACGTTCTCATGTGTCGTGGAAAGCGTCCGGCCGCTGGCAAGATCGCGCTCAAATCCTCCGTGATAGACGCACACGGTCAGATCGACCTTGCCCTTCAGCGCCGCAAGCGCTGCGGCGGCCGCAGGGATGGGATCCTCAATCCGGATTCCAGAAAGATGCTCCGGACGTTCCCAGATGTTTACATAATCGGTGACGATACCGACGATGCCGACGCGCAGTCCGTTTTCCAGCATATGCACGCGCGCGGGAAAACGGACGTCGCCCTCGTCCCAGCGGACATTCTCGCAGACACAGCGTGCCCGGAGCGCGTTCAGATAGCTGTCCAGATACGGCATACCGTAGTTGAAATCATGGTTGCCGAGCGTCACATAGTCGTATCCGCAGCGGTTCATGATCTGGGCAAACTGCGCCGCGCTGCCGACTGTATCGTGACAGAAGGCACCGAACGGCGAGCCTTGCAGAAGATCGCCGCCGTCGATGATGAGCGTATTGCCGTCCTTTTGGAACTGGCTGGCGCATTTGAACAGGCCGAGATCCTGTTCCTTCTGACTGCGGTAATCCGTGGGATAGATGTAGCTGTGCAGATCGGAGGTAAAGTAGATTGTCAGCTTTCGTTCCTGCATATCGTTACCCCCTTGCCAGCTTGACGCGGATCTTTGCCGAGATCCACTCAATGATGAGCACCAATACGATGAGCCCCAGTAAGATTGCACCGACCTCGTTCCAGCGGTAGGAACTCATGGCGAAGATCAGCGGCGCGCCGATGCCGCCCGCGCCGACAAGACCGAGGACGGTCGCGTCGCGCAGGTTCATGTCAAAGCGGTAGATGATCGTGGAGGTGAAGTCTGCGGTCAGCTGCGGCAGGATGCCATAGCGGATCTTCTGGAAGGTCGTGCAGCCCGCGGCGTCCAAAGATTCCAAAATTCGCTTATCCAAATCCTCAATGCTCTCGATGAACATCTTGGATACCATGCCGATCGAGCACAGTGACATCGTAAGCAGGCCCGCAAACGGGCCCGGCCCGGTCACGCGGATGAACATCAGACCGTAGACAAAGGCCGGAATGGTGCGGATCGCCGCAATAAGCACGCGCCCGATAAACGCCACGCCCTTTGGCACCAGATTGCTTGCGGACAGGAACGACAGCGGCAGCGAAATGACCGCGCCGACGATCGTACCGAGAAATGCGATGCAGAAGGTTTCCAGCAGCAAATATGGCACACCGTCCGTACCGAGCGTGAACAGAAGCTTTGCCGAAGGATGGAAGATGCCGGAGAGAATGTTGCCCGCAACCTCCAATCCGTTGCCGGTGGGATTGCTGACCCTGACGGCAGAGCCGGACCATGCCAGCAGGCACGCAATGCCAAAGGCTGCCAGTATCTTCCAGATCCAAGTCTTCGGCGCGGAGGCATAGGCTTTGAGAATTTTTTCGTTCATGGCCGTTTCCTCCTTACGTCAGGCGCTTGCGCAGCGCGTGGCTGACGCCTTCGATGATCATGACGGTGATAAACAGCACGATCAGGATCATGCCCAGACTGTCATATTCGCGCCAGCCGATCTTTTCGTTCATAATAAGGCCCAGGCCGCCCGCACCGACATAGCCGAGGATGGACGCATAGCGCACGTTGCCCTCCAGGCAGAACAGGGACACGGACAGATATGTCGGCAGCACCTGCGGGAAGATGGCGGTGACGAACGCGCGCAGCCGCGTCGCGCCGAGGGCCTCCAGCGCCTCATACGGGCCCATATCGACCGTTTCAATGATCTCAAAGAGTTGCTTGCCGACATAGGCAAACGTAAAGACCGCAATGGCACAGGTGCCGGCCATGGTGCCGAGACCGAAGATATACGTCGCAATCAGTGCGCAGACGAGCGTCGGCAGCGTCCGTACCAGACTCAAAAACAGGCGCACCAGAAACACCACGACGCGGTTCGTCACGATATTGCTGGCCGCGGCGATGGCAAACGGAACGGCCAGCACCGCGCCGATAAACGAGCCGAGGAAGGACATTTTGATCGTGTCCCACAGCGGCTGCCAGATCTTTCCCAAATACGCGGTATTGGGCGGGAACATGGCCTTGAGAATGTCAAAGAATTTGCTGCCCTTCTTCACCAGAACGGAAAAGTTGAAGCCGGTCACGCGGACGGATACGGCCGTCAGCAGCAACAGAATCAAAATCACCAGCGGCGCGCGGCTGCACTTTTCCTCGACGACGGTGCCGTCGGAAAGCGTATAGCGGCGGGGCCGGAATATGCGGTCATACAGGCTCATACGGCAGCCTCCGAGACGGCGTCCTCTCCGTAGATCGCATCCAGAACCGTCTGATCGACCTGCTTCGACGGGCCGTCGTAGACAATCCTGCCGGCGCGGATGCCGATCACGCGGTCAGCGTATTCCAGCGCCAGTTCCACATGGTGGATGTTCAGCAGGATCGAGATGCCCAGTTCCTGATTGATGTGTACGAAGTCCTCCATGACCTGCTTGGCTGTCACCGGGTCGAGCGCGGCGACCGGCTCGTCCGCGAGAATGATATGCGGGTCCTGCGTCAGCGTGCGCGCCAGCGCGACGCGCTGCTGTTGTCCGCCGGAGAGTTGATCCGCGCGCATATAGGCCTTGTCCAGAATGCCAACCTTGTCCAGAGACTCGAGCGCCTTGAGTTTGTCCTCTTTGCGGAACGCGCCCAGCAGCACGCGCCAGAACGGCATGTCCGGCACGCAGGCGGCGAGCACGTTTTTGATCACGCTCGTGCGCGTGACGAGATTAAACGACTGGAACACCATGCCGATCCCGCGCCGGAACTGCCGCAGGCGCTTGCCGGACAGGCCCGTGACATCGGTGCCGTTTACTGTCAGCGTGCCGGATGTGATCTGATGCATGCGGTTGACGGCACGCAGCAGCGTGGACTTGCCCGCGCCGGAACGGCCAATGATGGCGACGAATTCACCGTCATCGATGCGCAGGCTGACGTCGTCCAGGCCGACCGTGCCGTTGGGATATACTTTGGATACATGGTCAAATACGATCATAAAGCGTCCTCATTTCTATAAGAAGCGCGGGAAGGCCCCGCACAGCGGAAGGTATCTGCCGTGCAAGTCCTCCCCGCGTTGGGAAAGTTCGATTATCAGCCTGCTGCGGTCAGCTCTTGAATGAGCTTCTGCGCGGCACGCTCGTTGTCATAGTCGGAAGCCTGTGCCTTCTGATAGCCGTTGTGGCTGTAGATGGCGATGACCTGCTTGCCTTCTTCGGTGTTGCCGATGTTGATGAACGCATCCTGCAGGGCTGCAATCAGATCGGCATCCATGATCTCGGAGTTCTTGCTGACCGAGATGGTGTCGTTGTAGATCGGGGCGGTGACGCCGATAACATTGGTCTCTTCCCAGATGGAGCCTTCGCGGCCGAACTCGGTGTTCCAGCGTTCGGCATAGTCGCGGCGGGCGTCGGCGTAGGTCACGAGAACATCGACCTGGCCGGAAGCGAGACGGGCAAACGCACTGGCGTAGGAATCAGACTGCACAGCGCTGCTCAGATCCGAAATGCCCTTGCCGTAGCGATCCTGCAGCCACAGAGCCGGGTAGATGTAACCGGCAGGGGAGGACGTGCCCATGACGCTCCAGTTGGCGCTGTTGAGATCATCCCAGGTCAGTTCTTCACCGGCGTTGACCTTGGCGGCCAGTTCCTGACCCTTTTCGGACGGGCCGGCGATGAACAGTGCACGGTAGGAGACAGCCTGCTTGTCGGAAGCCTCGGTGGGCTGGCCGTCGTTCCAGTCCTTGGCGTTGTCGGAGTCCTTGCTCAGACCGTCGCGGGTCGCGGTCAGGATAACCTCTGCACCGTCATCATACAGAACGTAGGTGCCGCCGGGGATCAGGCCAACGTCGATGGTGCCGGCTTCCAGACCTTCGCCGACCGCCTCATAGGTGGTGCCGACGGTGATCTCAACGTCCTTGACGTCGTAGCCTTCCTTGGCCAGTTCGTCCTTGAGCAGCTGTTTGAGCGGCTCAGTCGCAGTGATGATCTCCTGCGGCTCGCGGGAGGGAACAAAAGCGACCTTCAGCGTTTCAATGGTCTTGGCTGCCGTGTCGGTGGTTTCTGCGGCATCGTTGGTGTTAGCGGTGTCGGCAGTGTCAGTAGATTCAGCGGGTGTCTGCGCGTCCTGTGCGGCCTGATCGCTGCTGTCTGTAGCGTCCGTGCTCTTTGCAGTGCAGCCGGCCAGAACGCCGAACAGCATCACGAGCGCAAGCAAAAGTGCAAGAATTTTCTTCATTGATACTTCCTCCATTAAGATTGTCTGTTTCTGTTTGTGCCGCCCTTCCGGCAGATGCCTTGGGGCGATGGACTGCGGCGGGGAGCAAACCCTCATTCCGCATTGTAATTATAACATATGCACAGAGGAAAAAATTTTTCGTTTGCGTAAAAAAAGTATTTATTGCGCAATCGGGTCCGGTGAGAAGAACCGCGCCATCAGTTCCTCGAAGATCAGGATGATATGCCCAAAGAATAGATTCGGCAGGCTGCCTGCCAGCGTCTGCTTCGCACCGTCCACGACGAATACGAGGTCGGAAAGCTGTGCAAGCGTGGAGTCACTCCGGCGTGTGAAGGAGATGATCCTCTGTCCATGCTGTTTGGCATGGCGTACGTCATTGAGCACCGGCTCGGTTTCTCCGCTCTGGCTGACGGCGAACATGATTGCGCTCTCGTCTGCGTCCGCGCGCTGATGCGCTTCCTGAAAGAGCATGTAGTCGTAAAAATGCACGTTGCTGAAAGCCATAAAGCCGCAGATCGACATGCGTTGGACGATATAGGCTCCGACGATGTTGGAAAAGCCTTCGCCGGTCGTAAAGATTTTTCCCCGCCTGCGCTCGTGCAGCAGCGTGCAGAAGCCACTGATGAGATCCCCGGAATAGTTGTCGATCAGGCTCCGCAGTGTCTCCTCCGTCGGCTTTTCAGAGGCGGCGAATTGACGGCTGAGATGGTAGTAGAGTTCGCTGTAGCCGTCGAAGCCCAGCCGCTTGCACATCTTTACGATGCTCGCCGTGGACAGATAGTTTTCCGCCGCGATCTGCTGGATGCCTACGCGCTTCTCGCCGCGCTCAATGTGCGCCGTGATGCTGGTGATCACCTTGCGCTCGTCCTCCGACAGCAGATTTGTCAGAAGAAAATAATTGTCGCCCATACATAGCCCTCCATCGGCTCCGTTCTCCCAGATTCAACTTTTTACATCATTATAAAATAAGCCTCTCAGATGTCAAGGAAGCTATGTCAAAAATCTGCGCAGCAGGCGGTTGAGAAAAGTCATTTTTGGCGTTGTACTGCACGATCTTCAGACTGCAAAAAGCCTTCCGGCTGCGGTAAGACGACGCTGCTGCGGATGATTGCGGGGCTGGAAACGCCTGCTCAGACGCAGCCCGCCGAGACCATAACAACTCCGACAGAAGAAGCCCCTGCTGCCGAAGAACCTGCCGAAGCCGAAGAAGCGCCTGCGCTTTCCGGTAAGGTCACCGTCTATATGCCGAGTCCTGCCGGTCTTGCCGACAAGCTGGCTGCCGCGTTCACAGAAAAGACCGGCGTTGAGGTCGAGCAGTTCCAGGGCACGACGGGCGAAATTCTCGCAAGACTCGAAGCCGAACAGGCAAACCCTTTGCCTGACGTCGTCATTCTCGCCTCGTGGTCCGATGGCCTCAGCATGAAGGCCGACGGACAGCTTGAGAGTTATACCCCCGCCAATGCCGATAAGGTCAACGACGGCTGGATCGACGAGGACAATATGCTCTTTGGTTCCAGCGCCTCTGCGGTCGGCGTGATCTACAATACCACCGTTGTTCCCGAACTGAACGCCGACTGGTCCGAGTTGGCAGATGAACAGTATAAGGACATGATTGCCATTCCAGACCCCGAAAAGTCCGGCGCGTGCAAGGATTTCCTTGCGGGCTTCGTGACCGGTACGGCTGACGGCGAGGCAGTCATGCAGAGTTGGGCGGACAACGGCTTGACTGTTTCCGGCGCGAACAAGGCGGCGCTCGAAGCTGTTACCACCGGCGAAAAGGGCATTCTGATCGCGGGCGTGGATTACAACGCTTATTCCTCCATGGCCAAGGGCGAGCCGCTGAACATCTACTATCCTGCCTCCGGTACGGTCGTCAATCCGCGTCCTGCCATGATTCTTAAGACCGCGCCCAACATAGATAACGCCAAGGCGTTTCAGCGTGTCAAAAAAGTCCGATCACGATCGATATCGTTCTGCTTCGTAGGGGTGGACGACTCTGTCCGCCCGGCAGAGTGCAGCTGATTTTGCGAAAAGCTGCGGCACATACGCATGCACTGCCCGTTTCGGTGTAGGGGTCGATGCCCATCTTCGGCGCTAAGAGCCGCGCGATGCGCGGTTGCGCCTCGAAACTAGCCTGCGGGCGTCGCATCGACCCGGCAGATTGCACCGTTTTTACGGTAATCTGCGGCGAATTCGCAACTTCCAGGCGGGCCGATGTAGGCATCGGCCCCTACAGAGTCGGAGTTTTCAGGCATCAACGGATAAAATGCTGTGTTTTCAAGGAATGTTCAGCTTTCGGCGAAAACGTCCGTCTTTTCTGAATTGTTGCGGAACCATTGAAAACACTGGACAAACCGGCTTTTTCGGTTTTACAGGTGATAGTAGTCAAATCGTAGTCATGCAACTGCCCGTGGCAGAAAAACTGTTTCAGGAGTGAATCACATGATGCGCAGCTTCTACAAAGCATGAAAAGTGATCTGCGTACAGCTGTAGAGGATAGCCGTCTGGCTTCTCATCTGTATGCGAGGCGGTCGCTATTTGACAAAAAGGGCTGTATTCGATACAATAAACGTAAAAAAGAACGCGCAGGAAAAAGGAGGCCGACTGATGAACTTATGGCACGATATCAGCCCAGAGCGGATGCAGCCGGAGGATTTTCTGGTGGTGATCGAAATTGAAAAGGGCTCAAAAAACAAATATGAGCTGGACAAGCAGACCGGTGCGCTGCGGCTGGACCGGATCCTCTACACCTCGACGCACTACCCGGCCAATTACGGCTTTATCCCGCGCACCTATGCCGATGACGGAGATCCGCTGGACGTGCTGGTTTTGTGCAGCGAGCCAATTCGCCCGATGAGCTTGGTGCGGGTCTATCCGGTCGGATATTTTACCATGCGCGACAACGGTGCGATGGACGACAAAATTCTCGCGATCCCGTTTGGCGATCCGATGTTCAACGGATATTCTGCCTTGTCCGATCTGCCGGCGCATGTCTCCAATGAGATCAGCCATTTTTTCAGCGTCTACAAGCATCTGGAGCCGGATACCAACGCGGAGGTCGACAGTGTCCATGGCCGTGCTGAGGCCGTCGCGGTGATCCGGGAGGCCTTTGCGGCCTACCGGCGAAAATTCAATCAATAGATTAAGAAAAAGGTTTCTGCAGCTTAGGCTGGCAGGAACCTTTTTTCTGGATTTGTCTTGCCAGAATTGCGGTTGTATGGTAAGCTCGAACTGTAAAAGAGGTGAAACAGAAGCGCAGAAAAGGAGGCGGTATCATGTTTTGTCCAAAGTGCGGAAAAGAACTCCGGGAATATGAGCGCAGCTGCCCGTATTGCGGCGCTGCCGCAGCCCATGGACGTGGAAACCGGCATAGAATCAAGCCTATGGAGCTGATTGCCATCGCAGCCGGTGTGCTGGCGCTGCTCCTGGCCTGCACGGTACTTGTGTATCAGATTGCACAGCGGAAAAAAGAAGCCCGGTGGAAGGAACTGACGGTGGACAGGCGGGAAGCAGCGGCAGTGGTTCCGGTGGAGCCGTTAACGCGGCAGCAGTTTCTCAGGTTCACGGCCGCTGACGCGCAGACGGCTGCAGCTGTGCCGGACTACAGTGTATCCGGGGACTTGCATGAGATCACAAATCTGGAATGGATGGAGTGGAACGGGCTTTCCGACACGGCCAAAGCCATCCTTGCGCAGAATTTGTTTGTGGTCGAGCCGGATTTTTATTCCGAGTTTTTCGGCCGCTATGAATGGAATCGCTATCTGCAGATCCCGAATTTTGTAACGGTAGATTCCATGATGCACACCTATCATCTGTATTTCAGCCTGCTTCTGAACCGGACGGAAAAGCAGCAGCTTGCCGCGCAGCTGCAAACGCTGAGCAAAGACATGCTGCGCGCATCTGCCGCACAGCTGGACGCACTGACCGGAACAGCGTGGGAGAATGCGGCAAAGCACAGCACAGTGTATTTCGCGGTGGGTGCTGCGCTCCAGGATCCGAAGATTCAGGTGCCGGAGCAGGTGAAGGATGTTGCTGCGCAGGAGTTGTCTGCCATTTATGCAGCAGAGGGTATTGCCCCGTGTGCTGTAACGGAAGATCTTCTGGATTATTCCCAGTTCAAGCCGCGCGGCTACTATGAAGGCGACGAGACGCTGGAGGCGTATTTCCGCGCGATGATGTGGTACGGGCAGATCAATTTCACGCAGAAGAAGGAGGATATGAACCGCACGGCGCTGCTGATCACACTGGCGCTGCACGACACAGCGTCGGACAACTGGGAAAAGCTCTACACCGTGACCTCATTCTTTGCGGGTGTCAGCGACGATCTTGGCTATTATGAGTATCTGCCGGCAATCGAGGCTGCCTACGGCACCATTCCAGACACGGAACTGCTGCGCGCGGATGAGACTGCCTATCAACACTATACTGAACAGATCAGGACGCTTGCTGCGCCGCAGATCAACTCCATCCCGGTGATCGACCCGGAAGGAACCGTCGATCTGGCACAGGCAGGAAAGGGCTTCCGCTTCATGGGGCAGCGTTTTACGCTGGATGCCGCCGTGATGCAGCATCTGGTGTTCAACAAGGTCAGGGAAAACGCACAGGGAGAACGGCGGATGCTGCCGGATGTGTTGGATATGCCGGCGGCGCTCGGCTCTGAGACGGCGCTGTCCATTCTGACGCAGCAGGGCGATACGGCTTACGCACACTACCCGGAGCAGATGCAGATGCTCCGAAGCGCGGTGCGCAGCGCACCGGAGGAGCTGTGGTCGGCGAGCCTCTACGCGGGATGGCTGTACACGCTCAATCCTCTTCTGGTGGAAAAGGGTGCCGGATACCCGTCGTTCATGACGACGGAGCAGTGGAAAAAGAAGGCGCTGGAAACCTACGCGGGCAGCTTTACGGAACTCAAGCACGACACGGTACTCTATGTCAAGCAGGTGATGGCGGAGATGGGCGGCGGCCCTCCGGAGGAGCTGGATGACCGCGGCTATGTGGAGCCGGAGGAGGAGGTCTATCGCCGGTTCGCGGAACTGGCGGAGCAGACGGCAGACGGGCTTCAGACATATGGAATTCTGGATCCTGCTGACCGCGAAAATCTGACACGCCTCGCTTCGCTCGCGCGGAGCCTTGAGACGATCAGCCGGAAGGAGCTGCGGAATGAGCGGCTGTCGGATGAGGAATATGACCTCATCCGGGAATACGGCGGCACGCTGGAGCATTTCTGGATCGAAGCTGTCAAAGACCGGACAGATGCGGAGTATCTCGACGCACGGGAAATCCCGGCGTCCCTGGTGACAGATCTTGCCACAGACCCGAACGGAATGGTTTTGCAGGCCGCGAACGGCCGTCCGGCGCAGATCTATGTGATCGTACCGGTGGATGGGACGCTCCGCATCGCCTCCGGCGTCGTCTATAACTTCTATCAGTTCCGTCAGCCGCTGTCGGCGCGTCTGACGGATACCGAATGGCGGCAGATGATCGGCGAATGGATGTCGCCGGACGGGCGCTTCCATCAGGATGAAACGCCGGAGAAGCCGTGGTGGACGCAAAGCTATTGGGTGCAGGGGTGAGAAAATGGCTCCTGCTTCCGGTACTGGCGGCTGTCTGCGGCGCAGGCCTGCTCCTCTGGCGGCTGGGCTGTTTCCTGCCGCGCTGGATCGTCTGGCAGGAGGCAGACTATTTCTGTACGGCGGAGGAAGGCCCGGAGCAGCTCAGTCTGCACAGAAAAACGCTTCGTGCAGTCTCTGACGGAAGTGAGATCTGGCGCTCGGTGGCAGGACAGAAGGTGCAGAGCCTGCTCTGGTGCGATATCGACCATGACGGAGCGCCGGAGCTGCTGCTGCTCGTCTGGCGATGGGGGCGGTTCGGAAAAAGCCGGCCGTTCTGGAAAACCGAACCGGACTGGGGCTGGTCGCAGCATATTGATATTTACGACTGGACGGGAAAGAACTTTCGCCCGGCATGGATGGCCTCGGATATCGGTCTGGATGCCGCCGCGTGGCAGTTTGACGAACAGCAGCGGCTTGTCATCACCGAACGGAGCGGACGGGAAAGCGCATGGGACTGGATCAGCTGGGGGCTTGTCAGAATTGCATAACGGCATTGGTGCAGAACAGGAGGAATGGACAATGGGGAAAATTACCATCCAGAATTATACATGCAAGAACCCGATCACGATGATCGGGTTTGAGGCGGGGATCTGCTGGGGTGCGGACACCGCGGATGAAAAAAAGAACTATCGCAGAGGGCTGGACTGTCTGGAGAGCGGGCATGGAAGAACGTTTGAGTTTCCGGATGTCTATCTGACGCTGGAGGGATATTCGGCGAGGGTGATCCGGGAGTGGTACACGCACATCGGCGGCCAGCCGACGCGGCTGCAGGCCAGCACGCGCTATATCAACTATGAGCATGGCTTTGACTATGTGACGCCGGCCAGCATTGCGGAGCGTTCGGCCGCAAAGGCGGTCTACGATGAACTGATGGCAGAAATTCAGAAGCATCTTGCCCGGCTGGACGAGCTCGGCGTCCCGCGCGAGGATTCCGCGATGGGGCTGCCGCTCGGCATGGAGACGAGGATCGTCTGCAAGCACAACCTGCGGAATCTCATGGATATGTCGCGCCAGAGGATGTGCAGCCGTGCATATCACGAATACCGCGCACTGTTCAGCGACCTATGTCGGGAGCTGAGCGGTTACTCGGAGGAGTGGGACTACACAGTCAGCCATTACTTCATGCCAAAGTGCAGAGCCATCGGTTTTTGCCCGGAGAAGCATTCCTGCGGCAGAATGCCGCCCAGAGAATAGAGCGGAAATACCACACGGGAGAGAATCTGATTGCGATTTTCTCCCGTGTGGTATCCGCAGCTTATGACTCCGACGCAAGCTCTGCTTGACAAATTGGAGCTTCTATTACAGGAGATTTCATCAGGAATCTCCTGTACCGTCTGATTGCTTGTTTTAATCTTTATGGTGTCAAGTGCCTGATATGTATGGATTCTTGCTACGCTTCGGTCTACAGAATCGGCAGCCCGAAGCCCTTGTGTGATATCAGAAGAGAACCGGCGTCCTCGGTCACTTATTATGCGCCGGTCAGCAGCTTGTTCAGCGGGATTCTTTCCGGGTATTTTCCTTCGGTCAGAATGTCATATAAATACCTGTTATCCAGAATCATATCATCCCGGATATCCTGTCAAAGCGGCATCGGTGTCCGGGCGATCAGAATGACCGCCAGAATCGCACCCACAAATGCCGCAGTCCCTACGACTGCCAACAACTTTTTGCTGAGTTTCTTCTTCGCTGCCTTGCCAATCAGCGCGGCGCAAGCCATGCAGACAGCCGCAGCCAAAAGTGCAATGCCCAGCGTTTCCCATAGCCAAGATAGTTCATATAGGATTTTCATGCGATCATCATCTCCTGTTCGTTAAACTGGAAGTTGTTTATCCAAAATGAAATGGAATAACCATATCAAGTAAAACTGCAAGAACTATACTAATTGTTCCCATTAGCGCAGAACTGCTCAATGTGTCTCTCCTCAAAACAATAAGTCCAATAATAAAGACTATCACTTCCAAAACAGATTTTGCATTAAAATACCAGCATCCATATACAAAGCACATATTGAACAATACTGCCAAAATCAGCGCCGATAGTATAAGTGCCAGTTTGCTTTTCCCCCTTGCATACCAGCAGGCAAAAGACAATAATGGAGAAACAGCTGTAAATCCAAACCAAATCACCGCATAACTTCTTGGAAAAAATCCTGCAATATAGTTTGAATACAAATAGTAACTTGCAACCATACCAATAAAGAATGCAAAAACATTAATGCTTGCTCTTATTGCAGAATTGCTATAAATAGAAATACACAGTGCAATCAATACCCAGATTGCAAAACGTCCAAGGAAATTATGAACATCTAATGCTCCATCTATTGCCATAAGCACACTGGGAAGTTCAACTTGACGAAAATCCAAAAATTTTGAAAAAGTCCCCAAAGCTATTCCAAGGAACAATACAGCTATAGTATTTATAATTTTTCTATTATTAGATATTGTTTTTTCTGCATTCCTGATATCATTCAAAAACTTTATCATAATTACCCTCACAAATACCGAGTTGTCTGCCCCTTAAAGTCCAAGTCCTTCAACCCACGCCGCAAGCTCCTGATGCCCGACGCTGCCCTTGAAGACCTTGCCGTCCATCAGCTTTGCGCCTTTGCAGCTCGGCATAAGGCGTCCAATACTTTCGAAGAGGCTGCGAGAGCGTGTTCTTCGAAGTTGGCGGCGAGCACTGTATGTCGTTACGCTCCTTTCGCTTCTGAGTTTGCAGCTTGCATACCATTTGCCTTTCAATTATAGGGGACAGCGGCGGAAAAAGCAATCACAGAGACACTGAAACATGTCAGCATGATTTGATAAAAGGCAAGCTGCCGCCCATTCCGAGCGGCAGCAGATTTTTTTCTGCTTGGGTCTCGTATTAAAAAACCAACGGCAGTCTGCGCGTTGACGGAATGCTGCTTTCAAAACAGGGGGGAAGACGGCCGCAGATTCCTGCTGGATAAAAGCTGGACTGGCGGCAACAAGAAGATTACAGACAGACATCTTTTGGAAAACTGGAAAGTTGTCGTACAAATTGCACTTTTAACAGAAAAGAAAGAAGGGGAAACGGGGCGCTTTTTTGCATTTATCCAAAGATTTTTTGGGATAGTCGGTTCCTGTTGACACTGCCCAAAAGCACTGGTAATATGCAAGCAAGAATTATATGAAATGCTGAGTAGGGGATGCTATGAGCCAAGTTGAACATCGTGCAGAGCGGAGCTTTGCAATCAAGGGGACGCTGGTTTTTACCGCACAGCGGGATCAGTTTACCATCATGGAAGATGCGTATCTGGTTTGTGAGGGGAAAAAGGTCGCTGGGGCCTATGATACGCTGCCAGATCGATATCGCCAGGTCGATGTCCTGGATATGGGCGGTAAATTCGTCATTCCCGGTACCTGTGATATCCATGTCCATGCCTCTCAGGCGTCCTTCCAGGGAATCGGGCAGAATATTGAGAACGGCCAGTGGAATACATGGTTTGACCGCTATGCGTTTCCCGATGAGTCCAGATTTAACGATATTGCATACGCGGAACAGGCCTACACCCGTTTTGCTGAGTCCCTTCTGGCTACACCGACAACGCGCCTGTGCGCCTATGCAACGACCAACCGCGAAGCGACAGAGATTCTCATGAAAGTCTTGGCAAAATACGGATTTGCAGGCTATGTCGGAAAGGTGAATATGGACCGGAATTCTTCGCCGGGCCTGCTGGAAACAACACAGGAGACGATCGCGCAGACCCGCCTTTGGCTGGAAGAGACAAAAAACGGAATTGGTACAATTTATCCGATTCTCACGCCGCGATATTTTCCCAGCTGTACGGAAAGCTGCCTGCAGCAGTTGGGACAGCTTGCAGAAGAATACCACGTCCCGGTGCAGTCGCACCTTTCAGAGGGGCTGGATGAAATCGACTGGGTGCGGGAGCTTGCACCGGATCTTGACTATTATGCACAGGCCTATGACCGTGCGGGGCTGCTTGGATCGAAGACACCTGCCGTGATGGCACACTGCGTGTTTTCATCCCCGGAAGAGGTGGAAACACTGAAAAAGCGCAATGTGCTGGTAGCGCATTGTCCGCAGTCGAACATGAACAGCTGCGGCTGCGCGGCGCCGATCATGGACTATCTGGACGCTGGGATCAAAGTCGGATTGGGTACAGATGTCGGCGGCGGCAACACACTGAATATGTTCCGGACGATGTTTGAGGCGATTTTGGCTTCCAAGGTCTTTTGGGCTTCCAAAAACAGTGCGCGAAATATGGACCAGCGGAAAGTTCTGTCTCTGCCCAATGCGTTCTACCTTGCAACAAAAGGCGGCGGCGTTCTCTGGAAAAGCGGAAGCTTTGAGCCGGGATATTGTTTTGATGCGGTGATTCTGGATGACAGCCGTCTCTGCGACGGCGTGCAGCGGACACCGTATGAACGGATGGAGCGCCTGATTACAAGGTCGGATGACCGGGATATCTGTGCAAAATACATTGATGGTGTCTGCGTCTATAAAAAAGGAGAATAAACCATGACAGCATTTACAGGGGACATTCAAATTCTTCTATATACCGAAGAGGTGGATTTTTCTGCCTGCCGGGACTTCTATCAAACGCTGCTCGGCCAGGAGCCGTATTACAGCTGGGACGAAGGAACGCAGGATCGCGGCGCAAAATTCCGGGCCGGCCGCGGCACAATCAGCGTACTCTGTCAGGCACATGACAGAAAGACCGGCCCTGTGATCGTCAATCTGGAAACCGAAGATGTCGATCAGACCTATCGGGAGCTTACGGCCGCAGAAGGCATCCGGATTGTGAGCAAGCCTGTCACACAGAGTTACGGCACACGGTACTTTGCCGTTGAAGACCCCTGTGGAAACCGGATTAACCTGTATCACAGCAATCACTGAGTTCAGACGATCCTGCGGTTCAGCTGATATTTGATATAGTCCGTGTCCGAGTAGATCTGTGAGCTGATAAACGGTTCATTGTGACTATCCAGACACATGCTGCTCAGAAAGAGCAGCGGATGCTGCTTGTCCTCGAGCAGGGATTCAAGGAACGGGTAGTCTTCCGGTTGGGCAACGGAGATTGTGGTTTCGTCCTGACAGGCGGCGCGGCCGGTTGCGCGAAAAAGGAAAAGCCGCAGATCGGTATTGTTTGACCCAAGCAGCTGTACACACTGACCTTCCGAGAGGAAGGCCAGCGGGAAACTGTCTTCAGCCAGTACACAAAAATGTTCATCTGCCGTGTACAGGCAGCGCCGGGTGAGGATCCGATCTTCTTCACCGATGTGAAAACGGGTGGAAAAGAAAGCTCCTGCACGCTGCTGCACAAATCCGAGCTGCCGCATGGCGGGCGTGTGTCCCTGCTTGGAGATCAGCGTCGGAAAATCGACAAAATGGAGCAGGCTTTCATCCTCCAGCAGCGGCTGACGACGCACATAGGTGCCGCTTCCTTGCCTGCGCTGGACAAAGCCCTCTATTTCCAACTGGCTCATGACTTCCCGGATCGTGGTTCGGCTGACGTCGAAACGCTTTGCAAGCGCTGGCTCTGAGGGCAGCCGCTCGCCGGGTTCTGCATTGCGCAGCAGGAGTTCAAGCTGTGCGCGCACCCTGGATTGTTGTGTTTGTGAGGATAGACGGAGCATAGAAGCAGCACCTCCAGCTTTTTTGCTGATTATAGTCATTTATTAAGAAGTTTACAAGTAAATATATGTATTTCGGGTCGATATCCGAAACGGAAGAAAGGAAGAGAAGCATGCAGCACAGAGATTATTTTGAAAAAGAGGTACGGACGGTTCTCTGCGTCAGAGACCTGGAGCGGAGCCGGAACTTCTATCAGCAGACATTGGAACTGGTTCCGGTCTGGGACGGCGGAATGGAGGGCTGCCGCTTTGCTGCAGCAGGCGGTGCAGTAGAGCTGCGTCCGTCCGGCACCAATCTTCCACAGGGGCCGACGACGATTATGCTGGAGGCGGACAATGTTGATGACTGCTATTCGCGGTTGGCAAGAAAACCGGGGCTGCATGTTTATGAACATATCGCGGACCGCCCGTATGGGATCCGGCTGTTCCAGCTGCTCGATCCGGATGAAAACGTGATTGTGATCTTCTCCTGGAGCCGTGATGTGATGGAGTACCAGCATGGTTGGCAGCCGACAGTTCCGGGGATGTTCCGTGGTGAATACCGCGCAGTGGCGTATGTAGATGTGGCGGACTATGAACAGAGCCTGGCATTCTACCGGGATATCCTCAGGCTCCGTGCATGCTATACCTGGGACTACGGAACAAAGGACCGGGGGCATAAATTTGTAATCGGATCCGGGGACGGAACGCTGGAGGTACTTTGCAGAAAGGATCCGATGCCGCAGGGGAACGAGACGCTGATGTTTGAAGCACAGGATGCAGACAGTTGCTTTGAGGCAATCATGAAAAAGGCGGGGCCGCTGGTTCAGGTTTTGCAGGAGCCCTGTGGCTGCAAGGACGGAACGCGGGCGTTTACCCTGCTTGATCCGCATGGAAATCATGTTGTGATCTATAGTGAGCAGAGACGATAAAACAGGAGGAACGGCAAGTGGAACCGATTTTACGGGCGGAAAAACTCACGAAACGATTCGGAGAATTGACGGCAAACCGGGAGATTGACATCGAAATCCACGCCGGTGAAATCCATGCGATAGCAGGCGAGAACGGTGCGGGAAAAAGTACGCTGATGAAGATGCTCTATGGTGTCTATCAGCCAACTGCCGGAAATCTGTATATTGACGGAGAAAAAATGGAGCGCTGGAATCCGACGATTGCCCGGGAGAAGGGCATCGGAATGGTGTTTCAGGATTTCAGGCTCGTTCCGGCCTTCACCATTCTGGAAAATGTATTTCTTTCCCTCCATTCTGCCGGATGGAAGATCAATAAAAAGAAGCTTCGCGCTGAAATCAATCGGATCGCAGCGGAATACCATCTTTCTGTGAACCCTGATACAGAGGTCTGGAAGCTTGATCTTGGACAGCGGCAGCATGTGGAGATCCTGAAGATTCTGCTGGATCCGCAGACCCGTGTGATGATTTTCGATGAGCCTACAAGCGTGCTGGCACCGCACGAAGTGCAGGCTTTTCTGCAGATGCTGAGCGGGTTCCGCGATAAGGGCTATGGGATATTCCTGATCACGCATAAAATTGATGAGATTCTTGCCGTGTCGGACCGGATCACGATTCTGCGTCAGGGCGAACATGTCTGTACCTTCGAACGCAGAGACGGCTTCAGCCAGCAGCAGATCATCTCGGCAATGATGGGGAATGTTCCGGTCAACTTTGAGCTGGAACGCCCGGAATGCAGTGCGGAAAACGAAGCAGCGGCACTGCAGCTGTCGCTTTCCGGAGTCAGCATAAAGGATGACCACGATCAGTTGATTCTGCATGATGTCAGCTTTGAAATGCACAAAGCAGAGATCCTGGGCATTGCCGGCATATCCGGAAATGGGCAGAGAGAACTGGCGGAGGCCATATACGGAGCGCGGAAGCTGCAGAGCGGTATCCTGAGCGCAAATGAAGAGGATATCTCCTCAACGGATATTGCGCATAGAATCCGGTTGGGACTGCGAATGGTGACAGAGGATCCTATTCGCGACAACGTTGTTCCGACGTTTTCGATTCTGGAAAACATGGCGCTGGTTGGCCTGGATCCGATTTACCGCCATGGTGACATGGACTGGCAGGCAATGCGCAGTCAACTGCAGACACATTCTGAGGTCAAGGCCCTCCGGGTTCCACAGGCAGAAAGAATTGCCGGGACACTTTCTGGTGGCAATCTGCAGCGAATGGCGTTTGCCCGTGCCGTTATCTCCAGACCGCGCCTGTTAATTGCCAGTTATCCAAGCCGGGGACTGGACATCGCCACAGTACACGCAGTCCACCAGACGCTGTTCCGGCTGAAAAGACAGGGCGTGGGTACGATCCTGATTTCTGAAGATATCTCGGAGCTGTTCACGATGTGCGACCGGATCCTGGTCCTGTCTTCTCACACTGCGTTTGGACCGTACTGTGTAGACGCGTGTACGCCGAATGAGATCGGAAAAATTATGCTTCAAGGAGAGAACGCACATGAATAAGGCACAAAAGAAGCCGCTGCAACTTCAAGACAGCTTGGCAGTTCGGATTCTGATCTGCGTCCTGTTTCCTCTGATCGCGTTTGCCGTGCTGCTCCTGTCGCAGGGCAAATCGCCGCTTGTGGCGTATCAGACCATCATTACATCTATTTTTGGTTCGGCTTACGGCTTTGGCGAAGTAATTGTCCGTGCGGCGTATCTGATCCTGACGGGTCTTGCGGCAAGCATTCCGGCCCGTGTTGGCTTGGCCAACGCAGGCGGAGAAGGCCAGATGGCGATTGCCGCTCTCGGAACCGCTGTTGCCGGAAGCACGGTGCTGGCAAATCTGCCCGGTGTTATCGGAATCCCGCTGATGCTGCTAGTTGGTATGATCTGCGGGGCTTTGTATGCAGGCGTCGGTGTTTTTCTGAAGCAGAAGCTTGCAATGAACGAGATCCTGACGACAATCCTTATGAACTATGTTGCGACCTACCTGATCTCTGCCATGCTGTTTGGCAGCCTTCGCGATCCAAATGGATGGAATTACCCGCAGACGGTAGAAATTGCGCCCCAGCTGCGTTTTCACACCTATTTTGGAACAAGAATGAACGCCGGTATCTTTGTCGCGATTGCCATGGCAGGCTTGACCTGGTATATCATCTATCATACAAAAGTGGGGTTTGCGGTACGTACAATCGGCGGAAACCAGATGGCTGCACGTTACGCAGGCATACAGGTGAGAAAAATACAGACTTGGGTGTTCTTGTTCGCGGGTGCACTTGCCGGCCTTGCCGGCGCGGTCATGGTCGTCGGCGTCGAGGGCCGTATGCGGATCAGTGCGGGCGAGACCATGGGCTTTATGGGCTTCCTTGCTGCAGGAATGGCCGGAAACAACCCGCTTTTGCTGATCCTGTCCGCCTTACTGATCGGCGGTTTGACCGTCGCCGGTAACGGCATGGAGATCAACACCGGGCTTCCGGCGGCGACAATGCAGATTTTGATCATGCTCGTTTTGCTGACAATTATGACGGTGGGAGGAAAGAAAAAGGCATGAACGAATTGACAACGATTCTCATTTGCATGGTCAGCGCAGGAACTCCCATCATTTACGCGCTGCTTGGAGATCTGATTGGCCAACGAACCGGCATCACCAGCCTGAGCGTAGAAGGAAGCATGCTTTGTGGCGCATGTGTAGGCTTTGCCGTAGCAGCCGGGAGCGGAAGCCTGTTTTTGGCTGTTTTGTGCGCAGCGATTGCAGGCGGCTTGATTGGGCTGATCCAAGCGTTTCTTTCCATCTCCAGAAAAAGCAACATGATGGCGACCGGATTTATCCTGATTTTCTTTGCGCAGGGCCTGACCACCTTTTTTGGAAGATCACAGCTTGGCGTCAGCCTTGGAAAGTCGTTTTCCCTCGCCATTCCGGTTCTGAGCAAGATTCCGGTGATTGGGCCGGCCTTTTTTCAGCAGGATATTCTGACGTATATCGCTTATGTACTTCCGGTGTTGGCTTGGTGGTTCCTGACAAAAACAAGAACGGGGCTGGTGCTCTGTTCTGTGGGGGAACGGCCTGATGTCACAAGAGCGTACGGGTATAACCCGGTGGTTCTGCAATACGGAGCGGTTATTTTTGCAGGTGTTCTGGCTGGAATCGGCGGGGCACATATGAGCGTGATCTATGCGATGAGTTGGGCAAACAACATGATCAACGGACGGGGAATTATTGCCTCCTCTCTGGTGATCCTCTGCTCGTGGAAGCCGCAGCGAGCATACCTTGCGGCGTATCTGTTCGGCCTGGCACAGGCGCTGCAGATATTCTTCCAGATCCACGAAGTGCCCATTTCCATGTATGTGACATTGATGATGCCCTACCTGTTTACATTGGTCGCTCTGGCAATTATTTCGACGTCCAAAAAGCCGTCGATGCCGGAACAACTGAAAATTATTACTTAAAGAAAAAGGACGGAGGAAAAACAATGAAAAAAGTAGTTGCAATGATGTTGGTGCTGGTTCTGCTCGCGGCAACGCTGGTGGCATGCGCAAAGCCGGCTGCATCGCAGGAACAGGCAGACACCACCCAGACGCAGACGGAACAGACGGGCGACGTCAAGCCCGGTGCGGGGGCAAAGAAGCTTGGCATTATCCTGAGCGGAACAAAAGACGACTATGGCTTCAACCTGAATTTCGTGCAGCTTGGTGAACTTGTTGAGAAAGAGCTTGGCATTGAAGTCGTGATCAAGGAAAACGTCCCTACAACCTCTGACAGCGAAGGTGTCATGGAGGAGCTGATTGCACAGGGGTGCACCATTCTGTTCCCCTCGCAGTTTGGATTCCTCGAATACTCGCACAATGTCGCGCTGCGTCATCCTGAGGTAGCGTTCTATTCGCTCCCGATCACGGATTACGCCGGTGGAAACTTTTCCATCATCCATGGAGAAGTGCAGGATGTCTGGTATCTGAATGGTGTCCTGGCCGCCATGTATTCGACAACGGACAAGATCGGCTTCATTGGCTCTCTGCCGATCCCGGATGTCATTGTTGCCATCGACGCGTTTGCACTTGGCGCGCAGTCGATCAAGCCTGAGATTGATATTACCGCGGTCTTTACCGGGTCGTGGGCGGATACTGGCCTGCAGACCACATCTGTGAACCAGTTGATCGACAGCGGTTGTGATGTCATTGCGCCGTTCCAGGATTCCATCAAGACGATGATGGAAATCTGCCGCAGCCGTGGCGTGCACTGCTTCGGCTGCAACTCTGATGCGTATGAGCTGGATCCCCAGACGTGGCTGTCTGCGTGCATTACGGATTGGAGCGGCTATATTCCGTATCTGAAGCAGGCGATCGACGGAGAATATGAACCGGTGAACATCAGCGGCGGCATGGAACTGAACCTGATCAAGCAGGCAACATTTGGCGACACAGTCTCTGATGAGATCGTGGCGAAGCTTGGTGAAGTGCGCGAGCAGTTGATTAACAAGGAGATTGCCGTGTTTGAGGGCCCGATCTATGCGCAGGACGGTTCGGTCATGTTTGAGGACGGATACAGACCGACGATCGAAGAAATCAACGTGATCGATCAGCTGGTTCAGGGCGTAAAGGGCAGCATGAACTGAGCGGGAAAAGCTATGCTGATTGACGCGCATGTTCATATTTTCCCAAACGTTAATGGGTATGGTCCAAAAGGCCATACCCATGGCGAGGGATATGGCCGGATCGATGCGGGAGACGGTATTGCGCAGGATGTGCTGCCGGCGATCAACGAAAAAACCAGCCATACATTGCAGATGCTGCTGCATGAGATGCGGCAGGGACAGGTGGATAAAGCCGTCTTGATCCTTTGTCCGTGCTATGGAGATTGGAGCGAGTATGTGCTCCAAGCCTGCCGGGACTATCCGGAGCAGTTTACTGCCTCCGCTTTTTTTGACCCTTGGCGTCCGGCGGCACGGCAGTATTATACCGAAAAACTGGAAGGACCACTTTGGAAAAACATCAAAATCGAATTTTCCGAGGCGGGCGGCCTGTATGGAGTCTATCCAGGTGTGCAGCTGGATGCGCCAGAGCTGCGATGGCTTTGGGAGGCTATGGAAGCAGGCGGGAAAACAGTTTCGTTTGATCTCGGCCGGCCTGGTGACGGCTCTTATCAGACAGATCAGATTGCAGCCATTGCAAAGCGCCATCCGGGCCTGAAACTGGTGCTTTGCCACATGGGCCAGCCCTCACGCACCGCAGAGCGCGATCCAAAACTCTGGTCCGCATGGCTGGAGCAGATCCGACTGGGGACGCTCCCAAACGTCTGGTTCGATCTTTCTGCGCTCCCATATCATGTGCGGGAGGAAGAGGAATATCCGTTTCCCAGTACGAAACGGTATTTTGATCTGGCACGTAGAATCGTGGGAGCAGAAAAGCTGCTGTGGGGGACAGATATCCCTTGGCTGCTGGGGACGGCAAACTATCAGCAGTTGGTGGCGCACGGAAGATTCCTTTTGGCCGACTGCACGGAGAAGGAGAGAGATATGATGTTTGCAGGAAACGCATGGGATGTTTATTGGAATCATCGCAAATGAAAGCAGGGAGTCAACAAAATGAATGTTTCTGAAAGACTGGCCGCATCGGCTGTTGTGCCGGTTATCGTATTGGACGACGCAAAGGACGCCGTGGCAACGGCGAGAGCGCTGCTTGCCGGCGGCGTGGACGTGATGGAGATCACATTCCGCACGGCAGCTGCGGCAGACTCGATCAAGGCGGTCGCGGAAAGCTGCCCCGATATGCTCGTCGGTGCAGGCACGGTCATTACGCTCGAGCAGTGCAAAAAAGCCGTCGAGTGCGGTGCCAAATTTATCGTTTCCCCGGGCTTTGACGAAGACGTTGTCCGCTGGTGCGTAGAGAACGGTGTTGCTGTGACGCCCGGCTGCGTGACCCCAACGGAAATCATGGCAGCCATGAAGCTGGGACTGAACATCGTAAAGTTCTTCCCAGCAGGCGTGTATGGCGGACTCTCCGCCATGAAGGCGCTGTCCGGCCCGTTCGGCGGGATCAAGTTCATTCCGACCGGCGGCGTCAACACACAGAACATCGGCGAGTTCATCGCCGCGCCGTTCATTCACGCGGTCGGCGGCAGCTGGGTCTGCCCGAAGGCGGACATTGCGGCCGGTAAGTTTGAGAAGATCACCGAGCTTTGCAAACAGGCAAGATCTGCCGCGCTCGGCTTTGAGGTTGCGCACATCGGCGTCAACTGCGAAGATGCCGCAGCGGCGTCCGCGGTCTGCGAGAAGCTGAACGAAGCGTTTGATCTGCCGGTCAAAGACGGCAGCTCTTCGATGTTTGCTTCGAGCGGCATCGAGGTCATGAAGTCGATGTTCAAGGGCAAAAACGGTCATATTGCGATCCGCACCAACTCTGTGGAGCTGGCAGTGGCAGAGCTTGCCAAGAAGGGCTTTGCATATGACGAAAGCTCGGCAAAGTACAAAAACGGACGTATGACAGTTGCATACCTCAAAGATGAGTTCGGCGGTTTCGCCGTGCATCTGCTGCAGAAGTAAGGAGGGGCGAAGATGAAAGTTCTGACATTTGGTGAAATTATGCTCCGCCTGAAAGCACCGGGACACGAGCGCTTCTTCCAGAGCCCGATGCTTGAGGCGACCTTCGGCGGCGGCGAAGCCAATGTGGCAGTCTCCCTTGCAAACTACGGCATGGACGCGGAATTTCTGACTGTTCTGCCGAAAAACGACATTGCAGAGTGCTGCATCCGCGAGCTGCGCTATTTTGGCGTGGACACAAAGAAGATCGTCCGCGGCGAGGGACGCATGGGCATTTATTACTTAGAGGGCGGCGCGAACCAACTACCGAGCAAGGTCGTCTATGACCGCGCATATTCTTCGATTGCGCTTGCAAAGCCCGGTGATATCGACTGGGACAGAGCGTTCGAGGGTGTGGATTGGTTCCATATCACGGGTATTACGCCTGCAATTTCGGAATTCGCAATGGAGCTGTCGCTCGAGTCTGTTAAGGAAGCGAAGAAGCGCAATATCACCGTTTCCTGCGACCTCAACTACCGCAAGAACCTCTGGAAATATGGCAAAAAGGCCAGCGAGGTCATGCGAGAGCTTGCAAAGTATGTCGATGTGGCGATCGCCAACGAGGAAGATGTACAGAAATCGCTCGAAATTACGGTCGATGTGAACGTTGAATCCGGCGAGCTGGACCGCGAAAAGTACCGCGCGCTCGGCAATAAGGTCCTGGAAAGCTATCCGAACATGAAGTGCATCGCCATCACGCTTCGTGAGAGCCACAGTGCCGACTGGAACGGCTGGGCGGCATGCCTGAATGACGGCAAGGACTTCTATGTTTCCAAGAAGTATGAGATCCGGGATATCATCGACCGCGTGGGCGGCGGTGACAGCTTCGCGGGCGGCCTGATTTATGGCCTCAACCATTATGAGGACAAGCAGTCTGCACTCGAGTTTGCAGTTGCAGCTTCCTGTCTGAAGCACAGCGTCATCGGCGACTTTAACCGTGTCGGCGTTTCCAACGTGGAAAAGCTCATGGGCGGGGATGGCACAGGCAGAGTGCAGAGATAAAAGGAGAACATCAACATCATGGAATGGATCAATGAAAAAGCCAAAACGCTAAAGCAGGGCGCAATCCGCGCCATGTTTGACCGCGCAAACACCATGACCGGCGTCATCAGTCTCGGCATCGGTGAGCCGGATATGTCGACACCGAAGCTGGTCTGCGAGGCGGCAAAGGAGGCGCTCGACAAGGGAATCACGCACTATACGCCGAATGCCGGCACGCTCTCGTTCCGTCAGGCCATCGCGGAAAAATCCTACCTGAAGGATCTGCACTACGACCCGAACACCGAGATCATCATCACAAACGGCGGCATGGGCGCGCTGAGCCTCCTGTTCCTTATCCTGCTGAACAAGGGTGATGAAATCCTCATTCAGGATCCGCAGTGGCTGAATTATGTGGCGCAGGTCGCATACTGTGACGGCACGGCGGTCCGCGTTCCCACGGATCTGGAGCATAATTTTGAAATGCAGCCGGAGACCATCGAAAAGCTCATCACGCCGCACACCAAGGCGCTGATGATCAACACCCCGAACAACCCCACCGGCTCCGTTATGACGCGCGAAACGATGGCAAAGATCGCCGAGCTGGCCGTGAAGCACGATCTGCTGGTGATCTCTGATGATGTCTACAACACCCTGCTCTACGCCGGGGAGGAAGCACCCTGCATCGCGGCTTTCCCGGGAATGAAGGAGCGCACCGTCATCGTCAACAGCTTTTCAAAGTCCTATGCCATGACCGGCTGGCGCATCGGCTTTGTCGCGGCCCCGGCGGAGATCGTGGACCGCATGACCAAATGCCAGGAGAACTTCAACGCCTGCGCCAACGCTCCCGGCCAGTACGCGGCGACCGTCGCGCTCGACCATCCGGAGCTCTGCGAAGAGCTGCGCCAGACCTTTGAGCGCCGCCGCAGCATCCTGCTCGACGGCCTCGCCAAGATCGACGGCATCCGCTGCAACCGACCGAACGGCGCGTTCTACGTGTTTGCCGACATCAGCAGCTTCGGCCTGAGCAGCGTCGAGTTCTGCAACCGCCTGCTCGACGAGCAGAAGGTCGTCTGCATTCCGGGCAGCGCCTTTGGCGAATGCGGCGAGGGCTTTATCCGCATCGCCTACACCTGCTCAGATGATAATCTGTATGAGGCACTGAACCGGATCTCCTGCTTTTGCAAAAAACTGATGAAATAAGAGCCGCTCCTATTGTGAACGGGCAGTGTGAGTTTGATCACGCTGCCCGTTTCCGTTTTTCAAACAGGGGAGAGTAAGAGCGAAGGTCGGGCACATGCCTTTTAGAGAGCAGGAGAAATCAGATTCTGCCCCTGAAACCAGAGAATCATGCTCTGGAGCGTTTCTCTGAGTGGGCGTGCGTGGTAGCCAAGCATGGCAGTTGCTTTTGCATTTGAAAAACGCCCGTTGGAGCGGAGCACGGCGATGGCATAGGGGGTGAAAAAGGGACGCTCCCCTCGGAGCTGAGCAATCTTCTCAAAAACGGGCGCGGCGCAGCTTGCCAGCGTGGCGGGCACACAGAGCTTAGGTGCTTTTCTATCAAGCTGGGAGGCTGCCAAGGCAAACATGTCCTGAATGGTCGTGTAATGCCCGGAAAGAATATAGCATTCCCCCGCTTTCCCACGCTCTGCGCAGGCGAGGACGCCGACCGCGACATCCCGCACGTCAACGAAGTCATATCCGCCGTTGACGCCGAGTGGCAACTGACCTCGGCAGAAGGCAAGCAGCATCCGGGTCATATTTCCGCGCGCCAGATCGCCGGGACCGATAATGCCGGATGGCAGAACCACGCTGGCATTCAGACCGTTTTGAGCCGCCTCAAGGACCAGAGCGGTTGCCATGGCCTTACTTTTTCCGTAATCGCCGAGGATCTCGTCCGGCGCGAATCGGTCTGGTTCCGTGATCGTTTCCGGTGCGGGCTTCTCCGGAATCGCATGGACGGAGCTGACGTAGATCAGCCGCCCAGCGCCAAATTCCCGGCTCAGATCGACGATGTTCCGCGTACCCTGCACATTGACGCGGTAGATCGCCTCGTCCGGCTTTGAGGCAATGGATACAATGCCTGCACAGTGCAGCACGCAGAAGCTATCTCCGCCTGCGGCAAAAAAGTCGCGCAGGGACTCCTTGTCCGTGAGATCACCATAAAAGACGGCAACATGGTTCGGCAGAGTACAGATGAGCGGGTCACTGTTCTTGACGAGCGCAAGAACACGGCAGCCGTGCGCCAGCAGAAGCTGAACCACGGCTCTTCCGAGGAAGCCGGTGGCACCGGTGATCAGGTAATTTTGATACATCACACATCCTCCTTTGGTAATCCTACAGATGTTGATTATCTTTCATAATTATAATATAATATAAACAGCCGGAAACACCATAGACAGTTTGACGAAAGCTGAAAGAACGGCAACATATCCCGCCAAACTGTCGGCTTAATTTGTAAACTTTTTGTGGAGGCGCAATGAAGACGGATGCGAGAGTGAAATACACCAAGATGGTGCTGAAAAAAGCGCTGCTGGAGTTGATGCAGCACAAGCCGGTCAATAAGATCACAGTCAAGGAGATTTGCGAACGAGCAGAACTGAACCGCGCGACCTTTTACGCCCATTATTCCGACTGCTTTGACCTGCTGGAGAGCATCGAGGAGGAACTGTTTGGGCAGTTCGAACGATCCATGCAGAGCTATACACGCTCGTTTGATATTGCGGGGCTTGTGGGTGGGCTTTACCGGATCGTTCAGGAAAACGAGGCGGTCTGCCGTGTCTTGCTGTTCGGGCGTCGCAGCACGGAGCTGATTCACCGGATGATCGCATATGCGCACGATCTGAGCATTTCCGCGTGGCGAAAGACCCTGAAAAATGCGTCCGCAGACGAGCTGGAAATGCTCTATCTCTGCCTGTCGAACGGACTTCTGAGCGTCGTGTTGGACGGGTATGACCGGTTTGACCAGCAGAGCGTGATCCGGTTCGTCGAGCAGATGTACCGGCAGGCGATTGCGCCGTTCATGTAAAGAAAAACAGGAGGACGGATCCATTGATGCAAATTCAGGGACTGCAAAAGCTGACGCTGCTGGATTATCCAGGGCGGACGGCCTGTACGGTGTTTTTGTCTGGCTGCAATTTTCGCTGCCCGTTCTGCCATAACGCGCCGCTGCTCACCGCAGCGGACGAAGACGGCATGGACGAAGACGAGCTGCTGGCGTTTTTGAAAAAACGGCAGGGGCTTCTCGACGGTGTTGCCGTTACCGGCGGAGAGCCGCTTTTGCGCCCGGAGCTTCCCGCTCTGCTGGAAAAGATCAAGGCGCTGGGCTATGCGATCAAGCTGGACACGAACGGCGCGTTTCCGGAGCAGCTGGAGGCAGTTGTGCGTGCAGGGCTGGCAGATTACGTTGCCATGGATATCAAAAACAGCCCGGCGCGTTACGCGGAAACGGCTGGTGTTCCGGAGCTTGCCCTGACGCCCATTTTCAGGAGTGTTTCGTTTTTGCTGCGCGCCACGGTCGATTATGAGTTCCGGACGACCGCAGTTGCGGAGCTGCATGATGACGCATCATTTGTACAGCTGGGAGACTGGCTCATGGGTGCGAAGCGGTATTTTATCCAGTGCTTCGAGCCGCGCGAAACGGTCCTGCAGGCAGGGCTCCACGCCCCATCTGAAATGCAGCTGCATCGCTGGGCGGAGCTGGTACGGCCCAAGATACCCGCTGTGGAGATCCGGGGGATATGAATAACAATATGTTGTTATCAATATTTCAAATAAGCACAATATATTGTATGAAACCATTGACAAATCACAAGATTTCAGGTTAGAATGGGATGCAGCGCAAGGCGCGGCATCCCATTTTGTCTCATTCGATGGCACACACAGAAGGAGGATCAGTTATGTACCGGGTAACAAAAAGAGACGGAAGCATCACAGAATTTCACATTGCCAAGATCGGCAATGCCATCACAAGAGCCTTTGAGGCCGTTGGCCGGCAGCAGCATCCGAGCGTGATCGAGCTGCTGGCTCTGCGTGTCACGGCGGAGTTTGAGCCGAAGATCCGGAATGGCCTGATCTCGGTCGAAGATATTCAGGACTGCGTCGAGCGCGTTCTGAGCGAAGCGGGCTATTCGGATGTGGCAAAGGCCTACATTCTCTACCGCAAGCAGCGGGAAAAGCTGCGCAACGTCGGAAGCACCCTGCTCAATTATAAGGAGCTGGTAAACAACTATCTGCGGATCAACGACTGGCGCGTGAAGGAAAACTCCACAGTCACCTATTCTGTTGGCGGTCTGATTTTGTCCAACTCCGGCGCGATCACGGCGAATTACTGGCTGAGCGAAATTTACGACGCGGAGATCGCACAGGCGCATCGGAATGCAGAGCTGCACCTGCACGACCTCAGCATGCTCACCGGCTACTGCGCGGGGTGGAGCCTCAGGCAGCTCATCCAGGAGGGGCTTGGCGGCGTGCCGGGAAAGATCAGTTCCTCTCCGGCGTCCCACCTTTCCACGCTCTGCAACCAGATGGTGAACTTCCTCGGCATCATGCAGAATGAGTGGGCAGGCGCGCAGGCATTTTCCTCGTTTGACACCTATCTTGCGCCCTTCGTCCGTGTGGATAAACTGACGCAGCGTGAGGTCAAGCAGTGCGTGCAGTCGTTCGTCTACGGTGTCAATACGCCGTCGCGCTGGGGTACGCAGGCGCCGTTTTCCAACATCACGCTCGACTGGACGGTGCCGAAGGATATGGCAAACCTCCCTGCCATCGTTGGCGGGCAGGAGCAGCCGTTCACCTACGGCGAGTGCCAGAAGGAAATGGACATGGTGAACAAAGCCTTCATCGAGCTGATGGTCGAGGGCGATGCAAACGGACGCGGCTTCCAGTATCCCATCCCGACCTATTCCATCACCAAGGATTTTGACTGGGGAGACACGGAAAACAACAAGCTTCTGTTTGAAATGACTGCAAAATACGGCACGCCGTATTTCTCCAACTACATCAACTCCGACATGGAGCCAAACGACGTGCGCTCGATGTGCTGCCGCCTGCGGCTTGATCTGCGGGAGCTGCGCAAAAAATCCGGCGGCTTCTTCGGCTCCGGCGAGTCGACCGGTTCGGTCGGCGTTGTGACGATCAACCTGCCGAGGATCGCGTATCTTGCCGAAGGAGAGGCGGATTTCTACCGGAGGCTCGACAAGCTGATGGACATCGCCGCGCGTTCGCTCAAGACGAAGCGCATGGTCATCACGAAGCTGATGGAGGGTGGACTCTACCCCTATACCAGACGCTATCTCGGCACGTTTGAGAATCATTTTTCGACGATCGGCCTTGTCGGCATGAATGAGGCGGGGCTGAACGCGAAATGGCTCCGGAAAGATCTGACCCACCCGGAGACGCAGGCGTTTGCCAAAGACGTACTGAACCATATGCGGCAGCGGTTGAGCGACTATCAGGAGCAGTACGGAGATCTCTACAATCTGGAGGCTACTCCGGCAGAATCTACAGCCTACCGCCTTGCAAAGCACGACAAAATGCTCTACCCTGATATCATCACGGCGAATGAAAACGGCACGCCGTATTACACGAACTCCAGCCATCTGCCGGTCGGGTACACAGAGGATATCTTCTCTGCGCTCGATGTACAGGATGAACTGCAGACGCTCTATACCTCCGGCACGGTATTCCATGCCTTCCTCGGAGAAAAGCTGCCGGACTGGAAGGCGGCGGCAAGCCTCGTTCGGAAAATCGCGGAAAATTACCGCCTGCCGTATTACACGCTGTCGCCGACCTACTCCGTCTGTAAGAACCACGGCTATCTTGCAGGAGAGCAGCCGGTCTGCCCCTTCTGCGGCGAGAAAGCAGAGGTCTACAGTCGTATCACCGGCTATTACCGTCCCGTGCAGAACTGGAACGACGGCAAGGCGCAGGAATTTAAGGATCGCAAGACATACGACATCGGCGCGTCGAAGCTGACGCATAGCGGCGTCCGGAAACAGGAGCCGAAAGCGGAGCGGCAGGCAGAGCTGTTGAATGAAATACCAGAACTGTTTGCGACAAAGACCTGCCCGAACTGCAAGCAGGCCGAGCAGCTGCTGGATGCGGCAGACATCCGCTATACGGTGCGGTTTGCAGAGGAAAACCGCGACACCGTCCGCGCCCTTGGCATCCGGCAGGCACCGACGCTGGTATCCGGCGGGCAGAAGTGGACCGGCGTGAGCGGTGTGCGGGAGTTTATTGCCGCAAAGGAGAACGCAAATGTATGAGATTCTGATCGTTGGCGGCGGCCCGGCCGGTCTGACGGCAGCAATGTATGCTGCCCGTGCCGGTAAGCATGTGGCTGTTCTGGAGAGAGGATCGACCGGCGGGCAGATCATATCCGCGCCGCTGGTGGAAAACTATCCGGGCATTCCTTCGGTTTCCGGCACAGAACTTGCCCGGCAGATGACCGAACAGGCGTGCACATTCGGCGCGGAGATCGTTTATACAGAGGCGGTGGGGCTTGAGAAAACGCCGGCGGGCTTCCGGGTCCTCTGCACAGACGGCGTTCGAGAGGCAAAAACGGTGATTCTTGCGACCGGCGCAGCGCACCGGCAGCTGGGGCTTGCGGCGGAAGATGCGCTTACCGGCTGCGGCGTATCCTACTGCGCAGTTTGCGACGGCGCGTTTTATGAGGGATTGGACGTTGCGGTCGTGGGCGGCGGAGACACGGCCTTGCAGGACACGCTGTTTCTGGCAAACATCTGCCGCAGCGTGACGCTCATCCACCGGCGCGAGGCCTTCCGCGCGAGCGCAATGCTGGTCGGCCGCGCGGAAAAGCAGGAAAATATCCGGCTGCTTCGCAGCCGGACGGTGCAGAGGCTCATCCGCTCCGAAGACGCTTTGCAGGGTGTGGAGCTTTTGCACACCGAAACTGGCCAGACGGAGCGCCTCAATGTGGACGGCCTGTTCATCGCAGTCGGTCAGGCCCCGCAGAGTGCTCCTTTTCAGGAAGCCGTTGCGGTAGAGAACGGGTATTATCTGGCGGGTGAGGATACAAAAACAAGCCTGCCGGGTGTCTTTGCAGCCGGAGACGGACGCAAAAAGCAGGTGCGTCAGCTCACAACCGCTGTTTCGGATGGTGCAGCAGCCGCGCTTGCGGCGTGCCGCTATCTGGAGGAGCAGGGACAGTCAGAATGATGCAGCACACGGGGCCGGAACAGCCCCCACGCGTGCGATAACAGAGAAACTGCCGGTGTACTCCCGGCAGCTTTCAAACGCTATATTTATAGTTTTTCGCGGTATTTTTGCATGATCGCAGCAAAAAGTTCTCCATTGCTGGGCGGAGAGTAGGTGATCGCGTTTGCACCGGCGTGGATGGTCTCCAGGATCGTTTCATCGTTCGGTCCTCCGGTTGCAAGAATCGGAATGTTCGGAAACTGCGCACGGATGCGGCGCACGATCTGCGGCGTCGCCGCCGCGCCGGACACATTGAGAAAATCAGCCCCGGCCTCGATCCGGCTGCGGATGTCCATCTGGTCGGAAACGATTGTCGCAATCACAGGGATGTCGACAACCTCCTTGATGCGGGAAATGACTTCATTGGAAATCGGCGCATTGACGACGACCCCGAAAGCTCCCTGATTTTCCGCCTCAATCGCCAGCCGGACAGAGCGGTCTCCGCCTGTGATCCCACCGCCGACGCCGACAAAGACCGGTACGTCCGAGATACCGATTACCGCCTGCGAAATTGCCGGCTGTGGTGTAAAGGGATAAACGGCGATGATTGCATCGGCATTGATGTTCTTAATGATCGCCACGTCTGTTGTAAATGCAATGGATTTGATGCGCATTCCAAAAATGCGGATGCCGCTGCATTCGCGGATGCAGTGCGGCAGCCGGATGCTGTGATTCCGCAGTGTGCCGTTATAGACCGGAACGTTTCTTTTTGTCATGGCAGGCTCCTTTCTTTCAGTCGCATTGATAACCGTATTTTGTCCATTATACTGAGACAGAGTTCCGGTTTCAATAGCGATTTGTAAAATGAAGCGTGATGGGCTTTTTTTGAAGCAGGTGCAGCGCATGTAAAAGAATCCTTGCGTGACAGATTCCCATTTCTGTGGTAGGCTCAATGTGGGGGCGATAGAAATGCGTGATATTGCAGCTCATTTCGCTGGTGACTGCGCGCAAGCCGCTGAAGACAAAGCGGGCTGTCCATGTGCAGATTATTCTTATCATTCTTGCTGGGCTTTCAATCGTACTGCCATCACTGTCCTGCGTGGCGGTGACGCAGTTCCGTAAGGACGGGCTGCTGCCGGAGTGGCTGAATACCATGTTTGTTCAGATATTTGTGTATTCGTACGTCTGGGCAAAGCATACTGTCTATCTTTATCCGGTGATTGGATCGGCATTGCGATTGCTGAATGTCCCGGCGCAGCAGAAGCCTGTTTGCAAAGATGTGTAGTTTGTGTCTGATTCCATGGATATTCTTACACCTGAACAATTCACAATTTGACCTTGCATTTTGCTGAAAGGCGCGTATAATGATGGAGACAAAAAATGAAGAAATGAAGGAATTCCATCATGCGTACCTTATTGTCACTCTCTGTTGCAGTCCTCGCGGGTCTGCTGATGACCCGTGTTGCCAAGCCGCTGAAGCTGCCGTCTGTGACGGCATATCTGGTCGCAGGTGTTCTGATTGGACCGTATTGCCTGGGTCTGCTTGGGATTGAGGGGCTCGGCTTCCCGACGCAGGAAGACGTAGACAGTCTTTCTCTGATCTCCGAGGTCGCGCTGGGCTTCATCGCGTTCTCCATCGGCAGTGAGTTCCGCGTGTCGGAGCTCAAGCATACCGGCAAGCAGGCGTTCGTTATCGGCGTGCTGCAGGCGCTGGCCGCAACCTTCCTGATCGATATCGCTCTGGTTGCGATTGCACTCGTTACGAACGGCAAGCTCACGATCGCCCAGGCCATCACCCTCGGGGCCATCGGTACGGCGACGGCCCCGGCCGCTACGCTGATGGTCGTCCGGCAGTATAAGGCCAAGGGCCCGCTGGTCGATCTGCTGCTGCCGATCGTCGCGCTGGACGACGCGGTCGGTCTGGTGGTGTTCGCGGTGTCGTTCGGTATTGCGAAGGCGCTCAATACCGGCTCGTTCGACGTGATCTCCATTGTCGTCGATCCGCTCATCGAGATCGTCTGCTCGCTGGCGCTCGGCGCGCTCGGCGGCTGGGTGCTGACGCAGCTGGAGAAGCTGTTTAACTCCAACACGAACCGCCTGAACATGACCATCGCCTTCGTCTTCCTGACCTCGGCGCTGGCCATGGCGGAATTCAAGATCGGCCCGGTCACGATCGGCTTCTCGTCGCTTCTGACATGCATGATGCTCGGCACGCTGTTCTGCAACCTCTGCCCGCTGTCCGGCGAGATCATGGAAAAATCTGACCGTTGGACGAGCCCGCTGTTCGCCGCGTTTTTCGTCATTTCCGGCGCTGGACTGGATCTCGGCGTGTTCAAAGACGGTATGATCGTTCTCATCGGCGTTGTGTATATTTTGACGCGCTCGCTTGGCAAGTATCTCGGCGCGCATTACTCTGCAAAGCTCATGAAATGTGAGCCGCAGATCTGCAAGTATCTCGGCATCACCCTGCTGCCGCAGGCCGGCGTCGCGCTCGGCATGTGCGTGACGGCGCGCCAGCTCGGCGCGGAGGGCGACCTCATCCGCAACATCACGCTGTTCGCCATCCTCATCTACGAGCTGGTCGGTCCGCTGCTGACCAAAATGGCCCTGCAGGCCGCCGGCGAGATCCACCCGATGGAAGACGCCGTCAAGAACCGCCGCCAGATCAATCTGGAAAAGGCGAACGCAGAAAAGAAATAAGGCAGAGCAGCAGCCAATCTCCTGCGCCGGTGCGAGTTCTGCACACGGGAGAGGCAGCAACAAAAAGTACAGAAAAATCCGGAAGAACCCTTTATAGACTGGGTTCTTCCGGATTTTCTGCTGGTTTCACCACGATTGTCAGAGTTTATGAAAAAACCTATTGTCCGACTGATTGGAAAAATAGCCAGATTCCATCTTGTCAAATATTATTCGTATGGTATCCTAATAATGAATAGTACAAAGTCTTAATATTGCAATGTACAAAAATGCTAGTTGGAAGGCGAGGTGTATGCGCGGTAAAACGGCTCCCCGGGCAGCTGGAGCCATCCAGCACAGGCAACCGCGGCAGATGGATGCACAGACAGCGGAAGCACCGAACATACGGTGTTTCCGCTGTTTGCCGAAAATCAGCAGGAATAGAAAAGTATACAGGCTCCGATTCTGCGCGCTCCATCCGGATACCGAACGTGGAAGAAGCAGCGCTGACGGAGCAATTAGGAGAGACAGAGCCGGGAAAGTTTGCCTTATCCTTTCACCGCACCGGCGGTGAAACCCTGGATGAAGCACCGCTGCAAAAACACGAAGATCACCGTGACCGGGATGGCCGCAACGATGGAGGCCGCCATCATGTAACCCCAGTTCGTCGACGCCTCGCCGAGGAACGTCATCACAAGAACGGAGGCCAGCGTCATCGAATAGAGCAGGTCGTTCCAGAACCGTACCGGTACTGTGTGCGGAAACATTGAAAATCTCTGTGCGGGGAAGCCTGAAATGCTGGAGTGAGATTCAGTTTGACAAAAAGAAAATACTATACCATGCCGCTAGACCTGTCATGGTTGAACTGGCAGGTCTGAAGGCATTTTATGGGCGGTTTCTTGACAAGAACGGCGTTTGCTGGTAAAGTGGAAATATAAATAAGACAAAGACCTAATTATAAATTTGGGAAGAGGAGGATGCAGACGATGAAGAAGAGAATCATTCGCGGATGTTTGCGGATCGCAATTCTGGCGGTCGCGGGCGGTGTGCTTGGATGGCTGAGCAGCATCCTGTTCGGTGAGCGTGCGCTCATTACAGAGCTCCCCGTTGTGGTGACCCTGGGCGCGAGCATTGGCATTTTGTCCGGTGTTGTGTTGTTCCCGGAGAAAGCATAGCTGCAGACTGCAGAGCCCCGGGGAGCAGAAGATAGGAAGCAGACAGAAGAACTGGCGCGAAACGCCGGGAAAGGAGCGGGATATGGCAATCAAGGCAATTACAACAGACAGTTTCCGGGATGATGTGTTGAAAACGAGAAAGCCGGTTCTGGTGAAGTTCTGGGCACCGTGGTGTGGGTATTGCCGCGCACTCGCACCGGCGCTGGAGTCAATTGAAAAGCAGTATGAGAATCTGCTTTCTGTGGGGCGTATCAATTTTGATACGGAAACAGCTGTGGCGCGCAGATATAACATTCATAAGCTGCCGACTCTGCTGCTGTTTATCAACGGAGCCGTGGCTGGATTCCTGATCGATCCTTCTTCTGAGAAGGAGATCGACGCATTTTTAAAGAAAATGCTCGGACTGAATGTAGGAGGTCTGTATGGCAAACATGTATGATATTGTGATCATCGGCGGCGGCCCCGGCGGGTATTCGGCTGCATTATATGCCGCGAGAGCAGGGTTGCATGTGGCTGTGATTGAGAAGCGGGCCATTGGCGGGCAGGCAATCCAAAGTGAAAATATTGAGAACTATCCGGGCTTCGACGCCGGGATCGACGGGCTGAGCCTGAGCGAAAAAATGCAGCGCGGTGCAGAGCGGTTCGGTGCGGAAATGGTGACAGACGAGGTGCGCCGCGTACACCTGATGCAGCCAGTCAAGGTGATTGAAGCGGCGAAGCAGACCTATCAGGCACCCACCGTCATTCTGGCGACCGGTGCGCCGCCCAGAAAGCTCGGTGTGGAGGGCGAGGAGGAGATGCTGGGACGCGGTGTTCACTATTATGCCGCTTGCCGCTCTATGATGTACCGGCGAAAAACAGTTGCAGTGATCGGGGAGGGGGAGCAGGCTGCCGAGGCGGCGATGCTCCTTTCCCGCATCGCCAAGCGAGTCTGTCTGGTACATAGAGGCGACCACATGGAGATCAGTCCGGCCTATGCAGGCAAGCTGAAAATGATGCGAAACATTGAACGCTACGCGGGAAGCGAGATCCAAGCATTTTTACATGCAAACTGGGTCTCCTGTATCCGCATTCGGGAACAGCGGGGCGGTGAACTCTGGAATCTGCCATGCGACGGCGCATTTATCTGTCTCGGCGGCGTACCGGAAACAAACCTGCTTCATGGACAGATCGCGCTGGATAAACAGGGTTACATTCTCGCCAATGAAACAACCATAACCAATCTTCCGGGTGTTTTCGCGGCTGGTGACGTCCGGACGAAGCTGCTCCGGGGCATTCTGACTGCCGCAGCAGATGGCGCGGCGGCTGCACAGCAGGCGGAGCGGTATATTGTAGAAAACATCTGATCTGAAAAGCAGGGAAGGGGCGTATCCATGAAACTTACGTTCATTGGCGCAGCGCATGAGGTGACAGGAAGCTGCACGCTTCTGGATTGCTGTGGGGGAAACTTCCTGATCGACTATGGTATGGAGCAGGGAGTCAACGTTTTTGAAAACGTGCCGCTCCCGGTATTGCCCGGACAGATCGACGCGGTATTTCTGACGCACGCGCATATTGATCATTCCGGTATGCTGCCAAAGCTGTACAAGGATGGGTTCCGGGGAAAAGTCTACGCAACACGGGCAACGGAGAATCTCTGCCGGATCATGCTGATGGATTCGGCGAACATTCAGGTGTCCGACGCAGAGTGGATGAACCGAAGGGCGGCGCGCGCCGGTCGTACCGCTGTCGATCCGGTCTATACGACCGAGGACGCGGCGGGCGTACTGCGGCTGCTGCGCCCGTGCAGCTACGCGGAGCGTATCAAAGCAGCGGAAGGCGTAGAGGTTCGGTTTACCGATGTTGGTCACCTGCTTGGTGCGGCCTGTGTGGAGTTGTGGTTGACGGAAGGCGGAGAAACAAGGAAGCTTGTCTTCAGCGGCGATGTCGGCAATACGGGCCTGCCGCTGATCGGTGCGCCTCTGACGGTGGATGAGGCGGATTATCTGGTAATCGAGTCTACCTACGGAAACCGGCTGCATGAGAAGCCCGGAGATACCATAGCAGAGCTTGCTGCTGTTTTGAAGCGGGCCTTTGACCGGGGAGGAAGCGTGATCATCCCGGCGTTTGCAGTCGGCAGAACACAGGAGCTTTTATACGCAGTCCGGGAAATCAAGCAGAAACGGCTGGTGCAGGGGCATGACGGCTGGCCGGTCTATCTGGACAGCCCGCTTGCTGAGGCCGCAACAGCTGTTTTCATGCAGTGCGAGCCGGAATATCTGGATGCAGAAACGCGGAATCTGCTGCGGCAGGGGATCAATCCGCTCTGGTCCGCCAATCTGTACCTGACGGAAAGTGTGGAGGAATCCAAGAAGATCAACGACGATCCGCGACCGAAGGTGATCCTTTCTGCAAGCGGCATGTGTGACGCGGGACGTATCCGGCACCACCTCAAGCACAATCTCTGGAAATGGGAGAACATCATCCTGTTTGCCGGATATCAGGCGGAGGGAACGCTGGGACGCAGTCTGCTGAACGGTGCAAAAACAGTCCGCTTATTTGGTGAGGAGATCTCGGTCAGCGCCGAGATCTGTGCCCTGCACGGTACCAGTGGACACGCGGACAGAGACGGGCTTCTCAAATGGGTACAGGCAATCAAGCGCAAACCGCGCGTTGTGTTTGTCAATCATGGGGACGAAGAAAACTGTGAAGCCTTCCGCGATCGGCTGGTTTCGGAAGGCTACAGCGCGGTTGCTCCGTTCAGTGGAACAGAATTTGATCTGCTGCAGGGGCTGTTCCTGATGGTCACAGAGGGGCAGCGCATTGAGAAAAAGGGGCATGCGCGAAAGAAGGAAGTCTTTGCGCAGCTTGTAGAGGCGGCACAGCGGCTTGTTGCAGTCGCAATGGCCTGCAGGGAGCAGTCCAATCAGCGGCTGCGGCGGTTCACGTCAGAGATCGAGCTTCTAATCGATACCTGGAAGGACTGAGCAAGACCGGCAGCTGCAAAACCATGCAGCTGCCAGCCTCTCTGAAAGAAGCAAACTTTACTTTTTGACGGCGTCTCCATTCGCTTCCGCGTCCGCGATGCGGCGGTACATATCCTGCATCTGCCGGTCAATTTCGGCGATCTTTTCCGCACAGGCAAACATCTCTTCATCAATGCCCGCCGGGAGCTTTGCCCGGTCCGCCTTGTAGTGGATGTCATGCTCCAGACTGGCCCAGAAGTCCATTGCGATCGTGCGGATCTGGATCTCGGCGACGACGTGCTCCGTCCGGTTGGAAAGATACACGGGAACACGGACATCCAGATGCAGAGAACGGTAGCCGTTGTAGTTCGGCGTTTTGATATAATCCTGCCGCTTGACGATCTCCAGATCCTCCTGCCGCTCCAGCATCCCGGCGACTCGGTATACATCGTCAATATAATTGCAGACAACGCGGACGCCTGCAATGTCGTTGATATCCCGCACCGCAGCTTCGAGCGTAACCGGAGATCCCTTTCTCTGGAGCTTGGCGGCGATGCTTTCCGAGGATTTGACCCGGCTTTCAATATGATGGATGGGGTTTCGTGCATACAGCGTATTGAATTCACTGTTCAAAATCTCAAGCTTCAGCACAAGCTGCTTTACAGCGGACTCGTACAGATTCCGCATGACAAAGTAGCGGTACGGGCTTTCGTGAAACGGGAGAGCCGAAGAGGCTGTCATATCGGCGTAACCATCCTTTGCGTCAGAATCAGCTTCCCGGCAAAATGAAACTGCAATCCGGTAAGCTCACTGCCATTTTAACACAAAAAGAAACATGTGACGTAAAAACTTTGTGTTGAGAATGACAGCCGGGGCAGAGCCGTCCGTGTTGCCAAAAAGGCAAAAGGGGGCCGCCCCTGTACGGGCACAGGGGCGGCGGAGGAAGGAGCACAGCAGGCATAGGGGGAACCTGCCATAGGACAGGGATGACATACAGCAGATACTGACAGGGTAGCATCCGCCCGCAGCCAGTATCTTGTGCATTGGGAAAACCAGAAGGTCAAGGCTATGAGATCGGAGGAGAAGGGATGTTCCCGCTGTCTCCAAGGGTGTTGCATTCGTGGTTCCCCTGTATCTATATTATACAGGAGAAAGCGGGGTTTGGCAAGACTTATTTGATATAAAGTCTTAATATTATTTCTGGTAGAGACAAAAAAGTGGCAACACAGGGGAAAAGGTTCTTATGTAAACAACAAGACTGGAGGCAGCTTATGAAAAGACGAATCATTACAACCGTAGCCGTTTGTGTATTTCTGGCGCTTGTGCTGGCGGTGCGGCTCTCCGACAGAGAAAAAATCGACAACAGCATTCCATCCAAAGAAACCGTGGCCGCGTATATTCTGGAAAAGGGTGAGCAGTACGCAGCGGAGCAGCTGCGGGCACAGGACAGAGACAGTCTCCGCCGCAGCTGGGGAGAGCCGGACGCCATGCCGTCCGGGATCTGGGCGGATGCGTGGGACCTTGATGCGGACACAACGATTCTTGTATTCTATGATGCAGAAAATGATGACAAGGTAGAGCGTGTTGTGCTCGGGCAAAAGGGAGGATAGTAAATAAGCGGGTTCATTTTTGTAGAAAACCACATAAATTGATAATGATTTATTATGGTAAATATAAACGAGGAGGACGAACAATGATAAAACGAACGCTCTCCATCTGTCTTGCGTTTGTGCTGCTGCTCGGCACACTTGTCGGGTGCAGCAAAAACGAAACAAAGACAGACAATTCAGGCCAGAATACACAGCAGGAGACGATACCGGAGCTAGCGTCTCAATACGCCTATCAACCGCAGTATTTTGATCTGCCGGAACCGATCCAGTGGATCAGCCGGAGCTGCGTTTCGGGCAGTACACTTTATTTTACTGCCAGTATTCTCAGCGGACAGGATACCTACATTGACAAAGACGGCAATGAGGTTTCTTATGACACCTATTCCGAGGGCCTTTTCCGGTTTGAACCTGACAGCGGAGAATGCGTACAGCTCGTCAACTACGTTGACAAGCCTGATGTGGAAGATCTGGACGATGGTACACAGATTTTCCGCAGCAGCAACAGCAGCGCCGAGATCCATGCCCTCGCGGCCGGCACAGACGGCACGCTCTGGATCTACCGCCGGACAGACCTTTACACGGATGACGGCGAGATGGGGCCCTCCCTTTCGGAGCTCATCCAGCTGGATGCGCATGGCACGCTGCTTCGCACCATCATCCCCGCAAACGAGGAAGATCCGAACAGCACAGGAGACTGGGGCTATTCGCACCTTGACACCCTGCTCTCCGATGATAAGGGCTATGTCTATACCTACGATTATCAGACAGTCAATGTTTATGGGCCGGATGGCAGCTTCGTTTTCAGCAAATCCGCTGACGAGCTTTCCGGCCAGCTCTGCCAGCTCTCTGCCGGTGAAGTCGGCGCACTGACTACTTACAATGACGGGAAGATGGCCTTCAAACAGCTTGACCCTGAAACGAAGAACTGGGGAAAGGAAACACCGGTCTCTTCCCGCGCATGGAGCCTGCAGCCGGGCAATGATGTCTACCGGTATTTCTTTATAGACGGCGGTAACATCTTCGGCGAACGCAAGGACACCGGCGAGGTGGAAAAGGTCGTCGACTGGCTGGCATGTGATGTGGACAGCAATACCATCGGTTACAATCGCCTCGACTTCTTGGCTGACGGTCGCATTGCCACTGTGACCCTTGGGCACAGCTATGACGGAACGCGGGAGCGGCAGCGGATCCTGGTGCTGAGCCGCATGGATGCTGCCGATGTGCAGCAGAAAACAGAGCTGACGCTGGCCTGCTTCAGCCTTGATTATAACCTCCGCAGCCAGATCGTCAAGTTCAACCAGACCAGCACCGACTGCCGCATCGTGGTCAGGGATTATGCGGAGTATGCAGACGGCGAGGATTACTATGCCGGCCTTACCGTGTTCAACACCGAAGTTCTCGCCGGCAAGATACCGGATCTGATCGTTGGCAATATGATGCTGCCGATCCGGCAGTATGCCGCCAGGGGAATGTTGGAGAACCTCTGGCCGTATCTTGACGCCGACCCCGGCTATTCGCGCGACAAACTCATGACCCGCCCGGTCGAGGCCGCGCAGGTGGATGGAAAGCTCTATCAGCTGCCCATCAATTTTGGCATCACCACGGCAGTCGGCCTCGGCAGGATCGTCGGCGATTACACGACATGGACGCTGGCTGACGTCAAGAACGCGCTCAGCAAGCTGCCCGAAGGCGCGATGGTATTCAACCAGTATTACACCCAGTCGGAGATGCTCATGTATTGCGTCGCCATGAACGCGAAGGACTTCATGGACTGGCAGAATGGCACCTGCAATTTCGATTCTGACGAGTTCCGCGCCCTTCTGGAGTTCGTCAAGCCGCTCCCGGCAGAGTTCAGCTGGCAGAGCGACGGAGAATATGAAAGCGACTTTACCCGCATGAAAAGCGGCAAACAGCTGCTGTATCCTATGAACCTCAACGACTTTGACAACATCTACTATACCTTTGCCGCGCTCGATCACGATATCCGGTTTGTCGGTTTCCCGCGGGAAGATGGCTCCAGCGGCAGCGCCTTTACTGCCAGCGTAACGCTCTGCATCACCACGGCCTGCAAGGATAAGGCAGGCGCCTGGGCGTTTATCCGTTCGGCGCTCTCTGAGGAATACCAGAAAAACCTCTGGAATTTCCCGATCCTGAGGTCTGCCTTTGACGCCATGGCCGGGAAAGCCATGACGCAGGAATATCAGACCGACGCCAATGGCAGCCAGGTGCTTGACGGGAATGGTGATCCGATCCCCATTTCCTCCGGTGGCATGAGCTATGGCGACGAGCCAATGATCGAGCTCTATGCTGTCACGCAGGAGCAGTACGACACCGTCATGGAGCTGATCGAGTCTACGACCAACTTTTTAGACTACGACCAGAGCGTCCTGAGCATCATTACCGAGGAAGCCGCAGGCTATCTTGCCGGTGACAGAAGCGTCGAGGAAGCCAGCCGTCTCATCCAGAGCCGCGTAAGCCTCTATATTCAGGAGCAGAAGTGATGACCTGATAAAATTTCCCGCGCAGGCCGGTGTAGCCTGCGCGGGAGTTTGAACCGCAGAAAAGAACAGAAAGATGCCATGGCGACGATCACTCATAAGCTGCGTTTGGTTCCGGCAGAGACGCCCACGCAGAAGTTCCTTTTACCAGCCCCAGCAGGGCTTCCACCGTCTTCATAAAGCAGGCAGCGTCCGCATCTGTCTGTGTATAAGCTGCCGCAGTCATATCGCCGCAGATCAGGTACTGCTCCGCATTCTTTGTGACACGGATCTCATACCAGCAATTTGGCATCACCGCGACCAACGTATCATCTGTTGTCAGCTCCTGCGAGATCATTGGCCGCCGAATATCCAGGAATCCATCCTCGCAAACAAGCGCATACAGCTCCTGCAAAAACGCTGTATCCGGTCGAAACTCCACAGAGGCGGTCCCCTCGGTGACAAGATCTCTTTGCAGCAGACCCTCCTGCGTGTCCATGATACTCTTTCGGTCGGTATCATACCACCATGTGAACCGGACTGCAAAATCCTCCGGCATGTTTTCCTGTACGACAGTCAACGGCGCATCCCTGCCGGAGTCCTCCGGCGTTTTCTGCATGGCTGCCGATGTGCAGCCGCTCAGCAGGGCCAAAAGCAGCAGCCCTGATACGATCCTCTTCATAACCAGACCCTCCTTTCTTGTTATCTATCAATATAGACGATAAAAAAGAAGAGCGGTTGCACTGTGCCGGGAAATAGAGCTGCTCCGGCAAGCTTTTGTATAGAGACATGGAAAGAAAAGAACCTATGTTGGCACCAAGGTTAGGCGCCAACATAGGCTCTTCGTTTGCAGGGGATTGGAATCAGGAAAGAAGACGAAAACCATCCCGGTATTTTATAGAATGCTTTAGGGTGTATCTGAAAACTCCCAACGCACCCGGACAGCGGACCTTTTCACGCTGCGCTGCACCATTTTTCCTTGAAATACGTCAGTATTCCTGCGAAAAAATGTCTTGCTCAGCGCAAAAATTTCTCGCTGCCGGTCACATTGGGAGTTTTCAGATACACCCTAGATCCCGCCCATACAGGCAGTGCATCGGAGGTTCGCACACAATTTATTGCACCGGCAGCTCTACCGCGATGGTGGTGCCCTTCTCCGAGCTTTTCTCCACCCAAATATAGCCGCCATGGAGATTGGCGATCTCCCACGCCAAAGAAAGCCCCAAACCAGCGCCGCCGTACTCCCGGCTGCGGGACTTGTCCACGCGGAAGAATGGCTGGAAGATGCTCTGCTGATACTCCTCCGGGATGCCGCAGCCGGTGTCGGAGACACGGATCCGGAGCTTTTCCGGCTCCTGTGTGACGCAGACCCGCACCGAGCCGCCTGGGCGATTGTATTTGACGGCGTTTTCCGTCAGGTTGAAGAGCAGCCGGTAGATCAGCGCGTCGCTGCCGGTCATGACGCCGTCGCCATCTGCCGTCAGCGTGATGCCGCGTTTATCTGTCAACGGCGCGAGGTCTGTGAAGATCTCCTCGACCATGGGCGCAAGCTGAATCCGTTCGTTCCGCGCCACCTGCTGCAGGCTGCTCATTTCCAGCAGTGTTTTTGTCATCTGAGTCAGCCGCTCCGTCTGCTCCCGCAGCAAAGAAAGAAATGCTGCTGTTTCCGGCAGTATGTCGGGGTGCTCTGCGGAGAACAGTTCCAGCTGCGCCTGCATCAGCGCAAGCGGCGTGCGCAGCTCGTGGGCGGCGTTGCCAGTGAACTGCCGCTGGGCGGCAAAGGCATTGTTCAGCCGTTCAAGCATCTGATTGAAGGAATGGCTGAACTGGCGGAACTCCGGCAATACGTCCTCGCTGATCTTCATGTCTGCCAGGTTGCTCATCTGCACCTGTTCGACCTGCGAGGCAAAGCTGCGCAGGGGCTTGAGGGCGCGTCCGCTGACAAAATAGGCGAGGATGCCGCTGAGCAGCGTTACCGCCGCCGTGATGTACCAGTTGGTGGTGCGGAAGCGCCCTTGCGCCCCATCGACAATGATTGTCAAATCCTCGTCAGGTGCTACGAGTTGCGGGTCAAAGCTCACTTCGCCTTCACCATCGATAAGAACAGTACCACCCTGAAAAGTGTTCGCAATCGTGTCCATATAGTACATGCCGGAGGAACAGAGCAGCAGATTCATGGAAATACAGGTAACTCCGATGAGCAGGACGCTCATCAGCGTGATGCGCCACTGCAAAGAAAGGTGCTTCATGTTTCCTCGCCTCCCATCAGATAGCCTTCGCCGATGCGGTTGCGGATGGGGTCATAGCCCAGTGCGGCACGCAGTTTTTTGCGCAGAGCGGAGATATGTACCCGGATGGAGTTGCTAAAGCTGTCCACGCTGTTGTCCCAGACATGATCCATCAACTCCTCCTGACTCACCGGTCGCCCCTGATGTACCATTAAATATTCCAATATCCCCGTTTCCTTGCGGGTCAGCGTCAGGGCCTGAGCATTGACGGAAGCGGTGCGGGAGCGCGTGTCGAAGGCTAAATCCCCGCAGGTCAGCAGCACGTCCTGCTGCGTGAACTGCCGCAGGGTCAGGCTGCGGATGCGGGCCTCCAGCTCAGCCAGATGAAAGGGCTTTGCAAGATAGTCGTTGGCGCCTGCGTCCAGCCCCTTCACCTTGTCCTCTACCTCGCTGCGGGCGGAGAGAATCAGGACTCTCGTCTCCCGATCTGTCTGCCGCAGAGTGCGCAGCACCGTCATGCCATCCTTGCCCGGCAGGTTCAGGTCGAGAAGTACCAGATCGTAGCGCTCCACGCCAAGAAGCTCCAGCGCCTTCTCCCCGTCGTAGCAGCAGTCTACACTGTATGCCAAACGCCGCAGGCTGCGGACGATGGTCTCGCACAGAGCGCGTTCGTCTTCAATAACCAAAAGATGCATGAAAGCCCTCCTTTATAAGCTTCATTCATTCGATTGTCTTCAGTATAGCAGAAACAGATAAAGTTTGCGTTAAGTTTCTGTTCTTAACAGGGACTTTAACTCTCCCGTGCTATGATGGAAACACAAAACGGAAAGGGTGATGAAACTTGAGTCACGGAAAGAAGACGGCGGCGCAGATCACGCTTCTGCTCGCCGGAGCCGCCATGCTGTGCTTTGGCGTATGGCGGGGCGAGGCGGCGACGGTGCTGAGCAAAGCAATCAAATTATGTCTGGAGTGTGTGGGCATTGGGTAAAAAGTTTTCAGGCGTTTCACAGACCATGTCCCGCTTCCGGGGCTGGATCCAGGCGGGAGCGACGCTGCTGACCAACCTGCATCTGCCGAACTTCCTCAAGGGCGGACTGTATCAGGGCGCGGGGAAGACCGTCTGCGTGCCGGGACTCAACTGCTACTCCTGCCCGGCGGCGTCCGGGGCCTGCCCCATCGGAGCGTTTCAGGCAGTGGTGGGCTCGTCTAAGTTTAGCTTCTCCTATTATATCACAGGCTTTCTCATTTTGCTGGGCGTTCTGCTGGGGCGCTTCATCTGCGGCTTTCTGTGTCCCTTCGGCTGGTTTCAGGAGCTGCTGCACAAAATCCCCACGAAGAAGCTTTCCACAAAGAGGCTGAAACCGCTGCGATACCTCAAGTATGCCATTCTGTTGGTGATGGTCTTCCTGCTGCCGGCATTCCTTGTGAACGATGTGGGTATGGGAGATCCATTCTTCTGCAAATACCTCTGCCCACAGGGCGTGCTGGAGGGGGCTATCCCGCTAGCCCTTGCCAATTCCGGCATCCGGGCGGCGTTGGGCAGCCTGTTTACATGGAAATTCGGCATCCTGATGGCGGTGATCGTACTGAGCGTGCTGTTCTACCGCCCCTTCTGCAAGTGGCTGTGCCCGCTGGGCGCGTTCTACGCGCTTTTTAACAAGGTCTCGCTGTTCCAGATGAAGGTGGACACGCACAAATGCGTTTCCTGCGGAAAATGCGCGAAGGTCTGCAAGATGGATGTGGACGTAACGAAGACGCCAAACCATCCCGAATGCATCCGCTGCGGGATGTGCATCCGCGCCTGTCCCACAAACGCCGTGTGCTTCCGCTGCGGCTTTGGCGACGGGAAAGAAAATACAACAAAAATAAATACGGAGGAATCAAAATGAAGTTTAGAAAGTTAACTGCGCTGCTGCTGGCGGTGCTGCTGCTGGTGCTGTCTTTGGCGGCCTGTGGCACAAAGGACAACGAAAAAAAAGCGGATATGAGCAGCAATGACTCTGCCATGACCGACGAGCCCAAAAATGCCGAGGAGGCACTTGCTCTGCACAAAAAGCTGATGGAAGAGGAGAACACGATTCTGTCGCAGAATACTGCGCTCTGGGAAAAGGTCTTCATGGAGGCCGACAAGGGCATGGCCATGGTGGAGGACGGCAAAAACTATGGCGAGTTCCTGCTGGATACCATCGAGAGCGCCAAAGACCAGTTCACCGACAAAGAGTATGAGATGCTGAAGGAATCGGCCACGGAGATCAGCAATATCGAAAACAAGCTGACTGAGTTGGAAAACAAGTACCCCGAGATCATGCAGGAATCCGTGGACGGCAATATGAGCGTACCTGCGGGCAGCGACATGACCACGCCGCCCGACGACGGCAGCATGCAGAAGTTCCCCGCATTTGAGGGCAAAGACTTGGATGGGAATCCGGTGAAGAGCGACGAGCTGTTCTCCGGCAATGCTGTCACCGTGGTGAATTTCTGGTTCACCACCTGCAATCCCTGCGTGGGTGAGCTTGCCGAGCTGGACGCGCTGAACAAAGAACTCGCAGAGAAGGGCGGCGCGCTCATTGGCGTCAATACGTTTACGCTTGACGGCGACGAAACGGCAATCTCGGAGGCGAAGGATGTGCTGGCCAAGAAGGGCGCGACCTATCAGAACGTGTATTTCGCTTCCGACGGCGAGGCCGGAAAATTCACAACCAACATCTTCGCCTATCCCACCACCTATGTGGTGGACCGCAGCGGCAACATCGTGGGTGACCCCATCGTAGGCGCCATCACGGAAAAAAAGCAGGCGGAGACGCTGCAGAAACTCATTGACCAGACCCTTGCCGCCGACATGGGCTGACAAACGGTTTCGTCAGCGGTTACGCAAAAGATATTTCCTGATCATACAGGCAGCGCACCCGGACGCGAAGGCCGGGTGCGCTGCCCGTCTGAAGGATCATTGGAAGGTGGAAAGACCGTAGCTGTTCGCCAGTGCGTCAATTCGCTGCCCGGCTTTGCACATCCGGCACTCGCCGGTTGGATAGGTTTCATAGCCCGGGATATCGGCAGGCGTGAACAGACTTAATACCGGGATGCCGTCCAGCTCGGGGATCGCGCTGAAAACCGCTGCAATGCCCTGCGTTTTGCCGCCATAATATTGGATACAATCAAGGGCGCGCCGCGCAGTTTTTCCGGAATTGACTGTCGAGATCAATAGAAGCATGTTTCTGCCATGGATCATGGAAACCAGATTTTCACGGAACAGAAGCTGACCGTTGGAGTCATATTCCGGTGTGACGACACAGATGCTCTTGTTATTGTTGACAGAGAACAAAATTTTCTGCGTCAGCTGTCGGGCCAGGAACGCGCCGATGACCTCGCTGCCATCCATGCAGATGATGGTGTCGATCGACTTTTCGTAGATGTAATGGTTTGCGAGCGCAAGCGCAGTGTCGTGCGCCAGACTGTATTCGTGCTTCAGCCGTGTGATGTCAAGGTAATGACTGTTATGGGAATGCCGGGTTGCAAAATGACCATGGAATGCAATGAGTTCGAGATTAGGATTCTCTCTGGAACGGATGGCTTGTGTACTCATAGACAATACCTCCTTGCATATTCACGTCGGAATGGCGGCGGGTGCAGGCGGGGCAAAGCTGCTTTCATATGGTTTTCCTGTGGTGGTTATATTATAATAGATACCGAGTCCTGATAGCAAGCGATTTATAAAAAAACAGTAGTATTGCTCCGCCTGATCATGGTTCCTGCTCCTTTGCAGCAGCCTCGGCGGCAGCCTTTTTTGCTTTAGGAATAGTCCTCGGCGTAGGCAAAATCAGTGGCCGCAGGGGTCATGGACGTGTTTTTGCCCGCAGCACAGCTGGATAAAAAAATCAGAACCAGCAGGGCGGCAAGCAGAATTACAAGTTGGCGATCCTTTTTCATAGTGTAATCTCCTTTCGTTTGTCGCTCTGTTTATATAGACAGGAAAACAGAGGCTCCGTTGCAGGATTTGTTCCGGAACTTCGGCTTCTCTCCTCTATTTTGAGTATATCTGATTCAGTTTCGTTTGACAAGGGGGGAAAAACGACAGGAAATCTGCTGCCAAAAACTGCAATTACTGGAATGTTGACAGCCGATATATTTTGCGGTACAATTCATATATCTGCTCATGGATAAGGGCGGAAAGTCCGGATTTTTTATGGCAGACGATGAAATTGAATGATATGAGGGCAGGCGGAAGCAAGATGCAGTACCGAAACACACGGCAGCGTAAAATTGTTCTGGAAGCGGTACAGGAACACCATGACCATCCGAGCGCAGACCAGATCTATCTGGAGATCCGTGCAAAAGACCCGAGAATCAGCCGCGGAACGGTTTATCGGAATTTGAATATTCTCTCTGAGGAGGGGCAGATCACACATGTAAAGGTTCCGGGAGCGGATCGGTATGATTGCAGGACGGATTTTCATTATCATCTGATCTGCACGGGCTGCGGTGCAGTCTGTGATGCCCCGTTTTCATACGACCCAACGCCGGACAAAACGATCGCAGCGGAATCCGGGTATCGGATCACGCGGCACAGATTGATCTTTGAGGGCGTCTGCCCGGCGTGTCAGAAGGCTGAGCGTGAGAAATAAGCGCTGCACAGAAACTTGGAACGTGCAGGATTTGAGCGGGATCCGCTCAAATCCTGCACGTTTTTGTTGAGGTATGCGGAGCGGCACTAAATTAAACTGAGACTTCATATTATTAGCATTGCGGATCTGCCAATTTTCCTGTATAATATAAAAACAGAAAACACAGCATGACAAGAAAAATATTTGTTGAAAGGAGGCGCGGCATATGATTTTGGGGATTTTGCGTGAGACGAAGAAGGGTGAAAACCGAGTGATCTGTACGCCAAAAGAGGTGGAGACCATCACGACCGCAGGACACACTGTTTATGCACAGCGCGGCTGCGGAGAACGAGCCGGTTTTTCGGATGAAGCGTATGAATCTGCGGGAGCGCTTCTGACAGACTCCGTGCAGGAGCTGTTCAAGGTCTGCGATATGGTTGCCAAGGTCAAGGAGTTTACGCCGGAGGAATGGCCGTTGATCCGGACAGGCCAGCTACTTCTCGGTTGCCTGCATCCGGCGGCAAATCCGGAGGAGGTCGACGCGCTGATGAAAAGCGGCTGCATTGCATTTACGGCGGAGGATTCCCATCGATATGGCTCCCCGAACTGTGAGGCAGCGGGGAAGCAGGGGGCGCTGTTCGGGCTGGAATCGCTGCTGACCATCCACGGCGGAAAGGGAAAATATGTCGGCGGCTTTGCGGGGGAGCCGGGTATCCATGCGCTGATTCTCGGAAGCGGAAAAGTCGGCAGAGGCGCTCTGCAGGTCTTACAGGCGCTCGGCGCCAACTGTACGGTCATGGCCAGAAATATGCACAGGCTCCGTGCGCTCTCAGCACAGTATAATGGCCGCGTCCGCGTTAGGCGCTGCTCACGGGCGCATATTGCGGAAGAATTGCCGAAAATGGATATCGTCCTCAACTGTGTCAAATGGCAGAAGGAGAACAAAGAGTTCCTCATCACCCGAAACATGCTTTCCCTCATGGAAAAGGGCTCAGTGATCGTGGATATTTCCAACGACGAGCCGGGCGCGATCGAGACCAGCCGCGCGACCACGCATGAAGATCCGCGGTACATTGTAGACGGCATTGTGCATTACTGTGTTGCAAATATTCCGGGCGCGGTCGCACGCTCTGCGTCTGTTGCCTACGCAGCGCAGATGCTGCCGCTGATCCTGCACCTGCTGAATGACGGCGAGGAGGAGACCTGCATCCGCGACGGCTATTACCGGCGGGCGCTGACGATCTACCGGGGGCTTCTGACGCATGAGGAAACGAGCGCCGTACAGGGAAAACCATGGGTTCGCCCGGAAGAGGCGCTCGGGATCTCCGGCTTCCGCCTCGACCCTGCACCGCTGGCGTCGGATACGCACTCGACCCATTTTTATTCCTGGGCAGAAGACGGCGGAGCCCAAACTGAACACAGTTCATAAGGATGACACAAAGATCTATACCGAGCAAAACGTACAGGCTGAATAAACAAAACGAGCAGCGGCGCAAAACAACGCCGCTGCTCCGGCGCGTATTAGGGTTGCCTCCGGCTTTTGAAATGGGACATATCAAATTACGAATAGACGGTCCGCAAAAGAAGAATGAGCGGTTTGATAAGAATTTATCGATAAGTATTGACCGGTATCCGGTGGATATGCTATGATTTTTTTGGATTAAAAAATGCTATTTATATCAAAAAATAGAATAAAAAGATCAGAAAAGCAGAAGGAGTGAGCCAGCCTTGAGCAGATTGGATATCAAAACCGCAAGCAAGGCCCAGACGGTCGTTGACCGCCTCTACAAGGACATGGAACGCAGGATCGCGTCCAGTCCTCCGGGCCTGTGTCCGATCGATATGTCGCTGACATTTTTGCAGCTGTGCCACGCGCAGTCGTGCGGCAAATGCGTGCCCTGCCGCATTGGACTTGGCCAGCTGAGCATATTGATGGGGCAGGTGCTCGACGGTACTGGTACGATGCTGACCATCGACACCATCGAAAAAACGGCGCGCGCCATCGTCGCCTCTGCCGACTGCGCCATCGGCCGCGACGCGGCGCAGCTGGTCCTGAGCGGCTTTGAGGGCTTCCGGGACGATTATGTGAACCACGTTCAGCACCACCGGTGCCTCGCGTCGCTGCAGAACCCCGTGCCCTGCGTTTCGCTCTGTCCTGCGGGCGTGGATGTGCCGGGCTATGTTGCGCTGGTGCGCGAGGGGCGGTACGCAGACGCCGTGCGCCTGATTCGCAAGGATAACCCCATGCCGACCGCCTGTGCGTATATCTGCGAGCATCCGTGTGAAGCGCGCTGCCGCCGCAATATGGTCGACGCGCCCGTCAATATCCGGGGCCTCAAGCGCTATGCAGTCGATCATGCGGGCAATGTCCCGAATCCTGCCTGCGGGGAGGCGACCGGCAAACGCGTCGCCATTATCGGCGGAGGCCCGAGCGGCCTTTCCTGCGCGTATTATCTGCGCCTCATGGGACACAGCGTGACAATTTTTGAGGAAAAGAAGCAGCTCGGCGGTATGCTCCGCTACGGCATCCCGGCTTACCGCTTCCCGCGCGAAAAGCTGGACGCGGAAATTGCCTCCATTCTGTCCACCGGCGTGGAGGTACATACCGAAGTGACGGTCGGAAAAGACATCTCCTTTGAACAGCTGCACAAGGATTACGACTGCCTGTATGTCGCCATCGGCGCGCATACGGACAAGAAAACCGGCATTCCCGGCGAGGACAGCAAAAACGTCATGTCTGCCGTCGAAATGCTGCGCGCCATCGGCGACGACATCATGCCGGACTTCACCGGCAAGCGCGTCGTGGTCATCGGCGGCGGCAACGTGGCGATGGACGTGACAAGAAGCTCCGTGCGTCTGGGTGCTTCGAGCGTCACCTGCGTCTATCGCCGCAGAATTGCGGACATGACTGCGCTTCCCGACGAGGTGCAGGGCGCAATTGCCGAGGGTGCGGAGATCCGCGAGCTTTCTGCGCCGGTGCGCATCGAGGCAAACGAAGCGGGCGAGGCTGCCGCCCTCTGGGTGCAGCCGCAGATCATCGGCCTTGCCGACAAGTCCAGACGGCCTCGCCCGGACGCGGCAGACCAGCCAGAAGAACGCATTCCGGCGGACATCATCGTCGTCGCCATCGGGCAGGGCGTGGAGATCGCGGGTTTTGAGCAGACCGGTATCCCCATTAAAAGGGGAACGTTTATGGCCGAAAGCTCCAGCCAGATCGACAACATGGAAAACGTCTTTGCCGGCGGCGACTGCGTGACCGGCCCGGCCACCGCCATCCGCGCCATCGCGGCAGGCAAGGTCGCGGCGGCCAATATCGACGAGCAGCTCGGCTTCCACCATGAGATCCGTACCGATGTGGAGATCCCTGCGCCGCATCTGGACGTCTGCCCCGCGCGCGGCCGCGTCAACACCAAAGAGCGTGAGGCAGCCCAGCGCAAATGTGATTTTGAAGACATTGAATGCGGCATGACGCACGAAGAAGCCTGCGCGGAGAGCGGACGCTGCCTGCGCTGCGACCACTTTGGCTATGGCATCTTCAAAGGAGGGAGGACGGAAAGATGGTAACGCTTGTCATTGACAACAAAACTGTTTGCGTGCCGGAAGGAACCAGTATTCTTCATGCAGCGCACGAGGCGGGGATTGAAATACCGACGCTCTGCTATCTCAAGGATCTCAACGAGATCGGTGCCTGCCGCATCTGCATGGTCGAGGTCGAGGGACAGGAAACGCTTGTCGCCGCGTGCGACAACGAGGTGCATGCGGGCATGGTCATCCACACGAACTCTCAGAAGGTGCGCATGACGCGCCGCGTCAATCTGCAGCTTCTTCTCAGCCAGCACGAGGTCAACTGCGTCAAGTGTACGCGCAGCGGAAACTGCAAGCTGCAGAAGCTCGCCAACGACTATAATCTGCTCGGCGCGCCCTATCAGAAAAAGCTGCGTCCGGCGCCGGTCGACTACTCCGCGCCCATTCTGCGCTTTGAAAACCGCTGCGTCAAGTGCATGCGCTGCGTGCAGGTGTGCGATAAGGTGCAGGGCGTGCATATCTGGGATCTGGTTGGCACCGGCTCCCGGACGACCGTCGGTACGGCAAAGGCGGACAGCCTTTCCCAGTCCCTCTGCACCTATTGCGGACAGTGTGTGACCCACTGTCCGGTCGGTGCATTGGAGGAGCGCGACGATACCGACCACGTCTACCGCATGCTCGCCGATCCCACCCTCACGACCGTCGTACAGGTTGCACCTGCCGTCCGCGCGGCGTGGACAGAATATTTTGGTCTCTCACCCGAACAGGCCGCGCCGGGCGTTCTGGCTTCCGCACTGCGGGAGCTGGGCTTTGATTATGTATTCGACACCAATTTCAGCGCCGACCTCACCATCATGGAAGAGGGCAGCGAGTTCATCGAGCGCTTTACGCACAGGGATGTGTATTCCTGGCCGATGTTTACCTCCTGCTGTCCCGGTTGGGTGCGGTTCGTAAAGGGGCAGTTCCCGCAGTTTGCAAAGAACCTCTCTACCGCGAAATCGCCGCAGCAGATGTTCGGTGCGGTGGCCAAAAGCTATTTCGCAGAGAAGATCGGTGTCGCCCCGAAAGATATGCGTGTCATCTCCGTGATGCCGTGTACGTCCAAAAAGGCAGAGGCGGCGCTTCCCACGATGAAGGATGCATGCGGCGACCCCGATGTCGACGTGGTCATCACCACGCGCGAGCTCGTGCGGATGCTCCGCTGCTCGATGATCGACCCAGCGTCCTTGGAGGAGAGCAGCTTCGATTCGCCGCTCGGCTCCGGTACGGGCGCGGCGGTGATCTTCGGCGCGACCGGCGGCGTCATGGACGCGGCGCTTCGCAGCGCGTACTATCTTGTGACCGGTGAAAATCCGGACCCCGATGCCTTTACTGCTGTGCGCGGCATGCAGGGCTGGAAGGAAGCGAGTTTCGACATTCCCGGTGCAGGCACGGTCCGCACAGCGGTGGTCAGTGGACTCGGCAACACCAGAAAGCTCATGGAGGCGATTGCCTCCGGCCATGTGCAGTATGACTTCGTTGAGGTCATGGCCTGCCCCGGCGGCTGCGTAGGTGGCGGCGGCCAGCCGATTCACGACGGCGAGGAGTGCGCCGAGGCGCGCGGAAATGTCCTGTGGAGACTTGACTACAAGATGCCCCTTCGTTTCTCGCATGAAAACCCCGATGTGCAGGCGCTTTACAAAGAGTATCTCGGAAAGCCGCTGTCCGAACGTTCTCACCATCTGCTGCATACCGATATCGAAGCCTGGCAGATGCCGCAGGAGCTTTGATTGGCTTTCAAGGGCACAGCACAAATACGAATATGCGGGACAAGCTTGCCTTGTCCCGTATGTTTTATGTTGGTATTACCGCTTTAGCCACTGCACAAATTTCCTCTGTGAGATCTTGGTCGCTCTCGCACTTCTCTTTTTCCTTCTGCGCTTCCTTACTCCACGCGGAACATACTTTCTGCTAAATTTTTCCTATGCGAATCCACGCGAAGCGGCGCATGTACTCACGACGATAGATTTTGAGCAACTCGTCCTGTGCGTGACTTTGCACATACTGCCGCATAGCGCCGACCTCCTTGCAGGTGCGGCCACGGCTATCGAACACGCGGCTACAATATTCCGTGCTGCCGTGAACCGTGAGCGCAAAATATCTGCCGCAGCTTTGCAGATGCGCATGGAAATTCTTTGTCAGACGCACCCGCACATGGAAAAGTCGACATCAGTCATGCTTGCGTTCAGCGCCGTCTGGAGCAGGCGTTTGGATTTGCTGATGCATAGTCGCCAAATTGCCTGGAACGTGCGCCAATTCCCTGTGTGGCAGAAGCTTCATTGGATTTTTTGCAATCCGGTGTCGCCAGTTTTAATCTATCGCTCCATTCCAGCCACAGATAGAAGAAATACGGATGCATGTCCTTCGAAATCATCCAGAAGTTTCTGCACTAGGGTGTATCTGAAAACAGCGCTTGGATGTGCAAAATGCCGAAAGCGACGCAGATCGCAGCGACCATACCGACCTAAACGTCCACAGCCTGCGCCACACGGCGGCAAGCCTGTTCATCGCCAGCGGCACGGACGTCGGCACGGTTGCCGGACTCTTAGGACACAGCCAGCCATCGACCACGTTGAATATCTACACCCACGCGTTCGATAAGAACAAGAAAGCCGCCAGCCAGATTATGCAAAGCAGCTTGGAGATCTGAGCTATCTCCCGAAAAGCTCTGTCCGGTTGCGCTACGCTGTAAAAGCAGATAATTTGAACAATTTTATATAAAAATGCCGTGAAATCATACGATTTCACGGCATTTTGGTACGCCCGACACGATTCGAACGTGCGACCTACAGAGTCGGAGTTTTCAGACATTATCTGATAAAATGCTGTATTTTCAAGGGTTGTACGGTTTTTAACGAGAACAGCCAGCTTCTCTGAACTTTACGAAAACCATTGAAAACACTGGGGAAATTAGCTTTTTCGGTTTTGCGGATGGTAGTAGTCAAACAGTAGTCAGATGCAAATCATGGTTTTGGCTGAGTGATTCGCTTTTGCTGCAATTCTGCGCGAAGGAGGATCCCGAGGGTCAGGCAGAAGTCGGGGTTTTTGAGGTCGCAGCCGAGCAGCTGCGTGATGTGGGCGAGGCGATCCAGAAGGGTCGAGCGGTGCAGGTAGAGCGCCGCCGCTGTTTTGGTGACGGAGAGGTTATTATCGAGATAAACGCGCAGCGTCTCCAAATATGAGACCTGCGAGCTTTCGTCGTGCGCCTTCAGCTTTTTCAGTCCGTCCGGGTAATAGACCCATGAGGGCCGCCCGGCCAGCGCGCCGGACAGGAGCTGCGGCAGCAGATAGTCCTGAAAGTAAAAGACCGTGCCGCAGCCATCCTGCAAAAGTCCGTTCTGCAGCGCGCTGGACGCCTGAAACCACGCCTGATTGGCCTCATACAGATTGGAAAACGCGCTGGACACGCCGCAGATCAGGCCGAGTTTATCCAAAAGCGGCAGCAGCTGCGCCGTCGTCTCGCGCTCGGCCTGCGCGGCGGGCAGGAACGCGGCGACGGTGCGCTCGTATTCAAAGGCCATCGCGCCGGGATGCCGTTCCTCCAGCGCGGCGGACAGATACGCACCGGGCAGGGGAGCCGCGCCTGATTTCGGCTGAAGGCGGACGCAGACCCAGTCCGTTTTTCCGTTTTCCTGACTGAGCGCCCGCCGCAGCTCAAAATCGACCGGCTGCCCGGCGATGACGCTGCGCAGCGCCCGCCGGACGGCAGAGCGGGTGCTGGCGAGCACGGGGTTCTGCTGGATCGCCTGCCGCAGGAGCTTGGCGAGAAACACCGCAAGGGCGCGGTCAGAATCCCGCAGCGGGCGGAACGCCTCAAACACCGTCAGGCAGCCGAGATATTCCTCCTGATCGAACACGTTGACCGACAACGTCCGCGCGCCCTGCAGCTCCAATAAGAGCGGTTCATGGACATGGGTGGAAAGGTCGTGCAGGGACAGAAACGTCGCCATTTTCTCCGCGTCAAACGTCTCGGTATCCAGCCGGATGCCGAGATCTTTTTGGAAATATGCCTCATCTGTCACGGCCAGATACCGGAAGTCCGAACCGATCAGCTGCATCGGATTGGAAAGAATGTCGCGGCTGACCTCCAGCATCTGCGGCAGATTTGCGCCGTGGCGGAGGATGTGCCAGAGGCGTTCCTCCCATGCTTCGTATTGGTCAAAAATATGCTGCACCAGATTGAAGACCCGGAAGATGTCCGTATCCGCCTCGACCACGATCACGCTGCACCGGTCATAGAACGCCGTCAGGTTCCAGTGCTGCCCGAGGCAGACAAGGCACACATTTTCGCGCAGCGACGGGCGCGTCGGCAGATGGTCGGCAGAGCAGACGTAGACACGATTTTTCTCAAACGTCTGCGTCCGGTCGAGATAAAACTCCGGGCGGCTCAGCGTCAGCTCCATACTGCCCGCGCCGTGCAGCTCGACGGCCTTCAGCTCCTCTTTCAGTCTCCAATAGAGAATATCCGCGCACAGCTTCATGGGAGCTTCCTCCAATCGTTTTCTTGATTTTTATTATATTCCGGCAGAAAGCGGCTGTCAACGAAGTTACCATACAAATTGTATGGGTCGCATCTTTGGACAGTGAAGAATCTGCTGTTTTACACAAAATCAGCACATACAAATTGTATGATTTGTTGCCATACAAACTGTATGGCGTAAACCGGAAAAAACCGCGCAATTTGCAGCATTTCCGCGGCATGGGCTATTTTTTATAATAGAGTCAACTCAGAAAAGAGACAGGAGGAATACCATGCTAAAGGAAAAACTGGAGCAGCGGAAATGCTTCCCGACCGCGTGGGGCAAGCTCATCCCAGAGGAAGAAGCCTACCGGCAGCTCAACCGGCAGATCGCGGCCATGACCGCGAATCTGTTTCAGGTCATGCGCATCTTTGAGCCGAGCTGGGAAAAGCGCACCGAGGCCATCTGCGACATCGCCAACATGATGAATATGGCGGTCGCGGGCACACCGGAGGAGCAGAAGGATTATGTCAATGCTTCGCTCTATGAGGCGTTCAACATCCCGGAGCTGTGCGAAAAGTCGAGCTGGCTCGGCGGCATCACCGGCGACTCCGGCGACGAGTGGGAGAACATGGCGGGCCGCGTCGTGCAGTTCACGCGCAACCGCGTGGAAAAGGAACTCGACACCTGTCCGTGGGACATCGTCGGCAGTGAGCTCTGCAACATGACGACCAGTATGTTCACGGCAAACTTCGACCTCGCGTCCTCCAAGGGCACGGAGAATGAAGTCGCGCTCAACATGTGTCAGGCCCGAGGCTGCGGCAACAAGCACTGCCGCGTCGTGGCGGAGCGCCGCGACGTGTACGGCCTTCCCAAGCAGGGATGGCTCGACCACATGCAGCAGCCTGTCGACCCCATCCACGACACCCCGCGCGAGCGCATGGTCAAGGAAGGCCAGTGCCTGCGCAACGGTCAGTACACGCAGAACTTCGGCGAGGAAACGTCGCTCGAAAAAGCGTACCACTGGGTCGCGCAGATGGGCTGGGTCTGGTCCATCCAGTTCCCGATGATGGCGATCAAGGACATGGCGCCCGACGAGGATGAGTTCCTGCGCGTGTTCCGCATCGTCTTTGCCACGGCCGGCAAGAACCAGTTCATTGACCCGTTCGCCAAGGAGGGCCTGCGCAGCTACCTCGGCGTGCCGCACGAGATGGACGAAAACGACGGCAGAATTCTCGGCGGCTACATCCGCTATATGCTCGACGTGCAGCAGGTGCCGTATGAGATGGTGCGCTGGACAAAGGACGAGACGTGGATCAAGGTCAAGAGCGAGGACTTCACAGCCCGCTATGAGATGGCGCCGCTCGACGAGCTGGTCGATGCCTACGAGGCGCAGTGGAACGGCGCGGCGAAAACGCTCGTCAGCCCCGAATGGTCCTGCGTGATCGAGGACCGCGACGAGGAAGACATGTACATCAAGGTCATCCGCAAGGAAGACCTGCGGATGCTGTAAGGAGGTGCCGAACGATGTTATTCAGAGAAGATAAAGTCGCACGCGCCGACGCCGAGGCCATCCGCAAGGGTGTAGGCTTCTACCGCTGGACGCATGATCTGGTGGAGATCACCGGCAAGGACGCACTGGAAGTCCTGCAAAAAATTTATATCAGCGACATTTCCAAGGTCGCCGTCGGGCGCTCGAAATACACCGCCTCGCTGGACGAAAACGGCGAGATCATCGACGATGTGATCGTCATGCACATGGCGGACGGCCTGTATTGGGTCTCCGACCTCTACGGCCCGCGCCTGCTGCCGTGGATCGAGCAGCACAAGGGCGAGGCTGATATTCACGCGAAGATCATCACCTATGACTGGGATATGTACGCCGTGCAGGGCCCGGACAGCCTCAAGGCGATGAACGCCATGCTGGACGCGCCGGTCGACGATCTCAAGCGCTTCGGCATCTGTGAGCGGAAGCTCGGCGATATCCCCGTTTATATCCACCGCTCCGGCTTCACCGGCGAAAACGGATATGAGATCTACTCCGCATTCGACAAGAGCGCGGAAGTTCACGACCTGGCGCTGAAGGCAGTCGCGTCCGTCGGCGGCCGCGAGCTGCAGACGCTCGAGGTTTATGTCCGCTCCATTCCGATGGAAAAGGGCTTCGCGCTCAAGCAGGATTTCAAGCACCTGAGCCCGTATGAATGCGGCCTCGGCTGGGCGGTCGCCGCCGACAAGGACTTTATCGGCAAGGAAGCGGCGCTGGCACGGAAAGAGCACCCGAAATACCGTATGGTCGGTCTGGAATTTTCCCGCGAATCGACCGAGGACATCTCCATCTGGGAGCGGGTATACTGGTACGGCGTTGAGGTCGGCCGCTGCGCGCAGACCATCTACGGCTACACCGTGGACAGAAACATCGGCTTTGCCACCGTTCGCGCGGATGTGCCCGACGGCGCGGAGCTGACCGTCGGCTGCAACGATTCGCCCGCTGTTGTCGTAAACAAGGTTTTCTGCTGAGGAGGACATTATGGGAAGATTAGATGGTAAAGTCTGCATCGTGACCGGCGCTTCCGCCGGGATCGGGCGCGCCACGGCGGAGCTGTTCTGCCGCGAGGGCGCGAAGGTCGTGGCGGTCGCCCGCCGCGAAGAACGCCTGAAGGAGTTGGCCGAGGAATGCAAGGATGCTCCCGGTGAAATGACGTGGTACGCGGGCGACGTCGGCGACCCGGCGGCAGCCGTGGGCATGGTGAAAAAGGCAGTCGAGACGTTTGGACGGCTGGACGTCGCGGTCAACTGCGCGGGCGTGATGGACGACAACACGGCCATCGCCGATATGTCCGACGAAATGCTGGAAAAGACATTCCGCATCAATACGTTCGGCCTGATGTACGGCCTGCGCGAGGAATGTAAGCAGTATCTCGCGCAGGGTGATGGCGGCGTGATCGTCAACATCTGCTCCGTCGGCGCAACGCACCAGACCGCGGGCGCGGCCTACTGCGCGAGCAAGGGCGCGGTGCTGGCGGCGACGAAGAACACGGCGTTCATGTACATGGAGGAGGGCATCCGCTGCAACGCGCTCTCGCCCGGCGGCGTCGTGACCGATATCCCGCTGGTCATGCCGCCCGCCGACGAGTTCGGCTTCGGCAGGACGAGTAAGCTCCTGGACTTCTCCGGCGAGCTTGCCATGCCGGAGGACTTGGCGGACGCGATTTTGTTCCTTGCCAGCGACCAGTCTCGCTATGTGAACGGTGAAGAACTCAAATGCGACGGCGGCTGGACGTGCTTCTGAGAGAATACAAACGAAAACACAGCACAGGCGGCCCATACAGAGCCGCCTGTGCCGTATCCAAATCAGGGAGTCACACATGAAGAAAACAATTACGGTCGTGACAGGCGGTCACGGCGGCATGGGAAAAGGCGATCTGTAAGGAACTCGGAAAAACGTCCGTGATTGTGCTGGCGGGGCGCAACCTCGCAAAGATGGAAGCGGCAAAAGCGGAGCTGGACGAGCTTGGCGTGGAGAGCCACCTTTGCAAAACGGACATCGCGGATCGGGCGCAGGTGCAGGCACTGGCGGCGTTCGCCGCTTCGCTCGGCGACGTGAAGCAGATCATCCACACCTCCGGCGTTTCGCCAAGCGACACGGCAACGGAAAATATCATTAAAAACAACGCGGCCGGTACGGTCAATATGGTCGAGGCATTCTATCCGGTGCTGGCCGAGGGCGGCGTGATAATCAATTTCTCTTCCGTCGCAGCCTACACCATGCCGCAGACGGACGAATGGACACAGGCATTCGAGGCATGGAACGAGCCGGATTTCTATGACCGGCTGCTGGCGCTGGCCGGGGAAGCGGAGGACGAGGAGGGCGAGTTCTTCCGTGCGGGTCTCGCCTACGCCATGTCCAAGAAGTTTGTGATCTACTTCACGCAGAAAAATGTCTCCCGATTTGCGGAAAAGCACTGCCGCATCCTGTCGATCTCGCCCGGCTGCTATTTCACGCCCATGCACCAGAAGCTCATCGACAATCAGCCGGAGACGGCGGAAAACCAGCTCGAGCTGATCCCCGCCGGGCGGCTGGGGTCATCCGTATGAGATGGGCGCGCTGACGGTGTTCCTCTGCTCGTCCGGGGCCGGGTACATCAACGGTGTGGACATTCTCACCGACGGCGGCCAGAACGCCGGAATCTTCGTCCCTCAAATTTAACAGACACGTAAAATGGGCGGCGCTCCAATCGGAGCGCCGCCCGTTTTGAAGGGATGAGGCGTGTAAGATCAATTATTCGATCGCCTGAAGCTCCTTATCCAGATCGTCCAGATGGGGCTTGAGGAACGCCGACTGCGGGAAGCTGGCGAGCTTGCGCAGCGTCAGACCGCCGACGAGTTTCATCTGCGGGTTCTTGGAAGCATCGGGGCTGTACTTGTCCAGAACGGCTGCTGCCGCCGGATTCTTCAGAATGTCCTTTACCTTGCTGTCGAGAGAAAATGCCATGAGAGTAACCTCCTCTTTCTTTGATTCTCTGCTATTATTTTAGAGAATCCTGCGAAAAAAGGAAATCCTGCAAACTGGCGGATATCCCACGCCGTCATCCGTTTGAAATGCGGGGCAGGCGTATTCCTTCTTCAGCGGATATTTCCGATATAGCCGCTGCATAAACGCATCCTTCGAGATCTTATCGCCGCGGTTGCAAGCACGCGGGGGTTTGCGGCAATCCCTATATCGACACGTTCGACGCCGGGCGCGATCATGCAGTTGCCCTTCGTCAGCCAGTTCATGTCATAGATGTTGGCATAGCTCTGAATTGAGGAGTCGTTGTTGGGATCGGCAAGGCCTGCGTTGCCTGCGCCAAACCAGTTGCACACGATGGTGCTGACAGTGCCCTCGCTGTCGTCATAGACGATGGCAGAGTTTTCAACCGCCACCTGATAACCCCCGGGCAGATCGTCCAGCACCGGCAGACTTGCAACGATCTCACCGGTCTTCATATCCAGAGCCAGCAGCTTGACGGGGTCAGCATTGTCGGTGAACATCACAAGCTCCGGCGTCAGCGACGGAGAGCAGCCGCCGCCCCATGCAAGACCGCCGCCGGTGGTCTTGTCGCCCTCGCCGCTGACTTTTGCGCCGACACTCTCATACGGCGTGCACCAGACGGCTTCGACACCATTATTCGCGCGCAGCAGATAGCAGTTCTGGTTCGTCAGGATGACCGCGCCGTCTTTGGAGGCGGCAATGCCGTTTTCTGCCCCCTCACCGGGAGTAAGCTCGTAGACAAAGACTGCATCAGAGAGATCAGTCTGTTCGCCGCTTAGAATCGCATCGATGGCGGAACGTGCGATATATCCCAGTACGCCCTGCTGCTCACGCTCCGGGTAGATGCGGAAGCCGCCAGTGGCAAACCAGAGGTTGCCGTCGTAGTCAAAGACCACGGAAAGAAGATTCTGCGTCAGCTCCTTGCCGAGCGCAGCTTCGGCTGCCGCCTTGATGTCAATGTCCAGTACCTTTTCAAACTCCGGCAGGACGTTTCCTGCTTCATCGGTTGCGCGCAGCATCAGCACATGGTTGTTGCTGGTGGGGCAGACGATGCGGTTTTCCGAGTCCAAGAACGTATAGGAGCTCTGGATGACGTAACCGCCGCCGTCATGCTGCTTCGGGGAGAAATAGCCCAGCGTCGAGGTTTCCTTCGCGTTCAGGTCGCGGATGGCGATGCCGCCGAGCAGCGGCACGACCGCGTGGCCATAGCTGTCAAAGTAAATGGCAGGCGAAGCGTTCGCGTTGGTTTTCTCATAGGAAACGTTGATTTCCGGGTAGATGCCGAGCGGCAGAACTTCATCCGTGGAGTCGGTATTGTAGCCGTCGTGGTGAATGTTCGCGTCGCTCTTTGCCATATAGGGGTTTTCGTCGACACGCTTGGCGCGCAGCGTCTTGACCGGCAGTGCAGAGGACAATGCGTCGGACGCCGGGGTCTCATCTGTGCCAGCGTCCTCCGGCATATCATCCTCCGGCGAGGCTTTCTCTGATGCGGCCGTTTCGGGCGTCTGCGTTTCAGAGACCGGGGAAGACTCGGCTGGCGTCTGTGTACAGGCTGCCATGCTCAGGCAGAGCGCAGCAGCCAGCAGCAGGAGCAGCGCAGAGCGTAATACTTTTTCCATTTTCATCAAAATATCCTCCGTTTATTTATTTTTCATACAGTTTGTTGGGGTTTTATGCGAGCCAGGTGTAAAGTCCCAGTTGAAACGCTTCCTCAGAAACGGGCTTCAGCAGGAAATAATCGGCCCGCAGTCGGAAGGCGTGAAGCGAGAAATCAAGATCACTGCACCAGATCATCCGGCACACGGGACATAAGGAACGAAGGTGCTCCGCTGCATTCAGCCCTGCCACCCCGGAGAGTGCAATGACAGCATTGGTTGGAGCATCTTTCTGCGCCGCTTCAAAAAAGCGTTCCTGGTCGTCATATTGCACGACCTGAGGAAACAGCCCCTTCGATTCACAGAACCGGGTGATTTGTTCGGCATAGCGCTGCCGCTCCGCTTCCTGTTCTGCCAGTACGGCAATACGATACACAGACCGCCCTCCTTCCTGAATCCAATTTGACGCCTTGCTTACGCTCAGTATAAAAAGGTTCTGCCGGTCTTTCAAGCGCCGTGGCACGAAAGGGACGATTATGGCACGAATTCCGGGGTTGTGGCTTCTCCAACCTTGACGCTCTGTGATATAATCACTTTGGATTTGAATATGTGCAGGAAGAGGAAGGAGAATTCGCTGCATGAGAATTGCGATTGTGGACGATCTTGCCGCGGAACGTGCACTGCTGAAAGACCGGCTGGAGCAGCAGCTTCACCGGAGAAATGTGCAGGCAGATATTCTGGAATACGAAAGCAGCGAGAAATTTCTGGAAGCAGTAAGGAAAGCCCCCTTTACCGCCGCATTTCTGGATATCTATATGAATGGCATGACAGGCATGGAGGCGGCAAAAGAGCTGCGCAAAACCGATACGGATTGTCTGCTGGTTTTTACCACGACCTCTACCGATCATGCGCTGGAGGGATTTCAGGTCCGGGCGCTGCACTATCTGGTCAAGCCCTTCACCGAGGAGGACATCGATGCGCTGACGGACGAGCTGCTTGCCCGCGTACCGCAGCCGGAGAAATTTATGACACTGCGGGTAGACGGGAGCGAGTTCCGGCTGCGGTATCGGGATATTGTCTATGCCGAGCATTTTGCCCACATGATCTACGTCCATACGACGGTTCAAAAGACGCTTGCCACACGCCAACCCTTCAAGTCGTTCATCTCCCCACTAAAGGATGACACACGCTTTTTTGTGTGCGGGCGCGGCGTGATCGTAAATCTGGAACACGCGAAGGATCTGGAAGGCGCCGCCTTCCGCATGGCGGACGGAAGCCGCGTGTTTGTCAGTCAGGACCTTCTGAAAAGCGCCCGGCAGGCATTTATGGAGTTCTTGCTTCAAAGGGGGCGGATGGCATAATGGAGCTGCTGCGTCCAATTCTGGAGCTCGGCGTGGTGATTCCCGGCATGCTGCTTGCCTACTTCCCAGCAAAATCCAGCTTAAAGCAGCCGCTGTCAAAGATTGTTTTGTGGCTTGTTCCGCTGCTTGCGCTGCTTTGCGCCGCCGGAGGCGTGGTGTGCTGTGCGCGCCGCATGCCGACTGCGCCGATGCTTGCGGGGCTGACCTTACTCGCAGCCGTGATCTACATAAAAACGCTCCGGATCTCGCTTTGGAAATCCGGAACGGTTGCATTATCTGTCTGTGCGGTATTTTCCTGTATCAACAGCCTTTGCCGGGCGATCAACGCCGCTATGCTGGCCGGTTTGCCGCAGGCGCAGGCTGCGCCATGGTTCTGTCTGCGAGCCGTGATTTGCTATCATGCGATCTGCTGGCTGTTTGCCGCCATCGCCTATTATCCTGCGACGCACAGCGTGCGGAGGATGGTCGAGGACGAAAATTTTGCGCAGACCTGGTATGTGTTCTGGGTGCTGCCGCTGGTGTTCATTGCGCTGAATCTGTTTATGATCCCCAAGTATGCGGACACGCTCTATACCGGGCGTGTTTTGCAGGGGTATTTTGTGATCAGCATCGCACTTTTGTTTTTGATGCTTTTCTTCAACGCAATCTTCCTTCTGATGGCGATCAGCATCAACCGAAATGTGAGATTGCAGCAGGAGAACCAGCTGCTTTCCATGCAGCAGCAGCGCTACGAAAGCCTGAAAGCTGCCATTGAGGAAGCCCGGCAGGCGCGGCACGATCTGCGCCACCAGCTATGTCAGCTCGTCGCCCTTGCAGAAGAAGGGAATCTTGAAAAGATCAAAGCCTATCTTTCCAGCGCAGTTTCCAGAATCCCGAGTCTGGAGCTGCATTTCTGTGAAAACCGGGCGGCAGACGGCGTGGTCGGGTATTACTGCGCACTTGCGAAGCGGGAGCAGATCCCATTTTCCGTACAGCTCGATCTGCCGGAATGTCTTCCTGTAGACGAGATCGATCTGTGCCTGGTTCTCTCGAATCTGCTGGAAAATGCGCTGGAAGCCAGCCTGCGTACTGCACCTGCCAGACGCAGAATCGAGCTGACCGCCTATCTGCATGGAAACAGTCTGGCACTGATTCAGGTTGAAAACACGTATGATGGAGTTATCCGGGAAAAAGACGGGGTATTTCTGTCCTCCAAGCGAAAAGGAGACGGTGTTGGTATCCAGTCCGTCCGCCATATCGCAGAAAAATCCGGTGGGGTGAGTACAGTCACCTATCAGGACGGTCTGTTTTGCGCAAAGGTCATGCTCCGCAGATAATTATGCCCTGCCTTTCCAAAACGGCACGGCCACAGATTTCAACAGTCTTGTCTCCAGCAAGCGCTGAACAAGCCGTATTTCTGTTTTTGCAAAGATATCTGACTTCATTGCGTCCCAACCCATCTGGTCGCCGCAGCCGTCAGCTGAAAATTCATAATCCGGTTACAGTTCCAGCAAGATTTCGTTACAACTTTCTGTCACACTGACAGCAGTTCGAAAAAACGGAACATCCCTTGGGGAAAGGAAGTTTGACTTATGAAAAAAGTACTGGCGATTCTGCTGACCATAAGGTCAATGCCATTCTTGCAAAGCAGTCTGCGCTGGAGAAAAAACTGCAGGAGCAGGAAGAAACAAAATCGTAATCAGCCGAAACACGAAGTCCCGGTAAACCATCGTCTGATGGCTTGCCAGGACTTTTTCTGCACAGAATTTACTTGTATTTTATGCGGTGTTGGAAGAAATACTCAAGTAAGAGATAAGCAAAAGCGATGCGTCACAGCCTGTTGAGTTTTTCCTCCAGTTCAGCCGCGATGCGCTGCCGTTCTTCCTCGCTTTCTGCGCGTGCATACGGTTCCAGCGCGGCGTCCCGCTTTTGCTCCGCGTCGCGCGTCCATGCCTCAAACTCGGCCTTGGTCATATCCTTCCGCATCGTGCGCGCGTAGTATTTCTTGTATGCCCGCTGCTGCACCTGCCAGACTTCATTGTTCGCAACTTTGTCCTTAAAGCTGCTGGCCGCGCCGATCTCCCGGCAGGTTTTACCTGGGTCTTCCGGCGCAGGACCGGCGCAATAGGCAAAGGTCGCGCCCGGCGCCTGCAAAAACCAGCGACCACAGTTGGCGCAGCGCTTCGGCACAAATCCCTTTTGCAGTCCCTTCATAAACTCCACATAGACAAAATCCAGCAGCCGGTCAAAGTACATTTTTTCGACCACCTCCGCCTCGCGCCCAGTGCCGCGGATGCAGAATTGCGCGTTTACCTTCGGCGCGTCCACCTTCGAATCTGCGCCAAGGCTGACGCCGCTGACGAACGGCTCCAAGCCTTTTTTCTCAATCTGCTGGGCCAGAGAAGTTTTTCTCTGACCCTTTTTCTTTTCAAACGGCTTGCCCGCAAAAATGCCGTCCAGGAACCACGCATAGCGCTCCTGAATCAATCGGATGGCGTCCAGCTGCTCCTGCATGAACCTCGGCAACGTATCGTCCTGCATCACATATTCGTGGAACGCTTCCTGCGCTTCTCCCACGAATAATTCACGCACATCCATGCTTGCAAACAGCTGAACGTCATTCCAATACAGGCGGTAAAGCGGTAAAGATGCAAATCCATTTGTCACAGCCTGAAATGCCCGCGCTGCCTGCTCTGCATCCTTTTCTACAACGGCGTTTCGATATTGATCCAATAATTCCTGAAGCGGCGCAGCGTCAAGATTCAGAATTTCCGTCAGCACAGCGCCGTAGGGCTGCATCGTCGGATGGGATTCGACCCAATAGCCGGAAGCGCCGAACTCCACCTTCGTATTGGTGCGCGGCCGATGAAAATCCAATAAATCTTTTCCCAAAACTCCCATGCGCGTGCGCCTCCTTTGTAGAGAATGTATTTTCGTTTGTGTAGTGTATGCGCTTAAATGATACATTGCCTATTGTGGAATGTCAATGGTTGTGCTATCATCCGATTGTAGATTTGTAGAGAATGTATATATAACAAATAAAATCGAAAGAAAGTGAAAAAATGACCAAACTGGAAACCATCACAGCAGAAGATTTGCAAAACAGAACATATGAACCGACGCATTTTCTGGTAGATGAGCTTATCCCAGAGGGCTTGCACATCCTCGCGGGTGCGCCGAAAATCGGCAAGTCTTGGCTGGCTTTGTGGCTTTGCTTATGCGTCGCGCAGGGGCAGCCTCTCTGGAATTTTGCAACAACGCAGGGCGAGGTCCTGTATCTCAGCCTCGAAGATTCGTTCCAGCGTATTCAGATGCGGCTCTTTGACCTGACGGAAGATGCCCCGCCGACTCTGCACTTTGCGATCATGGCTGACACGCTCAAGCATGGGCTGGAACAGCAGATCGAACAGTTTTTGACAGAGCATCCGACCACAAAGCTTGTTGTGATCGACACGTTACAGCGCGTTCGAGGCACTGGCAGTGACAGCAATTTGTACGCAAATGACTATCAGGACATCGGGATTTTGAAACAGCTTGCGGACAAGCGGCACATTGCAATCCTCTTGATCCACCACCTGCGGAAGCTGCACGATGACGATCCGATGAATATGATCTCCGGCTCGACAGGCTTAAGCGGCGCGGCAGATTCAACCTTTGTTCTCCAGAAAAGTTCTCGCCTTGCCAACATTGCCTCGCTGCATTGCACCGGCCGTGACATTCCGGATCGCACGTTAAAACTCGAATTTGGCGAGGAAGATCACGTCTGGAAACTGCTTGAGGACAGCAAAACTTGCAGCAGTGCTTCTAAGATTTCAACGCTTCAACTCACAAAACTTCTCTCTGAATTGCTCCGTGCCGATTCTACATATCTCGGCTCACCATCGGCACTGTCCGCAAAGATCGACCCTGACGGCAGCCTCGGCATCACGCCCAAAAAGGTTACCCGGCTGGTACGGGAAAGCGTTGCGGCTCTAAGAGAAAACGGAGTTCTGGTCAAGATCTACCGCAGCAACGGAAAGCGGCTGATCTCGCTCCGGAGTGCCGAAAGTGCCGATCTTCCCACCGTGGGAAAAATCGACCCTATCGACCCTGTGGGTGTGCCGAGCGCCTGCACCGCGCCGTGAGGCGCGTGTCGCCGCTGTGTGCGGCTTTCCGCTCCGACAGCGAGTGCGTGCGCGGCGCGACAGGAAAAGCCAACGTTGCGCCAACGTGCGGGCAACGTGAAAAATGCAGGTGCAATACGCCAGCCCAACGCAGTGAAACCCCGCCGCGGCGGGAAAAATCCTCCCGTTCGGGAGGAGCCAGCATCGCATTTGGCTAGTCGCCGGTTCACCGGCTCCCTGCCAAATGCCTCAAATCGGGCAGAAGCCCATACCCACTACTTCGTCACAAAGTCCGCTGCGCGTGTATCGCTTTGCGGGAGAGGGCATTCCACGCTCCGCTCCCTTGCTCCTCAGTTCCAAACAAAACCCGCTTCGCTGGGCTTTTGTTTGGTAGAGGGAAACGAAAGATACGGAGGAAAGATGAAAAAAGACAGACAATTCAGCATTCGGATCTCAGAACAGGATTTAGAGACTATTCGCCAAAAAGCAGCACAAGCCCATATGAGCCAGAGCGACTATGTGACCGCCTGCTGCATTGGAAAACGCATTGTGATTCTGGATGGGCTGAAAGAAGTCCTGCAGCAGCAGAAAGCCATCGGCAACAATCTCAACCAGCTGACTGTGCTGGCGAACATGGGGAAAGTCCAGTTTGCCAATTTGGATTCTGCTGCGCAGGAGTTTTCCAAGATCAACATTGCCCTGCGGGAGTTGCAGGAGGGAGGTGCGGCGAAATCGCAATCGTCCATTTCGTGAATTACAAAAAGGGGACGCAGACGCGCGGGTGTATGAAAAGTGTCATGCGCTACGTTTCCAAACTCAGTAAGACACTCTGGGACGGTCAGCAACTCGTCAGCGGGATCGGCTGTCAACCGGAAACGGCGTTCGACGAATTCCTGAGTACAAAGCTGCTGCACCACAAGGACGGCGGCGTGATGTTCTATCACATGGTGCAAAGCTTTCCAAAAGGTGCGAACATTGATCCTCGCACAGCGCACGAAGCAGCACGGCAGCTTGCCGGATATTTCGAGGGCTGCGAGGTGCTGGTCTGTACGCATACCGACCGTGAACACATTCATTCCCCCTGTATCATCAACAGCGTGAATTTCGAGACCGGAAAAAAGGTTCATATAGCGGACAAGCAGATTCAGGCGCTGCGCGTTTGCAATGACCAGATTTGCGAGGAATTGGGGTTGCCAAAATTCCAGAAAGATGAGCAGTGGCAGTCACGAGGAATGTCCAATGCGGAATACTACACGGCAGTCAAGGGTGAGAGCTGGAAGTTCGAGCTGATGCGAGTCATCGACGATTGTATGCGCTATGCCGGGAACAGGGAAGAATTTCTGGCGCTGCTTCGGGCAGAGGGCTACGATGCCACATGGACGGACAGCCGGAAGAATATCACCTACGTCACGCCGGATGGACGCAAATGCCGTGACAGCAAGCTGCACATGGAGAAATACTTAAAAGAAAATATGGAGGCTGAATTTGGATACAGAACGGAGAATGACAACACAAGAAATGTTGGCGCAGCACAAAAAGCTGATGGACGAGGCACAACGGCTGGAACCCAGCGTGATGGTCACGGAGCGGAACTGGAGCGCGCTGCTCAAAATGCAGCACGATCTGTTTCAGCAGCAGATGCAGCTGGACGCGGACTTGAAAACGCTCCTGACGCGGGAGGACGCACAGACCGCATTGAACGAGATGCAGGAGAGTACAGAAAATTTCGAGAAACAGGCTGGGAACCTGAACGAGAGGTATTCTTCCAACTGCAAGGCGCTGACAGAGAATACGAAGCTCTCCCTGACCGCGATCCTGAACGATACGAAGAAGCAGCTTTCGAATACGGTGCAGGAGACGCGGAAGAAAATCCGGACGTGCGCGTGGATCTCGATTACAGCGGTGATCTTGTGCGCGGCGCTGTGCGCCTTGGCCGTGCTGTGGAGCAGATGACGGATGATGCGCCGCAGTACGACGGAACGACTATGCCGCTGCACATCGACAGTAAGCGCAGGAAGAAGCTCAGGCAAAAGAAAACCGCCCTCGGTCACGCCGAGGACGACCATGAGGATTGGAATATGGAACAAAAGATGTAGGGGGAGATTTATGGCAAGCATCAAGCAGATATCTGAACGGAAATATAAAATCACCATCAGCAACGGTTATCGCACCGACGGACGGAAAGTCTGCAAGGCGAAAACGATTCAGGTGCCGGATTCTGTACCAAAGCGCGGTGTCGAGCAGTATGTCTACCACGAAGCCGAACGGCTGGAACGGTTATTCAAGCAGGGCTATAGCGAGGACGCTGAAATGACGTTTGAAACTTACGCCCGCGGCTGGCTGGATCGGCAGACAAAATACGCGCCCGGAACGCTGGCTTTCTACCGCCGTTCGCTCGAAACGGTATTCCCGGAGATCGGCGCGATCAAGCTGAACGAACTGCGTCCCATAGCACTGGAAAACCTGTTGGCGAAGCTCCGCAAGCGGACCTACCGCGGCAAGCCGATCAAGGAAAAGACGGTGCAGAAATACCTGACCGTCGTGTCCGCTGTTCTCAGCGATGCGAAGCGCAACGAGATCATCGAAAAGAATCCAGCGCGCATGATCGACCTGCCAGATGCCGAACGCAAAGTGCAGGAAATTCCGACGATGGAGGAAATGCAGAAATTCCTGTCTGCCCTCTGTTATGAAGAACCGGTCTTCCAGCTCTTCTACTTTCTCGCCATCAGCACGGGGATGCGGCGCGGCGAGTTGTGCGCTCTGCGCTGGTCGGATGTGATCGTGACCGGCAGTTACAAGGGCTATATCATCGTCCAGCATTCCCGCAGCACCGTTTCCGGCGAAGGCGTGCAGGAGGGCAAAACCAAGAATGGACGAACCAGGACGGTTTCGATGAACGAGGAAATGTTCAGTCTGCTGCGCGGTTTCTGCTACCGCAAAATGAGACTCCGCGATGAAAGTGGCATCCCGTTTCCAGAGTACATTTTCACAAAAGACGACGGCACGCCCATCCATCCGGACACGTTCAGCAAGCACCTGAAAGCCTTGTTCGCGGAAATCGGTCTGCCGAAAACCTATCACCTGCACACGCTTCGCCACTTTTTCGTCTCGACGCTTCTGCATGAGGGCGTGGACAAGAACACAGTTGCAGACCTCGCCGGTCATGGCGATACGTCATTCCTGGAGCGCACCTACTGTCACCCGCAGATGCAGCTCAAGCAGGAGGCTGCGAAACGCATGAGCAATAGCCTGTTCGCAATACCCAATCCGGAATTGTTGGTTTTGTAGAATCTTCAAAATCCACTCGCTATTCCCGATTTTTCTGGTATTGCTGCTGTTACAAAATCTCAGCCGTGCTGAGCAGAACAGGAGGAATCACAAATGGCAAGTATCAGAAAACGTGGAAACAGTTATTTGCTCGTCGTCTCGATGGGCTACACACCCGACGGACAGCGGCGCAATCCGCAGCAGAAGACGGTCAAGCCGCCCACAGGCCTTACGCCAAAGCAGACGGAGAAGTGGTTACAGGAGCAGGCGATACTGTTCGAGATGAGCTGCAAGAAGCTAAATCCGGATATTGACCGGTCGATCACGCTGGAAAAGCACACGGAAATCTGGCTCCAGACGATTGCGCCGGACAAGCTGGCGAAGTCCACGCTCGTGCGCGAGAAGCAGGACATCGAACGGTTCAAGCCATACCTTGGCAGCTATAAGCTCGTCGAGCTGCGTCCCGAACACTTCCGCAGTCTCTACGCAAAGCTGCGCAAACAAAAGAACAAGGCGAACGGAAAGCCGCTCTCCGAAGCGACGGTCGAGGGTGTCCACAGCTGTCTGTGCGGCATCCTCTCCGACGCGATGGAGGGTGGCTATATTGATCATGACCCGGCTTGGCGCACCTACAAATACGCAGGACAGAAGAAAGAGAAAAAGATTGCGGATGATGAAACGGTGAAAAAGCTGATTCAGGCGCTGGAAACCGTGAGCATCCTGCATGAGACATATTTCAAATTGATTATCGCAACCGGAATGCGGCGCGGCGAATGCTATGCGCTCAAATGGGAGGATATCAACTACGCCGAGCGGAGCATCCACGTCTGCCGGAACGCGGTCAAAACGACCGGCGACGAGATCATCGTAAAGGCTCCGAAAACGAAAGCTGGCAATCGCTATGTGTACTTCTCCGCCGAGATGGAAAGCCTGCTCCGCGAGTACGAAGCCTTCTGCACGGCAGAAACGGAGCGTTACGACCGGCGCGAGCAGACCAAAGATGACTATGTGTTCCGCAGAAAGGGCATGAAACTGCCGATGACACCATCGACCTTCACATGGCGATTCAAGAAAATTCTCAAGGCAAATGACCTGCCGACGGACTTGAATGTCCACAGCCTGCGCCACACGGCAGCGACACTATTCATCGCCAGCGGCACGGATGTCGGCACGGTTGCCGGACTCTTAGGACACAGCCAGCCATCGACCACGCTGGATATCTACACCCACGCGTTCGATAAGAACAAGAAAACCGCCAGCCAGATCATGCAGAGCAGCCTGGAAATCTAAGCTATCCCCCAAAAAAGCTCTGTCCGGTTGCGCTATGCTTCAAAAGCTGAAATTCAAACAAATTCATATAAAAATTCCGTGAAATCAGATGAATTCACGGAATTTTTGGTACGCCCGACACGATTCGAACGTGCGACCTACAGAGTCGGAGTCTGTCACTCTATCCAACTGAGCTACGAGCGCATCTATGAGATAAACGGCGGTACGCCGGTCATCGCTTTTTGAAAATGGTAGTCAAACAGTAGTCAAGGAACAAGCGGAAAATCACCCTCACGCCCGAAAAGTCCAGTCGTATCAACGGCTTTGGGCTTCTCACAGCCGAATGGGGCAGAAACGTCGGAGTCTGTCACTCTATCCAACTGAGCTACGAGCGCATCTATGAGATAAACGGCGGTACGCCGGTCATCGCTTTTTGAAAATGGTAGTCAAACAGTAGTCAAGGAACAAGCGGAAAATCACCCTCACGCCCGAAAAGTCCAGTCGTATCAACGGCTTTGGGCTTCTCACAGCCGAATGGGGCAGAAACGTCGGAGTCTGTCACTCTATCCAACTGAGCTACGAGCGCATTTTTAACTGCCCATATAGTATAGCAGATGGGCGGCGGAAAGTAAAGTGGAAAAATGGCGGATTGCTTTTTTAAGGAAAGCTGGTACAATGAAGAAAACAGGAGGCGAGGGTATGTCGGCGGGGGAGCGAGTGTTTTCGGTCGTGCGCGGGCGGCTTTATGAGCGGCTGCCGACGCTGGCGTTGCCGTTGGGGAAGATTTCCTGCTGTGAAGCGGATGTGATGCTTGCCGGGACAGACGGACAGGCGGCGCTCTTTGCCTCCGGCTTTCTGGAACGGGAATTTTTAGAAGGAAGCATGCTGCCGGAACGGCTGACACTGCATCTGTTGCTGCATCTCATGCTGGGTCATCCGCAGAGCAGGATGGGCCGGGACAGAGTGCTCTGGGATACGGCCTGCGATCTTGCGGTTTTACTGGTGCATCATGCGCTTCTGCCGCAAGAGCGCGAAGCGCCCGCTGCGTTTTCTGCCCGCTGCAAACTGCAAAGCCGCAGAGCGGACCGCGCGGAGGAAATTTATGTGCTTTTGGAGACAGAGCCGGAGTTTCTTACGCCGGATGAGCGGCAAAGCGCGGTGTTGGACGATCATTCCCGGTGGGAGACAGTATGCGCTGCGGATAGACCGGCTGGCTCCGGCGAGGGGGACGAAGCCGGCTTTCAGGCGCTCGGGCGGCTCCTGCCGCGGCCGTTGCCGGAAAAGCCGGTGATCGGAAGCGGAACGGGCGGCGCCGCGTTTTCCATCAAACCGGACATGCGCGAAAGCGCGCCGTTTGCCGCTGTGCTGCACGAACTTTCCGAGACGCGAGAGAACCGGCATGTGTCCGGCGAAGAATTTCAATACGCATGGTATCTCTACGGGTTGGAGCATTATGGCGGCATGCCGCTGATCGAGCCGCTGGAATACTCTGAGGAGCGTCGCCTGCGTGAACTTGCCGTCGTAATTGACACGTCAGCTTCGTGTTCACGGTCGCTGTGCGCTGGATTTTTGGGGGAACTTGCGGGACTGCTGGCCCACGAGGGACTGTTCTTTGAGCGGTTCAATCTTCATGTGATCGAATGCGACTGCGAGGTACAGCAGGATACACGCCTGACGACGCTGACAGAGTTGTCTGGCTGGATACAAGCCCTGACGCTGCATGGCGGTGGAGGCACAGACTTCCGCCCTGCGTTCCGGTATATCGACGGCCTGATTGAATCGGGTGAATTTGCGCATTTGCAGGGACTTTTGTATTTTACCGACGGCTACGGCGTGTTTCCGGACGCGCCGCCTGCGTACCGGGCGATCTTCGTCATGCTGCAATACCGGTATGACGATATTGACCTGCCGCCGTGGGCGGAAAAGCTGGTTTTGGAAGCGGACAAGCCGAAAGGAGACGAAGCATGGATATAAAACAGGCAAAACAGGAGTTGCGGCAGACCATCCGCGCCTATACGGCCAGAACGGAGGACGGCCTGTGGCGCATACCGCGCGAAAAGCAGCGGCCCGTTCTGCTCATGGGCCCGCCGGGTATCGGCAAAACGGCCATCCTGTCGCAGCTTGCGCAGGAGGAGCATGTCGGCCTCGTCTGCTATACCATGACGCACCACACGCGCCAGAGCGCGCTCGGCCTGCCAGTCATTGTTGACCGTACGGCGGCTGGGCGGCAGTACCGTGCGACGGAGTACACCATGAGCGAGATCATTGCCTCAGTCTACGAACAGATGGAGAAAACCGGACTGAAGACGGGAATCTTGTTCCTCGACGAGATCAACTGCGTCTCCGAGACGCTCATGCCCGCGATTTTGCAGATGCTGCAGAACAAGACCTTCGGCGTCCATGCGCTGCCGGAGGGGTGGATGATCGCGGCGGCAGGCAATCCGCCGCGCTATAACCAGTCCGCGCGTAGCTTTGATATGGCGACGCTCGACCGGGTGCGGCGCATTGATCTGGAGCCGAGCCTTGCCGTCTGGCAGGACTACGCTGCTGCACACGGTGTTCACCCGGCGGTACTGGCTTATCTCCGGCTGCATCCGGAGCACTTTTTCATCTGCGACGCGCAGCGCGCGGCGGGCAGCTTCGTAACGGCGCGCGGCTGGGAGGATTTGTCCGCGCTGCTGCTGACATACGAAGCACTCGGCTTTGCCTGCACGCAGACGCAGGTGCGGGAATATCTGCATGTAGCGGAAATTGCGGCGGGCTTCGCGGCGTTTTATGAACTCTACCGCCGGTTTGCTGCTTCGCTGCCGCTGGAGGCGCTTCTGCGCGGACAGACGGACGCGGGAACAGAGGCGCTGCGCGAACTGCCGTTTGAGGGGCGGCTGTCCGTCGTGGAATTTCTGCTGCACAGCCTGCAAACACAGCTGCGCGCGATGGAGGACGCTTCCGCGCTCGCATTCAGCGCGGAAAGCTTTCTGAAAAGCATTCCAGCAGGGGAGGGGTACGCCGCCTGTGCGGAAAAGCAGCTGGAGAACCGCCGCGCGGCGCTTCAAATCCGTCGGGAATGCGGCGTGCTGTCCGCCGAAGACGAGCGGCGCGAGACGGCGTTTCTGACGCGTGTGGATGCCGCGCTTGCCGCGCGGTCAGACGCAGAGGCATTTGAAGCGGTGCGGCTTCTGGCAGAAACAAGCGGGACGGCAGCGGAGCAGAGCAGGCAGAATACACTTGCAGCGCTTGAAAACGGCCTGCGTTTTATCCACGAGACCTTTGGAGAGGAACAGGAACTCTGGATTCTGCTGCACGGCCTGCGAGAATGCGGCGCTGCGGCGTTTTTGCAGAAAGAAAACAGTGCAGTTTATCGGGAGTTGCTTTCCAACGCATCGCCGGAGGCTAGGGCCGCAGCACTGCGGGAGGAACTGAAACGGTAATACGCAGCAGAAGCTGTGACAGTCAAAGGCCGTTTCAGTGCGCCGACAAAATCGAATCACCACAGACAGGTATCTGTCCCTACAAACAGACCAGAGAAATTGCAGCGCGCATCCCTCCTCAAGCGGGATGCGCGCTGCGTGTTTCTATGTGGGATTTGTGCATTATGCTCGATTTTAAGCGTTAAAGTCTCGTTAAGATTGAGCAGATTGCCTTTACCGCCTATCCGTTTTATGGTATATTGAATGCAATCTGAGGAATGTCCTCAAAAAAAGAAAAGGAGATCTGTATGAAAGAAAAGAAGAAACTCAGTCTGCCGGCATGGATATTTATCGGCATGCTTGCCGGTATCGTTGCCGGTCTTATCTTCGCGTTCGCCGGCCTCGGCGATTTCACCACGGAGTGGATCAAGCCCATTGGAACGATCTACGTCAACCTGCTGAAGTTCCTGGTCGTCCCGGTCGTCCTGTTCTCGATCGCTGACGGCGTCATCAGCCTGAAGGACCTCAAGCGCGTCGGTTCCGTCGGCCTGAAGACCTTCGTGTATTACATGATTACGACCGCGCTGGCCGTCGTTATCGGCCTCGTGCTGGTCAATCTCTTCAAGGGCAGCTTCACCCCGCTGCCGTCCGCAGATCTGGGCGCGCTGGAATATGAGGCGAAGGAAGCCCCGTCCGTCATGCAGGTCATCGTGAACATCTTCCCGTCCAACCTGCTCCAGCCGATGGTCTCCTCCGACATGCTGCCGGTCATCGTCACCGCCATTTTCCTCGGCGCGGGCGTTCTGGCCGCTGGCGAAAAGGGCCAGAAGATCGCTGAGCTCATCAACTGCGGCGAAGAAGTCATCATGCAGATCATGATGATGATCATTAAGTTTACTCCAATCGGCGTGTTCTGCCTCATGACCAACGTCGTCGCTGTCAACGGTGCCGACATCATCGGCAAGCTGGCACTCATCATCGGTGTTGCGTACCTCGGTTATATCGTCCATGTCGTGGTCGTCTATGGCCTGTCCGTCAAGTTCCTGTCCAAGATGAACCCCATCAAGTTCTTCAAGGGACTGGCTCCGGCCATGATCACTGCATTCACCACCACGTCCTCCAACGCGACCCTGCCCGTCAACATTGAGTGCTGCAACAAGATGGGCGCGGAGCCTGAGATCAGCTCCTTCGTCCTGCCGCTTGGCGCGACGATCAACATGGACGGCACGGCCATCTATCAGGCTGTCTGCGCAGTCTTCATCGCCTGCTGCTATGGCGTTCAGCTGACGCTCGGCGATATGGCCATGATCGTTCTGACTGCGACCCTCGCCTCCGTCGGCACGGCCGGCGTTTCCGGTGCCGGCATGATCATGCTGGCGATGGTTCTGACCCAGGTTGGTCTGCCGGTTGAGGGCATTGCAATCATCGCGGGCGTTGACAAGATCTTCGACATGGGCCGCACGACGCTGAACATCACCGGCGACGCGACCTGCGCCCTGTTCATCTCCCGCCTCGAGCGCGAGAAGGCCGCCAAGAAGGCTGCCAAGGCTGCAAAATAACTCCGCTTTTTCAAAACCGCTCCCCCGGGCATCCGGGGGAGCGGTTTTGTGGTTCTTTGGGTTCGGTATAAAAGAAACCAGAGCGGGGCGCTGTTATACGCTGCCGGAATCCGGAGGTTCCGGTGCGCCGTCCGGTTTTTCCGGGGGCGTGCTGCCGTCCGGAGGCTCCGGCATGGATGTGCCGTCCGGCTTTTCAGGCGGCGTGCCGCCATCGGGTGGTGTGGGCGGTGTTTCGCTGTTTGGCATGTCAGAGGGGACTTCTCCGTTCGGGTCAAAGCCGCCCGGTCTGCCGCCCGGCATGCCGCCGAAGCCGGACTGGCTCTCGCTTGTCTGTGCCTCAGCAGTTCCGGCGTTTTCACCATCGGACAGGAGCGTATAGCTTCCGTCCTCCGTCAGTTCGGGCGAGGAATAGAAGACGAAGCGCGCGCTGCACGGCGCTTCCATGCTGAAAAGCGTATCCGTTTCATCCCAAATGGCAAGCGTACTGCCGTTTGAAATGAGCGCGTCCGCGCCTCCGCCGCGCGGCTGCATACTGCCGGACTGGCCAAAGGTCACATATGGCTGCGAGACGGAAAGCTTCATGCCCATGCCCGCGCTGCCACCGGCAGCCAAAACAGTTCCGCCGGTGATGGTGATCGTTCCGTCAGCATCAAGCGGCTGATTGTCTGCCGTGTTCGCCGTCCAGACGCAAATGGTGCCGCCGGAGATAGTCATGGTGCCGTTGGAGTCAAAGCCGTCGCCGTCCGTCGTATAGGCGTTGATCGTACCGCCGGAGAGATTCATGGAGAAATCGAAGCCGGTCAGATCGGAATTAGCTGCATTCAGACAGTCGTCCGAGGCGCGGATGCGAATGTCGCCCGAGGCGACGTTCAGCGTGGCAGCCTCCAGTCCCTCATAGCAGTCTGTGATCGAGATCGCAGGCCCGTCCGTGCCCTCCGTGCCGATCTGCAGCGTGTAGTCGCAGTGGATCGCGTCGTCTGCGGCGGAAATGGTCAGCTCGCCGCTTCCGATCGTCAGCAGCTGCCCGGCGTTGATCGCGTCGTTGACTGGCGCATGGATCGTCAGCGTCAACTCCCGGATGGTGAGGCTGGCTTCGCCGTCTTCGTCTGTCGAAGCGCCGGATTTGATCCCATTTTTGCCGTTGGCGGTGAGCGTGAGCGAACCGGTTCCGCAGAGCGTCACCTGGGAGCCGTCCTTGCATTTGAGAACGGCGTTTTCTGCGTTCTCGTTCGCGGGGTATGTGTCGCCGTTGTTCTGTTCGCTGTCGGAAAGCGCATTGACCGTTCCAGCAGCCGCCTCGATCGTGACCTGCGAGGACTTGCCGCAGGTAATAGGTGCAGTGTCCGTACTCGTGAGCGTCAGATTGTCCAAAATCAGCGTCACGTCCGTTGTGCCCTTCTTGATTGTGACGGAGCCGTCAGCGCAGCTCCCGGACAGGCGGTAAACGCCGCTTTCGGAAACGGTCAGCGCCGTCCCATCCGCTTCACAGCCGCTGCCGGAGACGGAGGCGGCTTCATCTGTAAACTGAATGATTGTTTCCGTGCCGTCCGACACAGAGGATGTGGTTGTTTCCTGTGCGTCGGACAATTCATCCGTCTGCGCGGAAGCGCCGGTGTCTGTCGGGGCTGCCGTGCAGGCGCACAGGCCGCACATAAGGCTTAAGACCAGAAGCAGCAGAAAAATACGATGTTTCATCATCATGCTCATCACGTCCTTTCTGCTGTGAGTATACAGGACGCACCTAAAGAATACTTAAAAGTAATCCTCAATATAAAGCGGCTTGCGGAAAAAGACGCGGTCAAGCGGCGCGGATTCGTGGAACACTTCGAGGCCGGGGAAATACTGCCTCGCCTCTGAAAAATCGCACACGCCGCACAGCAGCGCGGAGAACGTGCTGATCTCCAATTCTGCATCCGGCTGCGTATCTGAGCGGCTGACAGAAATGGCCCGCCCGTTTTCAAACTGGACGGCAAAGCACGCATTGTTTTCCTCGATCTGCGCGTCATGCAGCCGGAGCGTGGCGCTTCCGCTGCCGAGGTAGCGCGCGGCGCGGAGCGCCGCCTCCACGTTCACCACACGCACCATACCGGCGCTTTGCAGTTCCCATCGCACCGCGCCGAGCGACCATTCCGGCAGCAGGTACTGCATGGCTGTGCAGCATGGGAGCGGGAATTTGACAAAGCGGTGGTCGGAAGCAAAGCGCGAGAACAGGTGCATAAGCGCTGCGAAGCCGTCTTTTCCGGAAAAGCGGAGGCGGGAGCAGACAAGATTCCGCCCGTCCGGCTCGTCCTGCTTTTTGAACGCCGCATAACCGAGCGGTTCACCGGCTGCTGAGAACGCGGCATATATAAATTCCTGCTTTGATGCGGGCGCTGCCGAAAGAAGCCAGCGGTAGTCTGCCTCTGCGTGCTGAACCATCATGTTATACTGCGCTTCCCACCTCTCATCGAGCTGCCGGATAGCGGGCAGCAGCATATCGCCGCCTCGTGCAAGCCGGAACGAGCCGGAAAACTCCGCCGGGCGCAGCTGCCGCAGGTCAAGAACGGCCAGATACCGCTGTACACAGCTTTCATAGCCAAATTTCCGGTAATACGCTGTAGAGAACGGATAGAGATAGGAAAAGACATAGCCTTCGCGGTACAGAATGGGCAGCGCTTTCTGAAAACAGGCGCGGATACCGCCCGCGCGGCGGTACTGCGGCAGAGATGCCACGCCGCCGATTCCGCCCATTTTGTAGCGACCGCCGTCAAAGTGCACCCGATAGTCTGTCACATAGACTGTGCTCATCATCTCTCCGCTTTCCTCGTCAAACGCGGCCCAGATGCAAGGATTTTCCGCAAACGGTGTCAGAGCGTTCGGATCAAACGGCGATTCAAAAGCAATGGCAAACAGCTGCGCGGACTGAAGCCGCTCTTCCTTTGTGATGGGGCGTACAAGCATATGCAATGATCCTCCTGTTTCAAAACTGTAAGTGCATGAAAAAAGCAAACAAAAGACGGATGCAGTTTGTAGGGGTGACACTCTGCTCCGCCCGGCAATATGTACCGTTTTTTCGGAAATCTTCGGCAAATTCGCAACATCTCAACGGGCCGATGTGGGCATCGGCCCCTACAAACGCGCAGGCAGAATTTCTGTCAGTTTCGCATAAGCCTGACCACAGTATACCATACTTCCCCCAATTCGCGCAAAGAGCCCCTGCGGATATCCTTGCTTTTTTTTGCCCGTTGTTGTCGATGTCGGACAGAGCCGTTGCATGCGAAAAGCAGGGCGTCTATAATCAAATCAGAATAAACGAAAAAAGGAGGGCGGAATCGGTGCGGCAGGCTGTTTTATACTTTGCAAACTGGAATCTGAACCGAAGACCGGCGCGGAAGGGCGAGGTCTGCGCGCTGCCGTGGGACTGTGCGACGTATCTCAATCACGCGTTCTGGGCGCTTGAACCGGCGGAAGGGAAACAGGAGTCGTCGTTTGCCCGCCGTGCCGCGAAAAAAAACGCGCGGACTGCCTGGCGCATCGTCTCTCTGCACCCGGAGTGCGACACGGATGACGCATCGCCCAGCGTAATCGCGCCGGGGCTGCCGCGCAATCACTTTGCGCAGTACGCGGCGATGCACAAAAACTATCCGGCAGTGAAAATTCTACTTTCCATCGGCGGTTGGACACGCTGCGGGTATTTTTCCGAAATGGCGTACACAAGGGAGGGGCGCGCGGACTTTATCGAGCACTGCCTTGCGCTTCTGAGCCGGTACGAATGGCTGGCCGGATTTGACATCGACTGGGAATATCCCGCCTGCGAGCGGAAGGGAAACCCTGCCGACCCAGACGGCGACGAAGGCTGCTGCGTCTTTGGAACGGAAACGGAGGACCGGGAGAATTTTGTCCTGCTGCTTGCAGAACTCCGCGCTGCCATGGATGACGCCTTTGGAACAGGAACAAAAGCACTGACGGCCTGCGCCTCCGGCGCGCCGGATACGCTTGCACGGCAGGACTGGGCAGGCGCTGCGCAGTACCTCGACCTCATCAACCTTATGACCTACGATCTATGCGGCTGCTGGGCAGGCGTCAGCGGCCACGCCTCAAGCGCAGCGCAGGCGAAAATCGCCGTACAGTGCATATTGGCGCAGGGTGTCGCGTCCGGAAAGGTCTGCATCGGTTCGCCATTTTACTGCACGGCCATGCGCCTGCGGGAAAAACCTGTGTCTATACAGGCAGCGCTCGGCGCTCCCGTCGAGCCGGAGCGGCCGACGTGGGATACGCTTGCGCAGGAGGATTTATTGGAACTTCTGCAGACGCCCGGCTGGCACAGCGCCTATGACGCGCGGGCAGGCGGCGCGTATCTTGTCTACGACGGGACGGATAAAACATTCAACCGCTGGTTTTTATCGGTGGAGACGGCACGCTCACTCGGGCAGAAGCTTGACCTCATCCGTAATGCGGACTTGGCCGGGATTATTGTCTGGGAAGCAAGCCTCGATACGAAGAATCATTCCTTCGCCGCGCAGCTGCGCGATACATTATTGAGATAAGGTGGGAGAAGCTATGCAGTACGGCCATTTTGACAACCAAAGCCGCGAATATGTGATCGACCGTGTCGATTTGCCCGTTTCTTGGACAAATTACATCGGTGTCGGCGATATGTATGGCGTGTTCAATCACACGGCAGGCGGCTATCTTCTGTACCGTTCGCCGGAATATCACCGCATCACGCGCTTCCGGCCGAACGGCGTGCCGATGGACGGCCCAGGGCATTATATTTACATCCGCGACAATGATACCGGCGATTACTGGTCTGTTTCGTGGCAGCCGGTGGGGAAGGACAAAAAGTTCTATTCCTGCCGCCATGGACTGAGTTATGTGAAATACCTCTGCGATTACAGCGCGATTCATGCCGAGCAGAAGCTGTTCGTCGCCATGGATGAGCCGATCGAACTCTGGGACATCAGGCTCCGCAACGACTCAGGTATCCCACGGAATCTGTCCGTCTTTTCCTATCTGGAATTCAGCTTCCACCAGATTCAGATGGATAACCAGAACTTCCAGATGAGTCTCTACGCCTCCGGAAGCCGATATGAAGTCGGCGTGATCGAAAACGATCTGTATTATGAAGAAAATGGATTCCAGTTTTTTGCGTCCGATTTTACCCCTGACGGTTACGCCTGTCTGCGTGACCGCTTTCTCGGCCCGTACCGCACGGAGCGCGATCCTCTCGCGGTTGAGACAGGCATATGTGAAATTCCCGGCCAGAAGGGCGGAAACCACTGCGGTGTGCTGCAAAAAAACGTGACGCTTGCGCCCGGGGAGGAAGCGCGGCTTCTATTCCTGCTTGGCGAGGGTGATCTCGAGGCCGGAAAAGCGGCTAAGACCCGCTGGACACCGGAAAAGGCGGATGAGGACTTTTCACGCCTTGCAGAATTCTGGGATAAGAAGCTTTCCTGCCTGCAGGTCAGCACGCCGAACGAGGGCATGAACACCGAACTGAATATCTGGAACCTCTACCAGAGCGAGATCAACGTTATGTTCTCCCGGTTCACCTCGTTCATTGAGGTCGGCGGGCGCGTTGGCCTCGGCTACCGCGACACGGCGCAGGACGCGATGATGGTTCCGCACTCAAACCCTGAAAAATGCCGCAGCCGCCTTGTCGAACTCCTGCGGGCGCTTACGAAGGAGGGCTACGGCCTGCATCTGTTTGAGCCGCGCTGGTTTGAAAAGGACGCGCCGCAGCAGTCGTTCAAATCGCCCACGGTCATTCCGACACCGGATAAGAGCCAGATTGTCCACGGTCTAAAGGACGCATGCGCGGACGATGCGCTCTGGCTCGTCCCGGCTGTTGTACAGTATGTCAAGGAGACGGGGGAACGTTCCTTCCTCGACGAGCCTGTGACCTATGCTGACGGCGGCGAGGAGACGGTCTACCGGCATCTGATGCGCATTCTTGATTTCTCTGCCCGACAGGTGGGGACGCACGGGATCTGCAAGGGTCTGCGCGCCGATTGGAACGACTGCCTGAATCTCGGCGGCGGCGAAAGTGCCATGGTAAGTTTTTTGCATATTTGGGCACTGGACAATTTTGCGCAGTTGGCCAATCGCCTTGGGCGTACGGTCGATGCGGCGCGCTATGAAAAACTCCGCCAATCCGTCACGAAAACCTGTGAAAGCGTCCTCTGGGACGGAAAATGGTATATCCGCGGCATCACCGCCGACGGCCGAAAAATCGGCACGCAGCAGGATACCGAGGGCCGCGTCCATATGGAGAGCAACACTTGGGCGGTTCTGTCCGGTGCGGCCAGCCGGGAACGAGGGCTTTCCGCCATGGATGCGGTAGACGAATATCTCTATACGCCTTGGGGCCTGATGCTGAACGCGCCGTGCTTTACAAAGCCGGACGATGCCATCGGCTTTGTCACTCGCGTTTATCCCGGCCTCAAGGAAAACGGTTCTGTGTTCAGCCACCCGAATCCGTGGGCATGGTGTGCCGAGGCAAAGCTGGGCAGGGGAGACAGGGCTATGAAGTTCTATAACGCGCTTTGCCCTGCGCTGCAAAACGATAAAATCGAAACACGCAAAGCCGAGCCTTATACCTACTGCCAGTTCATCTCCGGTAAGGCGCACACAACCTACGGCGAGGCGCACCACCCGTTCATGACAGGCTCGTCTGGCTGGGCATATTATGCCGCGACGCAGTATCTGCTCGGCGTGCAGCCGGACTTTGACTGCCTGCGCGTCAACCCGTGTATCCCGGCGGACTGGAAGGAATTCACCGTCGTGCGCCGTTGGCGCGGCGCGGAGTATTATATTCATGTTACGAACCCGGACAGTGTGCAGAAGGGCGTCAGGAAAATTCTGATAAGCGGCAGACCGGTCGAGGCGCTGCCGGTGCTGCCTGCGGGCAGCGTGTGCCATGCGGAAGTTATCATGGGAGGAGCAAACAGATGATTCATTTCGGTACTGGCGGCTGGAGAGCCGTCATTGCGGACGAATTCACCAAGGCGAACATCCGCCTGCTCATCGCGGGCCTTTGCAGCCTCATGCACAAGGAGGGACACGACGGCGCGGAGATCTGCGTCGGCTATGACCGGAGGTTTTTATCCAAGGAATCTGCCCACTGGGCGGCGGAGGTCATGGCGGGCTATGGCTTCCGGCCCTATGTCATCAATCGTTCCTCGCCAACGCCGCTCATGATGTTCATGGTCAAAAAACGCGTCATGCCCTATGGCATCGCAGTCACGGCCAGCCATAACCCGGCCATCTATAACGGCATCAAGGTCTTCACCGCCGGAGGCCGCGACGCGGACCGCACCGTCACGGACAAAATCGAGTCCGAGATCGCCCAAATTGACCCGGACAAAATTCAATCCATGGACTATGACGCTGCCGTCGCGGCAGGCATGATCACCGAGCACAACCCGACGAACGAATATATCGACAGCATTCTGTCCGCCATCGACGTCGAGGCCATCAAGAACGCGCAGCTGCGCATCGCGCTCGACCCCATGTACGGCGTCAGCCAGACGAGCTTGAGCATGATCCTCATGACCTGCCGCTGCGATCTCGAGATCATCCACGACCGCCACGACACACTCTTCGGCGGAAAGCTTCCTGCGCCGAATGAAGACACGCTCGGTCCGCTTGCGGCAGTCGTTATGGACCGGTACCGCTGTGATCTCGGCATTGCAACCGACGGTGACGCCGACCGACTCGGCGTGATCGACGATCAGGGCCAATTCGTCCACCCGAATAAGCTGCTCGTCCTGCTCTATTATTACCTCGTCAAATACCGCGGCTGGCAGGGACCCTGCGTACGCAACAATTCCACGACCGTCCTGCTCGACCGCGTCGCGGCGGGACTGGGGCAGAAATGCTATGAGGTTCCTGTCGGCTTCAAGTGGGTGTCGGCCAAAATGACGGAGACGAATGCCATCATCGGCGGCGAATCGTCCGGTGGTCTTGCCGTTCGGGGGCATATCTCCGGCAAGGATGGAATCTACGCTGCCGCGCTGCTCGTCGAGATGCTGGCCGTGACCGGCAAGAAGCTTTCCGCGCTCTACCGTGAGATCGAGGCGCAGTACGGCGCACTCAGCTATGCCGAGGCGTCCTTCACCATGACCCCGGCCCGCAAGCTTGCGCTTCAGCAATATCTGTTTGAACAGCACGCCTGCCCGGAATTTGAATGCGTTGACCACATCAGCCGCGAGGACGGCTGCAAGGTCTATTTTACGGACGGCAGCTGGGTCATTTGCCGCTTCTCCGGCACAGAACCGCTTCTACGCATGGCCGCCGAGGCCGAGACAGATGAAAAAGCCCAGTCCTATATCCGGACATGGAAAGCTTTCCTGTCGCTCTGAACATAAAACTGACCAACCTCCCCTTACCGCGCAGGACACGGCAGGGGGAGGTTTTGCTGCTGCTGGGGATTTTGAAAAAGAGGACTTGACAAATTAAATATATTTAACTATAATTCATAACTCGGTTATGAAACGAGGAATCCGATATGAAAGAGAAAAGCCCGGTCCAGCGAATCTGGGAGTTGGGCGAAGCGGAGCATTGCGCTGCTGCTGGCAGGCGAAACGGCGTTCAGCATCTATGCGCCATGGTTTGCGGCGGCATTGTGCGGGTATCTGCTCCGCACTGCGCTGTATAGCGGTGCGCTGCCCGTCTCCCACCAGGCGACGTTCCGCATTCTCAAAACCATCCGACAGAAGCTGCTTGCCAAGTTGCCGAAGCTTCCGCTCGGAACAGTCGTGGACACGGCCAGTGGCAAACTCAAGCAGATCATTGTCGATCAGGTGGACAGCATGGAGACGACGCTGGCGCACCTGTTCCCGGAAATGACGGCCAACATCACGGCTCCGGTTTTGACGCTTGTCTATCTGTTTGTGCTTGATTGACGTCTGGCGCTGCTGTCGCTCGCGGTGTTTCCCATTGCGTTCGTGTTCATGATGTCAGTCATGGGCGGCTATGCGAAGGACTACGAGGGCGCGGTGCAGGCAACCAACGAGATGAGCAGTTCCATGATCGAATACATCAACGGCATTGAAGTCATCAAGGCGTTCAATCAGGGGAAGACCTCCTATGCGCGGCTGGCGGAGAAGGTGCGGGCGAATGCGCAGTATTATTTCGACTGGATGCGCCGCAGCCAGCTTGGCATGTCTATGGCTTACGCCTTCTTTCCGGCGCAGATGCTCACGGTTCTGCCGTTCGGATGGCTGTTCTACACGCACGGCACGCCGAGCATCGGAACCTTCCTCACAGTCATCATTGATCCTGAAAACGAGGCGGTCATCCAGAAGGCAGTGGCGCGGCTGGTGGCGGACAAAACGGTTACAGACATAGAAGCAGTCTGTATGATACTTGCGAGAGCGGAGGATCTTGTCCTCCCGCAGAGAACAAGACCAAAGAAACAGGTGGAGGGCCGACAAGAATTGTCGGCCCTCTCAGCGTGTCAAAAAAGTCCGATCACGATCGATATCGTTCTGCTTCGTATGGGT
>ENA-UONZ01000269-UONZ01000269.1-human-gut-metagenome-genome-assembly--contig:-C93old-NODE-269-length-92131-cov-11.378796_pt1 | contig 92131 bp, 77 predicted proteins | sample MGYA00242468_ERZ724015 | MGnify/ENA metagenome assembly ERZ724015
CGGGGAAATCTGACAGTTTCCCCGGCGGCCTGGACAGCCCAAAACAGCAAAGAACGTATCTGAAAGCCGAATAAGAAAGAATCCTGCGAAGCAGGATTCTCCGCCTGCGGCGGGTCGCGAAAGCGGCATTTTCCTCTCCGCCGCAGTGCGATCCCCGCGGAACATTTTTATATAACAGGGGACGAAGTTTCCTGTTATATAAAAAACACATATGTAGGCCAGGTGCGGACATCTCTGCTAAAAGAAAAGAGCCGCCGCAAAATATCACATCCCGCAGAAAGACAAATCGCCCGTAAGCATCTGTCACTTTCTGCGGAAACTATTTATTTTGCGGCAGCCCCTTCAATCCAGATTACATTCCCATCTGTTTTGCTACTTCCTCAGCGAAGTTCTCTTCCTTCTTCTCGATACCCTCGCCAGTCTCAAAACGAACGAACTTCTTAACTGTTACCTTTGCGTTGTTAGCTTTGGCAACCTGGGCAACATACTGAGCTACGGACTGCTTGCCATCCTCAGCCTTTACATAAACCTGATCTAATAAGCAGATTTCCTTTAACTCCTTATTGATGCGTCCCATAACCATTCCGCTGATGATCTTGTCATTTGCGTCCGGTTTCTCGTTCTTGGCAGCTACAGTTAAGATCTCTTTCTCTTTCTCAATGTACTCTGCGTCAACTTCATCTCTGTTTGTATATAATGGCTTTAATGCGGCAGCCTGCATAGCTACGTTCTTAGCCATCTCCTTGATTTCATCGTTTACAACGTCTGTCTCAACGTCTACTAAAACGCCGATCTTTCCGCCTGCATGAATATAGGAAGCAACGAAGCCGTTAGCCTCTGTCAGCTTCTCGAATCTTCTGATCTTCATGTTCTCGCCGATGATGGAGATCTGGGAAGAAAGCGCCTCTGCAACTGTCAGGCTCTCATCCTTTGCCCACTTCTCAGCCATGAATGCATCCATATCTGCTGCGTCAGAAGCAAGTGCCTGTGCGGCAACATCTGCAACGTAGCTCTGGAACTTCTCATTCTTTGCAACGAAGTCTGTCTCTGCGTTAACCTCAACGACAACGGCTGTCTTTCCGTCCTCTGCCAGCTTTGTGGCAACGATACCCTCTGCTGCGATACGTCCTGCCTTCTTAGCTGCTCCGGCAAGTCCCTTTTCTCTTAAGAACTCAACTGCCTTGTCCATGTCGCCGTCTGTAGCTGCAAGAGCCTTCTTGCAGTCCATCATTCCGGCACCTGTCATTTCACGTAATTCCTTTACCATTGCGGCTGTAACTGCCATCTTACCATACCTCCATGTTCTTTCCTATAGCCGCACAGACAACAGACTGCCTATGCGGAAAATTCCGCAAAGCGGGAAGGGTTTCCCCTCTCCGCCTCGCGGACTTTGATTTCCTCTTATCTGGAATTAAGCCTCTGCAGCTTCCTCAGCGAACTCCTCGCCCTCTGCAGGAGCCTCAGCCTCACCCTGGTTAGCCTCGATAACAGCGTCTGCCATTCTGGACACGATAAGCTTAACGGCTCTGATAGCGTCGTCGTTTCCTGGGATCACATAGTCAAGCTCCTCCGGATCGCAGTTTGTATCAACGATGCCGATTAACGGAATACCCAGTGTGTGTGCCTCCTGGACGCAGATTCTCTCCTTCTTCGGATCTACTACGAAGATAGCGTCCGGGATTCTCTTCATCTCCTTGATACCGCCAAGGTTCTTCTCAAGCTTCTCCCACTCCTTCTTCAGAGCGATAACTTCCTTCTTTGGAAGAACATCAAATGTTCCGTCCTCTGCCATGGTCTCGATCTCTTTTAAGCGGTTGATACGGCTCTGGATGGTCTTGAAGTTTGTCAGCATTCCGCCTAACCATCTCTCGTTTACATAGAACATTCCGCATCTCTCAGCCTCAACCCTGATAGCCTCCTGAGCCTGCTTCTTTGTACCTACGAAAAGGATTGTGCCGCCCTCTGCTGCGATATCGGAAACTGCCTTGTAAGCCTCATCTACCTTGCCTACAGACTTCTGTAAGTCGATGATGTGGATTCCGTTTCTCTCTGTGTAGATGTATGGAGCCATCTTAGGGTTCCATCTTCTTGTCTGGTGACCGAAATGTACGCCAGCTTCCAGTAACTGCTTCATTGAAATAACGCTCATATTTCTTTCCTCCATTTTGGTTTTTCTTCCGCCGGCATCTTATGCTTCCTTTGGGACCTGATACCAGGCACCGTCCTTGAGAATCCGCCGTGCGTGATTTTTCAACTTTTATACTATATCACAGAGCCTAATTTTATGCAAGCACTTTTCGACAGAATAAGTGCCCGCCCTCTGTCGGCGCTGCTCAGCCCATCAGCAGAGGTATCTGTCGGCAATGGCTCTGAATTCCCCGGCATTTTCTGCCAGCCATTCGTCAAAGTTCTTTCCTGTTCTTTCCACAGTCTCTCCGACCTCTGCCAGGAAAGGCGGAATGTCCTTTTCAAGCATCGTGCCCCAGTTTTCGCCGAAGCGCTCGTCTCCCTCACGATCGCTTCCGTTTACATGGAGCACAAAAGCCGGATTGGCAGCCTTGTCGATGACCTTTACGCCTCCCTGGAAGCCGATGGTTCCAATCTGGTGGGTTCCGCAGGAAGACGGGCAGCCGGAAATATGAATCTTCGGAAGTGTGCCGTCCTTAAAGCTGTGCTTTCTCATCTCCTCCACCAGTGTGCGGATTAAGGCCTGGGAGTCCCGCACTCCCACCTGGCAGATGGAGGCGCCGATGCATGCCACAGAGGTTTCAAAAAGGCTGGCAGCACTGTCCTGCGTCACCTCCAATACCTCAGCGGCCTCCTCTGCCGTCAGGTTGAGAATGAACATGGCCTCATCAGGCGCCACGCGCATCTCCACCTCCTCCATATCCTTCACAGTCTCGTAGAGCTTTCTGAATACAGAAGGTTCCGGTGTTCCCCCAATGGGGTGATATTCTACCGCATAGAGCCCTCTCTGCTTCTGGGCTGTCACACGAAAGCTTTTCACAGCCTTCCTTGCCCGATCCGACAGCTCCGTGCAGGCGGCTGCCTTCCTGGCCTTCTCCTCGGGATGAAATGAAATCAGCTCATCCTTCTTTATCTTCAGATTGTCCTTCTCCTCGTCCATCACCTCTCTGAGTTTTTCACCGTAGGCCTCAATGTAGCCCTCTTTGCCGAGAGTGTCCTGCATGTAGCGTGTCCTTGCCTTTGCGCGGTTTTCATAGTTTCCGTAAGCCATGAAGGTCTTTACCATAGCCTTTATATAGTAGAGAATATCCTCCGGTTCCACTGCGCCCGCCACCAGAACTCCCATCTTTGGATTTGCCCCCAGGCCTCCTGCGCTGTAGACGTCAAACAGTCCGTCCTCCCTGGCCGCAAAGCCCAGATCGCGGAAGGTTGCATGGGACAGGTTCTTAGGCGAGTTGGAGAAACATACTTTCAGCTTTCTCGGCAGCTTTACTGTCTTGATAAAGCCCATCAGATAGTCAGCCGCCCTGAGGGCATAGGGCAGCACGTCAAACCGCTCGCCCTCCTCCACGCCGGAAAGCGGGGAAACCATCACATTTCTCGGGAAATCTCCTCCGCCTCCTCTGGTGTTGATCCCGTGGTCAAGGGCCTCCTCCATAATCTCGCAGACAGCCTGTCCGCTCAGGTTGTGAAGCTGAACAGACTGACAGGTCGTCAAATGAACCTTGTCGATCTGATACGCCTCAATGCTGTCGGCGATAAATTTCAGCTGATCCTTCGTCATGCGGCCGCCTGCCAGGCGAAGGCGCAGCATACTGGCCTCAGCCCCTCTCTGTGCATAGCTTCCAAAGCCGCCGGAAAAGCCTTTGTAATCCTTTACTGCCACTTCCTTGTTGTAAAACTGCTCTGTTACTTTCTTAAACTCCGCTAAATCCTGTTTCCACGCTTCATTTTCCATACTTTCGCTCTCCTTTTCTGCTCCCTGCTGCCGTGTTTCAGGCAAACCGCTCACACGCAGCCTGTCATCCTCTGACTTCTCTCAGGTATACTTCTATTATTCTATACTAAAGGATTCATAAGATAAAGTAAAATTATATTTATTTATCTTTCAATAATAAATTATTATTGATATAATCATTTTAACCGGCAACCGTATGAGAACGGTCAATGTATGAGAAAAGGAGGAAGAACGATGCTGGACAACCGCATTCACACTTTTCTGGCTGTCTGCCAGGAAATGAATTTCACACGGGCGGCAAAAAGGCTGCACATTACACAGCCCGCTGTTTCCCAGCACATCCAGTATATTGAAGACTATTACCATATACGCGCCTTTCGCCTGGAAGGAAAAAAGCTCTCCCTCACACAGGAGGGAGAGCTTCTCAGAAATGCTCTTCTGATTATGAAAAATAACGAGGACAGTCTTCAGAATGCTCTGGCTGAATCTTCGGGCAGAACGAACCCTCTCCAGATCGGAGCCACGCTGACAGCAGGCAGCGTTCTTCTGACTGAACCCCTTGTGCGCATTTTCCGCAGATGGCCCGACATTTCCCTGACCGTGACAGTCAAAAACACTGCGGAGCTCCTCAGCCAGATCGACAGCGGAGCTCTGGACTTCGCTGTGCTGGAGGGAAACTTTTCAAAGGCTGCCTACTCCTACCACACCTACCTCAGAGAGCCTTTCATCCCCGTCTGCGGGGCAGGGCTTTCTATCGGCTCCCCCTCCTCCCTGGATGAGCTTTTGGGAGAACGGCTGCTCCTGCGGGAATCCGGCTCAGGTACCCGGATGATTCTGGAACAGATTCTGGAGGAGCACGGTTTTTCTGTCTCTGATTTTAAGAATACGGCAGAAATCGGAAACATGCAGACCATAAAAGAGCTGATTGCCGCCGGCTGCGGCATTACCTTCCTGTACAAAAGCGCAGTAAGCCGGGAGCTCTCAGAGGGGACTATCCGTGAAATCCCCATCAGCATCGGCATGCAGCATGAGATCTCCGTAGTCTGGCAGAAGAACCGGCTTTTTGAGCAGCAGGTGCTGGAGGTCATAAACGAAGCCTTTTAATCCCCTGTCCGGGACAGCCTCCCCTTTCTGAAGGCATGTTTTGTACAGACGGACAGCCGTACTGTTTCTCCTTCACTGTACTCGTGGCTGAAATCCCTGACCATGATCTCGTTCGTACCGGCAGTCACAAAATACTGGCTGTAGAAGCCCATGTACTCAGCCTTTGAAATCGTTCCGCCCAAGAGCACGCATCCGTCCCTCTCCTCTGTCCCAGCTCCCTGAGTTCTGTCTCTGCCTCCTGCCCCATCCTCTTCTCCCGGCTTCGTCCTTCCCAGGATCGAAATTTCCTCCGGCCGGACATACAGCGTCTGTCCGTCCGGAAGTTCTATCCGATCTGCAGTTCCCAGAAATTCCATGACAAAGAGGTTCGCGGGATTTCGGTAAACCTGGGACGGAGTCCCTGTCTGGACCAGGCGTCCCCCGTCCATAATCGCTATCCTGTCTGCCAGGGCCATGGCTTCCTCCTGATCATGGGTTACAAAGATCATCGTGATCCCTGTCTTTTTCTGCAGCTCCTTCAGCTCGTCCCTCATCCTGATCCGAAGCTTCGCATCCAGGTTGCTTAAAGGCTCGTCTAACAGAAGCACCTTCGGGTTCACGGCCAGCGCCCTGGCCAGGGCCACTCTTTGCTGCTGGCCTCCGGAGAGCTCCTGAACAGCCCCATTGCCCCGATCAGAGAGCCCCACAATATCCAGGTATCTGTAGGCACATTCTGCCGCCTCTTTCTTTTTCATCCCCTGAAATTTAAGCCCGTACATCACATTCTGAAGAACTGTCATATGAGGAAACAGCGCGTAGGACTGGAACACCGTGGACACCGGCCTTCGCTCCGGCTCAAGTCCCGTTATATCCTCTCCGTCCAGAAAAATTTTTCCGCCATCGGGCTTTAAAAATCCTCCCAGCATCCGGAGCGTGGTCGTCTTTCCGCAGCCGGAAGCCCCCAAAAGGCAGAGGATTTCTCCGCGGTTCATGGAGAGCTTCAGCCCCGAAACCACCTCTTTGCCGTCAAAGGACTTGCTCAGATTTTCAATTTCCAGATACATGCTTCTCACCTTCCTTCTAAACTTCCCCCTGACCCGGTGCCTGTTTCACTTCCCCCTTTTTCCGCTTTCGCTTTTTTCGGCCGCTGCTGCCGTCTCCTCTCTCCTCCCTCAGGAGAAGGGCGGATACACCGCCGGTGACAGCTATAGTTGTCAGAATGATCAGGGATGAGATCAGAGATGCCACCCCGTACTCACCGGAATTGATGGCGTCAAACAGCGTATAAACTGCCAGCTTGTGGCGTGCGCTTATTAGAAACACCACTGCTCCCACCGTCGTCATGGAGCTGGAGAAATTGTATATAAAACCTGTCACAAAAGTTCGCCTGAGATTTGGCAGAACAATATCTTTCGTCACATGGAAGCGTCCCGCCCCCAGATCCCTGGCGGCATCCTCCACCCGGCTGTTAAGCTGTGCCAGGGAGGCGGCTGTCAGCTTTGTCACCATGGGGAGCTGCTTAAATATCATATTGATAATGATGATTGCCGCAGTGCCTGTCATCTTGAGGATTCCGCTGTTAAACGCCAGAATGTAGCCGATTCCGAAGCAGGTTCCGGGCAGCAGATACGGCATCGTGGAGATGAAATCGAAAAATCCTCTGAACCTCACCTTTCTCCGTTCCAGGTAGTAGGCAAAAAGGATGGCAAAGGCAGTTCCCGCCACTGCCGCAATCAGCGAATACTGAATACTCCTTGTCAGGCTCTCCATGTTGTAGGACAGGAGGCTGTTAAAATTGTCCAGCGAAAAATAATATACGCCTTTTTTCGATTTGAGAAATCCTGTCAGAAAAATGCAGATATACTGCAGTGTCATCATAAGGAAAAACATGGCTGACATCAGCCGCACTGCTGCTCCCACAATTCCTGTCAGCGGAAGGGGCAGCCCGCTTCTGCTGTTTTTCTGGCTGTCAGCTGCAGTCAGACGGTCTGATTTCCGCATCAAAAGGCGGTAGAGAAGAAAGGCCGCCACTGCCGGAAGCAGAAGGAGCATATTCATGGCTGAGGCCTTTTCCAGATCGGCATAGCCGATCAGCTCCAGGTATATGGCGGAAGCCAGCGTATTATAGCGCCCTCCGATCACGGCCGGTGTTCCAAAATCAGATACGGAGCGGATAAACGACAGGATAAAGCAGATACCTGCTGCAGGCTTCAGCATGGGAAATACAATCTGCTTCATAGTATCAGCCGCAGATGCCCCCAGATCTCTGGAAGCCGCCAGAATCCTGTGATCGATCTTTTCCAGAATTCCAACTGCAAACAGGGCGTTCAATGATGCAAAGTGAAGGCTCTGCATTGCAATAATTCCCCATTTATTGTAGGGGCTTATCATCAGTCCCAGAAGCCGGTAGGTGATCCATCCCCTCTTTCCAAAAAGCTGGATATACACAAGAGAAGCGATAAAGGGTGGCGAAACCATAGTCATAAGGAGGATTCCCATGAGGACAAGCTTAACCCTTCCCTGGAGCGTCACGATCCTCAGAGCCACCGCAATTCCCAGAACTGTGGAGAAAAGCGCAGCCAGCGTCCCGGTAAATACGCTGTGCCGTATCAGCGAAGCATTCTCCTGAAACAGATTTTTGTATGCTGAGAAGGTGAGCCCCCCGTCTGCCCACAGGCTCTCTGCTGCAATGCACAGAAGCGGCCAGAGAACGAACAGAAGGACAGCAGCCGCCATGGCCCAGAAAATCAGCCGGTCGACAGCGCCGTAAAAAAGATGCTTTCCAGACCTGTTTCCTGTACTGGGACAAAGAATCCTGCCTCGCAGGATTCTCCGCCTGCGGCGGGGCTGCGAAGCAGCCGTATTCCTCTCCAACCCAGTGCGATCCCCGCGGAGCGTTTTTGTATAACAGGGAACGAAGTTTCCTGTTATGCAAAAAAGGGTACCTGAATCAGATACCCTCCTCTGCGTCTTTTGGCTGCCCTCTGTCCTGCGGCTATTCATTTTCAGACTTGTCCCCAGCCAGCTCATCCCACTTTGCCAGGATGTTCTCACGCTCGGAACCAAACAGGGATAAATCCTCATCCATCAGCATCTCTGTGTCGAATGTAAGCTCCATTCCCTCAATGTCAGGCTTCACCATCTTGATTGTATCCTTGTTGTCGATATCGGCAACCATTTTCAGATTCTCATCGTCTGAATAGAACCACTCAATGAACTCGCAGGCAGCCTCTGCTCCCTCAGAATTCTTAAATACGGCCACTCCCTCTGGAACGTATGGGATTCCATCCTTCGGATAAACAGCTGTGATATTCTGCTCCTCCTCCATCTTGTCAATCGCCCTGTCCATAGGTGCGATTCCGATTGCGAACTCGCCGGCCACTGTCTTGGTTACCGGATCGGAGCCGCGCTTGGAGTAATATTCAATATTTTTATTCAGCTCTTCAAAGTATTTCCAGCCTTCTTCTTCACCCTTTGTCTGAAGAAGCGCATTCACTACTGCATAGTTTGTTCCTGAGATAGCCGGATTGGACATGAGAACCTCTCCCTGGTAGGAAGGATCTGTAAGATCATCCCAGATCTTGGGAATTTCAAGGCCTTTCTCCTCGATAATATCATTGTTCACCACAAAGCCCACCACGGTAATTCCCTTGGCAAACCAGTAGTTGTCTGCATCCTTATACTCAGGCGCCAGATTTGCCGCCTCGTCAAAATTCACCTGCTGGAGAAGTCCGTCCTCCTTGGCTCCCATGAAGGCATCGATTCCGCCTCCGAACCACAGATCGGCCATCGGAGTTCCTCCCTCTGCCTTTACCTTGGAGAGAACCTCGCCGGAAGACATGGAAAGAAGCTCTGTCTCTATTCCTGTTTCCTGTGTAAATTTGTCAAATAAGGTCACATAATCCTCGCTGGTGGCAACTACTCTCAGCGTCCCGCCGGCCTCATCCCTGGCTTCGCTTTCCGCCTCTGAAGCTTCGCTCTCCGCCTTGGTCTCTGCACCTGTCTCGGAAGCGACTGTCGTCTCCTGTGTGCTCTGGGTGCTGCATCCTGCCAGCATAAGCGCTGCCATTCCCGCTGCCATGAATCCCGCAATGCTCTGCTTTCTCATGCTTTTTCCTCCTCTTTTTCCATTTGCCTGAATTGACTTTTATCTCTGCCCGGGCGACCAGAAAACGGTTTTCCTGTTTTTACCATCCTTCCGGTCCCATTTCAGGCCCCACATAGTGTATACGATAAAAAGTGCTCCGTCAACTGCTTTTCAATATTGTGTACAAAGGCTCTCAATTTTATTATTTTGGGCTTTATGGAATCTTTCTGTTTTATATGTGTATTTTATGTATCAGTTTGTCTATATTGTATACTTTTGTCGTCTTTTGTCCCCTCTTTATTCCATATTATCTATAAGTGCCCTTATTTATTGTTTTTTTCTATAAGACTTTCCCCGTTTCCGCCCTTTCTTCTATTGACTGTTTTTAATTTCTGTTGGTACAATTTTATCAGACATTAAAGGAGAAGGAGATTGCGCATGTTTATTGATCTGCATATGCATGAGAAGACATTTTCAAAGGACAGCTTCCTCTCCCTGAGAGAGATGGTGGATATTGCCAGAAAAAAGGGGTTAGATGGAATCTGTATTACGGATCACGACGACATCGGCATTAAGGAGTACGCAGAGAGCTACTCCAGAGAAACGGGGTTTCCTATTTTTGTGGGATATGAATTTTACTCTCTTCAGGGGGACATTCTGGCCTTCGGGGTTCCAGAGGTTCCGCCGGAGCGTATTTCAGCCCAGGATTTTATCAACTATGTAAAAAGTTTCGGGGGAGTCTGCATAGCAGCCCATCCGTTCAGAAACAACAGCCGCGGGCTGGAGGAGAATCTTCGCCTTGTAAAAGGGCTGGACGGCATCGAGGCCCTGAACGGAAGCACGCTTCCTGATGCCTGCAATCAGGCGTTTTCCTATGCCAGGGAACTGGGAATCCAGTGTACAGGAGCCAGCGACTGCCATGTTCCGTCCAAGGTAGGCGTATATGCCACCTGGTTTCCTGAGCCGGTGGCCACTCTGGATGAATTTATCTCTGTCTTTAAAAAAGGCCAGTGCCGCCCCGCCGTATACAGGGACGGCAGCTATACTGTGGCAGATCACGCATAGTACCAGAAACCAGAACAAACAAAAAAAGCAGGCAGGCCCGCCTCAGCTCCCCATCCCCCTCAATCATGAGAGGCTTGCCTGCTTTTTCGCGCCGCCGCGGGGCTGCCTTAAGCAGCCTTTTTCCTCTGAGCGGCGTGCGCATCCCGCCCGGCAGAACTTTTTCTATTATAGGAAATTCGGAGGAATTTCCTATAATAGAAAGAGAGAAGGGACTGTGAGCTCCGCCATCCGGCGGGGCACACAGTCCCTTCTTTTGCTGATTATCAGCCGTTATCTGATTTTACTGATTTTATCATATATGGTTTTATGATTTCTCAGTGCGGGGTGATTTACATCATTCCCATGCCGCCTGCACCGCCTGGCATAGCCGGTGTCTCTTCCTTGATGTTAGCAACTACAGACTCTGTTGTCAGCAGTGTGGAAGCAACACTTGTGGCGTTCTGAAGGGCGCTTCTTGTAACCTTTGCCGGATCCAGGATGCCTGCCTCTACCATATCAACGTATTTCTCGTTGTATGCATCAAAGCCCATTCCAACTTCAGACTCTCTTACCTTATTGATAATAACGGAGCCCTCCAGTCCTGCATTGGCAGCGATATGGAACAGCGGAGCCTCCAGAGCCTTTAAGATAATGCGGCCGCCTGTTCTCTCATCTCCGTCCAGAGCCTCAACAACCTTCTCCACTTCCTTTGTAGCGTGGATGTATGCGGAACCGCCTCCTGCGATGATTCCCTCCTCTACAGCTGCCTTAGCTGCGGATAAAGCATCCTCCATGCGAAGCTTAGCTTCCTTCATCTCTGTCTCTGTAGCAGCGCCTACGCGGATTACAGCAACGCCGCCGGACAGCTTTGCAAGTCTTTCCTGTAATTTCTCTCTGTCAAATTCAGATGTTGTCTCCTCAATCTGAGCCTTAATCTGTGCGATTCTTGCAGAGATCTCCTCCTTGTTTCCGCAGCCATCAACAATGATGGTGTTCTCCTTCTGAACCTTAACGGATTTCGCGCGTCCCAGCTGATCCATGGTTGTTTCCTTTAACTCAAGGCCCAGCTCCTCAGAGATAACCTGGCCGCCAGTCAGGATAGCAATATCCTTTAACATCTCTTTTCTTCTGTCGCCGTATCCCGGAGCCTTGACTCCTACTACTGTGAAGGTTCCTCTTAACTTGTTGACAATCAGAGTTGTGAGAGCCTCACCCTCAATATCCTCAGCGATGATTAAGAGCTTTGCGCCGGCCTGAACAACCTGCTCTAACAGAGGAAGGATTTCCTGGATGTTGGAAATCTTCTTATCTGTGATTAAGATATACGGATCGTCCAGGTTTGCTTCCATCTTATCCATGTCAGTAGCCATGTAAGCGGAAACATAACCGCGGTCAAACTGCATACCTTCAACCAGGTCAAGCTCTGTCTTCATGGTCTTGGATTCCTCAATAGTGATAACACCGTCCTTGGAAACCTTCTCCATGGCATCTGCAACCATCTCGCCAACCTCGTCGTCAGCAGAGGAGATAGCAGCTACTCTGGCAATATCAGCCTTGCCCTTCACGGACTTGGACATATTCTTGATAGCCTCCACAGCAGCCTCTGTGGCCTTCTTCATGCCCTTTCTTAAAACGATTGGGTTTGCGCCTGCTGCCAGGTTCTTCATTCCCTCATTGATCATAGCCTGAGCTAAAACAGTGGCTGTCGTTGTACCGTCGCCGGCTACGTCGTTTGTCTTTGTGGCAACCTCTTTTACGAGCTGCGCTCCCATGTTCTCAAATGGATCCTTTAACTCAATCTCCTTTGCGATGGTCACGCCGTCGTTTGTGATAAGCGGAGCTCCGAAAGACTTGTCAAGAACTACGTTTCTTCCCTTCGGGCCTAATGTCACGCGTACTGTATCTGCTAACTGATTTACGCCGGATTCCAGTGCTTTTCTGGCTTCTACGCCGTACTTAATTTCCTTTGCCATGGTTATCAACCTCCAACATTATTTCAAACTATGTTTTGTTTCAATCTCTGTTTTTCAAATCTGATGCTGTTTTGCGTTTTCAGAATCTCACGCCGTTTTCAGCAGCCCCACTCTGCTCTCTGCCTATTCGATGACAGCCAGAATGTCGTTCTGCTTTACGACAACATACTTCTCTTCCTCTACCTCAACCTCTGTTCCGGAGTACTTGGAGTAGATTACCTTATCGCCAACCTTTACCTGCATGGTAACTTCCTTGCCGTCAACCACTCCGCCCGGGCCAACTGCGATAACCTCAGCCTGCTGCGGCTTCTCCTTTGCCTGACCTGGAAGAACGATGCCTGACTTTGTAGTCTCCTCTGCAACTAACTGTTTTAAAACAACTCTGTCAAATAATGGTACTAATTTCATTACTGACTCCTCCTTACTGTTTGTGATTTTCTTTAAATAAGCAGAATAATCTGTTTTTGACTCTGTCATCTGCAACTCTCATGGCTCCCTCTCAGAACCATCCTCTATTGTAAATATCTTCCTCTCTCAATCACAAGAAAAGTTATACCACGCTTTATTAGCACTGTCAATAGGTGAGTGCTAATTTTTGATAAATTTATAGAGATTTAATACTTTCCCTTTTCAGAGCAAAACAGTTCCTTCCGCTATCCGGCTGATTTTCAGGCACTTCCGAATATATAAACACTTTTTATTTTAATCCACAGTTTCAAAAACTTTCCAAAACTCCCCAGTTCTCCCCCGCCTCTTCCATCATCCCTGTTAGTTTATTCCTTTTTTTACAATTTATTCATCCCCAATCCCTTTATTTTTCAGCGAATTCGTATTACAATAAAGGGAAGCAAACAGCACAAGTGCTGTTTGCTTCCCGCTACTCAAACGGAGCGTAACGGAGTTTGAGGTCCCTTTCTCTCCCCCGCTACTCAAACGGAGCATAGCGGAGTTTGAGGTCCCTTTTTTGAGATCCTTTCTCCCCGCCTCTGCTCAAATATGTTTGAATTTTCCACCTGGTGCTGTACATCATCGGGCAGGAGCAAATATAAAATATTAACTAAAAAAGGAGTTATATCATGGCAAAAAAACAGTTTGGAAGAATTGCTGCTCTCGCCGCTCTGGCAGGAGCCGCAGTGGGAATCACTTATTTTTTCAGATACAAATCCTTTCACGAAGAGCTGGAAGAAGATTTCCACGATTTTGAAGATGATCTCGATGAGTTTGACGTCGGGGAAAGCGAGGAAGAATCTCCGCAGAGAAATTACGTTTCCCTGACTCCCGAAAAGGCAGCTGAGGATACCCAGAAAACAGAGGCAGAGATGCCCGGAACCGCTTCTGCTGATTCCACCGAAGAAGGCAGTGCCGGCAAAACAGAAGAAAAGCCAAAGGCTTCGTCCGAAAATACCGGTTACCTGGACAGCGACATGGAATTTCTGGATGATGAGCCCCTGTTCTCAGAGAAGTCAGAGAGCTCCGCTTCCCCTGGGGCAGAAACTTCTGCAACCACCATTGTGGACGACGAAGAAACCGAAAATCAGTAATGGAGGGCAGGATTTAAACTATGATTCAGAGCCTTCTGCGCTCCCTGGATCTCCTGGAGGTCCTCAAGGAGTCTGACCACAAGATAACGATTGCAGAGCTTTCAGAGCGGCTTGAACTTCCACCAAGCACGGTTCACCGGATTCTCCAGACGTTCTGCGATAAAAAATATGTAATCCGGGATGAACTCACACACACCTACTGTCTCGGCCCGGCGCTCATCTCACTGGGCCGGGCGGCAGCGGCAAATGTACGCATTCAGGACGCAGCTATTCCTATTCTGAAGAATCTCTCTTATGTGACGCGCGAGGATTCCTACCTCATTATCCAGGTGGGCGATAAGGGGCTCGTTCTCGACAAAGTGGACGGCCCCAACCACTTAAAGGTAGTGGAAAAATTCGGGTATGAGCTGGATCTCCACTGCGGTGCCATACGCAAGGTTCTTCTTGCCTATCAGACACCGGAATACCTGGACTACTATACCAGACAGGTTTTAGACCGCCCGGAGGCGTTCCCCCAGACAAGCCGGGCAGGACTTCTCAAAGAGCTGAAGGAAATCCGCGAGACAGGGCTCTCTGTCTCACACGGAGAATACGTCCACGACGCAGTTGGGATAGGAGCTCCTGTATTCGGCATAGACGGAAAGGTTGCAGCCTCTGTGGGAATCATCGCTCCCTACAGCCGAATTGCCGATGATATTCATTTAGAGCATATGATAGAACAGGTAAAGCACAGCGCGGCAGAGCTGTCCTACTACATGGGACACACCTTCCAGAGACCAAGGTAAAAGACAGAGCGCAGGATACTCCACACTCTGTCTTTTGTTCTTCCTTTTCTTTATCTTCCCCGGCCATTCTGACACTGACAGCGCCGAAACTTCCCCTTCCCCTGAACACAAAAAGCCCCACCGGTGGGAACTCTTCCTCTGCCGGTGGGGAACTTTTTTTCGCCTGCATTTCCTGCCTGCGCTTTTTCATTTTTTCCTGGGTCTTCCGTGCGATTCCAGTGCAGAAGTCTCAGCTTATCTTTTGTAGTCTCTCTTATTTACAGAAAGTTATTTTCTCATCTCAAGCACATCTGCAAAGGCCTGGATAGCTGTGCGGGCCTGTCCGAAGTCGCGCATCTGCTGATCGATTCCCAGCTTGATGTGAGGAATATCTGCATCATTTAATGCTTTCTTCAGGTATGGATACTCCATCTCCTCCGGATCGCAGAACTGCTGCATAAACAGTACCAGACCCTGAGCGCCGCTCTCCTTAACCAGGTTAGCAACGAACTCACCGCGGCGGTTCTCGCTGGACTTTGGATCGTACAGAAGAACATCGTAGTCAATGTTTGCAAACTGATGTGCAAGTGCCATCATCGGATCAGCATCCTCAGGTACATCGGTGCGGAAGGAACGTGTCTCGTGAGCCACATCATCTGCAGCGATGGCGATGTTGTTCTCCTCAAAGGCTGCCAGCAGAGCCGGGTTGTCGCAGATGATACCGGAGGTAACCACCTTTGTACCCTGCCAGTCACAGACTGGAAGCTTCTCAAGCTCAGCATTTAACTCATTTAACTTAGCTGTGTACTCGTCCTTTAACATGAAGTGGAAGGCCTTTAATACAGCAGATCTCTTGGTTGGAGTGATCACATCGCAGTGGTCGGAAGCCAGCTTCACGAATTTGCGGCGTGCTGCACGGCTCTCGTTGTAAACCTTGATGGCATTCTTGATGTCATCGTTTGTGATCTCTCTGCCTGCAATCTTCTCCAGCTCTTTCTTAACGTGTGTGTACTGATCCACTGTGAACTGAAGGCCGAAGTCCTCAAAACGGTTCTGCGGATGAGCTAAGAAGATAACGGACATCTTGTCACCCATAGCTACACGGAAGTTCTGGCTCATCGGGCGCAGAGTGTCGCAGATAGTTGGAGTGATGATTCCGTCAAGGCCGTCCATAGTTCCGTCAAGGAGCATCTCAAGAGCTAACTGAGCGATTGTGCAGTAGAAGGTAGCACAGTACTCTTTCGCACGGCTGATAGTCTTGTTGTTGGAACCCCAGATTCCCATGGGAACGATTCCGGCTGCGTAAACAAGCTCTTCCGGAGCGTAATATGGCAGAACGCCAACTACCTTTTTCCCCTGAGCTTTATATTCAGCAAGCTGCTGCTTTGGTGTGGCAGCTTTTACTTTAAATTCATCTAATAATGCGTTGATACTCATTTGACTATGCCTCCTTTGCCTGCTTGTTTGCTTCCATTGCCTCTACCAGACCCTGTACTCTTGTCTCGTACTGTGCGGCATTGAAGTTACGCGGATCGGCCTGGTCTCCATCGAATCCTGCACATGGAACACCCAGATCGGCTGTGAAGCGGCGCTGCATCTCTGCCATATAACCGGACCATGGCTTGCAGCTTCTGTTGTAGTGAACAAGAACGCCGTCTACCTTGTTGTCGCGGCAGATGCCCTCACGCCAGTCAACACCCTGCTCGATGCAGACAGAGTTCGGAGCCTTGTAGTAAGCACGGGCCATCTCATCCAGTCCGTCGTAAACGAATCCGAATGCAGGTGCATATACTACGGCTGTTACGTTTACACCGTTTGCCTTCAGAGGCTTAAACAGTGCAGGCAGCTTCGGCCAGCATGGAATACCCTCGAACATTACACGGTACTTCTCCGGGAATGGAGTGGTTGTCTCACCCTTCTTAACTGTCTCCTCCAGGTCTCTTGCAAGAAGCTCAAATGCCTCTGCTGTCTCAACGCGGGCACGTGCCGTAACTACGTCTGCCATATGGTTGAACAGGTCAAAACCGCTGTATGGAGCCGGCTTGTACTGTAAGTAATCACATACCTTTAACCATGCCTTAGCTGTACGGTTTGCGTTTGCACAGGCCTCCTCGAACTTCTTCTCGTCGAACTTCTTGCCTGTCAGCTCCTCCAGCTGCTTGATAGCCTTGTCAAACTGTGCGCGCACATATTTTACATTCTCGTCTGCTACGTGAACGTCATTGTTGTAAGGAATATCTACCATGATCAGCGGGATATTGCACATACGGGCAATATTCTCATACCACTTTGTCATGCAGTTGCAGATATTGTTGCAGCAGAGCACGAAGTCCGGCTGCGGAATACGCATCTGGCGGATTGGGGAGATGGCTTCAAGACGTCTCTCCTTCTCCGGTCCGTCCGGCAGCTTCTCAATCTCAAGAATGTTGTCCAGCTGCAGGTATGGAGTCTGTGTCTTCGGATCCTTTAATGGCTTTCCGTCCTCACCCATCACTACGTTTCCGTCAGCATCCTTTAATGGCTTTCCTGTGCTCGGATCGATAATATACTCGCCTGTCTCAGGATCGTATTTGCGGGATACGCGGACGCCGGCTGCATAGGCAAGGCTGATACGGGCATATCCGCAGATATCGTTGTCATATCCCAGATCCTCTGCCGCCTGGCACATCATCTCGCCGTAACGGTTTGCAGCAATACCTGCTGCCTGGTTCTCAGGATACATAACATTCAGATCAAATGCCGCAGCAAGCTCGCACGGGAATTTGGAAGAGGACCATCCAACTAACTCTCCTCTTGCTTTGGCCTCGCGCGCCTCTTTGTGAACATCGTCAACTACCTTGCGGAGGGCGAGTACGCCTGGACTAACTTGTTTTGCCATAATAATTATCCTCCAATCTTTCTGTAAGATTTATTTCTGACGGCTGGCTGCCTGGTACGCAAAAAGCGCAGCACCCAGCGCGCCGTTATACTGTGTCAGCGGGGAAATGTGGATCTCGCAGCCCAGCTCCTTCTGAAGAGCGGAGACAACGCCGCTGTTCTGAGCAACACCGCCTGTCATAACCACATCCGGAACTACCCCGATTCTGTGTGCAAGTCCCGTAACCCGGTGTGCCACTGATTTGTGGATACCGTTGATAATATCGCACTTGTCTGTTCCCATGGCGAGCTGGCTGATAACCTCGCTCTCCGCGAAAACCGTACAGGTAGAGCTGATGCCTACCTCCTTTGTAGACATAGCGCCCAGTCTTCCCAGATCCTGAACCTTAACCTCCAGAACCTTTGCCATAACATCCAGAAAACGGCCGGTTCCGGCTGCACACTTGTCGTTCATCTGGAAATTAGTCATGGCGCCGTTGTCAATGTGAAGCACCTTCACATCCTGCCCGCCGATATCAATGACGGTATGGACATTTGGAAACAGGAAGGATGCACCCTTTGCGTGGCAGGAAAGCTCGCTCATCTGCTTTTTGGCGATTCCCAGGAGGGAATTGCGGCCATAGCCGGTTGCCAGTGTGTAGTCAAGCTGCTCCTGTGTCATATCCGCATCCCTGAGGACTTCCTCAATAGCGCGGGCCGGACCGCTTGTGCCTGTTCCCACATCCACCAGGGATTTTCCGACAATTTCCTTTCCGTCCTTTAAGATAATGCATTTCGACGCAGTGGAACCCACATCGATACCCATTGTGTAAATTGCCATAATGACCTCCGTATAGAAAGGAATGTCAAACGGATTCCTGACATCCCCACTTAATCTCTTACATCATTTTTCTACATCGTTTTAAGTATATCATATACAGCATAAAAAAGCCAAAACAATTTGGCCAAACATACATAAAAGTATTCATATAACTGTGATCTGGTATTATTTATAGGCTCCGCATTCAGGCGCATAAATGTCTCTAACCACGACAAGTCAGGCAAAGGTTCCAGTGCCTTTGCCCGACTTATCGTGCTATCCTATCATTTATGCGCCTGTATGGCTAATTTTTATGCTTTTTCTTTTACTATCATTATTTGGGACACTCAAACGTTTTGGAACGTCCCCTGTCTCTTTTGCTGTCTGGCCGGACCGTCTGGCAAAAAGCAGTCCGGCCCTACGGCTGAATTATTTCTTAAATGTCTCGAACTCGCGGATTGCCCTTGGAGTAATCATCTGATGGAATGGGCAGATGGACTGCGGGTTCTGGTATGCTGCCTCTGTGAAGGCCTGGATGTATGGACGGATGTCTGTCATGTCAACGATCTCGTCTACCATTCCCTTCTCTGTGCAGTATTTTGGACGGGACTTATCCGTGTACATCTGAATCATATCGTTCATCTTGTCGATGATTGGCTGAAGCGGCTCTCCTGCCTTCTTAGCCTTAACGAGCTTTCTGGAGTACATAGCGTTTGCTGCTGTCTCGCCTGGCATTACGTAATACTCACATGCACCTGTACCAATGGAAAATACGTTTGTGTTGTTGCCCTGTGGTCCGCCGAGAACGTAGTGAGCAGCAGCGCTGGCCTTACGGATGGTTACCTCTAAGGACGGCAGCTTGGAGTTCTCGATGGAGTAGATTAAGGACTGTCCAAGACCAAGTAACTCAGCCTTCTCAGCCTCATCGCCTACGTCGATACCTGTTGTATCCTGCAGCCAGATTAACGGGATTCTGTCGCGTGCACAGAGTGTCACGAACTCGTTCATCTTAACTAAGCCCTGACGGTAGAGCTTTCCGCCGATACCTACAGAGTTCTGCTTGTACTCCGGATAGTTCATCAGAAGTCCCTGAACATTGGCGATAACACCTACTAAGAGGCCGTTTACCTTTGCGAGACCTGTGATCATCTCCGGGCCGTATCCCTTCTTGTACTCAGCAAACTCACTGTTGTCGAAGAGACGTGCGATAACCTCGTACATATCGTAAGGACGCTTCTGGTTCATCGGAACGATGCTGTACAGATCCTCTGCCGGGAACTGAGGAGCCTTTGGTGTGTCAACACGGAAGAACTCCAGGTTGTAAGCCGGAAGGTAGCTGATGTATTTCTTGATACCCTCGATTACGCCTAAATCGTTCTCATATACCTCGCGGAAGAATCCTGTCTCATCGTAGTGAATCGGCACGGAGCCTGGAGCCGGTACATGGTGCTTGCTGTTCTCGATCTGTGCATTGATGATCTGCTCTGCAGCCTCCTCATCAATGTATCCCTTCGGGTTCATACCGGAAAGAATACCAGCGCCTCCAACTGCCATGTTGGCATCCTGATGAGCGATCAGGATTGTCGGGGAAATGCTGTGGTATCCGCCGCCTGCAGGGTTTGTTCCGTAGATACCTACGATTACCGGAACGCCTAACTGGTTTAACTCAGAGTTGCGGAAGAATGGTGTACCGCCTCCGCGTCTGTTTGGATATACCTTATCCTGGTTCGGGAACTCAACACCGGAGCAGTTTAACAGGTATACAAGCGGTAAGTGAAGCATCTTAGCTGTGTCGGAAGCGCGAAGCAGATTGTCTGCCTGTCCCGGAACCCATGCTCCAGCCATTTTCTTGTTATCGGATGCTACAATGTAAACCCACTTTCCGTCTACGCGTCCAAGGCCGTTTACCACGTTTGTTGTTCCGAAACGGTTGCCCTCCGGATTGTAAAGGCTGTTTAACGGGCACCATGTTCCAGCGTCGATTAATGCATTGATACGCTGCATAGCGGATAACTGTCCGCGCTCATTTAACTTCTCCTCGGAAGTAATTCCGGCTGCAAGGGCTTTCTCGATGGAATCGTGAATGTCCTTCTCAACAGCCTTTAAGCTCTCTTCATTTTCTGGATTCGGATTAACCAGATCTTTACCGATTGTAGGCATGTTCTGGAAATATCCTGGCATAGAATACATGTTCATTTTGAATCTCCTATTCTTTACTTTGAAAAATGAAACTATAACAAAAAGTGAAAATCAACAGCGGCACGGTCTTCCGAAACGGAAGGCCATGCCGGAAAATGCTGTCTGGTGTAATTTTCACCTCAGTATCCTGTTTTCAGATCCTTCTGGCTTATTTTGCCTCCGGCTCCTCCTTCGGAACCTGGATAAATGCCTGACCTGGATCGATCTCCTCACGGATCATCTTGATTACCTCAGGAGACGGAGGATCCAGCTTCACTGCTCTGGATACATCCAGATCGAAACCTGTGTTCTCGATGATATCCTCCGGTGAGGATGTCTCATAGTATCCTGCAAGGTACATTCTCTTTGTATCCTTGTCAAACTTTAAGATACCGCGGTCTGTAACGACTGCCAGAGGTCCTCTGTTGCCCGGAAGGCCGAGTCTCTCACGTCCGCCAGGGCCGTCGATCCAGCCTGGGCTTGTAACGTAGTCAATCTTCTGCATGAATCTTCTCTTCTCATGCTGAATCATGATGATTGTGTTGTTGAAGGTAGCAATAGCGTTTGCACCGCCGGAACCTGTGAAACGTGTCTTCGGATTGTGGTAATCTCCGATACAGGTGGAGTTTACGTTTCCGTATGGGTCGATCTGAGCGCCGCCGATGAAAGCGATGATACGATCGTTGTTGTGCAGCCAGTCGTTTGTCTCAAATCCGATGAAACGGATGTTCGGCCACTGGCATCCGCAGTGTGCCATAAAACGAAGGTCACCTACAGAACGCGGAACCTCAATCGGAGAGCAGTCCATAAGACCGGACTCAACGATTAAGTTGCACTTAGGAGCGAAAAGCCTCTTGGCAACAGAAGCGCCGATTAACGGAAGACCGGTACCTACGATTGCGATGTTGTCATCTGTGATCTGCTGTGCAAGCGTAATAGCCTGCATCTCTTTGTTTGTATACTTTGTGTAGTCAGCCATGATTAATCCTCCTTGCTTACATCTGTTGCATATCCAAAGCCATCAGATACTTTTAACTTAAGGAGACGATTTACACCGATCTTCTCAAGGAACTCTTCATTGTCTTTCACGTCGTAAACGTACTCTTTTAAGAATGCCTTGAAATCCTCCTCTGTCTTGCTGGCTGCGCCATAAGCCTTCAGGAAGCTGTTGTCATAATCATAGTAGCCGTAGCACTGTGTCGGGTATGCGCCGTAAGGAGCAACGCAGACAGCGTCAACTGCGAAGCACGGAATCTTTGTAAGGGTTGGATCTCTGCGGATCACTTCGTTGCTTACCAGCTCCTCACATGTAACGATAACCTTCTTAGCTGCAACAGCAATATCTACATCGTGGAACTCGTCGCCGAGCAGAATGCAGGTTCCGTCAGGTGAAGCCTTCTGTACGTGGATGATTGCTGTATCCAGCTGCGGAACTGGAAGGCATACGGTCTTCTCACCTGGGTTAAATGGGTTGTCCATGTACACAAATTTGTCGTTCGGCAGCTTGTCGATAGTCTGGCGCACTTCCTTTGTGATTCCCCACTCATCAACCAGTCCGGAACCGATCATAAAACGTACCGGTAAGAATGGAAGACCTAAGGAAGCAGCGTGAAGCATGTACATGATGGCATCCTGGGAGTAGTCCTCATAGATCAGCTCGCCGGCCTCGATTTTTTTGCGGAAACGACGGGAAACGTTGGTAACACCGGAGTCAGCTGTATAGCAGTTGATGTACGCTTTTACGCGATCCTCTCCAATCAGCATATCCCAGTCAGATCCGGCAGGACCTGCATATGCGATGAAGTCTTTCTTGCCCTGGCGCAGAATCTCGCGAACAGCAGCCATAGGTTTCTTGTTTGTTGTAAAGCCGCCGAAGGAGATAGCGTCGCCATCTTCAACAAACTTTGCAACTGCCTCTTGTAATGTCATTACTTTATTAGCCACAATAAAGCCTCCTTTATAATTTTTTGGTAAACACCATTGTTACCTTATGTATGGATAACCGTTCGGAATGCCGCGCCGTAAATTACAGCGCGGCGTCCTGAGCGTCATCTTCCTAATCAATCTTTTACTTGAAAATCAGCATGAAGAAGCCGGCTGCAACTGCAGAGCCGATAACTCCGGCTACGTTCGGTCCCATAGCATGCATTAACAGGAAGTTTGTCGGATTTTCCTTAGAACCTACTGTCTGGGATACACGGGCTGCCATCGGAACAGCAGAAACACCTGCAGAACCAATTAACGGGTTGATCTTTCCGCCTGTCAGGAAGCAGAGCAGCTTTCCGAGAAGCACACCGCCCACTGTGGAGAAGCAGAAAGCGATAAGTCCCATAGCGACGATAGCCAGAGTCTGGGGACGAAGGAAAATCTCTCCGTTTGCTGTAGCGCCTACGGTAGTTCCCAGCATGATTGTTACGATATTGCACAGAGCGTTCTGAGCTGTGTCAGACAGACGCTCTACCACGCCGGACTCACGGAACAGGTTTCCAAGCATCAGCATACCGAGAAGCGGTGCAACGGACGGGAGCAGTAAGGAGCAGAATAATACTACGAAAACCGGGAATACTACCTTCTCCACCTTGCTCACCTTGCGAAGCTGCTTCATCACGATAGCGCGCTCCTTCTTTGTTGTGAGAAGCTTCATAATCGGCGGCTGAATCATAGGAATCAGCGCCATGTAGGAATAAGCGGCAACCGCAATGGGCGCAACCAGATCCGGTGCCAGATTGTTTGCGATATAGATAGCTGTCGGACCGTCAGCTCCTCCGATGATGCCGATAGCTGCGGCCTCACCTACTGTAAAGAGGCCGGTTGCATTCGCCAGCATGAATGCGATGTAAATACCAAACTGTGCGGCAGCTCCCAGAAGAAGGCTGACCGGATTTGCAATCAGCGGACCAAAGTCTGTCATCGCTCCTACGCAGAGGAAGATCAGACAGGGGAACAGGCTGGACTTTACTCCGCCGTACATGATTCGGAGCACGCCCTGAGTATACCAGGGTTCTGACTCCTTCATCAGATCTGCTAATGGCAGGTTTGCAAGGAACATACCAAAGGCAATCGGAAGGAGCAGCAGCGGCTCAAACTGCTTTTTAATAGCAAGATATAAGAGGATAAAGGAAACAACGAACATTACGCAGTTCTGCCAGGTAAGTGCTGCAAAACCGGACTGTGCCAGCATTTCCTTTAAAATTTCAAAAAAGTTCATCACGTACCTCCTAGTTCAGGATAACCATAGCGGCTCCCGTGTCCACAGTATCGCCTGTATTTACCAGAACCTGGCTTACTGTGCCGTCTGCCGGAGCAACAATCTCAGTTTCCATCTTCATAGCTTCCATGATTACTAACGGCTCTCCAAATTTGACAGCCTGTCCTACAGAGGCCTTAACAGTGAGAATCTTTCCTGGCATTGGAGCCTCCACTGTAGTTCCGCCTGCTGCTGCAGGTGCTGGAGCCGGGGCTGCTGCCGGAGCTGGTGCTGCTGCAGGTGCTGGGGCTGCTGCCGGAGCCGGGGCTGGTGCCGCCGGTCTTGCCGCATGTGTGGCAGCCAGAACAGGCGCCTTGGGAGCTGCTGCTCCATTGCGATCCAGAGATTTGTAGGCATCTACCTTTTCCACCTCAACCTCGTATCTTTTTCCGTTAATCGTAGCTACATACTTCATAATCAGATTTCATCCTTTCACTTACGAACTGTTTTACTAATTCAGAGATACAAGGGCTGCACCTGTTTCTACCATATCACCGCTCTTAACAAGAACAGAAGCAACCGTACCGTCTGCCGGGGCAACAATCTCTGTCTCCATCTTCATCGCTTCCATTGTCAGCACAACCTGGCCGTAGGATACTGCCTGACCTGGATTTACCTTTACATCCAGAATTTTTCCTGGCATCGGAGCTTCGATTGTAGTTGCTCCTGCTGCTGGAGCCGGAGCTGGTGCCGCTGCAGGTGTTGGGGCTGGAGCCGGGGCAGGTGCTGGAGCCGGGGCAGGTGCCGGTGTTGGAACTGGGGCTGGGGCTGCCGCTGCAGCCTCACTTAAAACAACCAGCGCTGCGCCTGTCTCTACCATATCGCCGCCCTTAACAAGAATAGATGTTACGATTCCGTCAGCCGGAGCCACAATCTCTGTCTCCATCTTCATCGCTTCCATTGTCATGATCACCTGACCGTAGGACACTGCCTGGCCTGGAGTCACTCTGATATCCAGAACCTTTCCTGGCATTGGAGCCTCTACATTTGTGCTCTTACCCGTCGGAGCCGGAGCTGCTGCAGGTGCTGGTGCTGCTGCTGGGGCAGCTGCCTGAACAGGTGCCGGAGCTGCTGCTGGGGCCGGAGCCGCTGCAGGCGCCTCGCCGTAGCGCGGAATCGGGCTGTACTCAGCTACTCTCTCGAGTTCCACTTCATACTGTTTTCCATTAAGTGTGGCTGTGTATTTCATTGTTGAACCTTCCTTTCATTCCCAAATAGTGAACCTTTTCAATTAATTTTCTGGCCGGTTTTCTGTGAAAACCCTTTCTCTCAAAAGACGTACCATGAAATCCGTCACTTCTTAATTGATCTCCCTGACGTTCACAATTTTAAACTGTTCTGGCGGCAAATCCAGATCTACACCGATGGTAGCCATAAGCACTGCCAGCGTCTCCTTGTCAGCTTCATCGGAAACGGCTGTCTGCTGAACCGGAGCCGCTGCCGGCTTCTTCGCCTCATCCTTGATAATTAAGCGCAGAATCTTTGAAATAAAGATAATCGCCAGAGCAAGGGCAATCAATGTAACAAATACAACGGAAAGCCCAAGCGCAGAAACTACGATAGACTCTGGAAAGCTCATGGTTGACTGAGTCCACATACTCCTTTGCACCTCCTTTTATAGTCAGAGCTGTTCCTGACAGCTCTGCAATGTTTTGTGAAAAATTATGTAAGCAAAATCTCTCCGCCACATATTTCACATTATGGAACGCATTCCATTTTTTAATGATAAAAAATCGAGGGAATAACCCCTCTTATTCCTTCACAAACAAAACCCCGTTCCTGGAATTTTATTTAACTAAATTATAACAGTGGCGGCCTGAAATGTCAACGGATGCTTTCATAAATTTTGCACAATAACTCATATTTCGCCGCCTCTTTTCTCCAGCAATCACGCTGTTTTTACCGTTTTACTGTCCTGCTTTTTTCCAGAAAATTACATAAAAATCCCTTTCCTCTGCAAAAGACGCACATACAGCTCAAATTCTGGCTTCTTTTTTCATTTCTCCCTATTTTAATTGTATATTTTGGCTCATTTTGTTTTTAAAAACATTCCTGCCTGAACCTTGTCTGAATTTGTCAGCTTTTCAGGTTTTCGCGCGCCTGAAGCCTGCACACTTTCAAAAAACAACCGGCCGCCAGGCAGAGAATCCATTTTTGCCAATTCTTCTGCCCGGCGGCCGTTTTCATCTATCTTTTTCACCTATCTGAGACTTCTGAAGTCTTCTTCTTTTTACTGCAGCTGATATAGTCTCCGGGTAAAATCGCAGCGCAGTCTCTCTTTGAGCACACTGCAGATGTCTGCAGGTCTGACCTGCCGGATTTTCCCTTCCGCATTATTTTCCTAATTTAAAGGAGCTCTTCAGAGATACAATCCTGTTAAACACAGGCTTCTCCGGCGTGCTGTCCTTGCAGTCCACACAGAAATAGCCGTTGCGCACAAACTGGAAGCTGTCATAGGCCTTTGCATCTTTTAAGGAAGGCTCTACATAGCACTCCTTTAATACAGTCAGGGAGTTGGGGTTCAGGTTCAGGGTTCCGTCTGCATTCAGCTTGCCCTTCTCCTCATCCACGAGATTTTCATAGAGACGGCACTCTGCCTTGAGAGCAGTCTCCTTTGCCACCCAGTGAATCGTTCCTTTTACCTTTCTGCCGTCCGGCGCGTTTCCGCCCTTTGTCTGCGGATCATAGGTACAGTGAACAACCGTCACATTTCCATTCTCATCCTTCTCACAGCCGGTGCAGGTGACAAAGTAGGCATTCATCAGGCGCACCTCATTGCCCGGATAGAGGCGGAAATATTTTTTCGGCGGCTCCTCCATAAAATCCTCACGCTCAATATAGAGCTCACGGCCAAAGGGCACAATGCGATCGCCCAGCTCAGGATTTTCCAGATTGCACGGCGCGGAAAGCTCTTCCATCTGTCCCTCCGGGTAATTGTCAATAACCAGCTTCACCGGATCGAGAACTGCCATCACTCTGGCTTTCTTCAGCTTCAGATCTTCCCTGACACAGTATTCCAGCATGGCGTAATCGATGGAGCTGTCCGCCTTGGAAACGCCTGCCAGCTCCACAAACTTTCTGATGGATTCCGGCGTAAAGCCTCTCCTTCTGAGAGCCGCTATGGAAACCAGCCGCGGATCATCCCAGCCGTCCACAATCTTATCCTCAACCAGCTTCTTAATATAGCGCTTTCCTGTGATCACATTGGTCAGATACATTTTTGCAAACTCGATCTGGCGAGGCGGATTCTCAAATTCGCATTCTCTTACCACCCAGTCATAAAGCGGGCGGTGATCTTCAAACTCCAGGGTACAGATCGAGTGTGTAATATGCTCGATAGCATCCTCAATCGGATGGGCAAAATCATACATCGGGTAAATACACCACTTATCCCCTGTATTGTGGTGGGACATGTGGGCAACGCGGTAGATAACCGGGTCTCTCATGTTGATATTGGGAGATGCCATATCAATCTTGGCGCGCAGAACCTTCTCCCCATCCTTGTACATGCCGTTTTTCATATTTTCAAAGAGCTGCAGGTTTTCTTCGATGCTTCTGTTCCTGTAGGGGCTCTCCTTGCCGGGGTTATTGAAGTCGCCGCGGTACTCGCGAATCTCGTCGGCGCTCAGATCGCATACAAACGCCTTTCCCTTTTTAATAAGAAGAACTGCGCACTCGTACATCTGCTCAAAATAATCGGAGGCAAAGAACAGCCTGTCCTCAAAATCAGCTCCCAGCCACTTTACATCCTCAATGATGGACTGGACAAATTCCGTCTTTTCCTTTGTCGGGTTCGTGTCATCAAAGCGCAGATTGAATTTGCCATTGTATTCCTTGGCCAGCCCCGAATTCAGGATGATGGACTTGGCATGTCCAATATGAAGATACCCGTTCGGTTCCGGTGGAAATCTGGTCTGGACATGGTTGTAAACACCTTCAGCCAAATCTTTCTCAATCTCTCTCTCGATAAAGTTTTTCGAAACGGTTTCCTTCTCTTCCGCTTCGGCAACTGTTTTTGTGTTTTCTTCCATCTCATTTCCTCCGTTATTCTCTTGTTCATAAATACTTAGATTTTATAATACCATAAATTAATGTCCCTAGCAAGTTTTAATCACCGTGCCGGGCTGCCTTCCCGCCTACATGAATAAAAACCTGCAAAACTGCAATGATATAATTATATTAAGGAAGAAACTGCATTTTTCTCTTCCCTTCCCACAGCTTTTGTGATATTATTAACAATAGAGTTAGCCTTGACTCACTCGTTTGTGAAAACAGAGAGGATTTAAGGTCTGACTGCATCTGCAAACATCTGTATGATTTCTGACAGGAGGTACCCTTATGAAACATGACAACCGGAAAATTGCCCTGATTGGTACTGGAATGGTGGGGATGAGCTACGCTTACTCCCTGCTCAATCAGAACGTGTGTGATGAACTGGTTTTAATTGACGTAAACAAGAAGCGCGCCATGGGCGAGGCTATGGACTTAAACCACGGGCTGGCTTTTTCCAGCTCTAATATGAAAATCTACGCCGGAAGCTACGATGACTGCACGGATGCGGATATTGTGGTTATCTGCGCAGGCGTTGCACAGAAGCCGGGCGAAACAAGGCTTGATCTTTTAAAGAGAAACACGGAGGTGTTCCAGTCTATCATTGAGCCAGTGACAGCCTCGGGTTTTAACGGAATCTTCCTCGTAGCCACAAATCCGGTGGACATTATGACGAAAATCACCTGCACCCTGTCCGGCTTTAACCCGAGGCGTGTCCTGGGTACGGGAACCACCCTCGACACCGCCCGCCTGCGCTACCTTCTCGGCGATTACCTGAAGGTTGATCCGAGAAATGTTCACGCCTATGTCATGGGCGAGCACGGGGATTCTGAGTTTGCGCCCTGGAGCCAGGCCATGGTTGCCACCAAGTCCATCCGGGAGATGGTCAATGAATCCCATGGTTCCATCTGTGAGCAGGATATGGAGCAGATTTCCGAGGAAGTGAGGACAGCCGCCTACAAGATTATCGAGGCAAAAAATGCAACCTACTACGGGATCGGCATGGCCCTCACGCGCATTACCAAAGCGGTACTGGGAAACGAAAACAGCGTTATGACTGTTTCCGCCATGCTGCGGGGCGAGTACGGACAGAACGGCATCTTTGTCGGTGTCCCCTGCATCATCAATCAAAACGGAATCCAGAGGGTGCTGCCCCTCACCCTGGAAGAGGATGAGCTGGAAAAATTAAACAATTCCTGCCAGGTTTTAAGGGAGTGCTACAGGGAGCTGGGTCTGGAGTAAATAAGACAGCCATGGCCGCCAGGGTTTCTCTGGCCGTTTAGGAAAAAAGATGCAGGGAGCCGTCTTTCTGAAAATTCGGCTCCCTGCATCTTTTTTTGCCTTTCCCGTCCTATCTCAAATTTCCTAGTTTGCCTGAATCCAGGCCCCGTCTGCCCCGACCTGATAACCGTCCGGCGTCGTGGTGTTTGACAGCATGGCCCCTGACGAGTCACAGTAATACCACTTTCCGTTCCAGTCAATCCAGCCTGTCTTCATATAGCCGGTTCCGTCGAAGAAATACCACTTGTCTCCTATGTACTGCCAATTATTTACTGTGTAGCTTCCATCTGCATTCCTGTACCACCAGCCTGTAGTATCCTGAATCCACACAGCCGCACTTTTTCCTGCACTTAAGGCCGCTGCCTTCTCAGCATTTACCGTCCAGACCGGTGAATTGTGCCATTCTCCCTTCTGGGAGCCGTGGACACCGCGGACGCGGAATTTATAGTCTCCGGCCGCTGTGAAGTATGGAGAAAGATCGTATTTAATATCTGCTGTGGACAGAAGAGGGGAGACTACGGTGCTTCCTCTGTAAAGGCGGATCTCGTAGCTCTCTGCATCGTAGCCACCGTTCCAGGATGCCGCTGCGCTGTTCTGATCCCAGCTCAGATCCTCCAAATCCAGTTCATACTCATTGTCATCCTCAAGGCCATCCATGGTAAAGGATACAATAAGGGTCCGGCTTCCGCTCCTCTTGGCTGAGGTAACCTCTCCCTTTACCCCCTTTACCTTCACTTTCTTTTCGGAAAATCCGGAGTTAAAAATATAGTCGTCCTCAGCCTCCAGAGTGATTTTGAGTTCGGGCTGATCGCCTTCCTCCCAGTCGTTTTCCGGCTCATTCTCCACTTCCACTGTATCCACATAATATTTATCTGAATCTGTGGAGCCATCTACCTCGCTGTCGCTGTCCCCGACTGTGATGGCTGAATCCAGCTCGATGGTTACGGACGTAATCTTGGAAGCGGCAAACGAAGTCACCGGCATGGCAGCTGCCAGCCCCGCGCACACTGCCGGAAGGAGTACTTTTTTCCAATGTGTCATAAGAAATACCTCCTGAATGTATTATTTCTCTGTCTGTACCTTATTTTACCATGTATCCGCCATGAGGGAAAGCTCCTTTTAGATGAGGAAAGTTCCTTTTAGAAATCAGACACACTGAAACCGAACTGAGGAGAACCTGTGCCGAGTCCGACGGTTCAGAACCGTCTCTCTTTTTGAATTTCCATACAGAAAAACTGCAGAGCGGACAGCCCTGCAGTTTTTCTGTATCTCTCTGTAAGATTTTTCGCTTCCTAGAATATAGTTCCGATAGACAGGAACAGCGGCGCGAACACCAGTGACACGATCGTCATCAGCTTGATCAGGATATTGATGGAAGGTCCTGAAGTATCCTTAAACGGATCGCCCACCGTATCGCCCACAACGGCTGCCTTATGGGAAGGACTTCCCTTTCCGCCGTGAGTTCCGCTCTCTATATATTTCTTTGCGTTGTCCCACGCTCCTCCGGCATTGGCCATGAAAATCGCCATCAGAACGCCTGTAACCAGAGAACCTGCAAGAAGGCCGCCCAGTGCGTCTGTTCCAAGCAGGATTCCCATTGCGATCGGAACTGCCACGGAGATGATGCCGGGAACCAGCATCTCGTGGAGAGCTGCTGTGGTGGAAATTCCAACACAGGACGTATAGTCAGGACGACTCTCGCCCTTTAAGATACCCGGATCCTCCCGGAACTGTCTTCTGACCTCCTCGATCATCTTATAAGCCGCCTTGGACACCGATTCCATGGTGATGGCTGAGAAGAGGAAGGGCAGCATGCCTCCGATAAATAATCCGATGATTACCTTCGGATTTAAAATATCAATAGTCGTAAGATTTACCGCCTGAGCATAGGACACAAACAGAGCCAGAGCTGTCAGGGCAGCAGAACCGATGGCAAAGCCCTTTCCGATTGCCGCCGTTGTGTTGCCGACGCTGTCCAGCTTGTCTGTGATGTTTCTCACACTTTCGTCCAGACCGGACATCTCTGCGATTCCGCCTGCATTGTCCGCGATAGGACCATAGGCGTCAACTGCAATAGTGCTTCCCGTGGTAGCCAGCATTCCCACTGCTGCCAGCGCGATTCCGTAGAGGCCTGCTGTGGAGTAGGCCACGATAATTCCCACTGCGATAAAGAGAATAGGTACTACTGTGGACTTCATGCCCACGGCAAGACCGGAGATAATGTTTGTAGCTGAACCGGTCTCTGACTGCTCTGCAATCTTCTTTACAGATTTATACTTGTCTGAGGTGTAAATCTCTGTGGCCTGTCCGATAATGAAGCCCACTAAAAGACCGGAAATCACAGCTGCCGCCTCATTCATGCGTCCGAAGAACTGGTTGCTGAGCACCAGGGACATAATAATTACAATGGCATATGCCACATAGCTTCCAAGATTCAGGGATTTCTGAGGATCTGTCCCCTCTTTCCCCTTTACAAAGAAAGTTCCGATTACGGAAGCGATTACTCCAAAGGCTGCCAGAACCAGAGGGAAGAATGCGCCCTCCGCCTGGTAAGCCACAACTCCCAGAGTCACTGCTGATACCAGAGAGCCTACATAAGACTCGAACAGATCGGCTCCCATTCCGGCCACATCGCCTACATTGTCGCCCACATTATCTGCAATAACTGCCGGGTTTCTCGGATCGTCCTCCGGAATTCCCACTTCAACCTTTCCTACCAGGTCAGCTCCCACATCGGCAGCCTTTGTGTAGATTCCGCCGCCTACACGGGCAAATAAGGCGATGGAGGATGCGCCAAGGCTGTAGCCTGTCAGCACGTTCACATCCTTTGTCACAAGATAAATCACGCTGGCGCCCAGAAGTCCCAGGCCGACTACGCACATTCCCATAACGGCTCCGCCTTTATAGGCGATGCCGAGGGCTTTTCCCATGCCGCCCTCTCTGGCGCCGTTAGCTGTGCGGACGTTGGCATCTGTGGCTACCTGCATGCCAATGTATCCTGCCATCGTAGAAAATGCCGCTCCCACTAAAAAGCAAACGGCAGTAATCCAGTTGCCGATTCCGATCCCAATCACCACAAAAAGGATCGCCACAAAAAATACGAGGATCTTATACTCCGCCCTCAGAAACGCCTGGGCGCCTTCCTTGATCGCCCCTGCAATCTCTCTCATTCGCTCATTTCCCGGAGCCTGCTTCCTGATCCCTGATGCCAGGATCAGCGCGAACAGAAGTGCCGCCACTCCCGCTGCCGGCGCAAGCCAAACCAATTCTTTCATTGCATTAACCTCCCTGAATTATCTTTTTCTGGCGAATCATTCCGAAATAACGCAGAAGTATTGCCGAAGCTCCTCTCCGTCTCACCTCCCTGCTCTCATACTGCTGTTTCGTCTGTCTGTACCAGCATACCCCATTTCCGCTTCTATCCCTGCAAATTTTCCGTTCAGTTCCTTATAAATAAACTTCCCGGCAGATTCCGTCCTTCGCCAAACGCTAAGCAGGCGGGTTCTCCTATGCTCTTCTCTTTTTCATAAGCTTCCCGCTGCTTCCTGCACGGGGATGCCTCCGGCTCAAACAGCGTACGCTGTCCTGCTCTTTGGCGCCGGTTTTTATCCTCAGTGCTGATTCTGCGGAAAAGGACAACCGTTTTCCGCAATGCCTTCTGCCCGGCAGGGCTTTTTATTTCGTCGGAAATTTGACAAATTTCTGACGAAATAAAAAAATGCAAGTTCTCTATAACAACCTGCATCGCTATGATAAATATAATACTATATCACCTGTCCTGTCGTCAATATGACTGATAATAATTTAACATTATTTTTTATTCACCACTTCATTAATTATCCGATATAAACCAATTATTCCGTTTTTACTCCCAACTCTGTAACTCTCTTCTGTTCTCTCCTGTCCCGCTAATTCTTCGTTAATCTTATTTTTTCCCGATTGAAACACTGTTCTTTTTTTAGTACAATAGGATTAGTCTGCAAAGACGCCGGAAGGGCATAATGATGACAGGGCATGATTAAGACAGCCTGTTCCGGTCAAAATAATTAGGAAAAGGAGCGACATTTTGTGGACAATCTACCTGGGCTACTGCTGATTCAGGCAGGGCTGATTCTTCTCAATGCATTTTTTGCCGCAACAGAGATTGCGGTCATCTCGCTGAACACGGCGAAGCTGAAAAAACAGCAGGAGGCAGGCGACCGTATGGCCGGACGCCTTTTGAAAATGGCAGAGGAGCCTGCTGGCTTTCTCTCCACCATCCAGATCGGAATTACGCTGGCAGGCTTCCTCGGAAGCGCCTTCGCGGCTGATAACTTCTCTGACCCCCTGACAGAGTGGATATACAGCGGACTGGGCTTTCAGACCCTTTCCCCGGCTGTGCTGAATACAGTTTCCGTCATTCTTATTACTCTGATTCTTTCCTACTTTACGCTGATTTTCGGAGAGCTGGTTCCAAAGCGCATCGCCATGCAGAAATCTTACGCTGTAGCAAAGTTTTCCTGCTCAGTGGTATCTGCCATCGCTTTTATGGCCCGTCCGGTAATCGCTTTTCTCGCGTTTTCCACCAATCTGGTGCTTCGTCTTCTCGGCATGAAAACGGAAGCCGAGGAGGAAGGCGTTACAGAAGAGGACATCCGCATGATGATTGACCTGGGAAAGGAAAAGGGTACTATTGCCGAAGATGAAAATGAGTGGATTCAGAATGTTTTTGATTTTCGTGACACCTCTATCCTGTCTGCCATGACCAGAGAATCTGATATAGTAAACCTGTTTGAGGACTCCTCCGAACAGGAAATTCTGAAAATCATCCGTGAGTCAGGACTTTCCAGACTTCCGGTTTACACAAAGGATCACGAGGACGTAAAGGGTATCCTCTATACAAGGGAGTACCTTTTAAACCTGACGGCCAAACAGCCAAAATCTCTTTCGCAGCTTCTCCACCAGGCTTATTTCGTTCCGGAGTCTATCCACGCAGATGACCTGTTCCGTGACATGCAGACGAAAAAAGTGCATATGGCCATTGTCGTGGACGAGTACGGAAACATCTCCGGTCTCATAACAATGGAAGATTTGCTGGAAGAAATTGTGGGAAGCATTTACGATGAATTTGACCGGGTGATCGATCCGGAGATTGAACGGATCAGCGAAAACCTGTGGAGATTCCCGGGGGACACCCTGATCGAAGATGTGGAGGAGCAGATGGATATTACGCTTCCCGACCAGGAAGAGTACGATACCATCGGCGGAATGGTCTTAAGCTGTCTTCACACGATTCCAAAAGACGGGACAACAGTGGATGTGGAGATAAACGGCCTGTCCCTCCACGCTGAAAAAATCGTGGGACGCAGAATCGAATCTGTTCTTGTTAAAAAGCTGGACACAGAGCAAAGCAGTTCTGCCCCCACAGGAGAGTCCGAAGAGCAGGACGAAAAGAAGGCGGGGAAAACTCCCGGAAAGCGGGGAACTGCCGCTGCCGGATAACGGACAGCGGGCAGATCGTATCCTCCCCTTCACACAGAATCTGGTCAGGTACATGACCCCCGCTCTTCGGCCAGACTGTCGGCAATCTGCCTAAGCGTCTGATCGGTTCCCACATTGCCGGGAAAGATAATGTAGGGCATACCCGGAAACCGGCTCTCCTTCCCGGTCAGCCACACGGGAACCCCAGGCGCCGCCTGTCCCAGAGCCAGAGCCTTCTTCACTCCAAGCCCTCTTGTCCCCACATCACTGGAGGTAATCCCGCCCTTTGCGATAATGTAGGAAGGGGAAACGGAAAGCTCCCGCACAACAGACGTGAGGGCCTCGGAAATGCGGACAGACAGATTCAGACTTTCCTCCCCCTCTTCTCTGCAGAGAACGCGGCGGCTGGTGTAGACGACTGCGTCTCTCCCCCATGAAATTGCCTGTTCCGCGCGTTTTCTGACCTCCTGTATCTCTTTTCTCAGCTCTCCGTCCCTGAGGGCCGCATCTGCCTGAAATTCGATGAAGCAGTAGGGATGGATGCTGTTTTCAAGCTCTGCAAGCTGTCTCGTAGTTCTCTCTACATGGGAGCCGGCTATTATCAGTCCTCCGCTCTTTGTTCCCTTTTTGAGCAGTTCCCTGCCTGTCAGAAATGGTTTTGCCTTTATGCCCGATATAGCTTTTACAAGGGAAGCACCGCTTCTGACGGTAAACCATTTTCCCTGCTTAACCGCCCGCCAGAAGGAAACGGAGAACCTCTCAAGCTGGGAATAGCAGACAGCATTTACGACAATTTTCTGCCCGTCTTTCGCTGATTTCAGAAGTTCATCCAGACGGCAGTCTTCTGTACCCGATTCCAGAAGCTGCGTACTGACAGAAATGCAGTTATCCCTTTTTACCCGACCGCCCGTCTTTTCCTCTATAAATTCTCTCAGATTGGAGGAGCGGTAGCCAAAGGTTCTGTCCCGGGCATACTCCGTCTTCGCCGCCTCTGTCCAGCTTCCGTTCTCCTCCACATAATGAATATCGTCCTTCGTGCAGCGCCCGCCTTCAAAGAAGGCCGGACACAGAATCTCTCCGTCTGTTTTCAGTCCCCCTTCCTCCAGAAACACCTGCTCCATAACTTCCGGCTCCAGGAGGTAGTGTCCGCGAAGTGTGGAATCTCCCCGCAGGATCACCAGAAACGGGATATTGGTTTCCCCGGACACGGCCAGCAGTCTGCGGGCAATGGTTCTGTGCACCTCCTCTGTCTGCTTTTTTCCAAAGCTTCTGGAATTGGTAAGGATATAGAACAGACAGCTGCTGTCTTTAAATGCCTCCCGGAGCGTGGAAATTTCCCAGTCGGTATAGACGTATACATCGTGAACCGTCTGAATTCCAGTAGGATCGTCGTCCAGGACTGCGATTTTAAAAGGCTGTTCATTTCTCTTGAAGGCCTCCATGCGCCATTCCTCCATTTCATCTGGCTGAAATTGCTACCTGAATGATTCATGTATTTTTATTGTTTTCGCATTTGCAAAAGTCCGTTTTTTGTCTTCTGCAGCCAATCAAAGCCTAGCCTTCCTTCACCCCGTAAATTTTCCTCTCCAGAACTCTCATATCATGTCCCGGCAGAATGAAATCACAGATTTTCTTTGTCTTTTCATAGCTTGCAAACCATTCTTTCAAATCTACATGGATGCCGGACGGCGACATTTTCTCATAGTTTTCATAGAGAGGATACGTATCGCTGGCAATCAGATAAACGCCTTCCTCTGTTTCTACCCGGACTCCCTGAATTCCCGGCGTGTGGCCCGGCAGAAGCGCGAGACTGATTCCGGGAGCCACTTCCATATCCCCGTCCACCACTCTCATCTGCTGAAAGCCGGTGAACCAGCTGGGTTTTCCGTTTCTCGGATCGTAGCAGTATGGGACGCTGTCCGAGGGAAGGGGAGCCACTGCATACTGAAGCTCCCTTTTCTGCACATAGATCGGCACATCGGGGAACAGTTCCAGGTTGTAGCTGTGATCCCAGTGGAGATGCGTCAGGATAATGAAATCGATCTGTTCCGTTTCCACCCCCATTTTCTGCAGCTCTTCCTTCAGGAAGGTAGCCCTCTCCACCTTCCGGTGTGTCATGCCTTTGGCAAGCTCCGGGTTTGGGGGGCCCGCGTCAACGAGAACGGTCAGCCCGTCTCCCTCTACCAGATAGGATACAAGGGGCACATCAATTTTAACGCCCGGATCCTGTTTGTATGTAAACAGAGATTTGTCAAAGTCAATAAATACTCCATGAAAAATCGGTCTAATTGTATACATAATACTTTCCTTTCTTTTCTGTCATTTTCTCTGTGTTCCGGCATCTTAAATAAGCGCCAGGGATAAAAACGGAACAAAACTGATGATCAGCACATCTATCACAAGCACTACGAGGAATTTAAGCACATCCTTCATCATCTCTTCCAGCTTGATCCCCGCAATCTGGCAGGATAAGAACAGGTTGATCCCCACTGGCGGAGTGCAATAGCCGATGGCCAGATTCACAACCATAATAATTCCAAAGTGGATCAGATCGATTCCAAATGCCGTCGCAATCGGGGAAAGAAGAGGCGCCAGAATAATAATGGCAGGCCCTGCGTCGAAAAACATTCCCACAAAGAACAGAAGCACATTGACAATCAGAAGGAATATGACTCTGTTGTGGGCAAAGGTAGTAAACATCTGGGCCACCTGCTGGGGCACATTCAGACGTCCCATCAGCCATGCCAGAAGCCCCGCCGTCGCCACCAGAAACATGATTGTTGCCGTTGTAACAGCCGCGTTTCCTATCACTTCCGGAAGATCCTTCAGCTTTAAATCCTTATAGATAAATTTTCCCACCAGAAACGAATATCCGGCCGCCACTGCCGCAGCCTCTGTAGGCGTAAACAGGCCTGAGTAGACTCCCCCCAGGATAATGACCGGCATGAAAATGGCCCAGATTGCTTCTGTAAAGGCATGCATTTTCTCCTTGGCCGTGGCCTTTCTTTCGTTTCCTCTGTATCCTCTTTTTTTGCAGATCATGTAGGACAGCCCAATCAGCGATACACCCATCAGAATTCCAGGAAGGACTCCGGCCTTAAACATATCACCGATTGACACGCCTGTCGCCACCCCGTAGATAACCATGGGGATACTGGGCGGAATGATAACCCCCATCTGCCCAGAACAGGCCTGAACCGAGGCCGAGAAGCTCCGGCTGTATCCTTTCTGAATCATTGCGGGAATCAGGATAACGCCCACTGCTGTCACAGTGGCTGCGCTGGAGCCTGAAATAGCCGCGAAAAACATAGAGGTTATAATCACCACCATGGCCAGTCCGCCTGTCTTATATCCCACAAAGGCATCAGCCAGATGAATCAGACGTTTTGAGATTCCTCCCGACTCCATCAAAGCTCCCGACAGTACGAAGAATGGAATTGCCATCAGAGGAAATGAATCAGAAGTCGTAAAAAGCCTCTGGGGCACTACGGTAAGCGGAAGATCGGTCAGAAACGCCAGAAAGCCAGCCGCAGCCATGCCGATTCCTGCTGCAATCGGAACTCCGAGAATAAACAAAACCAGCATTCCAACAAATAATATTCCAGCCATATATCACCCCTCCTTCCCCACAATATCTTCCGCTATCACCGCAAGGCTGTTTAAGAACATCAGCGCTCCTCCCACCGGCATGGCGCCATAGGGAACAGACATGGGCAGCAGCATAGCCGGCGATGTCTGATTTCCCACTGTTCCTAATATTTTGATGCCCTGCACAATAAGGAGAAGAAAGAATGCTGCCATCAGCAGGTTTACAAGAATCGAAAGCCCCTTGACTGCCTTCTCAGGAACATGTTCCCAGAGGATTTTGACTGACATTAAAAGATCATAGCGCACTGCATATCCTGTTCCCAGAAATACGATATAAATCATCACATATCTGGAAAACTCTTCTGACCAGGGAAGGGACATTTTCAGTCCCCTGTAAATCACCTGGATAATAATCACAAGGCTCATGGCAGTCAGAAGAGCAGCCAGAATTAATTTTACCGCTCTGTTGAGGTGATCCATAAAGCAAATATACGCTCTCACCCCTTCACCCCCTTCTCCTTACTCTGTTTCCTTAATTTTCTGAAGGATCTGTGCATACTCCGGATGGGCGTCATAAACGCTCTGAACGGCCTCCCGGAATCCATCCATATCAAGCTCTGATTCCGGAATTACCTCCATTCCGGCTTCTGCCGCCTCCTCTGCCATCTGCTTGTCAATATCACGGCAGAACTGAAGCTGGTAGCTTTCCGCCTCCTCTGCGCTCTCCTCCAGTATGGTCCTGACGTCTTCCGGAAGGCCGTCAAACTTCGCCTGATTCATAAGCGCTGCTGACGGGGCATAGAAATGGCTGGTCAGTGACATATATTTCTGAACCTCATTGTATTTACTGGGCAGAATCCAGGTCAGCGGCCCCTCCATCCCATCCACGGTTCCCTGCTGGAGGGCAGTATAAAGTTCTCCTGTTCCCATAGGAGTCGGGTCTGCTCCCAGTGCTGAAAAGGCTTCCATATGGATTTTATTTTCCATGGTTCTCACCTTCAGTCCCCTGATATCTTCCGGCGATTTCACTGGGCGGATATTGTTGCAGAAATGTCTGAAACCGTTTACGCCCCAGGATAAGAATTTTACTCCCACTTTTTCCTCTACCAGCTCTTTAAACTTTTCACAGTACTGGTACATGTGGTTGTCTTCGCTGGCCGGCGCTGAATTTGCCAGCACCAGAACGGTTGTATCTGTCCCCGATGCATCTGCCGCTGCATTTCCGGAAGCAGAATCCGTTCCCTGGCTTTTGCATCCTGTCAAAACTGTTCCCATCATTCCAACTACCAGAAATCCCGCAAAAAAACGCTTCATTTTGTATCCTCCCCTGTTTTTTCTGTTATTTCTATGAATTTTCCAAAAATCGTCTTTACTTCCCTTCTGCCACCACAAACTGCGGCTTTCTGCCTGACAGCACGTCATCCACTGCCTTTGCCGCCGTCACGGCCATACGCTCCATGGCCTCTTTTGTGAGCGCCGCATTGTGGGGCGATAAAATCACATTTTCCAGCTGAAACAGTCCGCTGTCCTTTTTTGGCGGCTCCTTCTCAAAGACGTCGAGGGCTGCTCCGGCAATCACCCCCTGACTCAGCGCACCGATCAGCTCCTTTTCCTTTACAAGTTCCCCCCTCGCTGCGTTGATCAGCCAGGCGGTGCCCTTCATTCTTTTAAACTGTTCCATCCCAAACATGCCTCTCGTTTCCTCTGTGGACGGCATATGGATACTGACAAAATCTGAGACTTCCAGAAGCTCCTCCAGAGTTTCTGTCATTCTGGCCCCTTTTGCCTCCTTCACATAGGGATCATAGGCCGCAATCTCCATACCCAGTCCGTCTCCCGCTTTTTGGGCCACCAGTCTTCCGATTCTTCCAAATCCCGCAATTCCCAGAACCTTTCCGGACAGCTCCATCGTGGGTCTCTGGTTTCTCACAGCAAAATTTCCGCTCCTGACCGCCCGGTCCATAACGGGCAGGTTCTTCCCACAGGCAAGAAGCAGGGCGATGCAGTGTTCTGCCACCGCGTTTCCATTGGAAACGGGATCAAAGGTCACCCAGATTCCCGCCTGCTTCGCCGCCTCAACATCTATGTTGTCATATCCGGCCCCGTGCCTGGCGATTACCCGAAGGCCCGGCTCTGCCTCTATCACACGCTTCCCAAAGGCTCCCAGCCTTGCAATGATGGCGCTGCACCCTCTTACGTCCTCTGCAATCAGTTCCTCAGAAATTCCCCGCCCCATTTTCAGCTCATAGCCTCTCTCCAGCAGGTAATCTCTTCCCGGCGATAAATCCCGCCCCTGCGTCTGCATCCAGAACCTCAAAGGCGCCCTCGCCGGATACCTTTCTCACATTCGGCCTCACATTGATTGCCCCGTTTCTCATTCTCTCGAAATAGGCCGGAACCCTCATGCAGCCGTGGGAAGAAATTCCCCACAAATCAGTTTGTACGAGAGCCTCTGCGTGAAACTGTGCATCCCCTCTCTCCATGCCGGCCTTCTCGAACAGCTCCCTTACAAAGGATTCAAGATATCCGGCCTCCACCCTTACCTCATGCTTCACTTTCCAATCTGCCCTCCCTCTCATCAGCTTCTCCCTCTGCGTACTCTCCATCCTCTGTTTTATTTCTGTCACCTCTCCGGGTACTCTTTCCTGAATTTCTGGACATTTTCCAGGGCCAGTTTTCCAAGACTTGTGGTATCTGACATGACCACCACATAGGTGTATCCCCTCTCATAGAGCTTTTTCGCCGCCTCAAAGTCTCCTGCCACCGTTCCCAGGAATTTGTCTGAGGCGAGAACCGTTCTCTCAATCTTCCCGATCGCCTCCTGCACCTCCGGATGCTTCGGATTACAGAAGTGACCCATGGAAGTGGCCAGGTCCATAGGACCGATAAAAATACCGTCCAGCCCGCTGACCTTGACAATCTCTCCGATATTTTCTGCCGCCTCCGGCGTCTCCATTGCCGTCATGACCACAATCTGCTCGTTGGCATTCTCGAGATAATGATTTCCATTCATCCCGTATCCCCCTGCCCTGGGGCTTGGGGCAATCCCCCGGATCCCCTCAAGCGGGTATTTGCAGGCCTTAACTGCCTCTTCTGCCTCCTGTCTTGTACTGACATAGGGAATCAGAATTCCGTAAAGTCCTGCGTCCAGCATCCTCTTGATAGCTACCGGATCATTCCATGGAGCCCTGGCAAAGGGGGCCACGTCGAACTTGGCGATGGCCTGCAGCTGGGAGATCAGCGTCAGAATATCTCCCGGCCCGTGTTCCATGTCAACCATCAGGAAATCAAATCCAGCTTTTCCCAGAACCTCTGCCGTGATGGGGCTTCCCGCCTGGATCCAGGCCCCCACGGTTCTCTTGCGCTCTTTTAGGAGCCATTTTACCTTATTGTAGAAAATTTCATTTTGTCTGAGCATACCGTTTCTCCTTTTGTCTCCGTTTTCTCTGATGTTTATATATAAAGCAGACAGTATGCCATTTTTTGTTGCTTTTGTACTGTTTTCCTCCTTTTTTCTAATATTATTTAGTAATATAACCTATTTTTTTGTCTGAATGCGGTGTTTTTTCGTCTTCAGAACCCCGGCTCTGGCTGCCTCCGCATTCTGGCCTGGCTGGAAATCTCGGTTTCAGGTTCTTTTTTTACGTTTTTTTTTCTGTTTTTTCTCAATATTGATTGTTTTATACGGGGATTTTCACTGCTTCTCTTTCTCCATATTACTTTTTAAAACATTTTGTTTTAAAATATTGAATCTAAATGTTTTATCAGACACTATCTGTTGCATTTCGCTGAACAGAACGCTATACTGAAGATACAGGATATGTTTAAGCCTCTGCTCAGAGTCCGTCCGCGAAAGGAGAAGCCTATGATTCGCTTTGCCCTGGCAGTTCCCTGCCACAATTTTATCAGCGATGCCTTTGAAATTTTTAAACAGCACAATGAGATGGGAAGAGCCTATGATCTGGAAGATTATTCCATGGAAGAGGTGATTGTCACAGAAGAAACGGTGGGAATGGTGAAAATTGACGCAGATGTGATAATTACCAGAGGACTTCTGGCTGAAATACTGAAGAGCATTCAGGGAGATATACCGGTTGTGGAGATCGCCGTTCCGGCCACCGACACTCTCCGGGTGGTACTCAAGTGCATCGAAACCTTTCACGCCCGCAAGGTAGGCATTATCGCCTCACACAACATGGTCATGGGGGCTGCGGAGATTCAGGATTTTCTCGATATTCCGGTAGAAACCTATATTCTGACACAGGACTGGAACGGCCCCAAGCTGGTCGATCAGGCGGTCAGGGAGGGGTGCGACGCCATCGTAGGCGGTGTGAACACCTGCAGCTATGCCTCCAGCATCAATGTACCAAATCTGTTTATTTCCACCGGCCACGATTCCTTCTGGCAGGGGATCACGGCAGCCAAGCGCGCTGCCGCCATCAGCCGGACAGAACAGGAGAAGACAAGCCGCATCCACGTTCTTCTGAACGCCTCCAAGGAAGGGCTTTTATCTATCGACAGCCTCAAATACATCCGCATGGTCAACCATTCTGCCAGAAAGATCCTGCACATCTCAGAGTCCATCACAGGGATGAAGGTCATGGATGCCCCCTTTCCCCGGGAATTTAAAAAGCTGCTGCTGGAGGAAACGGCCTGCACCAACGAAATTTTTAAATACGGCGATATGATGCTCAATGTCACCAAATACCCCGTCATGGTCCAAAACTCCAATATGGGCATTGTGGTAAGCTTCCAGAACATCAGCGACATTATGGATCTGGAAAATGACATCCGCCGAAAGATTCACAGCAAGGGACATGTGGCCAAGGCCCATTTTGACGATATTGTCGGAGAGTCCCCGGCGATCCGCTCCACCATCCAGACTGCGCAGAAATACAGCCGCACAGATTCCAATATTCTTCTGATCGGCCAGAGCGGGACGGGCAAGGAGCTGTTCGCCCAGAGTATCCACAATCACAGCATGCGAAAAGACGGCCCCTTTGTGGCTGTCAACTGCGCTGCCATACCGGAAAATCTGCTTGAAAGTGAGCTGTTCGGCTACACTGCCGGCGCCTTTACAGGAGCGCAGAAGGGCGGAAAGCCCGGCTACTTTGAGCTGGCACACAACGGCACTCTCTTCCTCGACGAGATCGGAGAGATTCCTCTCAAATTTCAGGCGAAGCTGCTGCGGGCTATCCAGGAGCGGGAGATTATGAGACTTGGAAGCGACCGCACGATTTCTGTGAATATCCGCATCATAGCCGCCACCAACCGGAATCTGGAACAGCTGGTGAGAGAGGGGGAATTCCGGGAGGATCTCTTTTACCGGCTGGATGTGCTGCGCATTGAGATCCCCTCCCTGGAAAACAGAAGGGAGGATATTCCCCTTCTGGCCCGGGGATGGCTCCTGAAACATGCCCCCGGCACGGAGCTGTCCGACGATGCCTGCCGCCTCTTGTCCCAGGCTGAATGGAACGGGAACATCCGGCAGCTTTTCAATATCTGTGAGCGCCTCTCCGTCCTCTGCAGCGGAAGCCTTATCGCCGGGAAGGATGTGAGAAATGTGCTGCCAACGCTCCCGCAGGAGCCAAGTTCCCCCGCTCTTCCCCTTCCGGCTGAGCCTTCCCTCCCGGCTGAGCCTTCCCTCCCGCCGGCTGCCCCATTCAGATCTGCAGAAGAAGACAGCCCCAAAGACAGTGAGCGGGAGACCATCCTGAAAGCCCTGGAAATATGCCGCTACAGCCGCTCCAGAGCTGCCGCCCTTCTGGGAATCAGCCGTTCCACTCTGTGGAGGAAAATGAAAGAATTCAATCTTTAAATTTCTGTAAAAAAAGCAGGCAGCACACTGAATCATGCAGTATGCTGCCCGCTTTTTTTCGCGATCGTTTTTCCCTGTCAATCTTTTCAAAAAAGACCGCAGACGCCTTTTCCGCGTTCTTTCCCTCTATCCTCCATAAACTCTGTCACCGGTCTGCTATCAGAAATCAGAGGCCGGACCTGCTGGCCCGCTCTGCTGGCCGGAGTCTGAAGGCGCTGCCTGTTCTGTACTCTGAGCGGTATCTCCTGCGGCGCTGTCTGCCGGAACCTCTGTGCAGACTCCGCTGCCGTCGGCCTGATACTTCACGCCATTTCTGTCCAGGATAGTGTTCGCCGCCATGGCACCGGATTCATTCAGATAGTACAGCGCTCCGTCCACCTCAATCCAGCCCGTCTGCATTTGGCCCTCAGAGTTCAGATAATACCAGGTTTCACCTGATTTCTTCCAGCCTGTTGCCATACGCCCGTCGCTGTTAAGATAATACCAGGTTCCGTCAAGCTGCTGCCAGCCCGTCACCATGCGCCCGTCTGTTCCGAGATAGTACCGGCCTCCGTCAATATCCTGCCAGCCCGTCGCCATGCGCCCGTCTGTTCCGAGATAGTACCGGCCTCCGTCAATGTCCTGCCAGCCCGCTGCCATGCGCCCGTCTGTTCCGAGATAATACCGGCTTCCGTCAATATCCTGCCAGCCTGAAAGCATGGCTCCCGAACTGTTCAGATAATAGCGTGCCCCGTCGATATCCTGCCAGCCTGTAAGCATAGCCCCGGAACCGTTCAGATAGTAGCGGGACCCGCCGATGTCCTGCCAGCCTGTGAGCATCCGTCCCTCGCCGTCCAGATAATACCAGCTCTCTCCCACCTGCTGCCAGTCTGTCCTTCTCTTTCCGTCTTCGCCCAGATAGTACCAGGTTCCGTCAAGCTGCTGCCAGCCCGTCTGCATGGCACCGGAAGCGTTCAGATAATAGCGCGCTCCGTCGATATCCTGCCAGCCCGAAAGCATGGCTCCCGAGGAGTTCAGATAATAGCGCTTTCCGTCGATGTCCTGCCAGCCTGTCTGCATATGGCCCTCGCTGTCCATATAGTACCAGGTTCCGCCCACATCCTGCCAGCCTGTGGTCATACGGCCGGAACTGTTAAAATAGTAATAGTTCTGGTCAAGCTCTCTCCAGCCTTCAGCCATCCTTCCGTCCGGCTCCTCCAGATAGTAGGTTCCGTCATGAAATTCCTGCCAGCCCTTGGCCGGGTTTCCCGAGCTGTTCATGTAATACCAGCCATTGCCATCGTGAATCCAGGCGTCCTTCTGCATCACATAATTCTGATAGTAATACCTGTTTTGGCCAATCTCTCTCCACGTGTCAGCCGGAATAACAGAGGAGTAATCCTTAAACTGGAAATCGATATCCACATTTCCGGCAATGCCGTTTACAGAGCCAGTGTTTGTGGCCTGCCAGATCGCCGGACTGTCATAAGTATACATCACATTGTACCGGGCAACCCACACATCATAATCGAGGGAATCCCTGTCAATTTTATTGTTCAGCCAGTACTCGTTGGCATAAACCATGGGATGATAGCCGGCATCCTCAATCTTTTTGCAGAACGCATTGATAATCTGGCTGACCTGCTCCGGTGGAAGTGTGCCCAGCGTTCCCGCATCCTCCGCATCGAAGGCAATCGGGTAGGAAATCGGATAGTCCTTCACCAAATCCAGAATAAAGTCAGCCTCCTGCTCAGCCATCTCCACGCTGGTGGCGTAGGAGTAGATATAGGCTCCCAGCTCCACACCGACTGCATAGGCTGCGTCTGCATTTTTCCTGAAATTGGGATCTACCTCTCCCTTGTATCTGGTTCCCAGCATAACGAAATCCACATCGTCAGCAGCTACCTGGTTCCAGTCCACATCCTGCTGCCAGTGAGATACGTCAATTCCTCTTCGGAATACGCCTGTGATCGGGGAGCCGTCCGGCATCTCATACACATTTCCGGAGCGCTCCCAGGCAGCCGCATAAGCCGTCAGCGGCTGAAGCCACACAGAGGCTCCCAGAATCCCGGCCATCGTCAGAGCCGCGAAAGGTAATTTTTTCTTCATACGTTTCTTCTCCTTTGCGGGGCTTTATCGCTGGTAAAGCCCTGTTTCAAAATCTCAATCCTTAAAATTTCAGTCTTCAAAATCCAGGCCTCTGTACCTCTGATTCTTCCTTCTGCTTTTTAAGGCATCTTCCCTTGCTTTGTTTCCGTCTTTGATCCGCTGCTGTATTTTCAGCCTGCTGCATGGCAGAATTTCTCCTGTCTCATCCTGCCATTTATGACCAATTTCGACAATTTGATACAGTAATAGTCTACCAGATCTGCCCCAGCACCCGTCAAGAGGAAAATCTTAAAATTTTCATAAAGGTTTTAACGGTTTCGTCATTTTTATTGCAGAAAAGTTACATTTTTATAAATTCCCGCTGTGGAAACTCAGAGTTAAATCTGCACGGACAGTCTCAGGCAGGCCGCTCCTGTTTCAGCCGCAGGCGGCCTGGAAAGTCCGGAATAATATCCGAAAGGGCGGTCCCGTCAGAAGCGGAGGAAAATTCGCAAAAAAACAGGGAAGTACGGAGCCTGAAACTGCCATACTTCCCTGTTTTCTACATTTTCCTCTCCCAGAAGGCGATGGCGCGGTTAATCCACCCTTCTGCTGTGGTTCCTTCTCCCAGTCCAAAGCCGTGGGGCAGTCCCTCAAACACCTGGATTTCGGCGTCCGTCCCCTGCTCTTTGATCCTGCTTATCCGGTCTTCCATAATACGGTAAGATGCAATGCCGTCCCTGGTTCCCACGCAGTTATAGGTCGGCGGCTCATTTCCGGTTACCTCAGACAGTCCCGTGTACTGCATAATCACGGCAGCCGGGCGGGGATACTCCTGTTCTCCAAAGCTTTGAGTTCCATAGGAGCCAAGCCACGCTGCCATTCTTGCGCCGGCAGAACTGCCCCACAGAGAGTAATCCGCCATATCAATTTCCAGTTCCTCTGCGTGATTATGGAGAAAAGCAATGGCGCGAGCCAGATCCTCACAGGCAGTCTGCGCACCGGGACGATAGATCAGCGCAAAGGCATTGTAGCCGTTTTTCGACAACTCCAGCGCATGAGGAAAACTGTCCTGCATGGCTCCTACATAGACAAAGCCTCCTCCCGCACTGCAGATTGCCGTCTTGCCGCCCGGCTCTCCGCGGAAGAAAAACAGGCCGGTATTTTCCTTTTTGGGATCCTGTGCTTTTTCCTCTTCCGTGTAGATGTCAAAAAAGATCTGACTGCCGGAGGCGGCCTGTTCTCCCAGATAATTTACAATCTCCACGGTCTTATCCGGATTTACATCGCTGTACCAGGGGAGAATGCTTTCCACATGTTCCAAAGTCAGGTCATCCGGGATGGTCTGATCCACCGGAAAAATCAGCCGTCCATATTCTCCAAATACAGGGGACTGAATTACGTCCTGCACCTTTGTATTCCTGTCTGCAGAGGTAAATCCCGTATCCTCCCCTTCCGTTCCATCCGGTTCTCCAAAAGCCTCTGTCCCTGCGCTTTCCATGGAGGTCTCTGTCTGCCCGCTTGCTTCTCTGCTCTGGCCGGAAGAAACTGAGCCGCAGGCACACAGAGAAGCCGCCAGCACTGCGCCGATCATCAGAATCTTAAATTTTCTTCTTGTCTTCATGTTCCGCCCTCTCGCCTAAAATTAGTTCCGAAGTCCCTGAAGCCAGCTGCTCACTTCTTCTGCCACACTCTCAGTCTCCTCTGCCACAGTGCTTTGACTTATGGCAAAACCATCTGTGATAACCCGGGCATCCGGTTCTAATTCCTGAATGGTTTCCACAGTATCAGAAAGCCGGCTGCCATTATGAACATCAAAGGGAATGAGTGTTTTTCCCGAGAAATCATATTCATCAAAGAAGCTGTCCATCACCTGGGGAAGATCATACCACCACAGGGGATAGCCAATAAAAACCGTGTCATAATCATCCAGATTCTCAATGTGAGAGGTCAGTTCCGGCCTCACATCTTCTTCCTGCTCAGAAGAGGCATAGTCGATTAATTCATCAATATCTCCGGGATAATCCACCGACGTCTGAATCGAGAACAGATCTGCGCCGGTTGCTGCCTGCATTTGAGCTGTCTGACGAGCTATCTGACGTATCAGATGTGCAGGCTGTGAGCCCAAGTACCAGTAAGAGCGCTGCGGCAGCAGCTATTTTTCGCTTCATCATTTGCTGATTCCTTTCATTTTTACTTTTTATCGATACCCTGTTATACCACCAGATTTACAGTCAAACCGGTAATAAAAGAAAATGCCATAACAAAAACAAGGTAAAGGACAAAGTTTTTCGCGCCCAGGACAATTTTTAACGCTCCGAGATTGGTAATCTTTGTAGATGGACCTGTAATCATAAAAGCTGCGGCGCTCCCCATGCTCATCCCGTCGGCAAGCCACGCCTGCAAAAGAGGGATCGTACCGCCTCCGCAGGCATATAACGGCACCCCTATCGTCGCCGCCATCAAAACGCCGAACGCTTCGTTCCCGCCAAAAAAGGCTGTCATGAAATCTTCCGGTACATAGCGCTGAAAAACTGCGGAAAGAAAAATACCAAAGAGAAAATACTGGCCGGTGGCCCGAATATTTCTCCCGATATTCTTTGCCAGCCGCAAAAACAGATTGGGATCGGTGTCATGACTGGGGGGCTCGTCAAAACCATCGAACTTAAAGAAGGCTTTCCCTCTGAAGAAGAGATGGAGCAGAAGGCCGGCAGCGATTCCGCAGAAGAAGCAGGATACAATCCGGACTATAAGGGCAGTGGTCCCAAGTGCCGTGCTGTAAACGATCAGCTGCGGATTCAGAAGAATGGAACACATCATGAAGGACGCCAGCCATTCATCGCGCATTCCGCTTCTGGAAAAGGAGGCAGCCAGAGGGATTGTCCCATACATGCAGAGAGGGGAGGCGATTCCCAGCAGACTGGCAGGCACAATTCCCGCAAGCCCCAGTCTGCCGGCTCCCATAGCCCGAAAAAAACCGTGAATTTTGTCCTTCAAAAAGACGGATACACAGGAGCCGAGGAAAATCCCCAGCACCCAGTATCCGAAAATCTGTCTGAACTGTATGTCAAAGTAATACCAGAGGTAGACAAATTCACGATGAAGAGACTCAATCATCAATATTTACCAGTCGGTAGCTTCTGCTTCCCAGGCCTATTTTCTCTCTGTGTTCCAGGACGTGAATGGCATTGCGGGACTCCATTCTCTCAATCAGGGAAGCGGTATCGTCTTTAGAAGCATAGACCAGATCTACGCACGCCTGGTCCAGGGCCACCGGATCGGCTGAGGCCAGTATTCCGATATCGTGCATATCCGGTTCTGCCGGATTTCCATTGCAGTCACAGTCCACCGACAGGTGATTCATGACGCTGATATAAAGAATATTTCCAGCCAGGGCATCCACCACGGATTTTCCAGCCTCGGCCATGCTCTCCGTAAAGGGATCCTGCTCACCGCCCCAGGGGCTGGTACGGCTCTCACCCGCTGTGTGGATCAGGCATTTTCCCTCCTGGGAGCCCAGCCCGATGGAAATATTTTTAATGGCTCCTCCAAAACCGGCCATAGCGTGACCCTTAAAGTGGGACAGAACCAGATAGCCGTCGTACTCCGGAAAATGGGCTCCCACCAGGTTTTCCGAAAGACGTGTCCCGCCCTCCACCGGAAGGCTCACAGAACCATTTTCATCCAGAACCACAAAATCGGCGATGGCGGTAAAACCGTGATCCTCCGCCACCTGGTAATGCATGGCGGTGCTGGCTCTCTGACCGCCGTAGGCTGTGTTATTTTCCACAATGGTTCCGTTCACCTGATGCACCAGATCTGCGATTAAATCCGGATCCAGGTAATTGCTGGCAGGCGGCTCACCCGTGGAGAGCTTCACTGCGATATGTTCTCCGGTGAGCCCCTCGCCAAGAGCTGCATAGGAATCCAGCATGGCCTGCGGGCTGATTTCTGAGGTATAGTAGACTGCCGATTCAGAATCTTCCGTCTGATGCTCCAGGGAAGAAAGCGCGATCGTCTCTCCGCCGTTGGTGATAATACTTTCCTCTCCGGCAGTTTTGGCTGCCGCAGTTTCAGCCGCAGTTTCAGCCTCGGATTCTGCTGAAATCTCCTGTACTGTTTCTGTCTGAGCTGAGCTGTTTTTCTGTGCGCTACTTCCACACCCGGACAGCAATGCAGAAATTACAGCCACTCCCATAGTCCCGTATAAAAATCTGTTTCTCATTTTGCCTCCTTTTTCGAGTGCACACTGTCGTTTTGAATCCCCGGGGCGCGTATTACTTCAGCTTTCCGCCGTCCTGGAAGGCATTTCCTACCCGTTCCCCAAGCCTGTAATATCCATGATGTACTGTGTCGTAGGTAATCGGGAAGAAGAGATCTAGGCTGATTTCTCCATCTTCTCCAAGTACCCTCTCATCTACACTGACATTTTTGATCCGGCCCAGGTATTTGCTTCCACCGATCACATCCACCAGTTCACATTCCAGCGTAACCGGAAGTTCATTGATGATCGGCGCATTGACAAACTCACTTTTTGTGGTGGTGAATCCTGCTTTTTCCATTTTGTTGGGTTCAGTACTGCCGGACACAATTCCCACATAATCGCAGGCCACCACATGCTCTGCATCTGCCGCGCTCACCGTAAAGGCCTTTGTTTTCATCAGATTCTCTGTAGTTTTGTGATGAGAAAGATCAATCATAATCTCATCTGCGCCCACAATGCCGCCCCATGCAGCATTCATGGCATTTGCTTTTCCGTTTTCATCATAGGTTCCGATAATCAGAACCGGCTGTGGAAATAAAAATGGTTTTGCTCCGAAATTTTTTCTTGCTGACATAATGTTCTCCTCCTGCATATTATCAGATTATTTTAAACGCCGTATCTTAAGGCTCCGTCTGTTTGGCCGCTTGTAAGAGAGCAGAAGGACCTCTGCCAGGCGGTGTCCGGTATAGGCCCTTCTGAAAGTATTTTTCGTCCGCCAGCGGCTGCAGATATGAATGAATTGCAGATTAATTTAATCCTCTCTCTGCCAGCCAGCTTTCTATATGTTCCGCGATCTCCTGATTATTCATCTCCTGGAACATAAAATGGCTGTTTCCGGTAATGCCCTCCTTAGGCAAATCTACAACGGTGCAGTCACCGCCGTCTGCATTATATGCCTCGGCAAATTCAAATGCAGCATCTTTTACCTCTTTCCAGAAACCGGTTGACTGGATATCCTGCGGGCCATTATCAATATAGTCTCCAAAATAAATGACAATCGGAATCTTCGCATCCAGAAGCTTCTGATAGGTTTCAGAACCGATTTCCGGCGTTCCGCCCGGCTCGATGGCAACAATCGCAGAGACATGCTCCATTGGCGTAGACCAGCCGACTCTGCCGCCCTGGGAATGAGTAATGTAGATGGCCTTGTCTCCTGTCATCTCATACACATCATTCATCACTTCCCCTAAAGCTGCGGCATCTACTGCCTCATCGTAAGAACCCGTATTGGGTGTCATCTGACGGAAAAACTGATTCTGAGCTTCCTCTCCCTCCGGGAACTGAGAGCCCTCATACCGCTCCGGCGCAACCCGGCCGATTCTGAAGTGGGTGTACCACGCCTGGTCGCCCGGCATGTATTCCTTGGAATCCTCTGACCAGGTATCGATATTATCCGCAGTCATGGCCGCTGTGGAACCTGCCTCACCGCGTCTTGGCTGGTCTACCAGAAAAGCGCTGTGACCGTTTTTCAGGAAAATATCTGACCATCCCTCTCTTCCATCAGGAGTGGTCATCCACCCCATCCTGGACTGTCCATATCCATGAAGGTAGACAATCGGATTTCCGTTGTCATTGGCCGGAATCTGATAGAGCACATTGGCGTGGTCCACATGAGCCGTATTTCCCGCTCTTGTTAAGTCCAGCCAGTTGGTTGTCTCATCAAACTCCCCTTCCACCGGCTCTGTCACAGTACCTCCGGAGGAGAACATACCCTGCCTGGCGATCACCAGCGCTCCTTCCGGAACGGCTGCCATCTCCTCTGAAGTATCTTCCTCTCCGTCTGCAGCCCTGGCATCCGTCTCTGCCGCTGTTTCTTCTGCAGCCGCTGTTGCCGCAGCCGTCGCAGCCGTGGTGCCGCTATTGGCGCAGCCAGTCATGAGCATCATTGCCGCCATAACAGCCGCCATCCGTTTCCATCCCTGTTTTCTCATCGTCAGCTGAAACCTCCTCGTTAGAATTCATTTCTATCACTTTACAGCCGCCTTCGGCTTAAAGCCATGGGGGAAGCCTTTCCTCCCCCTGCTTTTTTCACTTCCCTGCTTTTTCTCTTATTGCTCATTTTTATGGAATAAACGCTGCTCTCCTTCTACTCGTGAATCTTCATCCCGCAGAGCATTTTCACAAAAGCCGGATTATCATGGTTTACAATCTCGCTGTGCCCCAGATCTTTGGAGGCGATCTGTTCCATCTCCTCATCGGTCAGCTGGAAATCCCAGATATCGATATTCTGCTCCATCCGCTCCACATGTACCGACTTAGGGATAATGGAAACACCGCGCTGAGCATTCCAGCGAAGCACTACCTGAGCTGCGCTCTTGCCATATTTCTCCCCGATCTTTGTAAGCTCCGGGTCTGTGAAGATTCCATGCTTTCCTTCAGCTAAGGGGCCCCATGCCTGAGGAATCACCCCATATGCCTTCATATTTTCCAGAGCTTCTTTCTGGACAAAGAAGGGGTGGAGTTCCACCTGATTAACCGCCGGAATCACCTCCACATTCTCGCAGAGATTGGCAAGGATGGCCGGATAGAAGTTTGCCACGCCGATGGCCTTTGTCAGGCCGTCCTTATAGGCTTTTTCGATTCCGCGGTAAGCGGCAAAGTAATCTCCCATAGGCTGGTGAAGCAAAATAAGATCCACATAAGACATATTTAACTTTGCCAGGGAAGCCTTAACAGCCTCGTAAGCAGTCTCCTCTGTTTTCTGGTCCTGAACCCATACCTTGGTGGTGATAAACAGCTCCTCTCTTGTAACGAGACCATCCGCGATGGCTCTGGCCACTCCTTTTCCAACCGCCTCTTCGTTCATATAGGCGGCAGCGGTGTCCAGAAGGTGATAGCCCGTTTTGACTGCATTGTATATAACCTCCTCACACTGGGCTGCGTCGGGAATCTGGAATACGCCAAAGCCCTCCAAAGGCATCTTTGCTCCTGTGTTCAGTGTTAAAAATTCCATGTTCATTTCCTCCTATTCATTTCCTGATTCATTTGGTTGTTGGCGTCAATAATCTCGCAGATACTGATATTTTCATTGCGGTATCTGGCTTTCGGATTCTTTTCCGGCATGGTCAGATGGATGGCCGCCATGGGGCAGGCATGGATGCAGGCCATGCAGCTGATGCAGCCCGCTGGCTCCCAGATGCTTTTCTGTCCCTCCAGATGAAAACATCCCTTTGGACATACCTTCTGGCAGATTCCGCATCCGATGCACTCGTCTGTAATCTGATACATATGGGAGAAGGCATCAGGCGGTGTTTTTGCGGCAAAATCAAGATAGGCCTGGTGTATGGCCCGATCTTTCTCTGTCACAGGGGAAATAAGGTGTATTTTCTCTGCAATGTCCTTTTTGATCCGTCCCAGCTGCACATCCACCTGTTTGTCAGTCATCCGCTCCTCATCCATATCAAAGGCAGGCAGGAAATTATCGACCATCAGAATCACATTGATATAAGCAGGCTGAATACCCTGGGTCCGGACAAATTTCTCTGCCAGCTCGGAAGCGCCTCCGTGAAGACAGCCATAGGTGAGCAAAATATAGAAATACTCTGTCTCAAAGCGGGAAGCCTTCAAAAACTCCTTTACCAGCTCCGGCATTTCATGGCCGAATACCGGACACACGATTCCTATCCTCTCTGCCCGGTAGACCTTTTCACTGTCATGGACTGCCTGGGCAATGCTGACCGGACGGGGTTCCAGCTGCTTGGCCACATAAAGACTGTTTCCAGTTGCGGTAAAGTAGAAAACCATATTGCCTTGTATCCCTCCGTTCTGAATTGATTTGCAGGAGAATCTGCTTCATGCTATAATTACAGTTAATCATTTAAAAACGTGTCTTGAAGTTTTTTCTCTTTTCACACAGATAATAGTCTTTTAATAGGAAAAAGTACAATGCCAATGGCGTATAAGACTATAAATTAAATTTATACTGAAGGAGGGGTTTATGATCGAACTTTATGAATTGCGCCAGTTTGCAGCCTTTGCCGGCTGCGGAACACTGTCTGATGCGGCAAAACTGCTGCATCTCTCCCAGCCGGCGCTGAGCAGAAATATGAAAAAGCTGGAGGAAGAACTGGGAGTTACACTGTTTACCCGCACAAAAAACCGGCTGGAGCTCAATGAAAACGGGAAGTATGCGCTGCAGCTGATTCAGAAGATTATGGATGATGCCGATTCCCTCCCCGTGAAGATACGAGAGTTCGACCGCAAAAACCGTACCCTCACTATTGGAGTCTGCTCTCCCGCCCCCATATGGATTCTTACCCCGTTTATTTATAACCAGTATCCTCACATGACAATTCAGACGGAAATGGCGGATGAAGAAGTGCTCTTGGAGGGACTCAGAAACCATACGTATCATCTGGCTGTGCTGCAGAAGTCACCGGAAGATCCTCAGCTTTTTGCCAGAGAGTGCGGCAGGGAATCCCTGATGTTTGCCCTGCCCAGAGGCCACCGTTTCGGAAGGAGAAAGAGTCTGTCGTTTGCGGAAATGAACGGAGAAAATATGCTTTTAATGTCAGACATTGGTTTCTGGAATTTCGTGCGGACAGAAAAGATGCCGGACTCACGTTTTCTGACTCAGGATGACCGCTTTAATTTCAGCGAACTGCTCAAAGCTTCCTCCCTGCCTGCCTTCACCTCCGACCTGGCAGAAAAGTATATCGAGGCCGATACAAACCGCATTCATGTGCCTATCTCGGATCCGGAGGCGGCTGTGACCTATTATCTGGTCTGCAGGAAAGAGGAGCGGAAGGAATTTCATAGCCTGTTTTCCTCCCTGAAGACAGTTTAAACTGCTGCATTGCCGGTTGCCAGACTGCTGCTAACTGTTGGGGCTTCATGACGCTTTGTTTGAAAGATGGAAGGAACTGGAGCTCTCTTTCGGGGATGGCAGGGAAGCTAAAGGTCCTCATCTGGAAATACTTTTTAAGCTGCCGTAACCGGAGGGAGAATCTGTTCAGCCAATGACGGCCTCCCTCCCATAAAACGGTATTTTTTATATCGATCCTTACAAAAGATTTCGCTAGTTTTGTATAATTCTTAACAAATTCTGCTTTCACGCTTTTTATATAAAATAATCTCCGGCTCTGCTCCGTTGCAGCCATATTCGCACACAAGAATGTAATTTCTATCGGCAACAACTCCATAACACCTTTCCTTGCCGGATATTTCAATTTGATTTCCTAAATAAACGTTGTTATCTTTCAGCAATTTTACTGTTTTCCCGTTTGCAAGAGGATATTCCAGATTCACAAAGAATCCGTTTAACAGATTGAGGTCGTTTACCTCAACCCCTCTGATTCCAAGCCCGTTAATCTCTGAAATCAGGTTCTCCTTGAAACGCAGAAATTCATCTTTTCCGCCTTGCTCGATACATTCGGCGACAATACAATTTCCGCCAAAAGGATGCCCCTTTACATTCTGACAGCTGCCGCATTCCTCCCGGCGGCTGCACCTGCTGCAGCAGTTTGTACCACAAAGTTCATGCATATATATCTCTCCCCATACCAATTTTCTGATTTCATTATACTTAAAAGCCATGCGCAATTCAACTGCAGAAAGCGAGGTTGCAACTCTCCCAAACAATTGCAGCCAAACGGCTTATTCTCCGGGAAGAATACCCTCGAATTATGCCAAAAAGTAGAATACAATTTGACAGAGGGATGAGAGTCCCTCATTCCCATTCTGGACGGCATGGGTAAATCGGGAGACAAGAACAGATTTCCCGGAAAAGCATGACGAAGTATTCTCAGGCGTCTTAGCATAAATGAAGTAAATAGGTTAGTAGACTATAGCCATTATGCATCCTGAATATTCTAAAGCAAAATTAAGATATTTCTTAAGAATTCTTAAAACCGAGCATGTTGTCTTTTCTTTTTAATAGCCCTATGATATACTGTCGAAACCTGTTAAGCATTTGCAGATAGAGAATCAGTAATCACATTACACGAAGTATTCGACAATCAACAAAATGTTTTGCTTTTTCAGGATTTCCGTCTTTAACAGGATATTGAAGACAGCCGGTTTTTGCGTATCGGTACAGTTCCTGCAAGACAATTTATCAACGGAAGGAGGCTATAAGGAACCAATCGAATGACCATATCACCAGGTCAAAAGAATATTCAGCTATATGTAGCTTATCAAGAAATTAATACCCAGGTGCGGAATTAATAAAAGCACACCATACCATAACAGGTATGTGCAAATCTATTACATAGGAGGATATATGAAATTACGCAATTATTTAGTACTCTCTCTCTGCCTTCTGGCTTTATCCGGCTGCAGCAGCAGCCCACAGGAAACAACTGCTGCATTTGCAGAAACCGCTGCGGTTGAAGAAACAAGCAGCGAGGCAGCTATGGAGGCGGTTCAGGAAACAGCCGCGCAGACAGCTTCAGAGGTAAGCCCCGAAACAACCGCTTCGGCAGCTGCAAAGGCAGTCCAGCAGACTACTGCTGCAGCCACGAAGGCTGTTGTGCAGACCACAGCCGCAGCAGCTACAGCGGCTGCTCAGACAGAAAGTAAGACAGTTTCTCAATCCAACGTGGATTTGAAGAGCCTGACGGATATGGTGGGAAAATCGGACTCTGAAGTAACTGCACTCCTGGGTCAGGGAGAGGAAGTGAGGAACGAAGCAGGACTTATTCTGGATCGTACCTACGCACTCTCGATCCTGGGGGAAAATGCAAACGTCTCCCTGACCTTCAACTTATATCAGGAAGGTTCCAATATTCTGGAACAGGCAGTTATCAGCTTAGGACAGTCTGATATCAAAGAATACGCAAAAACACTGACTCAGTTGTTCGGCGAACCGACAGAAACCTATGAAAAATCCTATTTCTTTGCTTCCGGCAGCAAAACCTTAGTCCTGGCCGATCCCTACGGCGACGGCGCTTACATCGAAATATCTTTGGGTGAATAGATTTAAAACACCATTACCATATCGTTTTCTTTCACTGTCAGCAGGCCTTTCCTGCTGGCAGTTTTATCTTTCCGGAAAACTTCACATATTACAGGAACTCATCTATATGAACCGGAAAGTGCACCTTTGGCTCAGCGCCTGCTTTCCTTTAATTGATAATGATAAATGATAAAGGACACCTCTCTAACGTTTTTTAGAAAAGTGTCCTATTCCGTCCTTAATACAGTTTGATATTATTCTGTATCTAATTTAAAATCTCTGATTAGTGTTCTCTGACCGCTTAAATTTATTGTACCCTTATAGCACAGTTATATTTGGGAACGAAAACGATTGTTTTCAGCCGCTTTAGTACAGCTTCGCACCTGCCGGAATCACGTCGTCCAGCATCAGAAGATTCAGTCCCTCATGTCCGTCATACTCATACACAGCGGAAATCAGCATTCCCTCGGAGTCAATGCCCATCATCTTTCTGGCAGGCAGGTTGGTGATGGCCACGCAGGTCTTTCCAACCAGCTCCTCCGGCTCATAGTACTCATGAATTCCGCTTAAGATTGTACGTCTGCGCTCTGTTCCGTCATTCAGAGTGAACTTCAGGAGCTTCTTTGACTTGGGAACTGCCTCGCAGGCCTCAATCTTCACTACCCTGAAATCAGACTTTGCGAAGGTCTCAAAGTCCACGAAATCCTCAAATAACGGCTCAATCTTAACCTTGGAAAGGTCAAGCTGCGGCTGAGCTGCAGATACGCTGGCAAATGCGGAAGGTGCCTGGGCTTCTGCCGCCTGCACTGTCCTGCCCTCGCCTTTCTTTGCATCCAATGACTTCATCGTCGGGAACAGCAGCACATCTCTGATAGCGTAGGAGTTGGTCAGCAGCATAACGAACCGATCGATGCCGATTCCAAGGCCTCCTGTCGGCGGCATGCCGATCATCAGGGCGTTGATGAAGTCCTCGTCCATGGAGCAGGCCTCGTCGTCTCCTGCTGCCTTTAAAGCCTCCTGGGCTAAAAATCTCTCTCTCTGGTCAATGGGATCATTTAACTCAGAGTAAGCGTTTGCAAACTCCCTGCGGGTAATGTAGAGCTCAAAGCGCTCTGTATACTCCGGATCCTGAGGCTTTCTCTTGGAAAGCGGGGAAATATCTACCGGGTGATCGGTGACGAAGGTAGGCTGAACCAGCTTATCCTCCACGTACTCCTCAAAGAACAGGTTCAGGATGTCGCCCTTCTTGTGGCGGGCCTCAAACTGGATGTTATGCTCCCTGGCAGCTGCCTTTGCCTCCTCGTCTGTATGGATCTCCCTGAAATCCACGCCGCTGTACTGCTTCACGGCATCGATCATGGTGATACGGGCAAAGGGCTTCTCCAGATCGATGATCTCACCGTCGTACTCTACCTGAAGGGTTCCCAGCACCTTTCTGGCTACCTCACGGAACATGGTCTCTGTCAGCTCCATCATTCCCTCATAGTTGGTGAATGCCTGGTAAACCTCCAGAAGGGTAAACTCCGGATTGTGCTTTGTATCTGTTCCCTCGTTTCTGAATACACGTCCGATCTCGTAAACGCGCTCCATTCCTCCGACGATCAGTCTCTTTAAGTAGAGCTCAAGGGAAATTCTTAAATTCACATCCTCGTCCAGAGCGTTGAAATGAGTCTGGAACGGTCTTGCGTTGGCGCCGCCTGCATTGGCTACGAGAACCGGTGTCTCCACCTCCATGAAGTTCCTGCCGTCCAGGAAATTCCTGATCTCCTTTACAATCTGGGAGCGTTTGATAAAGGTATCCTTTACCTCCGGATTCATGATCAGATCCACATATCTCTGACGATAGCGCATGTCTGTGTTGGTCAGGCCGTGGAACTTCTCCGGAAGGATCTGAAGGCTCTTGGAGAGCAGCTCAACACTTTTTGCATGGATGGAAATTTCACCTGTCTTAGTCTTGAACACCACTCCGCGGATACCGATAATATCGCCGATATCCAGCTTCTTGAAATCCTTGTAGGCCTCCTCGCCGATATCATCCCTTGCAACGTAAGACTGGATATTTCCCTGCAAATCCTGGAGGTTGCAGAAGGACGCCTTTCCCATGACACGCTTGGACATCATTCGTCCTGCCAGGGATACCTCTTTGCCCTCCATCTCCTCGTAGTTTTCCTTTACTTCCATGCTGTGCGCTGTCACATCGTACTTCGTGATCTGGAACGGATCCCTGCCGCTCTCGCAAAGCTCGGAAAGCTTCTCACGGCGCACCTTTAATAAATGGTTTAACTCCTGCTCTTCTCTGTTGTTCTGCTGCTCTGCCACTGTCTTCACTCCTTTGTGCGGTTATTTATGATACTCTCTGGATCTCCAGCACCTTGTACTGGATCATTCCTGCCTGTGTCTCCACATCCACTACGTCGCCCACCTTCTTGCCAAGCAGCGCATGGCCCACCGGCGACTCGTTGGAAATCTTGTTCTGAAGGCTGTTTGCCTCTGTGGAGCCCACAATCTTGAACTCCATCTCCTCATCCTCCTCCACATCGAGGAGCTTTACGCGGCAGCCGATGTTGATCTTCTCAAGGTCAATCTCCTCCTCAACAACAACCTCCGCATTTTTTAAGAGCTTTTCCAGCTGCTCAATCCTTGCCTCAATATCTCTCTGCTCATCCTTAGCAGCGTCGTACTCTGCGTTCTCAGACAGGTCGCCCTGCTCTCTCGCTTCCTTGATTTTCTGGGCGATCTCCTGGCGCTTGTTCACCTTTAAATCCTGCAGCTCGTCCTCGTACTGCTTTAAGCCTGTGTAAGTGAGAATGTGTTTCTTATCTGCCATGATACTTTCCTTCCTTTCGGATACATTTTATAGGGAAATCATCCCTTCTATTCCTGTGCCGCACCTTACTTTGGCACCTGTTTTTCTCTTTTTCTCTATTCTTTATTCTGCAACGCAATATTATAACTGAATTGACCGGCGATGTCAAGAATAGATCCCCCTGAACGCTCATATTTACAGGGTTTTCGGGGTGTCACAAAAGTACCGAAAGAGGGCTTGACGCGCCGCCTCCGTTCTCTGCATTTTCTACATCCGCTCCAGCACCAGCTCCGTAAGCTCCTCCATGGTTTCCACCAGGTTGATTTCATTTCGGAGGGCTGCCGAATGGGGGTATCCGGCCGTGTACCAGGATACATGCTTTCTCATCTCCCGCATGGCCGTATACTCGCCCTTGAATGCGACAAGCAGCTCTGCATGGCGCAGGATCATCTGCTTCACTTCCTCCGGCCCCTGCTTTGGCAGCACCTCCCCTGTTTTCAGATAATGGTCAATCCTGCTGAAAATCCACGGATTTCCCTTGGCTCCTCTGGCCACCATCACCCCGTCGCAGCCGGTTTCCTCCATCATTCTCCCGGCATCCTGGGGTGTGAAAATATCCCCGTTTCCGATGACCGGAATACTCACTGCCTCCTTCACCTGCCGGATAATGTCCCAGTCAGCCTTTCCGGAATAAAACTGTTCCCTGGTTCTCCCATGGACTGCCACAGCCGCCGCTCCGCTCTGCTCCGCCATCTTTGCAAACTCCACGGCATTGACGCTCTCATCGTTAAACCCTTTTCGGAACTTGACTGTCACAGGCTTCTTCAGCTTTCTCGTCATGGCCGAGAGGATCTCTCCTGCCAGCTTGGGATTTTTCATCAGGGCTGAGCCCTCCCCGTTGTTCACAATCTTCGGAACCGGGCAGCCCATATTGACGTCAATGATATCATAAGGCCCTTCCTCCAGCATCAAGGCCATCTCACTCATGATCTCCGGATCAGAGCCAAAAAGCTGGACTGCCACAGGCCGTTCCTCCGGCTTCGTCTCCAGAAGGGGCTTCGTATTTCTGTTCTTGTAGAGAAGAGCCTTGGCGCTGACCATCTCCGTGCACATCAGACCGCATCCCTGCTCTCTGCAAAGGATGCGAAAGGGCAGATCCGTCACTCCCGCCATGGGCGCCAGGGCCACCGGGCTGTCAAGCTCCACATTTCCGATTTTCAGCTTCATCTGTCCTGCCCTTTCCCGCTCTCCTGCGTCCTCTCTTCCTGAAGCCCGGCCTTCTCCTTTCTGGTCTCCGGTTCCTCTATTCCTTCCTTTCCGGTCTCCGGCTCCTCTATTCCTTCCTTTCCGGCCTTCTCTGCCGCCTCCATCTCCTCAGCCTTCTTCAGAAGCTTTGCAATTTTCTCCCCGTCCTCGCGGATGAATACACGGTAGTAGAGTTCCAGTGATTCCAGCAGCTCTCTCTTTTCCCTCTGATACTGCTTGATTTTCAGCGCGCTTCCGATCTCGTCAAACAGATAGTCCGTATCAGCAGATGCCACCTTAAACTGGAGCTCTCCCTCCGGCGTAAATTCCAGTGTCAGCACGCCTCCCACATCCTCCGTAAACATGACGCACATAATCTGAAGCTCCTCCTTCACTGCTTCAGGAAGGCCCTTGAATTTTTCGTTAAAATAGTATTTTTCCACATAGGAGTTGGCTCCGCAGAGCACCATAGTTTCTTCCATCTTCCTCTGTCATCCCCTTTCTCTTCTTTTGCCTTATCTGCTCCGGTCCGCCGCTTTGGGGCTCCGAAGCCTCTTATATGTCTTCGCCTCTCCTGTCCGTACAAAAAGACACCAGGACGTCTCTCCACGTCCTGATGTCTCTTTCTGAACTGTCATCTTTTCTCTTTCCGAAGGGCGGCTTTCTGCCTGCCTTTAGCGAACCAGCATCTTGCTGATATTGTACTGCTCCTCGGAAATATCCTTGTTCATGTTCAGAGCCTCCTGAATGTCATAGTCCACATACTCTCCGTTCTTATATGCCACTACCCGGTTGCTCTTTCCGGCGCACAGAAGCTCCACAGCCTTGGCGCCCATGATGGATGCGTATACTCTGTCCTTGCAGGTAGGCGCTCCGCCCCTCTGCATGTAGCCAAGGATGGTAGCCCTTGTCTCGATTCCTGTGGCAGCCTCAATTCTTCTCGCCATGGAAGCAGAGTGTCCGATTCCCTCGGCATTGATGATAATGTGATGCTTCTTGCCGCGCTTGCGGTTCTCGATAATGCGGCTGATAAGCTCCTGCTCATTGCCGTCATATCTCTCCGGAAGCAGAATGTCCTCCGCTCCGTTTGCAAGACCGCACCAGAGGGCGATGTATCCGGCGTTGCGGCCCATTACCTCGATGATGCTGCAGCGCTCATGGGATGTGGATGTATCGCGCACGCGGTCGATTGCATCCATGGCCGTATTCACTGCGGTGTCAAAGCCGATGGTATAGTCCGTGCAGGCAATATCCAGATCAATGGTTCCCGGAAGGCCCACTGTGTTGATGCCCAGGGCAGACAGCTTTCCGGCTCCCTTAAAGGAACCGTCTCCTCCGATTACCACAAGGCCGTCGATGCCGTGCTTGCGGCAGATCTCCGCGCCCTTCTGCTGGCCCTCAGCAGTGGTAAACTCAGGGCATCTGGCTGTGTACAGCACTGTGCCTCCGCGACCGATAATATCGGCAACGCTGAGTCCGTTCATATCCACAATCTCCTCCTGGAGAAGTCCGGCGTATCCCCTCATAATACCCTTTACCTTCAGCCCCTTGTTGATTGCTGTTCTGACTACCGCGCGGATTGCCGCATTCATTCCCGGTGCGTCGCCGCCGCTGGTGAGAACGCCGATTGTCTTAACTTCTTTTGCCATCTTCCTCTACCTCCATTTGCTACATCTATCAAAACACAAATGTTTCTGTATTTTATCGTGTCCATTCTAATTCATTTTCCCTATCTTTTCAATAGTTTTTTCCACGACTCTGATATTTTTTTCACCAAGTTTTGCAGAAAGGTTTCTGAGCAGGGTTTCGTCGGCGCTCACATTCCAGTTGGCCGGAAGCACCTTTTTCGCCCGCTCTGCCTCGAGATAAATCACAACCTGGTCATGACCCTCGCTGAGCCGGAGCATTTCGAGAAGCTCCTGCTCCGCCCCGAAATAGGCCTCCTTGTTTGGATATTTCAGCCAGATTTCCTTGGGAACCATGGAAAATGGGATAATTCTTTCACAAATCACCTTTCCCACCGGATCATCTCCGATGGAAACTCTTCCCTGGACAAATACCTTTTCATCCACAATCAGGAGATCCCTCTTTTTCTCATAATCCTTCGGAAAGATCAGCACCTCCACGGTTCCCGCCAGATCCTCCACGGTGATAAAAGCCATCATCTTATTCTGTCTGGTAGTTTTGACCGTTTTTTCCGTAATCATGCCTCCGATTGTCACATAGGAGCCGTCTCTCACCTTGGCATGTCCCTCCTCCTCGTCTACGATAAAGTCCGAGGAGACGGCGGTGACGTTCTTTTTCCAGAGGTCCATATACTCCTCCAGGGGATGACCGCTGACGTACACGCCCAGCATCTCTTTCTCAAAGGCCAGAAGCTCCTCCTTGGTGTACTCTCCCACATCCGGAAATGTGATCTGGAACTGCTCCTTCTCTTCCTCCTCCACAAAGTCGAACAGAGACATCTGCCCCTCCATGGAATTTTTCTTTTCTTTGTTTTTCTGCTCCAGAAGGGCGGCCGACACCAGAAATTTCTGTTTTCTTGTGCCGGGAAGGCTGTCGAGGGCTCCCGATTTGATAAAGCTCTCGATGGTCCTCTTATTTACCTCCTTATTGCTCATCCGGTCAATAAAGTCTGCCAGGGATACAAAGGGCCCTCTCTCTGTTCTCTCTTTTACAATCTCATCCACCACGGTCTGCCCGATGCTCTTGAGCGCCGACAGGCCGTAGCGGATAGCGCCGTTTGATACGGAGAAGCCTCCCTCCCCCTCATTGATGTCGGGGGGCATGATTTTCATCCCCATCTGGCGGCAGGTGAGAATATACTCGGAAACCTTGGACACATTATCCTTCACGGATGTCATAAGGGCCGCCATAAACTCCACCGGATAGTAATACTTCAGATACGCTGTCTGGTAAGAAACCACCGCATAGGCCGCGGCGTGGGACTTGTTGAAGGCGTATTTTGCAAAGTCGATCATCTCGTCGTAGATGGTGTTGGCCGTCTTTTCATCAATTCCGTTTGCGATGCAGCCCTTCACTCCCTCCTCCGGATTTCCGTAGACGAAGTTCTGGCGCTCCTTTTCCATAACAGCCGCCTTCTTCTTTGACATGGCGCGGCGTACCAGGTCGCTTCGTCCCAGGGTGTAGCCGGCCAGATCCCGCACGATCTGCATTACCTGCTCCTGATAGACGATACAGCCGTAGGTGGGGCTCAAAATAGGCTCCAGCTGAGGGCAGTCGTAGGTGATGGAGGCCCTGTCGTTCTTTCCCTTCAGATACTTGGGGATAAAATCCATAGGACCCGGGCGGTACAGGGAGATTCCGGCGATAATGTCCTCCAGATTCTCCGGCTTCAGCTCCTTCATGAAGCTCTTCATTCCGCTGCTCTCCAGCTGGAACACACCGTCATTCTTCCCCGTTCCCAGAGATTCCAGCACCGCCTTGTCATTATAGTCAATCTTGTTTAAGTCGATTTTAATATGGTGTGTCTTTTCCGCCTGGCGCACGGCATTCTGAATCACCGTGAGGGTGCGAAGCCCCAGAAAGTCCATCTTTAAAAGCCCCAGCTCCTCCAGGGTAGTCATGGTAAACTGGGTGGTGATGGAGCCGTCTGCAGCCCTGGAGAGAGGCACGTACTCATCTACCTTATTCCGGCTGATCACGACGCCGGCCGCATGCATGGACGTATGTCTGGGAAGTCCCTCGAGCCTTCGGCTCATGTCGATCAGATACTTGATCTCCGGATCGCTGTCATAGGCCTCCCGAAGCTCCGGTGTCTTTAAAGCCTTGTCAAGGGTCATGCCCAGATCGCCCGGTATCATCTTGGCCACTGCGTCGCACTTTGCATAGGGCATGTCAAGCACTCTTCCCACGTCCCTGACCACACCCTTGGCTGCCAGGGTACCGAAGGTGACAATCTGAACCACCCGGTCCCTGCCGTACTTCTGAACCACATAGTCGATGACCTCCTGGCGCCTTTCAAAGCAGAAGTCTATATCAATATCCGGCATAGACACCCTCTCCGGGTTCAGAAAGCGCTCAAAAAGCAGGTTGTAGCGAATGGGATCAATGTCTGTAATCCTGAGGCAGTAGGACACAATGCTTCCAGCCGCAGAGCCCCGCCCCGGCCCCACCATAATGTCGTGGGAGCGGGCAAAGTGAATGAAGTCCCAGACAATGAGGAAATAGTCCACATACCCCATGGACTGAATTACGGACAGCTCATAGTCAAGCCTCTTTCTCAGAGTGCCGTCGTCGTCCGGGTACCGTGTCCGGAATCCCTCCTCGCACAGCTCATTTAAGTATTCCCAGGAGGTCTTTCCTCCCGGCACGTCGAACTGGGGGATCTTCGTGACGCCGAATTCAATCTCCACATTGCAGCGCTCTGCAATTTTATGGGTGTTCTCAAGGGCTTCCAGGGCATAGGGGAAGATACTCTTCATCTCCTCCTCGGACTTGAGATAATACTGGCCTCCCTCATAGCGCATCCGGTTCTCGTCTGCCACCTTTTTCCCCGTCTGGATGCAGAGCAGAATGTCATGAGATTTCTCGTCCTCCCTGTAGATATAGTGGCAGTCATTGGTGGCCACGAGAGGGATGCCCGTGTCCTGACTCATGCGCAGAAGTCCCTGGTTTACGGTTTTCTGCAGGGGGATTCCGTGATCCTGAAGCTCCAGGAAGAAGTTTCCCTCCCCGAAAATGCTCTGGTACCTGAGAGCCGCCTTTTTTCCCTCCTCGTACATGCCGCGGGCCAGATTTCTCTGCACCTCACCTGCCAGACACGCAGAAAGGCAGATAAGTCCCCTGCTGTACCTTTCCAGAGTCTCAAAGTCCACCCTGGGCTTGTAGTAGAATCCCTCCACAAAGCCCGTGGACACAATTTTCATCAGGTTCTGATATCCCTCATTGTTCTCTGCAAGCAGAATCAGATGATAGTACTTATCTTCTCCCGCGCCGATCTCCCGGTCGAACCTGGAGCCCGGGGCGACGTAGATCTCGCAGCCCAGAACAGGCTTAATTCCGGCTTCCCTGGCGGCGCGGTAAAAGTCAATCACTCCGTACATGACGCCGTGATCGGTGATTGCCAGACTGTCCATGCCCAGCTCCTTCGCCCTCGCCACCAGTTCCTTTATCTTGGACGACGCGTCCAGCAGGCTGTATTCTGTATGCACATGAAGATGTGTAAAAGCCATGTATTCTCCTTTTCTTCTATTCTCTCTTTTATCTCTTTCTTCTGTTTCTTCTATAAATCTATCTCTTGAATCTATCTTTTGAACGATACCTTGGTTCTGATTTGGGTTTTCCATGTCCCATGACGATAGTGTATCACAAAAATCCTCTTTTGGCGACCTCTATCCTCCCCCGGCCTGCAAAATTGCGGTGCCCTCTGTGTGGCAGCTTCTTTGCCTTCCGTCTGCTTCCCGTCCGGGCAAAAACAGTCAAAAAAAGAGGGAAACAGCTGACCTGCTCCCTCCGTGTCCATCTATATCTTGTCTTTCCACAGCAGCCGGACATACAGCTTCCTACTGTGCAGACAGGTATCTCTCGATATTTTCGATCGCCAGCTCCTCATCGCTTCCGTCTGCTGTGACAGTCACCTTTTCGCCTACTGGAAGTACAAGGGACATCATTCCCATAATGCTCTTGGCATTTACCTTTTTATTTGCGTATTCCATATAAATACGGCTTTCATACTGACTCGCCACCTGTACCAGCATGGCAACCGGGCGCGCCTCCAGACCTGATGCCAGTTCGATAGTGATTTCCTTACTTCTCATAACTTTCCTCCTCATTCTTTTAAGGAACAATTCCCTACTGCTGTTCTCTCTGCCCCCGCAGGTTCTCAGCAATGGCGCTGACCTTTCTCAGCCGGTGGTTGACTCCTGATTTTCCCACTGGCGGACTGAGGGCTTCTCCAAGTTCCTTCAAAGTTGCATCTGGCCGTTCCAATCTCGCCTGGGCGATCTCAGCTAGTGATTCAGGCAGATAGTCCAGTCCGACTGTGTCCCTGATATACTCAATATCTTCCAGCTGCTTGACGGCAGCGGACACTGTCTTATTAATATTGGCAGTTTCACAGTTGACCTGGCGGTTCACACTGTTTCTCATCTCCTTGAGAATTCTGATGTTCTCAAGCTCCATCAGAGCTACAGGAGCCTCCATGACACTGAGGATCTCCACGATCTGACTGCCCTCTTTAATATATACCACATAATACTTCTTCCTGACAACTATTTTTGCCTCAACGGAAAAAGTCGCTATGATCTCTTTCAGCTGCTCCGCCTTCTCCATGGACGCGCAGACAATCTCAAAATGATAAAATTTTTCCGGATCACTGATAGATCCAGCGGCTAGAAAGGCCCCCCGGATAAAGGCTCTCCGACAGCAGGAATTCTGGATGATCAGGTTTTTGACAACAGACATGTTCTCATACACGTCCCCGTCCTCGCAGAGAAGCCGGGCCGCCTGCAGCACTCTCACCGCATCCTCATTTTTCCTGACTGCCACTGTATACGTTCTGTTTTTTTTCAAAAATGCATTCCTGCGGATTGCCACATCCGCTCTAATATTAAATGCTTTTTTCAGTAAAGTAAAGTATTTTCTTGCAACAGCCACATTTTCCGTATGGATCCGTATGGTGTAGCTGTTGTCCTCCGTAATATGAACCTTCCCGCACAGGCTCAGAATAGCCGCTGTCTCCGCTATCTGGCAGTGTCTGGCAGGGCTCACCTGCCTAGACAGCTCCTCTTTCACATGTGAAGAAAAAGACAAATCTAACCCTCCTGCTTTCTCCTGCTGTCCTTCTCAATGTCTCTGTGCTCAATCTTAAGACCTATATCCTCCTCAGAGGAAAGCCTCTCATAGAGCTGATTGGCGATGGTGACAGAGCGGTGCTTTCCTCCGGTACATCCCACCGCGATGACAAGCTGGTTCTTTCCCTCCTCCACATAGTGGGGAAGGAGAAAGACAACCATATCGTAGAGCTTTTTCAGGAATTCCTCTGCAAGCCCTCCGCCCATGACAAACTCCTGTACCTTCGCCTCATTGCCCGTGTGGTTTTTCAGCTCATCCACATAGTAGGGGTTGGGCAGAAAGCGCACATCAAACACCAGATCCGCATCCACCGGTATGCCGTACTTAAAGCCAAAGCTGAGCACGGTCACAAACAGACTCCTGTAATCCTCATTGGACACAAAGATTTTTTCCAGCTCCATCCGAAGCTCCTTAGTCAGGAGCATACTGGTATCCAGGATATAGTCGGCCTTCTTTTTCAGGAAAGCCACCTTCCTTCGCTCCCTCTCAATCCCCCGGTCAATCCGCTCCAGGCCTGCCAGGGGATGGCTTCTCCTGGTTTCCTTATACCGCTTGATGAGAACCTCGTCGCTGGCGTCCAGAAACAGGATTTCATAGGAAAATCCCTTCTGATCCCATTCCTTCAAAACGGCTCCCAGCTCTTCCAGAGATTCCCCGCTTCTGATGTCAATTCCCAGGGCCGCCCGGCTGTGTTCTCCTCTTCCGGCGCTTATCAGCTCCGCAAACTTTCCCACCAGCTGGATCGGAAGGTTATCCACACAGTAAAATCCCATATCCTCAAGCATTTTAAGGGCTGCCGTCTTTCCGGCTCCGCTCATTCCCGTTACGATGACAAGACGCATAATCTACTCCTTCTCTGCACCGTCTGCCTCCTGCCTGCCCCTGAAAAGCTCCTGCTGTCTGTTTTCATTTTCAAAGCCCAGAAACTTTACCTCAGGCTCAAGGCAAACGCCTGACGTCTCCCATACTCTCTTCTGTACTTCCTCTATCAGTGCTCTTATATCCTCCGGTGTGGCCTGATTTCTGTTGATGACAAAGCCGGCATGCTTTTCAGAAACCTGGGCTCCTCCCACAGAGTACCCCTTAAGCCCTGCATCCTGGATGAGCTTTCCTGCAAAATAGCCCTCCGGCCTTTTAAATGTGCTTCCCGCGCTGGGGTATTCAAGGGGCTGCTTTTCCCGCCTGGCTGCGGAAAACTCTTCCATCCTGGCCCGTATCCTTCCTTCCTCCCCTTTTCTGAGAGTCAGCCTTGCAGAGAGGACGGTCAGTCCCCTCTCCGGAACACAGCTGTGGCGGTAGGACAGGGCAAGCTCTTGTGCAGGAAGCTCGCGGATCTGCCCCTCCCTCTCCATCACCCGTACAGAGCTCAGAATGTCCTTCATCTCGCCGCCGTAGGCCCCGGCGTTCATCACCACGGCCCCTCCCAGGGTTCCGGGGATTCCCGCTGCGAACTCAAAGCCTGTAAGCCCGCTTTCCATAGCCAGACGTCCGATTCGGGAGAGAAGAATCCCGGCTCCGGCGCAGACAGTCACGCTGCCGTCCTCCGCAGTCCGGAGGGGAAGCCTCTCTCCTGCTGCCTGGCCTTTATTTCCGTCCTTCTCGCAGACGGCATCCCTGTCTTTTTCCAGGCTGCAGCCAAGGAACTCTCCCTCCAGCTTAATCATTACCCCGTCATAGCCCCTGCTGCCCACCAGAAGGTTGCTTCCGTTTCCCAGAAGATAAAATGGTACCCCCCGCTCCCTGCACAGAAGCGTCACACGCCGCAGCGCTGCCTCATTCTGCACAGCCGCAAAAAATGCGGCCTTTCCTCCTGTCCGGAAGGTCGTGTGGGCAGCCATGGGCTCGTCTGCCCTTACGGCCTCTCCCCCTGCTGCCTCACAGAGACTCTCATAAAAATCACGCATAAGCTGTCTTTATCCTTTCCATTTTTCCACCGCTCCCGTCCTGAGCAGGTCAAGTGTGCCTTTCTGCAGGCGGAGCGTTCTTCCGGCAAAAAAACTGTTCTCAGTCCCTTAATCGTTTTTTACAGCCAGATTGGCCTGAACACGGTTGTAGAGCTCCTTTGCCGCATTGTAGCCCATTTTCTTCTGTCTGTAATTGACGGCGGCGGATTCTACAATAATCGCCAGGTTTCTGCCGGGACGGATGGGAATGGAGTGGCATACTACCTTATTTCCCAAAAACTCGATATACTGATCTTCCATTCCCAGGCGATCGTACTCTCTGTCCTTATCCCACTCTTCCAGCTTGATTACCATGTCGATGGACTGGGTATCCTTCACGCTCTCCACACCGAACAGCGTCTTCACATCGATGATCCCGATTCCCCGAAGCTCGATAAAATGGCGGGTAATATCAGGTGCGGAGCCGATCAGAGTGTCGTCACTGACTCTCCTGAGCTCTACCACATCGTCGCTGACCAGCCTGTGTCCCCTCTTAATCAGCTCCAGGGCAGCCTCGCTTTTTCCGATTCCGCTCTCTCCCATAATCAGCACGCCCTCGCCGAACACATCGACCAGAACACCGTGAATGCTGATCATAGGGGCCAGCTTTACATTCAGCCAGCGGATCACCTCTGCCATCAGATTGGACGTAGGCTTTTTAGACACCATGCAGGGAACTCCGTAATAATTGCACAGCTCCAGCACGCACTCGTCCGGCTGCATCCCGCGGCTGTAAAGCAGACACGGAATCTTGCTGGAAATCAGCTTGTCGTAGACCTGACGCCGTCTTTCGCTGGTGAGCGTATCCAGATAGGCCTGCTCCACATACCCGATGATCTGAACCCTCTCCTTGTCAAAATGATCGAAAAAGCCGGTAAGCTGCAGAGCCGGACGGTTTACATCCGGGTGAACCAGCACTGTTTTCTCCGTATCCAGCTCTGGCGTCATATTTTTCAGATCCATCTTCTCAATCAGCTCTTTGATCGTTACTCCATACATGGCATGTTTCTCCTTTTCTGCGTTTTCTTTTTTCACGTTTCCCGCGGTTTTTCCCTCTGTTCGTTCCTTCCGCGTCCTGTGTCTTCATATTTTCTGATCGTACCATCTTTTTTGCTATTTGTCACCCCTGACTGTGAAAGAAGCTGTAAACGGCCTCCGCCGCTGCCTGATTCATCTGAGGGACCTCAAGAAGCTCCTCCACGCCTGCCTCTCTGACCGCCTCAATGGTCTTAAAATAGCGCATAAGCGCCTTCCTTCTGGCAGGGCCAATCCCCCTGATGTCATCCAGCACCGAGCGCACCTGCGTCTTTCCCCTGAGGCTTCTGTGATATTCTATGGCAAGCCGGTGGGCTTCATCCTGAATCCTTGTGATGAGCTTAAACCCTTCTGAATACCTGTCAATGGGAACCTCCTCGTTGTTGTAGTAAAGCCCCCTGGTTCTGTGGCTGTCATCCTTCACCATTCCGCAGACGGGGATGGCGATTCCAAGCTCTTCAAGCACCTCCAGGGCAATATTGACCTGGCCTCTGCCGCCGTCCATCATAATCAGGTCCGGAAAACGGGTAAAGCTTCCCATGGAGAGATCCCCGCCTCCCTCCAGGATCTCCTCCCGCTCCGCAAGCCCGTGGGAAAATCTCCTGGTGAGAACCTCCCTCATGGATGCGTAGTCGTTGGGTCCCTGGACCGTCTTTATGCGGAATTTTCTGTAGTCGTTCCTCTTTGGCCTTCCATCCTCATAGACAATCATGGAGCCTACTGACTCAAAGCCGCTGATATTGGAAATATCATAAGCCTCAATCCGCCTCACCCTGGAAAGCCCGATGAGGCCTCCTATCTGGTTCATGGCGCCTGTCGTGCGCAGCTCCTCCCTCTTGATTTTCTCCTTGTCCTGGTCAAGCACCATCTTGGCATTCTTCTTGGCAAGCTCTACCAGCTTCTCCTTCTCCCCCTTCTTGGGAACGAGGATTTTCACCTTCTGCCCTCTTCTGCCGCTTAAAAAGCTGGATATTACCTCTGCGTCCTCCAGCTCCTCCTGGCACCAGATCTCATGGGGGATGAAGGGCGTCCCCGCATAGAACTGCTTGACAAAGCCGTTTAAAATCTGGCTGTTTGTCTCCGCCGTCCCAGCCTCCACATGGAAATGCTCTCTGCCGATCAGTCTTCCGTCCCTGACAAAGAATACCTGTACCACCACATCCCGCTCATCCTTGGCCATAGCGATAATATCACGGTCATCCATGCTCTGGCTTGTGATCTTCTGCTTCTGGGCAATCTGGCGCACACTCTTTAACAGGTCCCTGTATTCCGCCGCCTTCTCAAACTCCATCTCCTCTGAGGCCGCGTACATCCTGTCTGTCAGGAGCTTTGTCACCGGATCGTATTTTCCGCTCAGGAAATCCAGAACCTCTTTAATCTGCTTCTGGTAATCCTCCTGTGAGATAAATCCCTGGCAGGGCCCGTCGCACTGCCTGATATGGTAGTAAAGACAGGGCCTGTCCTTTCCGATGTCCCTCGGCAGGTTTCTGGAACACGTTCTGATCCGGTAAATCTTATGGAGCAGGTCAATCATATCCTTCACTGCCCCGGAGCTGGTAAAGGGGCCGAAATACTTGTTTTTATCCTTTTTCATTGTCCTGGAAAACAGGATTCTGGGAAAAGCCTCGGAGACCGTCACTTTAATGTAAGGATACGTCTTGTCGTCCTTGAGCATGGTATTGTATTTCGGCCTGTGCTCCTTGATCAGATTGCATTCCAGCACAAGAGCCTCCAGCTCCGAGTCCGTCAGGATGTACTCAAATCTGGCGATCCGGGAAACCATCTTTTCAATCTTCGCCGTCTTGTTCCTGCTGCTCTGGAAATACTGGCGCACCCTGTTTTTCAGGCTGATGGCCTTTCCCACATAGATTATCTCATCCTTGTCGTCGTGCATAATGTAAACCCCCGGCTGGGCCGGGAGCTTCTTCAGTTCCTCTTCTATATTAAACATTGGGCTGATTCTCCACCTTCTGCTGTTCTCACGCTTTTTTCATCTTGTCTGCCCTGTCCCCGGTTCGCTGCCTCACCCGGTCTGTCCTAGTCCCGGCCTCTCCCCATCGGCTCCTGATAACCCCTGCGCAGCCGTGATGCGTCATACTTCAGCTGCATTTTCAGGTACTTTCGGATTCCCTCTGTCTGCTCCTCAAGGCTGCCATAGCGGGTGCTGATATCCAGGTACACGCAGATGCTGTCCAGCTCCCTCTTTCCCACACAGCCCTCCATCTTGCGGAGTATGGCCAGCTGATCCTCTATGTCCTCGGCATCGAGAAATTCAATCAGAAAGGGATTTGGCTGATCCGGAACCGGCTCAATCGGAGAAAAGCCGTAGCCTCCGGCTCTCTGGGACGATACAATCCCCCGTCCTGCAAGACCGCTGTCTCTCCCATAAGTCTCCCTCTCATAGGCTGCCCTCTCATAAATGCGGGAGCGCTCCTCCTCTGACGGAGCTTCTGAATTCTTCTCCCCTGTTTCCTCCCCGGGCTGCGCCTCCCCGTTCTGGCTGCCTCTTCCCGGTTCCTGCAGGCCCTGCAGCTTTTCTGACCGGCTGTCTGCGCCTGGCCCTTCTCCCGCCTTTTCCTCCTGTCCGGACGGCGCCGGCTGAGAAGCAGGTGAGGCGGCAGCTGTGACTGCTCCCGGTTTTCTGAGCTCTACCCGCTCAAAGCGGTAGTGCTGGGCCGCATCGGGGTATTTTTCTCTGTCCACCGGGCTCACAAAGCTGCTCAGGGGGCGGGCATAGATTCCAAACGTACCGTAAAGTGCCTGGTAGATCACAAGCTGCTCCCCTGTTTCTGAGTGTTCTGCAACTGCCAGTACCTGATACATGTTATTTTTAAAATGCCGGTAAAATTCTCCCGGTTTTGGGATTCTGTCCATCATATCTGCCTCCGTCCTTTAATTCTGCTGCTCTTCCTCTGATTCCAATGCGCCGTAATGGTATTTGTTCGATGCGCTCCACAGGATCCATTCCTCATAGCCTGCATCATAAACCGCCTGGATCTGGCTTCGGATCTCCTCGCCGCCGTAGGCAATGTGATTTTTCAGCCAGGAAGCCGTAAAATCCTGAAGCCACGGCCGCACCACCGCCGTTTTCTGTGTCGTTTCAGCTCCTGCCGTGTCAAGAGCCGTCTTTGAGTCTGCCAGGGCCCCCATAATCGTTTCATAGGGATGCAGATCCGGATGGTCCAGTCCAAAATTTCCATCTCCATAGTGGGACGGATAAATCATAGGGCAGATATAGTCCAGGCTGGAGGCCAGAGCGGCATAGTCCTGTCCCACTGCCTGGGCATCGCCGCTGCTGGAGATAATCGCTCCAAATACATCCGCCGACACATACACTCCCTCACTGCTCAGCTCATCATATATATATCCTGCAAGCTCCGTGATAATGTCTGTTTTTGAGCTTTCTCCCGCTGCTTTCACGGCTGCCTTCTGCAGACTGTTATTTGTGGAAAAACGGATATAGTCAAACTGCACCTCGTCAAACCCTGCCAGTGCCGCCTGCCTTCCGACTTCCGCCAGGTACTCCCGTACCTCCTCATTGTACGGATCCAGCCAGGCCATTTTATCACTGTCTCTCAGAACCTCTCCGCTCTCTGACTGAAAACACCACTGGGGCCTTGTCTCACCCATCTTCGGATCCCGAAGAGAGACTACTCTGGCAATGGTGTAAATGCCATGTTCCCTGAGCTCCGAAAGGAGTCCGGGCAGATCACTGATATAGGGCCTGCAGACTCCCAGCTCCTGAAGCATCGGGCTTTCCACCTCTGCCGTGATATTTCCGTTGTCATCCTTAAAATCAATCACCACAGCGTTCAGCTCTGTCCTGTCGATCTCCTCGATAATCCGGGCCATCCTCTCCCTGCTTCCCGCTGCATAAGCCGAGATATAGATCCCTTTTACTTTTACGGGTTCCCTGGGGCTGTCTGTGCTCCAGGCATCGTCGTAAATTTCAATCACAGGCCCGGCAGCCTCTGCCCTCACAGTGCTCTCATCTTCTCCCGATTTACCGGAAGCTGTTCCTTCGGCCGCCGCTTGGCCTTCATCAGTTTCCGCTGTTTCCTGGACAGCCCTCCCGCTCTCCGGTACAGCCTCCCCGCTCTCCATTTCCGGAGGCGTATATCTTGTGCAGCCTGCCAGGGGCAAAGCTGCGGCAAGCAAAAGCGCAGCAAGCAGCGCTCTCTTCTTTCCTCTATTTTCAAACATAACTTTTCTCTTTTCTTTTATCCCTTCTTATCCTGGCTATTATATCATTTTCCACCCGCCTGTGCCAGTCAAAATCCCTCTTCACCTGCAGAAAAATAGCAGCTCTGATTTTCTCTCCTGACCCTTCTGCATCCTCCGTTTCACCGCCTCAGAGAAAGTTTTTCCAAAAAAATTGATTTTCCCTCTACTCAAAATCCATTTTTTGTAGCATAATAGATAGGAAAATTTACAGTGGTACAAAATTTACAGATTAGATAAGGACGGTAAAATATGAGAACAGGATTCGATAATGACAAGTATCTGAAAATGCAGTCCGATCACATCCGCGAGAGAATCGGACAGTTCGGTGACAAGCTTTATCTGGAATTCGGCGGGAAGCTGTTTGACGACTACCATGCTTCAAGGGTGCTCCCGGGCTTTGCACCTGACAGTAAGCTGCGCATGCTTCTTCAGCTTGCAGATCAGGCTGAAATCGTCATCGCCATCAACGCGGCAGACATTGAGAAAAACAAAGTCCGTTCCGATCTCGGAATTACCTATGACGTGGATGTTCTCCGCCTGATTCAGACCTACACGGATAAGGGTCTTTACGTGGGAAGCGTTGTGATTACTCACTATTCAGGACAGTCCAGCGCTGATCTCTTTAAAAAGAAGCTGGAGAATCTCGGAATCAAGGTTTACCGCCACTATATCATTGAGGGGTATCCATCCAATGTATCCCTTATCGTCAGCGACGAGGGATATGGAAAGAATGAGTACATTGAAACTACAAAGCCGCTGGTGATCGTGACTGCTCCAGGCCCCGGCAGCGGAAAGATGGCTACCTGCCTGTCCCAGCTCTACCACGAAAATAAGAGAGGGATCAAGGCCGGCTACGCCAAGTTTGAAACCTTCCCTATCTGGAATATTCCGCTCAAGCATCCGGTCAACCTGGCCTATGAGGCGGCCACGGCAGATCTGAATGATGTAAATATGATCGATCCCTTCCACTTGGAGGCATACGGCGTAACTACTGTCAACTACAACCGGGATATTGAAATTTTCCCTGTTCTCAATGCTATCTTCGAGGGCATTTACGGAAGCTGCCCCTACAAGTCTCCCACCGATATGGGCGTAAACATGGCCGGCAACTGCATCTGTGATGACGAAGCCTGCTGTGAGGCCTCCAGACAGGAGATTATCCGCCGCTATTATCAGGCATTAAGCCGTGTAGTCAAGGAGCAGCCAGGTGCTAAGAACGAGGTTTACAAGATTGAGATCCTGATGAAACAGGCCAAAATTTCCACAGACATGAGAGCCGTCGTTCCTGCCGCCAATGAGCTGGCTGAAAAAGAAGGCGCACCGGCTGCTGCCCTTGAACTGCCGGACGGAACTATCGTCATAGGAAAGACCAGCAACCTGCTGGGTGCATCTGCCGCCCTCCTGCTCAACGCAGTAAAGGTTCTGGGAGAGATCCCCCATGAGCGCCATCTGATCTCCCCGGCCTCTATTGAGCCAATCCAGAAGCTGAAGGTGGATTACCTGGGCGGTGTCAATCCTCGCCTCCATACAGATGAAATCCTCATCGCTCTCTCCGCCTGCGCAGCCTCCGACGAGGTTGCACAGAAGGCTATGAAGCAGCTTCCAAAGCTGAAGGGCTGCCAGGTTCACACCTCTGTTATGCTCTCCGATGTGGACATTAAGGTGTTCAAGAAGCTCGGCGTGGAGCTGACCTGTGAACCCGTTTACGAGCATAAAAAGCTCTACCACTAGACGTTTCGGGAGCCGCAGAAACGGCCCCGGAAAAACTGTTAAAAAACGCCTGTGCAGAGGAGAAAGATACATTCATGTATACTTTCCATCTGCACAGGCGTTTTTTGCTGCCGCCGAAGCGGCCTGCTTTTCCATTTATTTTCTCAGTTTCTTAGGGTGTTCCTATTCTTCAGAGTCCGTTTTTTTATCCGCTCCGCTTTCTTTCACAGTCACATTCCCGCTGTCCCCTGTGTCTGAATCTGCCGGTGCACCGGAGGGCAAACAGTCAGTCTCAGATTCTTCCGCCGCCTCAGCAGCGGAGCTTTCAGTCTCCTGCAGGGCGCCTCTGTCTGGCGATTCTTTCTTTTCCTCCAGACGGCTTTCCCTGCTGCCCTCCTCCGGCTCAGGCAGCCCCTTGATCTCGCGAAGGATCTTCATAAACTCCTTGCCGGTAATCGTTTCCTTCTCAATCAGGAAGGCCGCTATGGCATCAAGAGCATCCCTGTTCTCTGACAGCATCTGCTTCGCCTCGTCGTAAGCCTCCTTGAGAATCATCATGACCTCTTTGTCAATGTCTGCCGCTGTCTCGTCGCTGCAGTTTAACACGGTTCGTCCGCTCAGGTACTGATCCTCTCTGGTGGCAAGCCCCATCAGTCCGAACTTATCAGACATTCCGTACTGGGTCACCATAGCTCTGGCAATTCTTGTGGCCTGTTCAATATCGTTGGCTGCTCCTGTGGTTACCGTGTCAAAGACAATCTCCTCTGCCGCGCGGCCGGCCAGAAAGCCTACCAGCATGGCATGGATTTCTTTCTTTGTATTTAAGTATTTTTCCTCCTCAGGAACCTGCATCACGTAGCCCAGAGCACCCATCGTTCTCGGAACAATGGTAATCTTCTGAACCGGCTCTGCATCCTTCTGAAGGGCATTTACCAGCGCATGGCCTACCTCGTGGTAGGATACAATCCTGCGCTCCTCTTTGCTGAGAATCCTGTCCTTTTTCTCTTTTCCTACCAGAACAACCTCCACCGCCTCAAACAGATCCTTCTGTGAAACGGCACTGCGGCCGTGCTTGACGGCTGTGATGGCGGCCTCATTCATCATATTGGCCAGATCCGCGCCTACGGCGCCGGAGGTAGCCAGCGCAATCTCCTCAAAGTTTACGGTTTCATCCAGCTTTACATCCTTTGAGTGAACCTTTAAGATATTGATTCTTCCCTTTAAGTCCGGTTTATCTACAATCACCCGTCTGTCAAAACGGCCGGGGCGCAGAAGAGCCGGATCCAGAATCTCCGGACGGTTAGTGGCAGCCATAACGAGAAGTCCCTTGGAGGAATCAAAACCATCCATCTCCGAGAGAAGCTGGTTTAAGGTCTGCTCCCTCTCATCATTCCCTCCCAGACGGGAATCACGGCTTTTTCCGATGGCGTCCACCTCGTCAATGAAAATAATACACGGCGCAGACTCCTGAGCCTGCTTAAACAGGTCGCGGACACGGGAGGCTCCCACGCCCACAAACATCTCCACAAAGTCAGAACCAGACAGGGAGAAGAACGGCACCTTCGCCTCTCCTGCCACAGCCTTGGCAAGCAGTGTCTTTCCGGTTCCCGGAGGGCCTACCAGCAGCGCGCCCTTGGGCAGCTTTGCGCCAATCTTTGTGTACTTTCCGGGGTTGTGAAGAAAATCCACAATCTCCTTCAGCGACTCCTTGGCCTCGTCCTCACCTGCCACGTCCTTGAAGGTAATGCCTGTTTCCTTCTGGACATAGACCTTGGCGTTGCTCTTTCCAACACCCATGATTCCGTTTCCGCCGCCCATCCTTTTCATCATAAAGTTAAAAAGCAGGAACAGTAGCGCAACCGGCAGAATCCAGCTCATGAGGAAAGCCATAACCTGGGCGCTGGCATCAGCTTCAGCCTCCTCGTATCTCTCCACTCCCGCCTGTTCCAGCTTATTCAACAGATCCGGATCGTAGATCGGTACTGTATAATACTCCTTTCCAATCAGGTTTCCCCATCTATCTCTGCTGGCTGTGTACTTGTCAGATTTCTCATTTGGAATAATCGTAATCTTATTTCCGTTAATGACTACCGATTCTACCTCACCATTTTCCAGCATGTCGTTAAACTCGCTGTACGGCAGCTTTTCCGTATTCGTCCGGTTCAGCAGTGAGTTCATGCCCATGACACAGATTAATGTAAAGATCATGGTAATGACAAAAACCGTAATGTTCCCTCTCTTCGGCTCTTTCTGATTGTTGCCATTCTTACTGTTGTTATCCATAAATGTAAGTTCTCCATTCTGAATAGATTATGCTCCACCTATTCTATACCATTATAGTGTCCATCTCCCCATAAATCAAGAACTGAAAATATTAAAATGTTATAAAGATCAGCCGTCCCTTCTCCCCCTGGGGCGGGTTGCGCACCCGGCTTTTTTGTGGTACGCTTGAAAAAATCTGCGAAGGAGAGCACTTATGTCAAGAGAAATACACACGATTCCCCCTGTTTTTGACAGCCATTCCAAAATTTTGATTCTGGGTTCCTTTCCCTCCGTCAAATCCAGGGAAAGCCAGTTTTTTTACGGCCATCCCCAGAATCGTTTCTGGCGTGTACTGGCAGCCGTAACCGGCCAGCCGCTTCCGTCAGACATTGCTGAAAAAAAGGAATTTCTGCTGAGAAACCATATCGCTTTGTGGGACGTCATAGAAAGCTGCGAGATAACGGGGTCCAGCGACAGTTCCATCCGGAATGCAGTTCCAAATAACCTGAACCGCATCCTTTGCGCCGCCCCTGTGTGCCAGATTTTTACAAACGGCAGAACCGCCGGCAGGCTCTACGACAAATACTGTCTGAACGATACCGGCAGACCTGCCCTCTGCCTTCCTTCCACAAGCCCTGCCAATGCCGCCTGGTCTCTCGACCGCCTTGTCACAGCCTGGAATGCTGTCAGAACTGCTCTGCAGGATGCGTAAACGCAAGCGCATATTTTTTCATCTGCGGAACACATTATAGGATGAGGTGATCATATGAAATCTATCCATGAAAGTGATGACAGCAATTACAGCAGAAACGGGGAGAGGATGCATCCGGAAAAAAATCCTCCCATCCGGAAAATGACCGCGGATGAACTGCGGAGACGGTATGAAAAAGAGCTGCGGGCTATGGACAGGAATCCTCCCCGCTTTTCAGATATATCGGATCTGGATACCTGCTCCGCCACGGACTGCACCGGACTGATTCCCTCCCTTCCCCAGTCGGAAGCAGAAAGGGAAGCATATGATGATATTCACCACATGCTTCCCAAAATTCCTTCCGCCACGGACACCCCTTAAGTCGCAGTATGCGGGGACTAATTTCCCTCTGGCTGATCAGTTTATGTCCGGTCAGAGAAGGACTCTGCTCTGCCTTCTGTTCCCTGTTCCAGGTGCCCGCCTAAAATACGGCCTGCACCAGAACCATATAGAGCACAGTCCCCGCCCCGATGCTCAAAAGAGAATTTCTTTTCAGCACATGGAGCAGCGCCACAGCTGCGCAGGACAAAATCTCCGGAATCCCAAAGGGAGCCTGAAGGATATCCACTCCCTTCAGGCAGTAGACAACTAAAAGCCCCATGGTGGCATAGGGAAGCGTCCCGCCCAGATACTCCACGTATCTGGGCATTTTCCTGCCCTGGGGAAACAGAAGAAAGGGCAGAAACCTGGTTATCACCGTCCCCGCTGTCAGGGCTGCCAGAATCATAAGCATATATCTATTGTCCATTAAACTCTTCTCCCTTCTCTTTTGTTATCCCTTTTCCCTGTAATTTCGACTCATTCTTCCTGTAACCGGCCGAGACCGCAGCCAGGATCAGGAGCATAGCCGGAATGATAAACCGGTCTGCTCCGAACAGGGCCAGACTGACGACAGAACAGATCACTCCCGTCAGCGCCGGAACGTGACTGTCAGCCGACAGCCACTGTTCTGTAAAAATTACTACAAAAAGCGCAGTCAGGGCAAAATCCAGCCCTTCCGTATTGAAAGAAATCACTTCTCCGGCAGCAGAGCCTAAAAGGGTTCCTGCCACCCAGTAGCACTGGTCAAGAAATGTGATCCAGAAAAATTTTCTCTTCTCTGTCTGGTTTTCAGGCCGGGGCTCAGCGCAGACGACGGAAAAGGTTTCGTCTGACAGTCCGAAAATCAGATAGGGCTTCCATTTTCCCATTTCGGAATATTTTCCCAACATGGAAATTCCATAGAAAAGATGGCGTGCATTGATCATCAGAGCCATCAGAAAAGCAGCTGCCGGGCTCACGGCTGCTGTCAGAAGATTAATACCCACGTACTGCAGACTTCCGGCATACACGATAATGCTCATCAGCACAGCCCATATGGCGCCAAAACCATTCACACTCATCAGAATTCCATAAGCGATCCCTAAAAACAGATAGCCTACCATCACGGGTACTGTTTTGGGAAATGCCTGCATAAAAGGGCTGTCCGTCCGTTTTTTTCTTGCCATTTTTCCCCTGCTCCTGCTATACTTATTGTCGAATCTGTCTGCAGAGGAGTTTTCCGGGCCGGCAGCAGTCACAGAAAACTGCCCTGCGGCAGACTGATATGTTAAATTATTTTAAAGGCTTCTGTCAGCCATGTCAATCGGGGGAGATATGAATTATCAGACATCAGATATAACTTCAGATTATAACAGTTTATCCTTTATGGACGCCTACAAGTCCTGCCGCCTCTGTCCTCGCAGCTGCGGCGTCGACAGGTACAGGGAATCTGGCTTCTGTGGCTGCGGCCCTGTCGCAAAAGCAGCCCGGGCTGCTCTGCACCAGTGGGAAGAGCCCTGCATCAGCGGCATAAACGGAAGCGGCACCGTCTTTTTCTCCGGGTGTACTCTGCGCTGCTGTTTCTGTCAGAATTATAAAATCAGCAGTGAGGGATTTGGGCGGGAAATCAGCCTCTCCCGTCTTGCCGATATCTTTCTGGAACTGCAGGAGCAGGGCGCGCACAATATCAACCTGGTCACAGCCACTCAGTATGTGCCCTCTGTCATACAGGCCCTTGACCGCGTCAAAGGGCGGCTCACCATCCCGGTCGTCTACAACTGCGGCGGATATGAAAGTCTGGAAACCATCCGCACCCTTGAGCCGTATATAGACATCTGGCTGCCGGATCTGAAATACATGGACAGCTCCCTTTCCCGGCGCTACTCTGCGGCCCCTGACTATTTTGAGGCTGCATCTGAGGCTGTCAAACTCATGATCCGTCAGACCGGCCCTCTTGTCTTCGAGGATTTTTCCGACGGCCAGCAGACCTGCCGCCTGATGAAAAGAGGCACCATTATCCGCCATATGGTTCTGCCCGGCCAGAAGGAAGATTCTATACGGCTGCTGGACTGGATCAGCCGGTCTCTTCCCAGAGAACAGTTCCTCATCAGCCTGATGAGCCAGTACACCCCCTTCTATAAAAGCCAGGACTATCCTGAAATAAACCGCCGCATCACCACCTATGAATATGAGAAAGTAGTCGACCATGCCATAGCTCTCGGGCTTGACAGCGGTTTTATGCAGGAAAAAAGCAGCGCAAAGGAAGAGTATACGCCGCCGTTTGAGCTGCAGGGAATTTAAACCGGTCACCTGCTCCTTCAGCCGAGCCAGGATTTTACCGCAGAAAAAGCGGGTATTGATGTTATTTTATTCATCAATACCCGCTTTAAACTATCTCATCCATGGGTTTGTACCTCGTTTCATTAGTTTATCTATATGAAGTTTTCTTTTCCCCTTTCCTTTATTTTTCTCTGCCGAATCTTTTTCGTTCACTCCTTTACCTATTTCGCTGCGAACCGTTCTTCCTAATAATACTTTCTCGTCATATTACTAAGCCGACTCTTTCGAATTTTTAATAGATATTTTTTCGGCCTCCTCTTCTATAAAGGTTTTAGGGGGTTCCTCTGTCTGATTCATTTATTTGAAATGTATCAGACTAAATTGATTCTCCTGGTGGTCTGTACCTCCTTATCTGAGATTTCCTTTGGACTTTTTCCTTTTGGAAAATTCCTTTGGATTAGTGGTTAAGTTCTTTTGTTTTGTTGTCTTTATTATATACATTAAAATTGATTTTGTCAATACTTTTTTGTTGTTTTTTATTGTTATTTATTTTATACAGGACTTTATCCCATTTTATTTTGTTATCAATGTTTATATTTTAATATTTATAGATATTTTTTGTATTATATATTTAATTTCAGTCTTTTTTGTTCCTCTTTCAGGGGACGGTCTGCTTTCTTCCGGCTCCGGCACCGGCGGTCCCCCCAATCCTGCTCTTACTTATGCTCCTACTTAAGGACAGATTTTTCATTCTTTTAGGGAATCTTCTGCAATTCTTCTGAAAAGTCCTTGTAATTTCCTCTCTGTTTCGGTATAATATTTCCATCTTTCCAGATTCTGTTTCTCTTCTGTTTTTCTCTATCGTTTAAGTTCTGTTTTCTGGTCTGCAGCTTATTTCCATCTGCCTTCTGTACCGGTTTCAGCTCTTACGCACTCTATTTTTCTGCTCTGACCGGCAGCCTGAGATATCTTCCTATCTGTTTGCTCCCGTCTGGCTGTAAGCCTTCGCCTCTGAAGCTGCTCTTAACATTCTTAAACTTTTTGATTTCTTTTAATTTCTTTTAATCTCATTGTTAATTCTGAACGGCGCCTGCGCCTTTTCTGATTATCCCTGAAATTTTTCCACTTTTACACATTTTCTTAATCTGAAGGAGAGATTCTATGACATACGAAAATTTTCTATCTGCAATTCTTTTAGCTGTGAAGGCACAGGCCGGCCCGGAAGTGTCCGTCAGTATCCAGAAAGTCCTGAAAAACAACGGAATCGAGATGGACGGACTGTGCATCCGGGAAAAGGATTCCCCCTTTGCCCCGGCAGTCTATCTTGAGTCCTACTATGAGGAAGCTCTGAAGGGCACCCCTGTCTCTGAGATAGCCTCTTCGATTCTGGAGGCATCTGCAGACAGGAGAGCCTTTAGCCCAGAGCTTGACACATGGATTTACGATTTCTCACAGGTGTCAGAAAAAGTAGCTTTCCGTCTCGTTTCCAGCCGGAAGAATGAAGCTCTTCTCTCTTCTGTACCACATATCCGTTTTCTGGATCTGGCTCTGATTTTTTATCTGATCCTGGAACAGAAGGAGGACGGACAGATGACCGTTCTGATCCGCAACGAACATGCAAGCCTGTGGGGCACGGACTCCAGAGAGCTTTATCGCCTGGCAGAACAAAACACTCCCCGCCTCCTTCCTGCCAAAATCGAGCCTATCGAAAATTTTCTCTTCTCTGTTCCCAAAAATACTCTCACACAGGTTCTCGACAAGGAAGCGCTCACCTGTCTTTTTGAGGAGGCTTCGCCTGTAAACCTCTATATTCTGACAAATTCAGCAGGACTTTACGGCGCTGCCTGTATGTTTTATCCGGACATATTAAAAGACTTCGCAGCGCTTACAGGGGATGATCTGTTCATCCTCCCATCAAGCATCCACGAAGTCCTCTTAAGCCCTGTGAACAAGAGCCTCACAGTTGAAGAAACTAATCAGATGATCTGCGAGATCAACCGGCTTGAGGTTTCTGCCGAAGAGCAGCTGTCTGATCATGTCTATTATTATCAGGCCTCCTGTGATCGGATTTCCCTGCCCCTTACTGTTTCTGCATCAGACGGAAAATGGAATCCACAATAAAAATCGCCATAGCCATTGCACCTGAAATCTGAAGAGTTTCTATGAAATAGGAATTGGACAGAGCCGGATCCCCCTGTATCATGTAATAGACACAGCGGTAAATGGAAGCCCCCGGTACAGTCGGGAGAATTCCCGATACAAGGAACACTGTAACAGGCGCCTTAAACACCCTGGCAAAAATATGGCTCAGCAGAGCCACCAGTATGCTTGACCAGAATGCTGCAGCAATAAGGGAATAGCCCATCTCCTGCACCAGAAGATAGGAAAGCCAGCAGACAGCACCTGCAATCCCTGCATGGATCACATGCCTCGCCGGCACTTCCAAAAGAATTCCAAAGCCCACAATCGCGATAAACGAAGCTACTGCCTGAGCCGCCATTACACCGCACCTCCCAACATTCCGCCAAGCATCATGGCCGCTCCTGTGCCGGAAGCCACCGCCAGGGCAACCACAATGGCTTCAAGGATCCTCGCTATTCCAGATGTGTAATCTCCATTTAAAGTATCTCTGATAGCCGAGGTAAAGGTTACCCCCGGCACAAGCGGCATCAGGTCGCTGATAATCACTGCATCGATATTGAGAGAGGGCAGAAAAGCAGCCTGGACAGCCAGGGAGAGAAACGCCGCGATAAAAGCCTCCGAGGCGCTGGAACAGAAATCATTCAGCCGCACCCGTCCAATCAGAATCTCAAGGAGAGCCATCACCATACCGAAGGCCCCGGCTGCCAGAACCTCCAGCCAGCCGCCGCCGAACATGATGGCGAAGGCGGCCGGCGTGAGCGTATAGCCGAGGATGCGCAGCTTTCTGCCATATTGGATTTCCCCTGCAATCTCCCTCAGCTGTTTTCCAGAATCCTCCAGGGAAAGCGTTCCCCTGCAGAACCTTCTCGATACATCGTTTACCCGGTAAACACGGTTCATATTCGTCGCCCGCTTCCTGACTCTGCGCACCACGCTGAGAGGTTCCCCCTCAGCGGACGCTAAAGTAATGAAAATACCGGTGGCCATTACAACCACCTCTGTCTCCGCTGCTCCCGAATATCGGAGAATACGGATAATTGTATCTTCCACCCGGTAAATTTCCGCTCCGCTGACCAGCATAATCTCACCTGCCAGCGCCGCCATATCTACCAGCACTCTGTCTTTCATTCGTCGTACTCCTTTAACTCCTCCAGGCCGCAAATTTCGGATTGCGGGGAATATCTTTCATCCGCTCTGCAGAACTGTTTCAGCATCGCTCTCTGATTTCTGTCCTGTCAGAAAAGCCGGCTTCCCACCTGGTAGACCGCCACGGCAGCTACCCAGGCCACGATCAGCTGGAATGCCATCATGCCGCAGGTCCACTTCCAGGAATGGGTTTCCCGCTTGATCGTGGCAATCGTGGCCGCGCATGGGGTATAGAGCAGACAGAAAATCATCAGCGCATAAGCATTGACCGGTCCGAAGCCAGAGGCCGACAGCGCTGTGCCAAGCTGTGCCATGCCTCCTGCCGAGTTGATGTTTCCGATTCCGTAGAGCACGGAAAAGCTGGAAACCACAACCTCCTTTGCCGAGATCCCTGAGATGAGGGCAACGACAATCTGCCAGCTTCCAAGTCCTGCCGGAACTAAGAGGAAGGAAATATAATGACCAATCATTGCGGCAAAGCTGTCCGATACATCTGTCACCAGACCAGACGGCCCCAGATTTAAGATAAACCAGAGAATGATGGAAGCCACAAAAATGGTGGTTCCCGCCTTTGTCAGGTAATCCTTCACCTTGTCCCAGACATAGATCGCCACCGTACGCCCATTGGGCGTCTTGTACTCCGGAAGCTCAATCAGGAGTATATTCTCATACTCCTCCTTTGAGGAACGGTATACGATAAATGCCACCAGAATCGCCACTGCAAGGCCGATCAGGTAGAGGGAATAAGCTACCAGAAGGGCATGATCCGGGAAGAACAGTTCTGCAAACAGAACGTAAATCGGAAGTCTGGCGGAGCAGGACATAAAGGGGGTCACAAGAATGGTGCGCCGCCTGTCCTTCTGGCTTTCCAGTGCCCTGGTCGCCATAATCGCCGGAACCGTACATCCAAATCCCAGAAGCATGGGGAGAAAGGCCTTTCCCGACAGGCCCACCATTCCCATGGTTTCGTTCATAACGTAGGCCACACGGGACATGTAGCCGCTGTCCTCCAAAAAGGCCAGCGCAAGAAACAGGATGAAAATGTTGGGGAGGAAGGTCAAAATACCGCCTACTCCCGCAATAATGCCGTCGACAATCAAGGACTCCATCCAGCCGGCCACGTGAATACTCGTCAAAAACGCCTGAGCGGAGGCAGAGAACCAGTCCAGCCCTGCCTCAAAATAGCCTTTCAGAAAATCGCCTACGGTAAAGGTAAAGAAGAACACCAGCGCCATAATTCCGAGGAAAACCGGAATTCCCAGAACCGGATGGGTCAGAAGCCGGTCAATCTGATCGGTCCGCTCTGACTTGCTCTCCTTGTTGACCAGGCACTCGGAGATAATCTCCTCTATGTAGTCATATTTCTCATTGATAATGTCCTTTTCGTAGCTTCTGTCGATAATATTGCTCAGATCCACCGGGTGCTCCTGACACACGGTTTCATCGTATTCCAGCATTTTTATCGCATGCCAGCGAAGGTTTTCCATCTCGCCGAACCTGGCTCTCAGGACCACCTCCGTCTTTTCGATAAGCCTCTCGATAGGCTCCTGATAGCGGACGACAATTCCATGGGGCTCCTCCTCGTAGTGGTGAACCACTGCATGCATCAGCACATCAAGACCTGTTCTTCTTCTGGCCGATACAGGGATACACGGGATGCCGCCAAGCATCTCGGGAAGGCGGTGGAGATCGATCTCCATTCCCCTCTCCTCCACAATATCCATCATGTTTAAGGCCAGGATGACCGGCTTTTTAAGCTCCAGAAGCTGCAGGGTCAGATAGAGATTTCTCTCCAGAGATGAGGCGTCCACAACATTGATGATGACATCCACCTCATTCTCCTCAATGCATTTTCTCGTGACCCGCTCCTCGATGGTATAGGAGGTCAGGCTGTAGATTCCCGGCAGGTCGATGACCCGGATGGGGCGCCCCTTGTAGCTTGTCTCCCCTTCCACCCGCTCGACTGTCACGCCTGGCCAGTTGGCCACCTTGAGCTTTGCTCCTGTAAATGCGTTGAACAGTGTGGTCTTTCCGCAGTTTGGATTTCCCACAAAGCCAACGGTTATCTGTTTCTCCTGATTCTGTCCGCTCACTGTGCCGTTCCCTCCCTTCCGTCCAAGGGCTGGATTTCAATTCCCTCTGCAATGCCGCGCCCGAGAGCCAGCCGGGTGCCTCTCACCTTCACAATCAGGGTTCCGCTCTTTTTTTTATTCATAATGGTAATTTTTGTCTTTTCATTGACGCCAAGGGCTTCCAGACGCCTGGTCAGACGGTCGGCTACCATCACCTCTCTGACAAGGTAGCTCTCTCCTTTTATTCCTTCATGTAGTTTCATATCTCTCTCCGTCCTCGTCCAGACATTAATTTCCAGAGGCAGCCTTCCGGGCCTCCTCCTCATTCTGAACTGCACGTTTATTCTAATAGAATACGCATTCATTGTCAATGTCTGGTATCTGCCATGCCTCTCCACTGTCTTTCCTAATCTTCTTCCAGCTGAAGGAGCATTTTTTTGATCTCCACCATCCGGTCGCGGAGGATGGCCGCCTCCTCAAAGTTCAGCTCTGCGGCTGCCTGGTGCATCTTCTTTGTCAGCTCCTTCACCAGCTTCTTAAGCTCCTTCTCATCCATAGACTCCGGATCCTTTGTCACCTCGTTGGTCACGCCCTCTGCCGCCTGGGAAATGCTGATCAGATCCCGTACTGCCTTTTTGATCGTCGTCGGCGTAATGTGGTGCTCCTCATTATAGGCCTGCTGGATCTGCCTCCTCCTCTTCGTCTCTTCGATGGCGACACGCATAGAATCTGTGATCGTGTCGGCATACATGATTACGTGACCCTCGGAATTTCGCGCTGCCCTTCCCACAGTCTGGATCAGAGAGGTCTCTGAGCGCAGGAAGCCTTCCTTGTCTGCGTCGAGAATCGCCACCAGGGAGATCTCCGGGATATCCAGTCCCTCTCTCAGAAGGTTGATGCCCACCAGAACATCGAATACGTCAAGGCGCATATCCCGGATGATCTCTGCCCTTTCCAGCGTGTCAATATCGGAGTGCAGATATTTCACGCGGATGCCTGCATCCCTCATATAATCCGTCAGATCCTCAGCCATCCGCTTCGTCAGAGTAGTGATGAGCACCTTTCCCTTCTTCTCGATTTCCCGATTGACCTCGCTGACCAGATCATCAATCTGCCCCTCCACCGGGCGCACATCAATGGGCGGATCGAGAAGGCCGGTGGGACGGATGATCTGCTCTGCCCGGAGCATTTCGTGGGCCTCCTCATAGTCAGAAGGAGTGGCAGAGACAAAGAGCATCTGATCGATTTTCGACTCGAACTCCTCAAAATTCAGAGGACGGTTATCGAGAGCTGACGGGAGGCGAAAGCCGTACTCCACCAGGGTCTTTTTTCTGGATCGGTCGCCGGCGTACATTCCCCTGATCTGGGGCAGGGTAATATGGGACTCGTCTATTATAATAAGGAAATCCTCCGGGAAATAGTCGATGAGGGTGCAGGGCGGCTCCCCCGGCGCAGAGCCCGTCAGGTGGCGGGAGTAGTTTTCAATTCCCGAGCAGAATCCTGTTTCCCGCATCATCTCCACATCGAAGTTGGTTCTCTCCAAGATGCGCTGCGCCTCAAGGAGCTTGTCCTCGCTCTTGAACCAGGCCACCTGCTCCTTGAGCTCTTCCAGAATGTTTTTAGCTGCCAGCTCCATCTTCTCTTTCGGAATGACATAGTGGGACGCGGGGAAAATAGCCACATGTCCCAGCTGCGCCTTGATCTCCCCGGTCAGGGTATCGATCTCTGTAATCCGGTCCACCTCATCCCCGAAGAATTCTATCCGGTAGGCATCGCCGCCGGAATAGGCGGGATAGATTTCCAGCACATCGCCGCGGACACGGAAAGAACCGCGCTTGAAATCCATGTCGTTTCTCGTGTACTGGATGTCGATGAGCTTGTGTATCACCTCATCCCTGTCCTTGATCATGCCGGGGCGCAGGGAGATCACCATCTCCTTATAGTCGATAGGGCTTCCCAGACCGTAAATGCAGGAGACAGAAGCCACGATAATGACATCGCTTCTCTCGGAGAGGGCTGCGGTAGCCGAGTGGCGAAGCTTATCGATCTCGTCATTGATGGATGAGTCCTTTTCAATATAGGTGTCCGTGGACGGGACGTAAGCTTCGGGCTGGTAGTAGTCGTAGTAGGAGACAAAATACTCCACTGCATTGTTGGGAAAAAATTCCTTAAATTCACTGTAGAGCTGGGCCGCAAGGGTCTTATTGTGGGCAATGATCAGCGTAGGCTTGTTTAACGCCTGGATCACATTGGCCATGGTAAAAGTTTTTCCGGAACCGGTGACTCCCAGCAGCGTTTCAAATTGATTTCCTTCCTGAAACCCCTTCACTAACTGGGCGATGGCCTGGGGCTGATCGCCGGTAGGGGCATATTCTGATACTAATTCGAAATGGTCCATATCTTTCCCTTCTTTTTTCATGATAAAATATATCTAAAAACAGGCTAAAGTACTAGTTTCATTTCATATGGTACAATTATTTCACACTCTCCCCAATCATCTTTTTCGCCTGATTTACATTTATTATATACTTTTAAAACAAATTTTTCGCTGTCCGATTGCGGAGGATTTCGTTGTATTGCTTCATCTATATCACATTCTTTTAAACAAAGATTTTTTATCGTTTCAGCACTAATTCTATAACCATACTCTCTTCCTATAGATTTTACTATTCCGTCCCCCAAAATACGATATATATTATTTTCTAAAACTCTATTATGCATATATTCTTTAAAAGCCTCTAACATTTCTGTAGTTTCTTTACAGAATTGCAATAATCCCCAAATATTTTTTAAACGATAATAAATATCTGAATATAGATTTATTGGTCCATTCAATATATCATAACACATCGTTACATAAGTATTTTTTATCTCTTGTTTTATTTTTTCTACATCTGTATTATTATAATTTTGCTCTTTTAATTTCTCAATCCAGTGAAGAATCTTCCGTATAACCGATAATTTTTGATATTCCAGAGATATTTCTTCTGCGAACTTTTTAACATCTTCAAATGCAGCTTTTTCTAATAGTACTGTAATCACAATTACTGCTCTATCCTGAGCACTTAAAGCCAAAAATTGAAGTGATTGATCAATATCGTCCAATTTATCAAACAATCCTTTTGCCACCGCTATTCTCAAATTTTCAGGAATATCATCTACATAGTTCTGAAAACGTTCAATCCATTCCCTATGCTTATCTGAAGATGTAGATAAAAATATATTATGTATAATAAGTCCTATGGATTCGCTTTTATTCTGGCTCTTAATTTCTTTAATCGTTTTTTCAACACTTTCTTTAATTACTAAATATTCATTGCTACCATAACTAAAATATAAATCAAAATATTTGGCACTACATATAGAAGCTTTCTTTGTTATATTTTCATATTCTGAATCTCTATATACGTATTCATATTCCAATTCCTGATGATTCACATACCTATTCACATAAGGAAAAATAGATGCTAAAGTTTGCAAGTAGTTTGGGTATTTATCGAATAGTGAATCAAAATACTCCTTTCCCTTTTCATTAAATTCCTTTTTTCGAAAAGAAGTTTCATATAAATCCATATATACTCTTTTATCATGTGAAATAAAAAATATACTATGATTTTTTATTTCCTCATACAATTCAAAATTTAAGAATCTGATCACTTCTATAGTTAATAAATCTTTTTTACTAAGCAATTTATCTTCTATAAAACTAATGGAAAAAGCAGAATTGATCATCCTTTTAAATTTTCTTAACTCTTTCACTTCAGAACAAATTAATTGAAAAATCTTTTTATATTCTGTTATTTCTTCATATTCAATCCCATATCCATTCAAAATATTCAAAATACATTTTCCATAAACTTCTTGCAGACGCTCTTTAGATATTGCAGGCACTTTTATTTCCTGATGTACTATCTTCTCCAAATATCTAGCATCTATTTTTTGCGTACTTTCCAAGATTGTATTTATGCGGTCTCGTTCATAAGACAACACGTAAACTACATGAGGAAAATTAAACAATGTGCCGATAAGTTTAAATAGGAAAACAATATTATCAGCTTCCGCTCTATCCACATTATCAATAAAAAACACAAATGTTTTTTCCGATTTACTTAAAAGTGATGTGATTTGTTTCTTAATCTCTTGAACCAACTCATACGAGTCCTTTTTCTCTTTTAGTATTCCTTGAAGCATTCCTCCAATCTTTGGTACATTAACAGCAATCTCACTAACAGAATCTTGAAAATGTCTGCGTTTAGACATACTGTACCGAATACCTGTACTCTTTAAAATAATATCGTACATCGCTGACAATAAAGCTTCCTGCGTTCCAAATAACCATGGGTCAAAATCATTAACTACAATTTTTCCTTGCATATTTTCTTTTATAATACGCTTTATATTATTAATAATCCTGAATTATTCACGACTTTGCCACGAATGTGGCTGAAAGCCACATAG
>ENA-UONZ01000271-UONZ01000271.1-human-gut-metagenome-genome-assembly--contig:-C93old-NODE-271-length-91994-cov-44.188582_pt1 | contig 91994 bp, 71 predicted proteins | sample MGYA00242468_ERZ724015 | MGnify/ENA metagenome assembly ERZ724015
TTGAGTATTCAGTGCCTGAATAATCAATATTACAACGGGCTTTTACATAAGGTTTGCTATAACTCAAACTGAGTCCTTCAGGCTTTGGCATCGGAACATAGTCGGAATTATCAATATATTCAGGTCCTATAGTCACAGTTCCTCTTGAGGTTGTAATATACGCGCCAACATAGCAATATCTCATATTATCAGATAGAAAATTGGATATACCCTCTGTAGTAAACACATTACCACTGACCGTACATTTTATTTTCGTCCCTGTATTATAAGTAACTCCTTCATTATCTCCATAAAAGAACCCGACTTCAAGAATTGGTAAATCATCCTCATGATACTCAATTCTGCAACTAGCAGAGACAATATCCTCAACTACTTCCAAACTCAAATCCACCGGAATCGGAACACTTCTTTCACTGTCTCCGCTCCAATCAAACGGATCTTCCGAACATCCCACATACATAGCGGATGCACAAATCAAAAATAATAACCTTACATATTTCATATACATAATCATTGTCTTTTAAATTATCAATTCATTTATTTTCTCTTTCCCATAGGTCTACAAACACTTCCTTGTGAAAAGTCTCTTTATCCTGCTTATTCGCAGATAACTTTTTACAAAGTGCCTTCAATACGTCATCTTTCCTTAGTTTTAGAGTGATATACACTGTATATTTCCCATTCTTCTCCTTAATTACATTTTCATCAGTCACAGTCACATTCTGCAATAACATATTGGCGGTCATCCGAGTCTCTGTCATAAAATCATCGGCGGACTTTCCCGTTTCACTATTATGCTCAATATAACTCTTCGTCACATTTTCCACTTTGCCATTCACCATTGTAGCCAATGTGTTTTTTGCAAACAGTAGCGCCTTCTGACGTGCTGAAATTACTGAAGCTGTAGTTGCACTTTGAGTTGTCTTGAAATACTGACCATCTCCCAAACTCTTCATAGCAAATACGCAACAATTCATTCCTAAAAATAAGATTAATAAATAGCACTTCATTTCACCTCCTTATTTAAGTTATCAATAATTAAGTCAACCACACTAATCTGCAAATCCGGCTTCCGAACCCTGTTCTGTTGTAACCAAAGCGCAAATTGTCGGGAAGTTACCGAAGGAAGTCCACTGTACCCTTCAGGAAGTTCTTTATGTTCAGTATCGCCCATTGTAAAAAAGAAATCTTTTGTAAAAGGAGTTTCCGAAAAGAGATAATAGACACGAATAGCATCATATTCTCTATCGGTCATCAGTTCAAGCTCATCTACCATTTTCTGCTCTTTCAGCGGAACAGCAGACAAATCGAAGAAAGAATGCCAACGGTTAGCCTCTACCCAAACATCATCTTCGTGATCGGAAGCCGCATAAGGAAGCATACGAAACGCATTTTCTCCATTGTCCATGAACAAGACCAAGTGTCCGGACTTCGTACTACGAAACCGGGTGATAAACAAATCACCTTGTCGAAATACCGAATCAATACCGACGGACAATTTAGCTTCTCTTTTCAGAATCGCCTGCTCTACAACCACCTGTTTCCGTCCATTCAAAATCTGAAACTCAAACTGCGGAAGGATTTGCCTTAAAGGTTGCGCATAACCCTTTACCCGACATGTCCACTCTATGGCAGCTACTTTCTTTTTCAGTTCTCCCCTGCGGTTTGCCTTCATAATCTCCGCTTCTTTCGAACTCCATTCCGGTTCCATAAGATCCGCTTTCCAAATCCCCTGTGGAAATTGGGAAGACAAATCGACATAGTACTCCGAATGGCGAAGCTCGCTTTCAAAAGATTTCATAAAGTTACCGTAAGCGATGGAAGTACCGAATTTCTTCTCAATAGCTTCTTGCTGTGCCATATTCAAAAGCCCTTCCCGGTCGAGTTCCTCTCCGCAGGGAATCTTTATGGAAGTACAACCTTCCACTAACACCCAATCCGAAGAAGGAACTCCGTGAAAAATCTGTGAACGACCGGACACGGTGTACAGCAAGACTCCCACTATCAGGCATATCTTTCCTTTCACACCCATCTTTCTTTCCTAATAAGCTTTCAAAGTAGAATGTTTCTTCAAGAAACGGCTACCTCCAAACCAGAATCCTACCGACAGCGCATGAACCGGTTTCGCTTTATTTCCCAATCCAGCTTTGTCAATTGTTTTACTCATGCAGAAGTGTTTATAGCCGACACGAAAATTACCAAATTCTATTCCGACTCCAAACTGATAGCCAAGAATAAAAGGCCGGGTACCGGTATCTTCCCAAACTTCCGGATCATCCTTCGGACTTCTATCCCATGAATCTGACGAGGATATGTCCGCATAAGGAGTAATACCACCATTCAAATATACCCGGGCACGATTTGTCAGCAAATATTTTACTTCCACTTCCAAAGGAATATCCACACCCATAGATTGTGTATAAGTATCATAACCGTCAAAAGTGCTGCAATCTTCCACCCACATGAAGCCTAATCCTGCCCGTAATGACAAAGCGAGGTAATTAGGAGTCCAGTTACGGGGTAAAAGATAATCCATCATAAAGTTTGCCTGCCCGAATAACCGTCCTGTTTTGTCTTCATTCTGAAAATAACCGTCAGAGTCATATTCATAAGCAGAGCTAAATCCGGGACCTCCTTCAAAGCCAAAACGCCACTGCGCATTTCCTTTTACAGAAAATACAAATAAAACACACAGTAGCCCTACTGTTTTTATTATTGTCTTCATTATTCACTAATTTGTTAGTTTAATATTTTATGAATGTATCTTTTGCACGTGCACTTACTTGGAGTACAGGATTCTGATGCACTTGTTCACCTTCCAACTCTTTCACTAAATAAGGCACTCCCGTTGCCTGTTCGTCCGACAAATACTTATATAGCTCATCAAACGTCAATGTTCCATCACCATTTAAGTCCGATTGTGCCTTATTCTGCATAGCTTTAAACAGGACATACGAAAACAGTCCATGCTTCTTATCTTTATACCAATTGGCGTATTGATCTTCTTTCGCAGCCGACAATATGACGAATTTCGCCAATTTATCAGGTTTAGGACGACGAACAAATTCCGTAGCCGATGCTTCCATCGTTATCTCCTGTCCTGAGAAACAAGCATCAGTAATCACATTCACTTTATCCACCGGCAATGCCCCCAATACTTTATAGATACTCTGTAAAGAAGTAGCCTGTTCCTTGCAACTTTTCGGGTTCGAACGGACTCCCAGCAAATAGGGTTGTCCCATAAACGGATATCCATGGCCGGAATAGAAAAAGTAAACTTCTTTGGCTCCTGTGGCAGCTACCATCTGAACCAACTTACCTTCCTGTCCGTCTACGCCAAAGATGTCATCAAAATCTTTCTTATCGGCGTTGGCCTTAAACAAGATATTATTTTCCTCCATTCCCAACGTCTTTATCAGATAATCACGCATCGTTTTCGCGTCATTGACAGCATATTTCACCGGACCGACCTTAGTAGTTCCCTGTTTTCCGGTAGCAACCTGATAATCAGTATTACCAATAATCACCGCCACAGCATTTGACTTAACCTGCGCAACCGGAATATTAATATCTACATCCGATTTCCGGTCGTACACATTTTCCTGATAGGAAGCTATTTCGGGATATTTCTTTTGGAAAGCATTATGTATCGTAATTTCTACAGCCACACGACGATATTGCGCTCCCACCTCTTTAGCTATTTCCGCAAAATGTTCGTAGCGCATATCCGCTGCCCTGAAAGGACCTACATGCGCCATCATAAAATCTTTAATATCCAATGTACGCAAATAAGCAAGCTGTTCATTAGAACTAATCCCTTTTTCTTTGTTTACCGAAACATAGCTATATGCTCCGTTCACAAAACATTCCGCGTCTTTGATTTCACCGAAACTGCCATCGTATGTAACTGCATTTCTAAATGGAGCCGCATCTGTTCCTCCAATAATCTTCACAGTCACTTTAGTTCCCGGCACAATATATTCTTCCAGCTTCGACTCAACTGTTGTTTTTATTATGCCTGCCGTCTGAAGTGCCGCCTGCGAATCTTTCAAGCGGTATTTCCCAGCCGGCCAATCTTCAGTAGCTTGTGATATATTCATCTTCTTAACATAATCGGAAACGACCTGAACATCATAGCGCACCTTCATATTATATTCCACCGCCCCGTCTTTTCTTACTTCCGGCATGACTTCGGCATTCACGTCCACCTTCGTATTCTCCGTCAGTTGATTATTGGCACGCAATAAGGCAATCGCCGTAGCCAGCATTTCCTTCAGATCATCCTTGATGTCTTTCGTCACATCTTCCGCTTTCTTCACAGCTTTCTTCACTTCTTCCACTCTCTGCCGTGTTTCCAGATTCTCGTTTTTCTTCTTTTCCGATGCCATCCACGTAGGATTATAAGGTACTAACGCCAATTCCTGCGTCCTTCCTCCGCCACTCCCGGCAAGTTCGAAGCGATGCAAATCATCACCGACTTGTATTAATAAGGTAGCCGTACGGCGTCCTTTCAAAGATTTACGGATAGGTATATTCACCTCTCCTTTCAAACTCTTACCAGGTATCAAATTCATTTTGGAAGAAGGCAACGCTTTATAGGTCGCTCCATCCAATGTCAGCCGGACATTCTTATCAGCATTAAAGAGTAAACTGCTACCTTTTTGCAGTTTGACTTCCAAAACAAAAGTCATCATTCCACGATTGGACTTTCTACCAAAGTTTGACACCACACAGAAACTGTTCGGGCAAACAGAGATCAAATCATTAACCCTGACATTCGTGTCGAGTTGTGGCCAATTAGGATCATTTACATCAAAAGGTTTTTCCATATCCGACTTCACATCCCGCCACCCCACGTTGGGCAGTATCGATGTTTTAACCGGATTAACGGATGAAGACTTCTGAGCGTAAGCATCCACATTACATACCAGCATGATAGCACAGCACATAGCTGTCATCACACTACTGTTCTTCTTACATTTGTTCTTCATTTGTAAGTAACTATTAAATAATTAAACTAAAAAATAAGATTGTTCAGTTGGCTTGATAGCGCAGGGTATATATAGAAGAGAGCATATACCTGGCATTAAAGAAAATGGAACTATAAACAAATTGCACTGTTTCATTGCATTCTATTGTTGGTTTTGCTTATAGCCTCCCCGGATTGGGCAATAAATAAAAAGGCATGGGAGTCTGTACTTTTGCTTATCCCGCATTCAGGCTCTCGCATTGCCCATCTGTAAGGATAAGCAACGCAGCTAGCCCACGCCAAGATGAGATATACAGAACACCATGCGCAGCATAATGTTTGATACGACACCTTAAGTGGACGCTTCCCGTTGCCGTATCTCCCTACAGATTTCAAATTTGCGAGATTCGAATGCAGAAGATAACGTTTGGTAAACGCCTTTCTTAATTATAAAAAGTCCCCGCCGCCCCCTCTGGGGCTAGCTGGATGTTGCAAATATAGAAAGTAATATTAAAACATACAAACTTTCTTTTATTTTTATTTTTTCTCCACGATGACAACCCAATACAATTCACGAAAACCAACGAACTAATATGTATGGATTTAAAATTTCAAAGCCCTTCACCTTTTCGCCATAACGTCCTGTTCATCGTCGTTTGCGGGTGAAGGGCCTTCCCCTCATCAGTCTTTCACCTATATGTGAATAGGGCGCATACCCAGCCATGTTTTACTAATAGACAACTTCTTCTTCCCTATAGCCAAACTTCTCTTCATCAGTAACTAAATTTCGGTTTGACTAGTCGCAATCTATAAACGAAGCCTTTGATTATAAAAACGAAGGTTGCGTTTATATAAATGAAGCCTTTGTTTTTATAAACGCAATCTTCGTTTATAGTTTCATTGCTGCAAAACGGAAGTTTAGATATAATCATAAGGAAGTTAGGATATAAGAGAACATAAGTTTTACTACAATAGAAAGCATTCAAAGCTACGCACAACGGGAGCAGTTTCAAACTTTATTAAATATATTCATTACCTTTGCAATCATAGCCAACATAATCATCTCATACAATTAATAGATATCACAATGAAAAAAATAGGCGCACATGTAAGTGCATCCGGCGGGGTAGAGCTTGCCCCCGTCAATGCGCATGAAATAGGAGCAAACGCGTTTGCTTTGTTCACCAAGAATCAACGCCAATGGGTAAGCAAACCATTGACGGAAGAAAGTATCGCTCTCTTCAAAGAGAATTGTAATAAATATGGTTTCCAACCGGAATACATCTTGCCTCATGATAGCTATCTCATCAATTTGGGACATCCGGAAGAAGAAGGACTTGCCAAAAGCCGTGCCGCTTTTCTGGACGAAATGCAACGCTGCGAACAGCTTGGCCTGAAGTTATTGAATTTTCATCCTGGAAGTTCTCTCAATAAGATATCAATCGAAGACTGTTTATCCCTTATCGCAGAAAGTATCAATCTGGCGTTAGAAAAGACAAAAGGCGTGACGGCCGTTATCGAAAATACAGCCGGACAAGGCAGTAACTTGGGAAACGAATTCTGGCAACTTAAATATATCATTGACCGGGTGGACGACAAAAGCCGGGTAGGTATTTGTCTGGACACCTGCCATACTTATACGGCCGGTTACGACCTTGTCAACGAGTACGATAAGGTCTTTGATGAATTTGACAAGGAAGTAGGTTTCGGCTATCTCCGTGGGATGCACCTGAATGATTCCAAGAAAGCATTGGGCAGCCACGTAGACCGCCACGACAGTATAGGCGAAGGCCTAATAGGAAAGGCTTTCTTTGAAAGACTGATGAAAGATCCCAGATTCGATAATATCCCACTCATACTCGAAACTCCGGATGAAAGCAAATGGGCAGAAGAAATTTCATGGCTCAGAAGCATTGAATAATCCGGTCAATAAATATTTGCCATGCTGACCAAAGGTTCATATAGTTTCTCGATATCTTGTGAATCCATTTCTATCTGAACCTGGTCACCCGGCATTAGCGTTTGTCCCTTAGGCGCACAATCTTTCTTATCCCGATGGACATTAATGATAATGCAACGTTCCGGCAAGCGAAGTTCATCTACAATTTTCCCGTCTAAATAAGAACCGCTCATCACCTCAACAGACAAAGTATAGCGTGTTTCCTCCTTAAATGCGGGCGAATGAATCATATCTTCATATAAAGTTACATTAAGGGGTTTTATCTGGAGCATTTCCGTGAAATAATAAGTCAATCCTCCTACAACAATCGACGGATAAAATACTTCCAGATGTCCTGTTATCTCCGTTATCAAGACGATAGCAGTCAAAGGAGTACGGACGACTGCCACCAGAAAAGCAGACATACAAATCAACATGATATAACTAATATTCTCATAGGCAATGACTCCCTGTTGAACCATAATCAAGGCTATAATTTGCCCAAGCAGTCCGCCTGTCACTAATGTAGGAATGAAACTTCCTCCCGGCAATCCCGAAGAAAAAGAAAAAATACTAAAGACCAAGTGTAATAACATCATACCTACAATCCAGAGAATATGCATATCCGGATGCATAGCCTGCGAAAGCAAGAACTGTTCCCCTCCCCCAGTCAGATTGACTTCAGTCATAGAAATCATGAAAGCAATGAAAAGCAGATACAGCATTTTCACATATTCCGGGTGCTTGATGGCAGGATAAATACGTTTCACCTGAAGAGTAGTTATAGAGAACAGTTTTCCGAAAACAGAAATAACAGCAGCCAGCAAAAGAAACAGTTTCACTTGCGACCAAAACGTCATGCCCGGCACTATCGCATCTATCTGGAAATAAGGATTAATCGGAAAAATCCAACTGGCAACCCCACCGGCTACTACCCCCGCCAAAAGAGTTGTAATGGCGGTTTTCGGAGCGTCAAACCGCTCTATGGACTCAATAACCAACAGCGATGAAGCCAACGGCGCAGCGAAAGCAGCCGCCAACCCGGCACCTGCCCCCGCAGACAGTAATTGTTTCCGCTCACCGGCAAGCACTCTGCCCCATTTGGAAACCAAACAGCCTACATAGGAGCCGATCTGGACGGAAGGTCCTTCACGCCCTAAAGAAAGTCCCGTACTCAACGCAAGTATTCCACCTACAAATTTAGAGATCAATTCAATCAGAGGATGTTTATATTCCACCCTCCCGTTAATGACACCTCGTGTCTGCGGAATACCTCCCCCTGTTATCAAAGGCATTTTCTTGACCAGCCAGGAAACAAATACCAGAATGCCCCACATCAATAGAAAAAGGGGGATATACCAATACCATTTGGGATGAGAGTTGAAAAAGTCGTAACGCAGATTGAAGAAATATTGAAGCAAATAATGATAAGGGACAGCAATAAGCCCCGTCAGCAATCCAACAAAGATACTGACGAAGTAAAGCCGCGCATCAATCAATTTCAGTTTGAAGATTCGCCAACGGCCGTCATCTTTTATTTTTTTCATCAATCTAAACATACTACCACTCTTCACCGTTTTATACGCATGACATACAACAACCAAAACAGGGTAGTGGTTTCAGACAAATGAAGATTTAATTCTCAATTAGCGTCCCATCAGATTCAAGCGTAGAATAGCGTGTACCATAAAATAAGAACCCAAAGCGTTGTAATCCGTATCACGGATAGCGGTAGCGGTAATGGTACGTATCATTGAAACATCCTGACGGAGCATATCATATATCTTGAAGCGGAGCAACAATTGTTTCCGCTTCAAGAAGGCTTTCGACAACTGACAATTCCACATCAGATTCTCCCGAGCATAACCTTCGTAACCATAGCCGGAACGTTGGAAATAGGTAAGATCGGTATACAATTCCATTCCCCAAGGGAGATAATATTGTACTTCCGTCCCGAAACGATAATCATATGTTTCCGTACGCGTTTCTTTCGCATTGTTGTGCGAATTATTATAAAGCAACTCGGCACGTGCGCTGATCTCCATCTGCTTTGTCCGATACGTTAATTGCAGACGTTGACGGGCGGTAAGATGTTTCACAGTACTTTTCACGGGAGCTTCTTTATTGATAGTGGTATACCCGTTCTGATTCCGGTATTGCACATATGAGTAGGTGCGGAATATCCAGCTTCGGTTTCTGAAAGGAGTGTTGAGGGAGAAAGAGCCCAAAGCCCGCCAATTCCCGTTCAGATTGAGTGGAGTCGTGGTCCGTACCCCCGTTTCGCTATCATACGTCACTTGATTGGTTACGCTATTAATCGTGTTTTCAACCAAAGCGGTGGCAACCATATTCCGTTGACGTTTCATATTGTAGGAATTGAAATTCAACGTAAATGTATTTATATAAGAAGGTTTCAAAGAAGGATTACCCACCCGGATGTTCAAAGGATTGGTACGATCTGTCACAGGCTGCAGATCACGTATATTGGGTTGGCGACTCTTTCCCCGATATACTATTTGCAAACGGGTACGCTTGGAGAACTTATAACGGAAATTGACGGTAGGAGAGAAATTAAAAACAGATCTTTCCAATTGATTTTCCGGATCATCCTTCAATACGGAATGGCTCACAGACTTCTGAGGTTCAAAGTCGGCACCTATATTATAGTTATATTTCTTTCGGGAAGTGCGAACCGCAACATTAAACAAGTGATTGCTATACTGATTTTCGAAACAGTTGCTTGCCTCTTCATCATAATCGGGAGTAAATTCGTCCAAATCCTTATCCCAATTGTAAACGAAATGATCGGAATTATTCGCCCGATACTGATAACTGTAACGGAACTGAAGAAAATGCAACCAAGGTAACGGCTCTACATAGACCAGTTGTACCCGATAATTATAGCCGTCTATTTCGTCTTCTATCTTTTGATTCTGAACTTTTTCCGTATTGTTCTTAAAATAATGCGTGGTAGAAAGATTCTTTCTGTCCGTTGAAGAGGCATTACTTCCATAATCCACTTTCAAGGCTATATTTCTCCCCATCCGACTCAGTTTACGACTGAGTTGCATCATCATCGTTACATTGTACGAAGAATTATGATTGGTTCCGGATGACTCTTTCTCATTAAGCAAAACATCATTCCCCCACCCTTGCTGGAAACTACCGTTACGTCTGTCATTCGCGGCAGTACGGTATTGGGGACGAAAGATTAAGGTTGTAACAGAATCCATCTTCCATTCCAAAAACACATTTGCGATCAGATTGTCATTTTTCAGGCGGTTGCGCCCCGTACTTTGCGTTATCGACTTATCTTGACGGAGAAAGTTATCGACTGTCGTACGACTATCTTCCAGCCTGTCCGTACCTACATATTGAATATTCGAACGAAATTTAACGCGTTGCCAATCGTATGTAGCGTTAATACCTAAAGAACGGGAAGTAGTCAGTCCTTTTTGTGTACGCAGGTTACCGCTGGAGACTGCTGATTCTTTTTGCATCTCAGAGAATCCCTGATTATTCGTATTATTCAGGTTTCCGATAATAGTCAATTGGGAGTTGTCGCGAAAACGGTTCAATGTATTGGCCAGTTCATAACGGTCTTTGCTTCCATATCCACCCATAAAATTCTCCATCCAACCGAGTTTCATATTCTTTTTCACAGACAGATCGAGAATCATTTCTTCCTCCCCGTCATCAATCCCCGTAAGACGTGCCAAATCAGACTTACGTTCATACGCTTTCAGCTTTTCCACCATTTCCACCGGGAGGTTCTTTAATGCCGCTTTCGGATCGTCGGAAAAGAACTCTTTTCCATCTACCAGAATCTTCTTCACTTCTTTTCCATGAATCAACAATTTTCCGTCCGCATCTATCTCTCCACCGGGAAGTTGCTTCACTAAATCTTCCAACATCGAACCTTCGGGAGTACGAAAAGCAGACGCATTAAAGACGGTTGTATCTTCTTCGGTTACCGCCATAGGCGCTTGTCCTACCACAACGGTTTCATCCAAAGCAATTACTTCCGGAGCTAAAGGTATATCACCCAGATTATTTTTATGACTGTCCGCTACAGGCGATACTTCCCGATAAACCGCAGTGTATCCGATAAAAGAGACATGAAGCAACAAAGACTTATTTTTGGGAGCGGCAACGGTCAATCGGAATTTACCTTCCGCATCGGTTGCCCCTCCTACTAACAGGGAGCTATCCGATAAAGCCAAAAGCCGGACCGTAGCAAACGGTACCGGCTGATAGGTTTCCGAATCAACGACACGTCCGAAGAAACGCTTTCCACCGGACTGCGCATAAGCAGCCAAACTGATAATCAGCAAGAAGACATAACAACTAATCAAACGCCGCTGAAAAAAACAAATATGGCTGCCTATGTTCAATTTTGTGTCGATTTAGTAAAATAAAACTCTAATAATAAACCTAATCTTTATTTTTCACCTTGACGCGGAGCACGAGGCTTCTGTCCCTCATGGTGTCCTTGTCCCGGTTTACGTCCTTTTTTTCTACGGTCAAATTCTTTTTTGAATTTATTCGCATTGCTTTTCTCCTGTTGATAGATCTTCATAATCTGCTTCTGAGAAAGTATCTTGCTAAACTCGTTATAATACTTTTCACGAATATCCAACATTTTGCGACTCTGAGCAAATTGGTTCTTCAACATCGCCGCTATCTCCGCATCAGTCATAGACGGCCGTTGACCTTCTCTTTTAGCATTTGCTTCCGCACCTTGTGCTTTTTCCGCTCTGGGCTTACGGTTCATCATGCGACATTCACGCAATTCGTTCAGATATTTCTCGTAGACAGGAGTAAACTTAGCTGCTGTTGCATCATCCAACATCAACGTTTTAACCATCTGATTGGTCTGCATCTGCACCATTTGTTCCTGCGTAGGACGCTGTTTCTTTTCTCTGTTATCATTGTTTTGAGCAGAAAGGCTCATCTGACTCCCCAACAGGAGAGCACCCAAAAGTACATAAATAAATTTCATCTTCATAATCTTTACGTTTTAAATAATTGATTGAGTTACTTAATTTAAAAATATATCGTTTTCAGAGAAGCTGACGAGCTCTTCCAACTCCTCATCCGACAATTCTTTAATCCACTTATCTACCGCGTCCGTACCATTACTTCTATCGACAGCCAATATCGAAGAAGGCGACTTAACGTCATTTATCTGACGCAAGGACGGAACGAATAAGAATCCGGCTAATATTGCCGCCATCGTAACAACCGCAGAAACAATCAGTTTCAAATGTGACTTCCGCCGTTGCTTTACTCCCGCACGCTCCATCACTCTCCGTTGCATATCTTCGAAAAAGCCATCAGGAGTACGGTAAGGGGTACGTTTTCCAATATCGTCAAAATCAAAATCCTTTTTCATTCTTCTATCTATTTAATATGTATTCCTTTATTTTCTCTTTTGCATAATGGTAGTTTACTTTAAGTGTTTCCACCTTACTATCCAAGATTCGTGCTATTTCTTCGTATTCGAGTTCATCGTAATAACGCAAGTTGAACACAAGACGTTGTTTCTCCGGTAAACTCAAAATAGCTTCCTGAAATTTCACTGCCAACTCATTCTCGTAATCAATGTAATCAGAAGCTTGCAACTTGTTTATTAATTCCTCTTGAATCTCTTCGGAGGCAACGTTTCCTTCTTCTTTACGGTCATTCAGCAAACGCAGACTTTCATTTGTCGCGATCCGATAAATCCACGTACTCAAAGAACTTTCACTACGGAACTGGTCTAAGTGCCGGAACACGCGGATAAACACTTCTTGAAGTACGTCCTCTGCATCTTCATGAGATACAACCAGTCTACGAATATAATTGTATATCGGTTCCTGAAAAACGTCCATCAACATCTTGAATCCCCGTCCGCGATTCGAGGCACAAGTTTCTCTGATTTTATTCTCATTTATCATCGATTCTTTTTCTGAACTTTGTCTATTAGAACGCATAAAAGTGTGGAAGTTAAATACAGAATCTTGCTTTTTGCTTTTATTAACGAGTGAAGGATATGGAAGGAAATAATAATAAGATAAAAAAAACGTCTCCATGCTCTTGGCAGAGCTTATGGAGACGTTTCGGATATCCGGATAGATTGTTAGTCTGTAAATTAAAGAAAAGGCCGTTACCAGAATTTATTGTGCTCTGCACTATATTCAAAACCTGCGGCTTTTAATTGACTCACCAGCTCTTCCTTATCTACATCCATATCTTCACAAAGTTCATCAAGCGAAGAATAGCAATCCCGCAATTTCATATTGATAACGCTAAACAGCATCATCGGATCTTTAGGTAACTCCATAATATACAATCTTTTTAAACCGGACACAAAGTTACAGTAATCTCATTGAACGGCAAAACAAATGGTATAGATATATAAAAAGAAAGCAGTGATTTTAACCGATTATTCAGTTTTATTTTTATCTTTGTAAACAATATTGGGGCTATACCCAAACAATAAAAAGATGCAGATACATAATAAATTCAATTATAAAACAACTTATTTATTGGATATATGTCAATATGGAGCAGACTTATAGGAATCGGAAAAGATGAGGACACCAACCATGTAATCAACAATAAAAACACATCTGTGCCATTTGATGCCATACGTTATGCCATAGTAGATGTTGAAATTGGTTTGAAAGATCATAAAATCCATGATATTGGGGCACTCCGTCATGATGGTGCAACATTTCATAAATCTTCGAAAGAAGAGCTGTTCAAATTTCTTAGTGATACAGACTATATCTGCGGACATAATATCATCCATCATGATGCAAAGTATCTGTTTACCGATAAAACATTCCACTGCTTCTTTGTCGATACACTTTATGTATCACCTTTATTATTTCCGGAACGCCCTTATCATAAGCTTGTAAAAGATGACAAACTGATCAGCGAGCAGATGAACAACCCTGTGAATGATTGCGAAAAAGCAAAAGCTCTGCTACTGGACGAAATAGCACGTTGGAATTCGTTGCCGGACGAAAAACGTACGTTATTTGCATCGTTACTAAAAGGCAAGACAGAGTTTGAAGGATTTCTTAGTATGGTAGGTGCGAAATATATCAATGAAGGAGTACCCGATCTCATAAGAAAACTTTACGTGAATAAGATCTGCCAGCATGCTGATATTGAGAGGTTAACTGAACGGCGTCCATGTGAATTGGCATACGCTCTGGCTTTAATTGACACCACCGACTACCGCTCCATCACTCCCGGATGGGTACTGCACAATTATCCCGAAGTAGAATCTGTCGTAAAACTCCTGCGTCATAACAGTTGCAGCGAAAATTGCGTTTACTGTAATACGCAACTGAATGTGCTTCATAACTTGAAAACATTCTTTGGATATGAACAATTCCGTACATACGAAGGCGAACCGCTTCAAGAGCAAGCTGCCCAAGCAGCAGTAAAAGGCAAATCACTATTGGCAATATTTCCTACCGGTGGAGGAAAATCGCTTACTTTTCAATTGCCCGCACTTATGGAAGGACGTTCTGTGCACGGACTCACAATCGTCATTTCGCCACTACAATCATTAATGAAAGATCAGGTGGATAATCTTGCTGATAGAGGTATTACTGATGCGGTAACTATCAACGGATTGTTAGATCCTATCACAAGAGCACTATCAATACAAAGAGTGCAAGACGGAGAAGCTTCACTTTTGTATATATCTCCCGAAATGCTTCGTTCAAAAACCATTGAAAAGATTTTAATGGCACGCCATGTTGTGAGATTTGTAATAGACGAAGCACATTGTTTTTCTTCATGGGGACAAGATTTCAGGGTTGATTATCTCTACATAGGCAAATTTATCCGAGAATACCAACAAAACAAAAGATGTAAAAAGCCAATACCCGTTTCCTGCTTCACCGCTACGGCAAAACAGAAAGTGGTACAAGACATTTGTGACTATTTCAAACAAACCTTGAATTTAGATTTAGAATTGTTTGCATCAACGGCTTCAAGGACCAATCTGCGTTATTCTGTCATACATGCTGAAAATAACGATGACAAATATTTAAAACTGAGAGGAGTTGTAGCAGAATCCGATTGTCCTACAATCGTTTATGTATCACGTACCAAACGTACACAAGAATTGGCTGCCAAATTGACTCGTGACGGTTATAAAGCATTGCCATTCAATGGCAAAATGGATTCTGATGATAAGATTGCCAATCAAGATGCATTTATGAATGACCAAGTACGCATTATCGTGGCAACATCAGCTTTCGGTATGGGGGTCGACAAAAAGGATGTCGGACTTGTGGTACATTACGATATTTCCGATTCATTGGAGAATTATGTGCAGGAAGCAGGTAGGGCTGGCCGTGATCCCAGCCTCAACGCACGTTGCTATGTGCTTTATAGTGATAATGACTTAGACAAGCATTTTATACTGTTGAACCAGACAAAACTAAGTATTAGTGAAATTCAACAGGTATGGAAAGCTGTAAAAGATCTCACCAGACAACGCATGAAAGTTAGCTGCTCTGCACTGGAGATTGCCCGACAGGCAGGTTGGGATGATTCTGTATCCGATATTGAGACCCGCGTACGGACAGCATTAGCAACTCTGGAACAAAGTGGATACTTGGTAAGAGGCAATAATGTACCTCATGTATATGCTACAGGTATCACAGTTAAAAATATAGACGAAGCAAGAAAACGCATATCAGCGTCACTACTATTTGGCAGTGATGAGATAGAGAAAGCCGTCAGAATCATCAAATCACTGATTTCACAGAAACATATTGCCAAAGCCCAAGATTCAGAAGCTGAATCACGAATTGATTATCTGGCAGATATACTGGGGATAAGTAAAAGTGAAATCATATCTGTTGTGGAGCGAATGCGACAAGAAGGTATATTGGCAGACAGTAAAGACATATCCGCCTATTTGTTAGATACCGGTGAATCGGAACGAAAATCGCGCACGCTCCTCGAACGTTTTGCGAAACTTGAACAATACATCCTCAATCATATTCCTGACAAATCTTTACGTATATCATGCAAGCAACTGAATGACGATGCAACAAACGACGGTATCAATACATCTAAAGAAAAAGACATCCGAACGTTACTCTATTTCCTCACAATCAAGGGATATATCCGTAAGAAAGAAGATGCGGTCCATAATATGGAAATCAGCCGTCAAACAGATATGGAATCAACCATCAAACGTTTTGAAAAGCGATTGGAAATAAGCCGTTTCACAGTGGAATGGCTATATAAGTTGACTGCTGATACAGAAAAGCAAATCTCACAAAACAAAGCTGTTCAGTTTTCTGTAGTAGAACTTCTAAATCAAATAAAGTCAAATCCCCAGTCCCTTTTCAGCGGGCTTGACAACATACAATTGGAAGACGTGGAGGAAGCACTTCTTTATCTGTCGAAAATTGGTGCACTGAAACTCGAAGGAGGTTTCCTGGTCCTTTATAATGCTATGAATATTCAAAGAATTAAGGACAATAAATCGAGATACAAGCAGGATGACTACCAAATGCTTAATGAATTCTACAAGCAGAAGATTCAACAAGTTCATATTGTGGGGGAATATGCCAACTTGATGGTAAGAGATTACAATTCGGCCTTACAATATGTTCAAGACTATTTCCAAATGGATTACAAGAAGTTTATCACAAAATACTTCAAGGGGGAAAGAGTCAGTGAAATACAGCGTAACTTGACACCACAGAAATACAAGCAATTATTCGGTCAATTATCCAAGCGACAAATGGAAATCATTTCCGACAAAGATTCACGTTGCATCGTTGTCGCAGCAGGTCCCGGTAGCGGAAAAACACGTGTGCTAGTTCACAAACTCGCATCACTCTTACTGCTCGAAGATGTAAAACATGAACAACTTCTGATGTTAACGTTTTCAAGGGCAGCCGCAACCGAATTCAAACAAAGACTCATGGAGCTGATAGGCAACGCCGCCCACTTTGTTGAGATAAAGACATTTCACTCTTATTGCTTTGACCTTTTAGGAAGAATAGGAAATCTTGAAGATACTAAAAACGTCGTTGCAGAAGCTACCGAAATGATTAATCAGGGAGAAGTGGAACCTAACAAAATTGGTAAGACGGTGTTGGTCATAGACGAAGCTCAAGACATGAGCACTGACGAATATAAGCTTGTAAAGGCCCTAATGACCAATAACGAGGAGATGCGCATGATAGCAGTAGGCGACGATGACCAAAATATCTATGAATTTCGCGGATCTAATTCCGAATATATGTACCGGCTGACAAAGGAACCCGGAAGTAAGTTTTTCGAGATGACTGAGAATTATCGCAGTGCGCACCATCTGGTGAATTTCGCCAACGGATTTGTGAAAAGTATCAGTAAAAGAATGAAAAGCACCCCAATCACCTCTATGAGAAAAGAGAATGGTTGGGTTGGAGTGACATACTATCAATCAAAGTATATGTATCAGCCACTCGTTGAAGAATTAGTCCAACATCAGACGAATGGCACTTCGTGTGTACTCACCCAGACAAACGAAGAAGCTGTAATATTAGTAGCTCTCTTACGAAAATATGGAATAAACAGCAAGTTAGTACAATCTATGGATGGTTTCCGTTTTTGGAATATGGCCGAAATAAGATATTTCCTGAGATATATAGACAAACGGACAAAAACACCCCTGATTCCGGAAGAACTATGGGAAGATGCCAAACATACCACTTTTTCCACTTACAACGGAAGTCAAAGTTTGGTGTATGTAAAGCGTTGTGTGGAACTATTTGAACAAATCAACAAAGTAAAATACCTTAGTGACTTCAAAGAGTTTATATTTGAATCATCGGTAGAAGATTTCTGTGACGTTTCAGGTACAGATGTCGTGATATCGACCATTCATAAAGCCAAAGGCAAAGAGTTCGACAACGTATATATGCTTATATCTGACAATTATTTGAAAGATGCTCACCTGATGCGTCGATACTACGTGGGAATAACACGTGCAAAAAACAGACTGTCTATACATACGAATAGCAATTGTTTTAATCATTTAAATGTAGACCAGCATTTTATTGATTCCAAAGAGTATGCAATGCCCGAAGAGATTGTTCTACAACTCTCTCATAAAGATGTCTATCTGGGATTCTTCAGAAAACTTAAACGAGAGGTATTGGCATTAAGAGGCGGAGATCTTTTAAACTACGACAATTTCGTCTTGTATGATTCATTAACCAATAAACCAGTAGCCAAATTATCACAAAATATGCAGAATACATTGGCGGAATGGAAAGAAAAAGGATATGAAGTAAAATCTGCCTCTGTTCGATTCGTTGTAGCATGGAAACCTAAAGAAGCACCGAAAGATGAATCAGAAACAGCGGTTCTATTAGCCGATTTACTTCTTTCCCGATAGTACCAAATATAAAGAAAAGTATCGCAAGAAACTTCTAAACGCAAAAAGCGTGCAACTCATTGAGCTGCACGCTTTTGCTTATTGTTTATTATCTGTTTACTTATCGGAATCATTTGACTTCCTCAAAATCAGCATCCTGTACATTATCTCCGTGCTTGCTGTTATCTTGTTGACCAGCACCGCCATTCATATCAGGACCAGCTTGTGCTCCACCCTGTGCACCGCTCTGAGCGTACATTTCAGCACTTGCAGCTTGGAAAGCAGTATTGATTTCCGCCATAGCAGTATCGATAGCAGCCAAATCCTGAGCTTTATGAGCATCTTTCAGTTTCTGCAAAGCAGCTTCAATCGGAGCTTTCTTGTCAGCAGGTAACTTATCGCCCAATTCGTTCAACTGATTTTCAGTAGAGAAAATTACACTATCAGCTTGATTCAGCTTATCAATCTTCTCACGCTCCTTCTTATCTGCTTCAGCATTAGCTTCAGCTTCAGCCTTCATCTTTTCGATTTCCTCCTTGCTCAAACCGCTGGAAGCTTCGATACGGATAGCCTGCTCTTTACCGGTAGCCTTGTCTTTTGCAGATACTTTCAAGATACCGTTGGCATCGATGTCGAATGTAACCTCAATTTGAGGAACACCACGACGAGCCGGAGCAATACCTGTCAAATTGAACTGACCGATTGATTTATTCTGTGCAGCCATCGGACGTTCTCCCTGTAATACGTGGATAGTAACTTCCGTCTGGTTATCGGCAGCAGTAGAGAAAGTCTCACTCTTACGTGCCGGAATCGTAGTATTAGCGTCAATCAGCTTAGTCATTACACCACCCAGCGTTTCGATACCCATTGACAACGGAGTAACATCCAACAATACCACACCTTTGATTTCATCTGTCAAAACAGCACCCTGCACAGCAGCACCTACAGCTACAACTTCATCCGGATTCACGCCCTTAGAAGGAGTCTTGCCGAAGAAATCTTCTACCAGTTTCTGAACAGCCGGGATACGGGAAGAACCACCTACAAGGATTACCTCATCGATATCGGCATTGTTCAAACCTGCATCGCTCATCGCTTTCTTACACGGTTCAAGACAAGCCTGAATCAATCCGTGAGCCAAAGATTCAAATTTAGCACGAGTCAACGTCTTAACCAAGTGCTTAGGTACACCGGCTACCGGCATAATGTACGGCAAGTTGATTTCTGTGCTTGTAGAAGAAGAAAGTTCAATCTTAGCTTTTTCAGCAGCCTCTTTCAAACGTTGCAGAGCCATCGGATCCTGAGTCAAGTCAGCACCTTCATCATTCTTGAATTCCTGTACCAACCAATTGATGATTACCTGGTCGAAGTCATCGCCACCCAAGTGAGTGTCACCATTTGTTGAAAGCACTTCAAATACACCACCACCGAATTCGAGGATAGAGATATCGAATGTACCACCACCAAGGTCGAATACAGCAATCTTCATATCTTTGTGAGCCTTATCCAGACCGTAGGCAAGAGCTGCGGCTGTCGGTTCGTTTACAATACGTTTTACTTCCAGACCAGCAATTTGTCCGGCTTCTTTTGTAGCCTGACGTTGAGAGTCAGAGAAATAAGCAGGAACGGTAATCACAGCTTCTGTCACTTCTTGTCCCAAATAGTCTTCAGCGGTTTTCTTCATCTTCTGAAGAATCATTGCAGAAATTTCCTGCGGAGTATACAGACGACCGTCAATATCCACACGCGGAGTATTGTTGTCACCTTTCACTACTTTATAAGGAACACGCTCTACTTCTTTCTGTACTTGATCCCAAGTTTCACCCATGAAACGTTTAATAGAGAAAATCGTACGCGTAGGGTTGGTAATAGCCTGACGCTTAGCAGGATCACCTACTTTACGTTCACCACCATCCACAAAAGCAACTACTGAAGGAGTTGTGCGCTTACCTTCACTGTTTGCAATTACTACCGGTTCGTTACCTTCAAATACGGCAACACAAGAGTTTGTTGTTCCTAAGTCAATACCAATAATTTTTCCCATGATCGTTATTTTTTATTTATTATTTATTCTATAATTTCTTTTGTCCGGTTGTTTTTCCATCCTTTTCCTAGGGTGTAATCCCAAACGGACGTTTATTAAAAGACAAACCGTATGCCAAAAAGAAATTATACGAATGCTTGACATAATATCTGCCAAAAAGACAGTTTCAACAAATAAAACACTGCTGACACAATCAAACCCGGACACTATCAGCAACTGACTCATTAAACAAATACAGGCGGTTCTGGTTCAATGCCAACAAAAAAAATATGCCTATGTCGTCATGTGCGACACAGGCATACCTTATTATATATATTATTCTTACTTATTACTTTTCCAAGACGAGCACTAATGCATTATTTGCGTCATACAAACCGATTCCGCCACCTGATAATACATCAAACGACTTCACCTCATTCAAGGCTTTCAGAATCTTACCTTCCGTTTCCATGTCCGGACAAGCCATCATCGTGCTTGCCACTCCCGGAAAAGAGATTGATTTAGCATTGCTTGCACTGGTTTCAAAGCCACCGTTTATCAAGTTACATCCGGCATTGCCATGAATCGTTTTCTTTTTCACATCAAAAGCGATGAAAGGTTGCTTTTCCATCCCAGAAGGGATTGCTTCGCCATTCGCTTCCTTTATTTTCCATTCTCCATTCAAAACAGACAATTTCACATTAGCCTCCTTCTTTTCAAGAACCACAACCGGACGATTGGATGCATTGCAAAGATACATTTTATCTTTACCGGCTTTCTTATATCCTTTTACTTGTGCCAAAGCACCCAATACATTTCTCTCAGTAGTCATATCCGGACACATCATCTTCGTACCCGCCATCGCGCCCAACGAAAGGCTTCCCGGTTTCGCATTTACATCGAAACTACCCATCATACGATTACAGCCGCTATTACCGGACACACGACCGGTTGCAGTATCAAAAGTAATAAAAGGAAAGGTTCTGCTTTCGCCCGGAGTCACTTTCGAGCCATTGACCTCTATGATATTCCACTCGCCATTGATTGATGACAAAGGTATTGCCTTCTCTACTGAACGGCATGAAGACATTGCAAGCGCTGTACCCGCAATGCAAATTGAAACTAGTACTTTATTCATATTGTTATAACGTTTAAGTTAAATTGAGGACAAAGATACCAAAAAAAATGAGAATAGACTTCACAAAGGTAAATAAAAAGAGAGCGAGACGAATGATTATCTAAAAATAATCACGTATATTTGCTCCATAAACAATTCTAATATTCTTAATTTTTAATTCGCAATTAAAGAAAATGGGTAGAGTTCTTATTATTGGTGCAGGTGGTGTTGGTACTGTCGTTGCACACAAAGTGGCACAGAATGCCGACATTTTTACAGATACAATGATTGCCAGCCGTACGAAAGAGAAATGCGATAAAATCGTCGAGGCAATAGGTAACCCCAATATAAAAACAGCAAAAGTCGATGCCGACAATGTGGACGAGCTGGTAGCTCTGTTCAATGATTTCAAACCGGAAATGGTGATTAACGTTGCCCTCCCCTATCAGGACCTGACCATTATGGAAGCGTGTCTGAAAGCAGGAGTAAACTATTTGGATACCGCCAATTACGAGCCGAAAGATGAAGCTCATTTCGAATACAGTTGGCAATGGGCATATCACGACCGTTTCAAAGAAGCAGGACTGACAGCCATTCTTGGTTGTGGATTCGACCCGGGAGTAAGCGGTATTTATACAGCTTATGCAGCCAAACATTATTTCGATGAGATTCATTATCTGGATATTGTAGATTGTAATGCCGGAAACCACCACAAGGCATTTGCAACAAACTTCAATCCAGAAATCAATATCCGTGAGATTACGCAGAACGGACGTTATTATGAAAACGGTAAATGGGTAACTACCGGTCCTCTGGAAATTCATAAGGACCTGACTTATCCGAATATCGGTCCACGTGATTCATACCTTCTATATCATGAGGAACTGGAATCATTGGTAAAACATTTCCCGACTATCAAACGTGCACGTTTTTGGATGACTTTCGGACAAGAATACCTAACTCATTTACGCGTTATCCAAAACATTGGCATGGCTCGCATTGACGAGGTCGATTATAATGGGGTGAAGATTGTACCTCTGCAATTCCTCAAAGCAGTTCTGCCTAACCCGCAGGACTTGGGCGAAAACTACGAAGGCGAAACTTCTATCGGCTGCCGTATACGTGGTTTGAAAGACGGAAAAGAACGCACCTACTATGTGTACAATAATTGCAGCCACCAGGAAGCATACAAAGAAACAGGTATGCAGGGAGTGAGCTATACAACCGGAGTTCCGGCAATGATCGGAGCTATGATGTTCTTTAAAGGCGAATGGAAACGTCCGGGCGTAAACAACGTTGAAGAATTCAATCCGGATCCGTTCATGGAACAACTCAATAAACAAGGCCTTCCGTGGCATGAAGAGTTCGACAAAGATTTGGAATTGTAAGAGTAGCCCTGTTCGATAAAAAGAAAGTTATGATAAACCTAGGAGATAAAGCACCGGAAATCTTGGGAATCAATGAAAAAGGCGAAGAAATCCGTTTAAGTGCTTATAAAGGGAAAAAGATTGTGTTGTACTTCTATCCGAAAGACAACACGTCGGGGTGTACCGCGCAAGCGTGTAATCTGCGCGACAACTACTCCGAACTACGCAAAGCCGGCTATGAAGTAATCGGTGTCAGTGTAGACAATGAGAAATCACATCAGAAATTCATCGAGAAAAACAATCTTCCTTTCACGCTGATTGCCGATACTGACAAGAAATTAGTAGAAGAGTTCGGTGTGTGGGGAGAAAAGAAGCTGTACGGACGCGCTTACATGGGCACTTTCCGCACTACTTTCCTGATTAATGAAGAAGGAATAGTAGAACGGATTATCACTCCTAAAGAGGTGAAGACCAAAGAACACGCCGCACAGATTTTAAATCAATAAATCTATTAATTATAGAATAAGGTATGGCAAAGAAAGACGAACTTAATTTTGAAACAGATAATAAAATGGCATCAAGCGAAAAACTAAAAGCCTTACAGGCTGCCATGGAAAAGATAGAAAAGAGCTTCGGTAAAGGTTCTATCATGAAAATGGGTGACGACAGTGTTGAACAAGTAGAAGTGATCCCGACAGGCTCCATAGCCTTGAACGTGGCACTTGGCGTGGGAGGTTACCCAAGAGGTAGAATCATCGAAATTTATGGTCCGGAATCTTCCGGTAAAACGACATTGGCCATTCATGCCATTGCCGAAGCACAAAAGGCTGGCGGTATAGCAGCTTTCATTGATGCAGAACATGCTTTCGACCGTTTCTATGCATCTAAACTAGGTGTAAACATCGATGACCTGTACATCTCCCAGCCGGACAACGGGGAGCAGGCATTGGAAATTGCAGAACAACTGATCCGTTCTTCCGCTATCGACATTATCGTAATCGACTCCGTTGCCGCATTGACTCCTAAAGCTGAAATTGAAGGTGACATGGGTGACAACAAAGTAGGTCTTCAGGCACGTTTGATGTCTCAGGCATTACGTAAGTTGACAGCAGCAGTCAGCAAGACACGTACAACTTGTATCTTTATCAATCAGTTGCGTGAGAAGATCGGTGTAATGTTCGGCAGTCCGGAAACAACTACCGGTGGTAATGCCTTAAAATTCTACGCATCCGTACGTTTGGATATCCGTCCGGGACAACCGATCAAAGATGGTGAAGAGATTCTGGGCAAACTGACTAAAGTAAAAGTCGTGAAGAATAAAGTGGCTCCTCCTTTCCGGAGAGCAGAATTTGATATCATGTTCGGTGAAGGTATCTCCCATTCCGGAGAAATCGTTGACTTGGGTGCCGATCTGGGAATCATCAAGAAAAGCGGTTCATGGTATAGTTACAACGACACGAAGCTGGGACAGGGACGCGACGCCGCCAAACAATGTATTGCCGACAATCCGGAACTTGCAGAAGAGCTGGAAGGACTGATCTTTGAAGAGTTAAAGAAGAAATAATCACTCCCACCTTACAGTTCTTCAAAGCTGTAATCGGAGGGTTGAGGGTTGTACAAAAAGAAGTGGGAGAATATCGTACGAAACGAACATTCTCCCACTTCTTTTATATATTATCTTATCCTTAACTTATGCAAAATAATAGATATATGCCAATGTACTCAAACTAATGACTACCCATAACGCTATTCCCTGCAATAACGGTTTTACGCCAACTGCTTTCAGAACATCTATCGAAAGAGAAGCACCAATAAAGAACATCGTAATTGTCAATGTCTTGCGAGCAATTCCATTAATAGCATTTCCAATTTCCGGCATTCCATCCAGCAAATAAGTATTTACGATCATTGCCAGTACAAAGTAGAAAATAAACCAGGGAATACTAATCTTTTGTCCCTTACTCTTAAAAATGAATGAAGTAGCGAAAGCTATCGGAATAATCCAAAGAGCACGAGTCAATTTGATGGTAGTAGCCACCTTCAAAGCCTCCTCTCCATAAGCAGCACCGGCTCCAACCACAGAACTTGTATCATGGATAGCAATAGCCGCCCAAGTACCAAACTCATGTTCGCTCATGTTCAGAGCATGACCAATCATTGGAAATATGAAAAGCGCAATAGCATTCAAAATAAAGATAGTACCCAATGCCACAGACATTTCACTATCTTTTGCCTTCAGTACCGGTCCTACTGCCGCAATGGCACTACCACCGCAAATAGCCGTTCCCGAACTGATCAGATAAGAAGTATTTCTATCTATCTTAAATATCTTGCGTCCGATAAACCAACCTATCGCCAATGTACCTACCACCGAAATAATAGTAAACTCCATCCCTTCCTTACCGGAAGCCAACGCTGATTGCAGATTCATACCGAATCCTAATCCGACAACGGAGTATTGCAATAGATATTTAGAAGTCTTTTTATTGAATTTCGGATGTGCCTGTCCGCAAGTCAATGCAAAAATAAGTCCGAGGAACAGAGCTACTGGAGGAGTCACCCATGCAGACCATGCCTGCAAACCCGGAATATAATCCAAAAATAAGAAAAGAGTCAAAGTAGAAAGCAGGGCGACATAAATAGTCTTATTTTTTGCCTGCAATGTTTTTGTAGCTGTTGAAATCATATAATATATCTTTAATTGTTTTTCTGGAGCGCAAAGGTATGACAAACAATCAAGACACGCTAATCGTTTCTAATTATACGTTATAACTTTTAGTTATAGCTCTAACCTCTTCTTTATCAAGATTACCTTATTACACTTCTACAATATCTTTTCCAAAAGGTGATAACGCTAATGCAGCCAAGCAACAACCATAAAAGATTCATTAAACAGCCCATATAAAAGTCAGATTTTATTTCTATCTATCAGTCTAATAATCCCGGATAAAAGTACTTGACCCACGCTACATAAGTATCTTGAGCAGAGAGACAAGTATCTAGCAAATATCCACGAGTAGTCGCGAACTCTCTAAGTCCACGATAATAAAATTGCTTATGGCGCTCATCTATAATAAATGGAACGATATTATGACGAAGGCATTCACGAAACATAATCAGCCGCCCTACCCTACCATTACCATCTTGAAATGGATGAATTCTTTCAAAACAATAATGATATTCTATAATATCTTCAAATGTTACACAGACAATTGAATAGTATTTATCATTCAAATTCGCTATTTCCGCATCTACATTATCAGGCATTACAGTCTGAATACCTCCAACCTCATTTGGATATTTTTTCCAATCACCTACATTAAACCAAGCTTTCGCTGCATCCGCCGTTCCAGTTTTCAATATTCGATGAAATTCTTTAATCAATTTTCCAGATAAGGGTTCATCAATGGTATCAAGCAAATAATCAAAAGCCACAAAATGATTGGATGTCTCAATTATATCATCAACCGGTACAGCCTCTTCATCCCTAAAACCTATAGTACGAGTTTCAAAGATAAAACGAGTTTGTTCTTCAGTAAGCCTACTCCCTTCTATTCGATTAGAGTTATAAGTCAAACTCACTTGGGTTTTATGATACAATCCCCCTTTTCGCTTAGATTGCTTTTCCTCCAAAAGATATGCAGTAATACTATCCATAAGTTTCTCTCTTTGTTAATGATACAAAGACAAAGATAGAGAAGAAATATGAGATTTTGATATAGCATTTCAGAAACTTATTATAAAAGAACAAATATCACCTTATTCAAACCCTATTAGAGTATTTTTTACTTGCGTTTGAATAAAACAAGGTATTAATTCACTCTGAGTTTTTTATCAAATTCGCCCTGAAAAAGTGAAGAGACATAACAGAATACACACAATAAACACAAATAGTCTTATTGTCTATATAATTTTTCAATATCATTTAAAATAGAATCATTTAAGAAATCCTCAATAGCATAATACATAGCGTGCGATCCACCAAGTTGTACCTCCCATTCATATTCAGGAATCAGCATCTTATATCTTCTAAGAAATATATTTATCAATTCCAGATCCCACTGAATATAAGGATTCCTTTGGAGCACAAGCCAATCTAATTCATCCTGATGTTCTATTATAAAATTTTTCGATATATCAGGACTATACGAATATAGTTTAATTCCCATATTCTTATACCTGTCAACCACTTCGTTCCAAACATCCTTTGATATCGTATTTTTCAAAAGTTCCTGTAACCTCATCAATGTTTCTACAATATTTCCAATACCCATCTGTGCGAAAAAGCCATTATTTTGTAATAAATAACTCAATCGAAAATAAGAACCTTCCTTATCTATAATTTCTTTAACTAAATCCCAACTCCATTTAGTAAATTCATTTTTCACTAAATAATAAGCAGATCGAGGGTCATTCAAACTATTATGAAAATCAACATAATAATTATATCTAAAAAAATCCATCAATTCACGTCCCCTACTAATAATCCTTTCGTCCTCTAACTTTCCGCTTCTAAACAGTTCATCTAAGGACAAGATTTCAGTAATCACCGTAGAATAAACAATGTTATAAGATTTTATTGTTGTTCGATAATATTTAAAATATGCACAATACAAATTATTATCAATAGAAAACGTCGGGCCTTTTCTCCTTAACACATTCAAATTAGTAATATTATACCAGTTACGTGGATCTATTACAAATTTACGTTCTTCCACTATCTTATGTGACTGTGAATAAACAGAGGTTTCATACTTTACAATTTGCTCATCACCCAATGGATAATATTTTCGAATAAGATTTCGAAATAAGACCGATCCTACACCCACTTCATCTAATATATAACGTCTCAATAAAGCTAAACATGCCATATTAGTCTGCAATTGTATGCCATCCTTTAAATTTTGACATTCATCTATCTTTAACTGAAGCTGTTTCAGGTTTTGAATATTATAAATTAAGTCATTTATATTATTCATTGTTTGTTTTAAACTAAAATTCAAAGAGTTATTATACCACAATATCGTATTCTCCATAGTTAAGACACATAAATAATTTTCAACAATATATTTGAATTACCATTCGTCAAAAAGACTAATAGAATTGTTCCATATTCTTTAATATCTCCAATATTGAATAATAGAAACCTTACTATTTTCGTTAACATAATTAGATAATAAAGCCGTAACAGTACATATCGCTAATCATCTATTACATATTCATAACTACCTGAAAATTCTTTTATTTCATCACACAATACTGTTTCTCTCTCAATACGAAGATTAACCATATACTTCATTTCCATCAAATTGCCAGAAAGTAATTCTATCGCTAATGCTTTATTTTCTTTCGACAATAAAGTTTCATCATAATACGCACTACCAGTCAGGTTCCAATCAACCCATTTCTCAATAATACCATTATCTACAGTAATTTGATTTTTTATTTGATACTCTCCATTAGCATGGATTATCAATATTGTACCAGTATTTTTATCTCTCCATTTACCGACAAGAAAATCGAATGCAACATCGTCATCTCGAAACTTTAAGTATGTAGAATTTTCATTAGCAATAGTAGCATTTATCATTTTACCATCATCCGTATACCCAATCATATCTCGTGATGAATATATATTCAAAGTTAATTTGGGGAAGTTACTAACAGTCGTTATTAATCTACCAGTTTCTGAATTATACTCCCACACGCCTTCTGGGAAAAAGAACCCAATTCCCTCAATATAAGAACTACATCGACAAGTCTTGTCCGCAAAAAATATCATTTCTCTATAACCTTCTGAGAGTTTCAAATTCCACTCAGTGCCTATAAGTATCCTAAAATCCTTATATTTGTCTATAGCTACACAATCTTCAAAATTCCAAATTACTTCATTTTCATCCTCTGAAGAAGAACAAGAATAACACATAATGAAAAGTCCAAGAAGTAAACATAACGCCAACATTTCTTTTTGCGTTTTTACAATTACAGAATACATAATATGAATTTAGAAAATACCTGCAGATTCCCGAACCAGACAGTTCATAATTTAGATAAGCTATTACCATATAAAGAAAAAGCGCGGGAATCTGTACCTGTTACTCGTCCCACGCATCAAGGCCTTCGAACTGCCCGTAGTAGTAAAACGAGCAACGCAGAAGCCCACGCTGATATGTATAACAACTAAGTACACTTTTTATAAAGTATACCAAAGATATAAACATATCCCGCAGACATCTACAGTTGCTTTGTTTTGACTACTACTCAAAGTGTTCGAAGTTTTGATGCGTCAAAGACAAAACGTCAAGTAAACGTCTTTCTTTATATGATACATTTCCCACACTCTCCTACCTCATGAATTAAAGTATCAACGTGAGAAACATTGCAAAAATATGAAAATAAAATCAAATATCCTACTTCATCTCATTCATTTTTATTCAAGTAATAGAATAAAACTAGAAACACCCCTCCCAGCAATCGTCTAAACACATATAGACATCCTTTCCTACTTCCACTTTTCCTAGTACTTTCCACGCAATCTATTAATAGATAAATTCCTTTTTATTAATGCCAAACTTCTTTTTCTCAAATATAAAACCTACCTTTGTACAAGAGAAAACTATAAACGAAGGCTTTGTTTTTATAACCAAAGCTTTCGTTTTTATAAACGCAAGTTTCATTTGTAAAAACGAAAGCTCCGTTTATAGTTTATACTCAATCCAAAAGTACTTATCTATTAGAGAAAAAGAAGTTTTGCCCTAGTATACAAGAACTTATCTACTAATGATTTAAACAACAAACAGTATGGCAAAGTACATAATGGAGGAGATGCCCGACTTACAGAATACGGGGAAAAGAATCACATATCCGAAGTTTGCACGGGTAGACAATGCAAGCATAAAAGAACTCGCCCAACGAGTGGGTGACGTCAGTGGTTTCAGCCCAGGAGATATAGAAGGCATATTGCTCCAAACCTCCATCGAAATGGCACACATAATGGCGGAAGGACGCTCAGTTAAGATAGATGGAATCGGCACATTCACAGCGTCGCTGGCCCTGTACAAAGATAAAGAACGGGAAGGAGCCGAAGAAGGAAGTGAACATCGTAATGCACAGAGTATTTATGTAGGAAATGTAAATTTCCGGGTAGACAAAATCATGCCGAGAAGAATTAATGAAAGGTGCCGACTGGAAAGAGCCTCTTGGAAAAAGCAACGTTCCTCACAGAAGTTCACACCGGAGCAACGCCTCAAACTGGCATTGAAATATCTCGACGAGCATTCGTTCCTTACGGTTCATGAATATCGGAACCTAACAGGACTCTTACAAACGGCAGCAACCATAGAATTAAAACAATGGGGAGATCAACCCAATTCCGGAATCGGAATCGCTGGAAGAGGTGCACACAGAATCTATATAAAAAAGAAACAAGAAGAATAATGAGTTACCAAAGATTATGTCTCAAAAGGTGCGGAAAGTATGAGAGATAGAGCCTTAATATATGAGAGATGGTAGCATAAAAAAGATCTCTCATAAAATATTAAACTGATAATCAACAATTTACAAGCAAATTATGAGAGATGAGAGATAATATTGTTTTTTCTTCTAGTAGAGATTCCTAAGCGAGGTTATAAACTCTTGCTATGATGTCCCGCAAAACGCATAAAGACTTGGGACAATCCTCCCTCCTGCCCTTGCAACTGAACAAAGTTAAATTCACGTTGCATCGGCATTCCTTTTATTTCAACTACCCTGAGAGTGCCGGCAACAAGTTCCTTATGTACCGAACGGATGGAAACAATTCCCATACAATCCGTATGCTCCAGAAAAAGCTTGATACTTTCCGTACTGCCAAGATACATTAAAACATTCAGAGAAGAGAGCTTCAGATTATATTGCAGCAGAGCACGCTCAAATACATCTAATGTACCGGAACCTCTTTCGCGCAAGACCAAAGGGATATTTGGAAGTTCTTCCGGAAGGATTTCGTCGGCAACCGCCAATTTACTCCGCGTATGAACCACAGCCACGAGTTCATCTTGCAGGAATGCAGTGTACTTCAAATTCGGCAAACGGAAGATACCCTCTACCAATCCCAGGTCAATACGATGTTCCTGCAACGCCACTTCCACCCCACGGGAATTCCCATTTATCAAAGAAAGATTGATTTGTGGAAACTTTGTTATGAAGTTGGCCAATAAAGGAGGAAGGACGTATTGCGCAATCGTAGTGCTGGCACCCAGTTTTAATTCTCCGATATATTCGTCATGCAACAAGTGCATCTCGTATTCCAATTGCTTATAATCATCCAAAATCTTTTCACTATGCTTCAGCAACAGCTCTCCGGCCTCAGTCAAGGAGATTTTACTTCCCTGACGATCGAAAAGACGGGTTTGGTAACAAGTCTCCAACTCCTGAATATGCTTGGTGATAGCAGGCTGGCTGACAAACAACTCTTGCGAAGCCTTCGTAAAACTTAGGTTCTTCGCTACACTCTGAAAAACTTTTAAACGAAAATCGGACACAGCAACTTAGTATTAGCGATTATAACTCCTCCGCCCTTATTCCCAATGAATGCATCACAGGAAAAGCCAACATATCCCATTTGTAGTTTACCGGTATTTCCGGTTCATTCATACGGAACTGCATAACTTCCTTGCCTTTCAGTCCCTGTAGAACATCAGTCACTTTCTTCCCATATTCCTCGTTGAAAGAAACAACAATCATCCGCTTCACATCCGCCGAATCGGAAACAACGGAAAGCAAATCCATAAACAGGTCTTCTCTCGACACCATGCCCTCCGACGGGACACCGGCAAAAGAGAACTCGCCATACGGACTTTGGAAAGCAACTCCGTTCAGCTCCTCCTGCAAGTCGGAAGGCTGGCAATGTTGCAAGTGTCTCGATTCTTTATCATATACAAAAAGAAATTGCACCTCGTTCTTTCCTTCGTTGATTCCTGCATCCAGAGTCAGATAGGAAGTAAACAACGAAAGGTCTATCTCTTGTAAAGAACGTTGCAATGTCTTCTCAAAATAGTTTTTTATATCCGTTATTACAAAATTCAAAAAAGCGGCATCTATCAGCACTACTGTTTCGGACAGTTTTATTTGGGGTTTATCATTCATATATACCTTAATTATATCATTACAGCGGATAAAGATACTACAATACTTTCATTTATCCACTTGATTATCTTGTAAATTCGTCAGTCTGCACTAAACAAAAAAAGTCATTTTGTCCTTTAACTCCTTAATAATCATGCTATTTTGTCATATTTTTCTACTTGGCAAATCTTTTGCGCCCTTTTAAGTGTTATTAGAAACATGAAATAAGAAAGGAGAACAACAATATGAATTTTAACAATTTTACCATCAAATCTCAAGAAGCGGTGCAGGAGGCCGTGAACCTGGTACAAAGTCGGGGACAACAGGCTATTGAACCTGTCCACATCATGCAGGGAGTGATGAAAGTAGGCGAAAACGTCACTAACTTCATTTTCCAGAAATTGGGCATGAACGGACAACAGGTTGCTCTTGTTGTAGACAGACAAATCGATTCACTTCCGAAAGTATCCGGTGGCGAGCCGTACCTGAGTCGTGAATCCAACGAGGTTTTACAGAAAGCGACACAGTATTCCAAAGAAATGGGTGACGAATTCGTCTCACTGGAACATATCATACTCGCATTGCTGACTGTCAAGAGTACCGTTTCTACCATCCTGAAGGACGCAGGTATGACGGAAAAGGAACTGCGTAACGCCATCAGTGAATTGAGAAAAGGAGAAAAGGTTACGTCCCAATCAAGTGAAGACACCTATCAGTCACTCGAAAAGTATGCCATCAACTTGAATGAGGCTGCCCGTAGCGGTAAGTTGGACCCTGTCATCGGACGTGACGAGGAGATCCGCCGCGTACTTCAGATATTGAGCCGTCGTACTAAAAACAATCCGATTCTGATTGGAGAACCGGGTACCGGTAAGACAGCCATTGTAGAAGGATTGGCGCATCGTATTCTTCGTGGAGACGTGCCCGAAAATCTGAAAAACAAACAGGTGTATTCATTGGATATGGGTGCATTGGTTGCCGGTGCAAAATACAAAGGTGAGTTTGAGGAACGGTTGAAGTCCGTAGTCAATGAGGTGAAGAAATCCGAAGGTGATATCATCTTGTTTATTGACGAGATTCACACGCTGGTAGGCGCCGGAAAAGGGGAAGGTGCAATGGACGCCGCCAATATCCTAAAACCGGCCTTAGCACGTGGCGAGTTGCGGTCTATCGGTGCTACGACTCTCGACGAATACCAGAAATATTTCGAGAAGGATAAGGCTTTGGAACGCCGTTTCCAAATCGTGCAGGTGGATGAGCCGGATAACTTGAGCACAATTTCTATCCTGCGTGGACTGAAAGAACGTTACGAGAACCATCATCATGTCCGTATCAAAGATGATGCGATCATTGCAGCCGTAGAACTAAGTAGCCGCTACATCACCGATCGTTTCTTGCCGGACAAAGCTATCGACCTGATGGACGAAGCTGCCGCTAAATTACGCATGGAGGTGGATTCCGTTCCGGAAGAGCTGGATGAGATTTCCCGTAAAATCAAACAATTGGAGATTGAGCGTGAAGCCATCAAACGTGAGAATGACAAGCCTAAGTTGGAAATCATCGGTAAGGAGCTTGCCGAACTGAAAGAGCAGGAAAAGTCTTTCAAAGCAAAATGGCAGAGCGAAAAGACGTTGATGGACAAGATCCAACAGAATAAAGTGGAGATTGAGAATCTGAAGTTTGAGGCTGAAAAGGCGGAACGGGAAGGCGACTACGGAAAAGTTGCGGAAATACGTTACGGTAAACTCCAAGCTTTGGACAAAGAAATAGAAGAGACTCAGCAAAAGCTCCGCGAGATGCAAGGTGATACCGCCATGATTAAAGAGGAAGTAGACGCCGAAGACATTGCAGACGTAGTTTCTCGTTGGACGGGTATTCCGGTCAGCAAAATGATGCAGAGCGAGAAAGACAAACTGTTGCATCTTGAAGAAGAGCTTCACGAACGGGTTATCGGGCAGGATGAAGCGATAGAAGCTGTTGCGGACGCTGTACGTCGTAGCCGCGCCGGACTGCAAGACCCGAAACGTCCGATCGGTTCATTCATCTTTCTCGGAACGACCGGTGTGGGTAAAACAGAGCTTGCAAAGGCATTGGCTGAATTTCTGTTTGATGACGAAACGATGATGACCCGTATCGATATGAGCGAGTATCAGGAAAAGCATAGTGTTTCCCGTTTGGTCGGAGCGCCTCCGGGATATGTAGGATATGATGAAGGCGGTCAACTGACGGAAGCTATCCGACGGAAACCTTATTCTGTCGTTCTGTTCGATGAAATAGAGAAAGCTCATCCGGATGTATTCAACATTCTGTTGCAAGTATTGGATGACGGACGACTGACGGACAACAAAGGAAGGGTGGTCAACTTCAAGAACACTATCATCATCATGACTTCAAATATGGGTAGTTCCTATATACAGAGCCAAATGGAGAAGCTGAATGGTGCAAACAAAGAAGAGGTAGTCGAAGAAACGAAAAAGGAAGTGATGAATATGCTGAAAAAGACCATTCGTCCGGAATTTTTAAATCGTATCGACGAAACAATCATGTTCTTGCCGTTAACAGAAAAGGAAATCAAGCAGATTGTACTCTTACAGATCAAGAGCGTACAGAAGATGTTAGCCGAAAACGGAGTGGAACTTGAGATGACCGAAGCTGCTTTGGACTTCTTATCTAAAGTAGGATATGATCCCGAATTCGGAGCACGTCCAGTAAAGAGGGCTATTCAACGCTACCTATTGAACGACTTGTCCAAAAAACTACTTTCTCAGGAAGTAGACCGAAGCAAAGCAATTATTGTAGACGCTAGCGGTGACGGATTAGTATTCAGGAACTAAAGGTTTCATTAAATTAAAATGAGGATGTGTCATAAATAACCTGCGATAATTTGCGTTCATCGCGGTATGACACATTCTCATTTTTTTATTTCTCTGAATATATTATCCTACGAACTTCCGGTTGACAGTTCGGATGGCTCATCACCAATACATAAGTCCCATATTTAGGAACCAGCATAGAAATTGAGGGCAACTCAAACTTGGACTTCCCCCTCAGCTCTCCCTGTGAATCGTATAAAAACACCATCGTACCAACTAATAAGCCGGTTATGCACAAGGTTCCTTTTTGATTGTCCAAACGGACATTTACTTCTTTATTTGTTATTGTCTCCATCTCCCCTAACATCAATTTAAAACTATGGAGGCAAAGATACACAAAAAGAAGTATTATTTACAATATAAACAGAAGATATTTATTTTAATCAAAGATTACCCAATTAATACTAATATATTTTTGAAATATCCACATTCCAACTAAAAAAGCATGATAACCATCTTTATGTGATTATCATGCTTTCACTTCGATTAAACAATCGGATCAATTCCTTATTCCGTAACTGTTTCCTCTTTAGCCTCTTCCGGTTTAAATTCCGTGATTCCGTTAGCAACCAAGATATTATACCAGGAAACTAATTTCTTGATATCAGCCACATACACACGTTCACGATCGAAATTCGGCAATACTTCAGCCAAATATTCACGCAATTGTTCAGGAGTTGCTTTCTTTGGATCAATAGAAGCGGCTGCAGATTTTTCTTTTTCCTTGATTGCTTCCAACACTTCATACAAAGGAACTTCCGCATCGTCCGTGTACATTGCTATATCTGCCAAAGAGATAATTTTTTCATTGCCATAAGCAGGAAAACGTTTTTTCTCAGCATTGACTGATTCTACAATCAACATATTTTTTCCTTGCGAAATGAGTTTGTACAATCCCGGTTTGCCGGAGATAGACAAGATAGTCTTCAACATAGTATATATTCTTTTGTTTATTAATTATTTTTTTGCGGAGCAAAGGTAATGATTATTTTTAGATAGCAAAGAAATAAGCTCCAAAACCTGTGGAATTAACGGTGTTTCATCATCATTCACTATCACGAAATCGGCATGGCTTCTCTTTACTTCATCACTCATTTGAGCTTCGATACGCTTCATCACCAGTTCTCTTGACGAACAGTCCCGCTTTACAGCACGTTCCACTCTCACTTCCAGCGGCGCATATACCATAACCAGAAAATCAACTTCATCCTTAAAACCAGCCTCCACCAGTATTGCAGACTCCATACCCACCAGCAGTTCACTTTTCAATCGGGCAGCCCATTGTCGGAAATCTTCTTTCACTTGCGGATGAATAATCTCATTCACTTTCCGCACATGATCCTGATGACCGAACATATAAGAAGCCAACAAAGAACGATTCAACTCTCCACCCTGAAACACATCCTGACCAACCAGATCACAAAGCCCCCGGCGAATCACCGGATCTGTCTGTGTGATTCGCTTTGCTTCTATATCTGATATATAGACAGGGATTCCCATTATTCCGAGTAGTCTGGAAACAACACTTTTTCCACTACCAATGCCACCGGTTATGCCAATCTTAATCGCCATTAGAAGTAATTTGTTCTATCAGGAAGTCCACTTGCTCGGGAACAATACGTATTTGATTTATTCCACTTGGAAACGACTTCAATTTAACCGTATATTTATCAGAGCCAAGCTTCAGCAATTCTTCATAAGAAATATTGATGATAAAATCGCTTGCTTTTATACTGCGGAACCGTTTTAAGCCCACTTGAAAAGTAATCTGAACTTTGGAAGGAAAAGTGCGCAACACCTTATCTGCCGGAAAATTAACTCCATGTAATGGCACTTCGACCGTTTTCTCCGTATAAATATCCACCGGGAAAGTCATTTCTACCGAAGCCGGAACAAACTTCACTCCTCTTTCAGAAGTCAGCGGAATTCGTCGCCGGGTTGTATCGGATATATTCTCCAAAGTTATATTTTGAGTATATGCAGTTGTTATAGTATCCAAAATTCCTTCCGGAGCATAAACCAATACAGAGTCCGGCTTACAAATGGTGTCAGATACATAATATTGAAGTCCGGCTGTCACTTTCCCCTGAAAACGAACAGGAACCAGCTTGGACTTTCCTTCGGAATAGATATATTCTAATGTATCCGGCTTGATCGATAGGATTTTGGAGGATACATTCAGTTGGCTTAATATTTTTTTCTCAAAGTCGGAAGCATAAATTTTCACATGATTATCTTTTCCTTTATAATCAAGAAAACCTAGATTGACCGGAAAGAAACTTTTCCCCAACATATAATTGAGAAGCACTGTTCCTTTATCTTTCACTCTGACACGAAGTTCGGAAGGAGGTTCCGAAGTCAACACTACATTGTTAGGAAGATCTTTCATTCGCACCGGGATAGAGAACTCCGCTTCATAATCATTATTGAGCGTCTGAAGCAACCAGAATCCACCGGCTATCAGGAAGAAAAATAAAAAAATTAAGAACTCTCTGCTCTTATCACTGAGCAGAAAATCCTTAATTTTCTTAGATAGTTTTAAATATGTATATTTTATATTCCTACGATCAAACATAGGCATTTATTTACCAACTATTTATTTAGACTGATTGCTAGCCGCTGAAGCATCAGCGAATATAGAATTCTTGTCTATTTTAATCTTTACATTAGAAGCAATCTCAAGTACTATATAGTCGTCAGTAATTTCCTTGATTGTTCCGTGGATACCACCTGCAGTAATCACATTCTGATTTACCTGAAGAGATTTACGGAAATTAGCTATTTCTTTCTGCTTCTTATTTTGAGGACGGATCATAAAGAAATACATGATAACAAACATAGCTATCAGCATGATCCACATCATACTTCCACCTCCGGCAGCACCGGCAGGAGCTTGCAATAATACAGTCAATACGTTCATAAATAATCTGTTTTAGTTTCTACTATATGGACAAAGGTATCAGTTTTTAGTCAACTTACCTTCTTTTTTCAATTGATTAACTATTCCATCCAGCGTTCCGTTGATAAAGCTACCGCTTTTAGACGTGCTATACAACTTCGCTATTTCTACATATTCATTTAACGAAACACTGACCGGAATGTTCGGGAAACTTAAAATTTCCGCTAAGGCAGTTTGCATAATGATGATATCCATAAATGCAATACGGTCCAAATCCCAATTCTTCGTATTCTCGCTAATCAAATGGCGATAGTAGTCAGAGTTCAAAATAGTACGACGGAACAGACGGCGCGCAAATTCCTGATCTTCATCATCCTTGAATTCCGGAAGTAATTCCTGATTAGCGCCTTTCTTTTCATCAAAACGTTTAATTGTCTTCAGCACGAATGTATCTACGATTTCCTTATCGTCATTCCAATACAGACTTTGATCCTCCAACACCTGATCTAAAGAATCATTATTAAAAATATATGTTTTATAGAGTTTTCTCCATAATTCCCGGTCTGCTTCATAAGAATCATCATCGGAAGCCATATAATCCTTATAAATATCAGTTTCCACAATTTTTTCATAAAGTTCCTTTACGAAATCCTGATCGTTCGCCCAAGTCCTTTTCTGATTGGCTATGAACTCTGTAAGCTGCTTATTGACCTCCAATTGAGCAACAAACTTGTTGTTCACGAACTTTGTATTGGGATATAACTCCTCTGCCGTAGGTGCCAATTTGGCTTTTGCCGTATCAATACGTTTTTGTGCGTACTCTGTCAATGCTATCATCAGCATTAGCAAATAATTATAAAGGTCATACGCCTTTGAAAGACTAAAGAATAACTCTTTCTCCGCTGAGTCTAGATTTTTGCTGCCATTCTGATAATAGGCATATACTATCTGTATAATCTTAAGACGAATAAGAACTCTGTTGATCATAATTCAAATTAATACTGTTGTTATCGAACTGCAAAAGTAGATATTTTTAATGAGTTTCCACAAATAAATCACATTTTTTAATGCAGTATTTGATTCTCTGCGCTTTTTCTTTTGACAGTTTAAAAAAAATATCCAATTTTGAGGCCGATTATAAACGGACCGAAAGATATGGAAGATTTAAAAAAGAAAATGAGCGCAGACATGAATGATAAGGAGATCGTATTCTCCAAGTCCATTAAGGCAGGTAAACGCATCTATTACCTCGACGTAAAAAAGAATCGTAAAGATGAAATGTTCCTGGCTATTACAGAGAGCAAAAAAGTGATAACGGGAGAAGGCGATGATTCTCAAGTTAGTTTCGAGAAACACAAAATCTTCCTATATAGGGAAGACTTTCAAAAGTTTATGGCAGGACTCGAAGAAGCAGTCAATTTCATTGAGTGCAGCGACGCAAACGAATATATCGCCCGCCTGAACATCGAAGCTGATGAAGAAAATGAACGGAAAGCAATCGAAGAAGCCCAGGAGAACAAATTGGAGAGCGAAATTAAGATTGATATTGACTTTTAAGAAAATAACTCTTTGATATTTCAAAAAAAAGATGTACTTTTGCACCGCTTTTTTGCAACATCGTGTGATAATCCACATCGTGTGATGGTGAATTAAGCAAACTAACTTAATTTAGAGTAACACAAATTTTTAAAGAAATGAAATCAATTGAAGTAAAAGGAACTGCAAGAACAATTGCAGAACGCTCTTCAGAACAAGCAAGAGCTTTGAAAGAAATTCGTAAGAACGGTGGTGTACCTTGTGTACTTTACGGAGGTAATGAAGTAGTTCACTTCACAGTGACTAACGAAGGACTTCGTAACTTGGTTTATACTCCGCACATCTACGTTGTAGACCTGATTATCGATGGCAAAAAAGTAAACGCTATCCTGAAAGATATTCAGTTCCACCCGGTAAAAGATACTATCCTACACGTTGACTTCTATCAAATTGACGAAGCTAAACCTATCGTAATGGAAGTTCCTGTACAGTTGGAAGGTCTTGCAGAAGGTGTGAAAGCCGGTGGTAAACTTGCACTGCAGATGCGTAAGATCAAAGTGAAAGCTTTGTACAATGTAATTCCTGAAAAGTTGACCGTTAACGTTTCTCACCTGGGATTGGGTAAGACTGTTAAAGTTGGCGAATTGAGCTTCGAAGGTCTTGAACTGATTAGCGCAAAAGAAGCCGTTGTATGTGCTGTTAAGTTGACTCGTGCAGCAAGAGGTGCAGCAGCAGCCGCTGGTAAGTAATTGAGATTATCCCTGTAAAGAGATATACTTCAAACGCAGATTAATGCAGATTAAAGCAGATGTTCAGTCTGCATTAATCTGTATTAATCTGCGTTTCTCTTTCTACATTAACAAACTGTTTTACCGAAAAAACAATGATAAAATATTTAATTGTCGGACTGGGGAATATTGGCCCCGAATATCATGAGACCCGCCACAACATCGGATTTATGACGGTAGATTCATTGGCTAAAACCAACAGTGCGCCTCCTTTTATTGACGGCCGCTACGGATTCACCACTAATTTCACGATCAAAGGTCGCCAACTGATACTGTTGAAACCGTCTACTTTTATGAACCTAAGCGGATTAGCCGTTCGCTATTGGATGCAAAAAGAAAACATTCCACTAGAAAATATATTGATTGTAGTAGACGATCTGGCACTTCCCTTCGGAACGTTACGTTTGAAGGGAAAAGGAAGCGATGCCGGACATAACGGTTTGAAACATATCGCTGCAACATTAGGGACTCAGAACTATGCCCGCTTGCGTTTTGGTATCGGAAATGATTTTCCTCGTGGCGGACAAATAGATTACGTACTCGGACACTTCACTGATGAAGACTGGAAAACAATGAATGAAAGATTAGAAACAGCTGGAGAAATCATCAAGAGTTTTTGCCTTTCCGGAATTGATATCACTATGAACCAGTTTAATAAGAAATAAAATGGCGGAAGCAAGAATAGATAAATGGATGTGGGCTGTCCGCATCTTCAAGACACGCACAATTGCAGCGGAAGCTTGTAAGAAAGGACGCGTCACCATCAATGGCGCATTAGTGAAAGCTGCCCGTATGGTAAAACCGGGAGATGTCATACAGGTAAAAAAGCCACCTATCACCTATTCATTCAAGGTACTGCAGGCTATCGAAAAGCGCATAGGTGCAAAGTTAGTACCGGAGATGATGGAAAACGTCACTACTCCCGATCAATACGAATTGTTAGAAATGAGCAAAATCAGCGGATTCATAGACCGTGCACGCGGAACCGGACGCCCAACTAAAAAAGACCGCCGCGAGCTGGAAGAATTTACAACTCCGGAGTTTATGGACGATTTCGACTTCGATTTTGACTTTGAAGAATAGTTCACCACAGAGGACACGGAGGACACAGAGGAAATAGGGGAAAGAGTCTTTTAGGCACTGTCCATGATTATACTCTTAATACAATTACAGGATACCATAGGTATGCTCCGATATACAACCTCTGTGTCCCCTGTGTCCTCTGTGGTGAACCGTGAACCGTGGACTCTAGATTATCATTTATAGATTTGACTTAACTGCATCAATCAGTTCCTGATATTCCGCGTCAGTCAGATAAACCTTTCCCGGATTCATTTGGAATGTACCTCCATAATCCGGTCCATCCACATATTTAGGCGCTAAATGAAAATGCAAATGAGACAACTTATCTGAGTATGCACCATAATTTATCTTTTCCGGCTGGAAAGCTTTTTGCATGGCACGGGTAACACGTGCAACGTCTGACATAAAAGCATTACGGTCTTCATCACTCAACTCGTTCAAATCGTTCACATGATCCTTGTAAGCAACAAGGCAACGCCCGCGATAGGTTTGCTCCTTAAACAGGAATACACGTGACACACTCAACTGCGCAATCTCAATCATCAGATTATGCAGCGTTTCATTATTCTGGCAATACAGACATTCTTTCGGATCGCTCTTCATGACATTATTATTTTTAAGTTTTTATCGTTTACAAAAATAGGCATAACATTCCTATCCGACTTGTACTTTTTCGTTTTTTTGATTGACTAATTGGTATACATCCTCTTTTTCACCTACCACCCAGACCACATCACCCTCTTCAAGCGGCACATTCACATCCGGAATCATCAATGTTCCATCCTCACTTTCAACACCTGCTATCATACAATGATATTTATCCCGAATGCCCGATTCACGAATGGTCTTACCTAAAAACATGGAATCACTATCAACAATTAATTGTTTTAGAGTCATCTCACTCTTTTCATACACATCCCAATCCACCTTTGTCCCATTTTGCATGGCTTCATTAAACACATTCAATTGTTCATCCGTCCCTATCACCTGTATTTTATCCATTGGAAACAGACGGACAGAACCACCCGGAATATTAATCCGTCTCTTTCCGCGAAGAATGGAAGCAACATGAACTCCGAACTTCTTTCCTAAATTCAGTTCCATCAATGTCTTTCCCGCCCAAGCAGACTCACCAGGAATCTCCATATCGGCAAGATGGAGATCATGCGATAACAAGCGTCCGGCATATTCCGGTTTTTTCTCCCCCAGATATTCCGCACGCACATCACGGGAACGAAGATTCTGGAAGAAACGACGTTCAATCGAGATAGACTGCTTTTTCAAGCGGCGCGACCATACCATTAGCAACACTACCAGCACTGCAACTCCGATAACCAGGCCGATAGACGCCTTGAATAATCCGGAAATCACAAAGATAACAAAAAGTGCCGCTATCATAATGCGAATCACAATGGTCGATACCAGCGGAGCGCGATTTGCACGATTGGCGTGCCACAAAGTCATAAACTCCACCGAATGGTTTTTCTTCACCATAATAGCCCGCAGAAATGGAGCAATACAGAGAATGATAAACACGGCTCCAAGTAAAGAAGCTCCCAAATGAGGCAGGTTCTCTTTAAAGAAAGGTATGACAAAACGGAAAGAAAGCGCAATGATCGATATGCTGACAATAGAATAAACGACAGTAATACGTACCATTGCCAATATCAACTTCTTCCATAAGTTCTCATGATTGAGCGCAGTCTGCGATCCGGAAGAGTAGCGCATCAGGAATTTCCTCCATGAAACGGGAAGATGAGCATCTACGAAAGTAGAAGCCGGTTCGGCAAGACGAATCATATAAGGAGTCAGAAAAGTAGTGATGACGGAAACAGCCACCACAATCGGATAGAGAAAATCACTTGTCACGTGCAGCGAGACTCCCAAAGATGCGATAATAAATGCAAATTCACCAATCTGCGTCAGACTAAAGCCGCATTGCATAGCCGTCTTCAATGGTTTGCCGGAAAGTATTACTCCAAATGTTCCGAATACGGACTGCCCCAAAATAACCGCCAAAGTAATGACAAGAATAGGTATGGCATATTCTACAATCATCGCCGGATCCACCATCATTCCTACCGATACGAAAAAGATGGCTCCGAAAAGATCTTTAACAGGTTTCACTAATCGGTCGATAGATTCCGCTTCAATTGTTTCCGCCAAAATAGATCCCATAATAAACGCACCGAAAGCAGCAGAGAAACCCGTATTGGCCGCCATAACCACCATACCGAAACATAGTGCCAGCGACACAATAAGCAAAGTCTCCTCTCCCATCAGTTTACGGCAACGTTTCAAGAATTCCGGTACTAGATAGATACCGACCACAAACCAGAGAATTAGGAAAAACAATAGTTTACCGATACTTTCCAACATTTCCGTACCTTCAAAATTATGGCTTACAGCCATTGTGGAAAGCATGACCATCAACACAATTGCCAAAATATCTTCCAAAATCAAGATACTCAAGACCAAGCCGGTAAACTGTTTTTTCCGTAACCCCAGATCATCAAAAGCCTTATAAATAATCGTAGTAGAGGACATTGCAATCATACCACCCAAAAACAGGCTATCCATCCTATGCCAGCCGAAGCCCATACCAACACCTATACCCAACAGGATCATGCAGAAAATAATAGTACAAGCGGCAATAATAGCAGAGCCACCCACTTTCACTATCTTCTTAAAACTAAATTCCAGTCCGAGAGCGAACAACAAGAAGATAACACCTATATCCGCCCATGTCTTAATATTCGCAGTATCCATTACGGAAGGCGTATAAGGCATATGCGGACTTGCCAAAAAGCCGGCAACCACATATCCTAAAACCAAAGGTTGCTTCAACTTCTTAAATAATAAAGTCATGATGCCTGCACAGATCAATATCAGTGCGAGATCGGCTATAAGAGTAGGTAACTGAGACATTATTTCATCATATTTGCTGACAAAATTATAATAAATCTATGGAATGAGCAACGTTTATCCATATAAGAAACGCAGATTAACGCAAATTCACGCAGAAGTTTAATTTAAAATCTTATTCTGCGCAAATTTGCGTTAATCTGCGTTTCTATAAATATTCAATTATTTCCTAAACGGAGGTTTTACCACGACCGCTTTCAATTTACGCCCACGCATATCGATACAGATTTCCGTACCTGCCTTGCCATATTCCGGTTTCACATACCCCATGCCGATACCGATTTTGCGGGTAGGCGACATAGTACCCGAAGTAACGATCCCAATCTTCTCCCCATCCGAATTTACAAGTTCATACCCATGACGGGGAATTCCACGATCAACCATTTCAAAGCCAACCAATTTACGGGTTACTCCTTCTGCTTTCTGCTTCTCCAGCATCGGACGATTGATAAACTCTTTACCTTCTATAAACTTAGTTATCCATCCAAGTCCGGCTTCTATCGGTGAAGTAGTATCATCCAAATCATTTCCATACAGACAGAATCCCATCTCCAACCGAAGTGTATCGCGAGCTCCTAAACCGATAGGTTTGATATCAAACTCCTCACCGGCTTCAAAGACCGCTTTCCAAATGGTATCAGCCACATTCGGATAGAAATATAGTTCAAAACCTCCTGCACCCGTATAGCCGGTATTAGAAATTATCACGTTCTCTTCACCTGCAAACTTTCCGACTTTAAAAGTATAATAAGGAATTGATGACAGATCAATATCAGTCAATTTTTGCAAAGCAAGAATCGCTTTCGGTCCCTGCACAGCAAGTTGCGCCATGTGATCCGAAGCGTTCTCCAATTCCGCTCCTTCCGTATTATGAGAAACGCACCAGTCCCAGTCCTTTTCAATATTAGCGGCATTGACTACCAACATATATTTTTCCGGTTCATACTGATATACCAACAAGTCATCTACAATTCCTCCCTTATCATTCGGGAAACAAGTATATTGAATCTTTCCCGGAGTCAGTACCGCCACATTATTGGAAGTCACCTTCTGAAGAAAAGCCAATGCCTTCGGACCTTTCACCCAGAATTCTCCCATGTGGGATACATCAAACACCCCGACACCCTGACAGACCGTCAGATGTTCGTCAATGATACCGGAGTATTCAATAGGCATATTATAACCTGCAAACTCGTGCATTTTAGCGCCAAGCGCTATATGTTTCTCTGTAAACGGAGTGGTTTTCATATTCTTTTAAGTATTAAGTTTTAAGTATCAGTTATTTGGAAGCTACGAGCTCGGCAATCTTCACTATTACTTTCATTGCTTTCTCCATATTCTGGATAGGCACAAATTCATAACGTCCGTGAAAATTCAGCCCACCGGCAAAGATATTCGGGCAAGGCAAGCCTTTAAAAGAAAGTTGTGCACCATCCGTACCTCCACGAATCGGCTTCACATTCGGTTTCACACCAACAGCTTCCATTGCAGCAAAAGCGGTGTCGATAATATGCATCACCGGCTCTATCTTCTCACGCATATTATAATATTGGTCGCGCAATTCGAGAGTCACCGTACCCGCACCATATTCGGCATTCATTTGAGCGACCAGACGTTCCATTTCTTTCTTGCGGTTTTCGAACTTAGTACGGTCATGATCGCGAATGATATAAGAAACTGAGCTTTGCTCCACTTCACCCTGAATGCCAATCAGATGATAAAATCCTTCATATCCCGTAGTATGCTCCGGCCTTTCCTGTGCCGGCAGCAGAGTAATAAACCGATTGGCCAAATAAATGGAATTAATCATCTTATCCTTAGCATATCCCGGATGTACATTACGCCCTTTAAAAGTAACTTTAGCGGCAGCAGCATTGAAGTTCTCGAACTCCAACTCTCCCACTTCACCGCCATCCATTGTATATCCCCACTCACAACCGAACTTTTCTACATCGAATTTATGAGCGCCTTCACCGATTTCTTCGTCCGGATTGAAACCGATACGGATTTTTCCGTGTTTGATTTCAGGGTGTTCTTTCAGATAGGCCATTGCAGAAACAATCTCTGCAATACCGGCCTTATCATCAGCACCGAGCAAAGTTTTTCCGTTGGTTACAATCAAATCTTCTCCTTTATGATCCAACAATTCAGGGAATTGCGACGGGGAAAGAACCACATTTTCTTCAGCACAAAGTACAATATCCGAACCGTCATACTTTTCTACAATACGCGGAGTAACATCCTTACCCGTCATATCCGGACTTGTATCCATGTGAGCAATAAACCCGATAGTCGGCACCTTTTTATCTATATTGGCAGGGAGCGTGGCGAAAAGATAACCATGCTCATCCAAAGTTATATCTTCCAACCCCAAAGATTCCAACTCTTTTTTCAAGTATTCTGCAAAAACCATCTGTTTCGAAGTACTTGGAGTAAGCCCTGTCGATTCATCAGATTGCGTATCGAAGCTTACATACTTTAAAAATCTGTCTACTAAAGTCATATCGTTTTAATTACAAGTTACTAATTACAATTTACAAATTGATAGTTTATAGTGCCGTAAAGGTAAAAAAAGAGCCGTGAATTACAAAGCAATTCACGGCTCTTTTTTATTGTATAATTTTATCCGGATACTTAACTGACCTATCTGACCACTTTAAAAATGGCTGCTGCCATCAAAGCAATGTGTACAAACCTTGCATTTGGGCAGACCGATAGCTTCTATTAATGTTTCCACTGTATTGAACTTCAAAGAAGAAAGCCCGAAACGTTCGGCTATAATACCAACCATCTTCTCATATTCGGGAGACCCGGTAGTGGCATATTTATCCAAATTCTTATTTTCATCACCTTCCAATTCCTTAATAATACGGCGGGTAATCAGTTCCAACGCATTTTTGGAGGCGGAAAAACCTACAAACGGACAAGCATAAATCAATGGAGGGCAGGCAATACGCATATGTACCTCTTTTGCTCCATAATCATATAGTATCTTCACATTATCACGTAACTGTGTGCCACGAACGATAGAATCATCACAAAACAACAAACGTTTACCTTCAAGCATTGCACGGTTCGGAATCAATTTCATCTTCGCCACTAACGCACGCATCTCCTGATTACTAGGAGTAAAACTACGAGGCCAGGTCGGTGTATATTTCGAAATCGCACGGTGATAAGGGACACCTTTGCCTTCCGCATATCCCAAAGCCATACCCACTCCCGAATCAGGAATACCACAAGCACAGTCCACTTCCGATTGATCTGTCTGTCCCATCTTCAATCCACAAGTGAAGCGCACCTCTTCTACATTCCGTCCTTCATAACAAGAAGTAGGAAAACCATAGTACACCCACAAGAACGAACAAATCTGCATATCCTCATTCGGTTCACGAAGTTGTTCGATATGATCGTCATACATACGGACGATTTCACCGGGACCTAAGTATTTCTCTATCTCATAATCCAAATTCGGAAAACTGGATGATTCGCTTGTCGCAGCGTATGCTCCTTCTTTTTTTCCTATTACGATAGGAGTACGCCCCCACTGGTCACGAGCAGCGATGATACTTCCGTCCTCCGTCAAGATAAGCATTGAACAAGAACCTTTGATGTGCTTGAACACATTCTCAATACCTTCCACAAAGTTTCTACCTTGTATCAGAAGTAATGCGATAAGTTCTGTCTGATTGGTATTGCTCGAACTAAGTTCGGCGAAGTGCATATTTTGATTGAGGAGTTCATCTTCCAGTTGTTGAATATTGACAACCTTTGCAACGGTAATAATGGCGAAGCGACCGAGGTGAGAGTTAATAATAATAGGTTGAGCGTCTGTGTCACTAATAATGCCGATACCGGCGTTTCCTTTAAACTTGTCCAATTCTCCTTCGAACTTTGTTCGAAAATAGGTACTTTCCAAATTATGAATGGAGCGTATAAACCCTTTTTCCTTACTGTATGTCGCGAGTCCTCCCCGCTTTGTACCCAGATGTGAGTTATAATCTGTGCCGTAGAATAAATCAGTCACGCAACTAGCTTTCGAGACTGTTCCGAAAAAACCTCCCATGTTATTCTCTTTATTGATGTTTTTTAAAAAGATGTGCAAAAGTACAAAAAAGAATCCGTCTGATAAAATAAAGAGCCCCGCAAAGTTTTGTTTTCTTTGTGGGGCAACAACTAATATTTATTAAAAACGGGGAATCCGAGAACAATCTCTTTGCCTAGATCTTATTTCCATTTCTTGATTATCTTCTTATCCGACGGAGCTGCTTCAATCAAGCTCAATGCAAATCCTCCGCTACGGGCCAGTTTGACAGAAATCCGGGTTTTAGCAGTCACTATACCTTTCTTTATTTGATAAGAAGTTGGATTCTTTTCAAAGTCCGCATCCCTTCCGTCAGCATACAATGTCGCTACATATTGTTTTCCCGGTTCGAGAAAATCAAGTGTAAAAGCAGAAGTACGGGGATTCTCATCAGTGATACCACCTACGAACCAGTTATCAGTACCCTTCGCCTTACGTGCAACGGTGATGTAATCTCCCGGTTCTGCCTCCAGATACTTACTGTCATCCCAATCAACGGCTACATCCTTGATAAATTGAAATGCATCCATATGACGTTCGTAGTTTTCAGGGAAATCAGCCGCCATCTGCAAAGGGCTGTACATCGTTACATAAAGAGCCAATTGTTTAGCCAATGTAGTACGTACAAAACTATGATCGCCCGACAAGAAAGAAAGTTTGGTATCAAAAATACCCGGAGTATAATCCATCGGTCCGCCAATCAGACGGGTAAAAGGAAGTAAAGTGGTGTGAAACGGTTTATTACCGGCAAATGCTTCATACTCCGTACCACGCGCCGACTCATTGCCGATCAGATTCGGATAAGTACGACATAGTCCGGTGGGACGGACTGCCTCATGAGCATTCACACAAATCTTATAATCAGCCGCTTTCTTCACTGCATATAGATAATGGTCGTTCATCCATTGTCCGTAATGATGTTCGCCACGAGGAATGATATTGCCGACATATCCACTCTTCACTGCATTGTAGCCGTTATCTACCATAAATTGATATGCCGCATCCAAATGACGTTCATAGTTACGAACAGAAGCGGATGTCTCGTGATGCATCATCAGCTTTACTCCTTTTGACTTCGCATATGCATTCAGCATTTTCAAATCAAAATCAGGATAAGGTGTAACGAAATCAAATACATAATCTTTTGATTTGCCGAACCAATCTTCCCAACCTTCGTTCCATCCTTCTACCAATACTTGATCAAATCCATGTTCAGAAGCAAAGTCAATGTACCGTTTCACATTATCGTTATTCGCTGCATGGCGTCCGTTCGGTTTTGTTTTTGAATAATCTGTTCCGCCCAATTTCACAGAGTAAACATCGTCCGTATATGCCCAAGAACTTTTTCCGCTAATCATTTCCCACCACACACCAATGTATTTCACCGGTTTAATCCAAGAAACATCTTCATAAGCACAAGGATCGTTCAGATTCAATGTCAGCTTAGACGACAGAATATCACGTGCATCATCACTCACGATTACCGTGCGCCAAGGAGAACGACAAGGCGCTTGCATATATCCTTTATCTCCTTGTGAGTCCGGTGTCAACCACGATTCAAAAACCAGATTCCGGTCATCAAGGTTCAAATGCATACAGGAATAATCAACCAAAGCAGCTTCATGCAGGTTGATATACAGACCATCATCCGTTTTCATCTGCAAAGAAGTTTGCACACCTGTTGGCGAGAAAGAGGTTTGAGAAGCGTTTCCGGTAATCGCCCCTTGCAACAATCCACGAATTTCAGAAAGTCTGGACTCGGTATAATCGTATTCCTGCGTATCATAATCGCCGGGAATCCAAAAGGCCGTATGATCTCCCGCCATAGCAAACTGGGAATGTTCTTCCTTAATCACAAAATAATTCAAATTCTTCTGCAATGGAAATTCATACCGGAATCCCAAGCCATCATCATAAAGACGGAAACGGATAATGATATTGCGATCTTGTGCCTTCTGATTCAAAGTAACAGCCATCTCATGATAATGGTTGCGGATTGATTTCACCTCTCCCCACACCGGTTCCCATGTTTCATCAAAAGTTGATGTTTTAGTATTTGCCAGAGTAAATCCCTTCATCAGTCCGGGATCATTTTTCAATTCTAGTCCCAGTTTTGAAGGCTTAACTACTTCTTTTCCTTTATAAGAAAGTTCATACATTGGTTCTCCTTGCGCATTGACGGAGAAATTAAGTTGTAACTGTCCGTCGGGAGAAGTAATACTTTCGGCCTTTGCTGATGTGCACATTAATAAAGAAAACAGCAGGCAAAGCCATGTCACGGTTCTTTTCTTCATGTTCTTCATGATATAAATGAGTTAGTTAATAATCGTATCGCAAAGATAGGACAGAAATATAGGAACTGTTTTTCTTTATAATTAAAATATAGATAATCCCAAAATTCCATTCAGCATAAGCACCTAATTTTCAGAATACTACAAAAGTTAGGAATAAGAAAAAATATAGTAATTATCCTGCAATTAATCTGAATGATTAAAGTATATATTACACATTCTTTCTATCTTTGCCAAGAATTATCTCGACAGTAACGTATCTAAAATCAAATGAGTAAAGAAGTTATCTATATCTTTATCGGTGGAGGAACCGGTAGTGCACTACGTTATTTCATTCAGTTGTTAATGCACGAACGAATCGTCCCTTATCATTTTCCATGGGCCACTTTCACGGTCAATCTTCTCGGCAGTTTTCTTATCGGCCTGCTCTATGCCCTTTCAGAGCGATTTCACCTTCCGTTCGAGGTCCGTTTGTTTCTGACAACGGGTTTATGTGGAGGTTTCACAACGTTCTCTACTTTCTCCAGTGACGGCGTAGGTCTGCTGAAAGGAGAATTTTACGGAACATTTGTTCTATATATATTATTAAGTATAGGAATAGGATTGGCCGCAACGTTAGTCGGCGGATATGTGGGAAAACAGATTTAAACAAAAAGCATCGTCCTGTTGTTATAGTATAAGAGCGGACTAACGGCTCCCCGTCAAGTCCGTACTTTTGCAGAAATCTTATTCAAAAACAATAGAAACGATGAAAATTGAAAAAATTGTAGCTCGAGAAATTCTCGATTCAAGAGGTAACCCCACAGTAGAAGTTGACGTAGTATTGGAATCCGGCATTATGGGACGTGCATCTGTGCCGTCAGGTGCTTCCACAGGTGAACACGAAGCATTGGAGCTTCGCGATGGTGACAAACAGCGCTATGGTGGAAAAGGAGTACAAAAAGCGGTTGATAATGTAAATAAAATCATCGCTCCGAAGCTGATTGGTATGTCTTCACTCAATCAGAGAGGTATCGACTACGCAATGCTGGCATTGGACGGCACTAAGACTAAATCCAATTTAGGTGCCAACGCTATTCTCGGTGTATCTCTTGCCGTAGCCAAAGCTGCCGCCAACTATCTGGATCTTCCCCTATACCGTTACATCGGTGGAACAAATACGTATGTAATGCCTGTACCGATGATGAACATCATCAACGGTGGTTCACATAGCGATGCTCCGATCGCATTCCAGGAATTTATGATCCGCCCCGTAGGTGCTCCTTCTTTCAGAGAAGGTCTGCGCATGGGTGCTGAAGTATTCCACGCTTTAAAGAAAGTCTTGAAAGACCGTGGCCTTAGCACTGCTGTAGGTGATGAAGGTGGTTTCGCACCTAACCTCGAAGGTACGGAAGATGCTTTGAATTCTATTCTGGCCGCTATCAAAGCAGCAGGATACGAACCGGGCAAAGACGTTATGATCGGTATGGACTGTGCTTCTTCCGAATTCTACCACGATGGTATTTACGATTATACCAAGTTTGAAGGTGAAAAAGGTAAGAAACGTACCGCTGAAGAACAAATCAACTACCTGGAAGAGCTGATTAACAAGTTCCCTATCGACTCTATCGAAGACGGTATGAGCGAAAATGATTGGGAAGGCTGGAAAAAGCTGACCGAACGCATCGGCAACCGTTGCCAGCTGGTAGGTGACGACTTGTTCGTAACCAACGTAGACTTCCTTGCAATGGGTATCGAAAAAGGCTGTGCCAACTCTATCCTGATTAAAGTAAACCAAATCGGTTCGCTGACAGAAACACTGAACGCTATCGAAATGGCTCACCGCCATGGATACACTACTGTTACTTCTCACCGTTCGGGTGAAACAGAAGATGCTACTATCGCCGATATCGCAGTAGCTACTAACAGCGGACAGATCAAAACAGGTTCTTTAAGCCGCTCAGACCGTATGGCTAAATACAATCAGTTACTCCGCATTGAAGAGGAATTGGGTGATTTAGCTGTGTATGGATACAAGAGAATCAAGTAAAAACTGAATCCCTATTAAAAGGTATAAAAAAAGCATTCAGGTAATTACCTGAATGCTTTTTCTTGGATCTGTTATATATCCTTTTTTTGAGCCTCTTGTCGGATTCGAACCAACGACCCCGAGATTACAAATCACGTGCTCTGGCCAACTGAGCTAAAGAGGCGGGTGGGTAAGCTTACTATATCGCGCCGCTACAACCAACTACCTTTGCTGCGATCAAGCCCTGGAGGATTCGAAGGGAGCTGGCCGTATAGGACTTACCCGTTTTGCGGTTGCAAAGGTAGGCATTTTTACGGATTCTGCAATAGCTACGAACAACTTTTTTCAAGTAAAACAACTAACAGACTACATTTCAAGCAATTAAAAGTATAAAAAAAATCTCTACTAGCAACTTTTATTGCTTTATTAACTTTAACAACCATATTCCCTCTATCAACCGATATTATTTGTACCTTTGTGCGCAATTTATAAATGAAGATGACAGAGAACAGAAGCTATTTACAGAAATACGCCATGCATTTTGGCACATATATGGGAGCTTATTGGATATTGAAATTCATACTACTTCCATTGATGTTTACTATACCTTTTTTCCAATTGCTATATGTTATTCTAACGCTAGCCGTGCCAATCATAGGTTATTATTACGTAAAAATCTATCGCGACAAAGTATGCGGAGGAGCTATACAATTCTCACACGCTGTTCTTTTCACTATATTTATGTATATGTTCGCTTCCCTATTGGTAGCCGTAGCACATTACATATACTTCCAGTTTATAGATCACGGCTTTATCTTCAACGCCCTTGCTGATTTTTGGAACCAAGCGATAGAGCAAAGTCCCGCTTTACAAGAAAACAAAGAACTTATGAAAGATATGTTTGATGCAGATAAAATAAACTCGCTCAGCGCTATCAACATTACCATGCAAATGCTGTCATCGGACGTATTTTTCGGAAGTATCCTTGCCATCCCTACCGGATTAATGGTAATGAAAAAAGCGAAGCCCGGAAACAATGAGCCGAGTTGATTGTAATTTGTAATTCGTAACTAGTAATTAAAGAAATGGATATATCAGTTGTAGTCCCATTATTCAATGAAGAAGAGTCACTACCCGAACTCTACGCTTGGATAGAACGGGTAATGCAAGCCAACGGATTCTCATTTGAGGTGATTTTCGTTAATGACGGAAGTACGGACCGTTCATGGGAAGTGATAGAAAAGCTAAAATCCCAATCGGAGCATGTAAGAGGTATCAAGTTCCGTCGCAACTACGGCAAGTCACCCGCACTCTACTGTGGATTCGCAGAAGCGCAGGGAGACGTGGTTATAACGATGGACGCAGATTTACAGGACAGTCCGGACGAAATACCTGAACTCTACCGGATGATAACCGAAGACGGTTACGACTTGGTTTCCGGCTGGAAACAAAAAAGATATGATCCTCTGTCAAAGACACTTCCCACCAAACTGTTTAATGCAACGGCACGCAAAGTTTCAGGCATTAAAAACCTGCACGACTTCAACTGCGGACTGAAAGCGTATCGCAGAGAGGTCGTAAAACATATCGAAGTGTATGGTGAGATGCACCGTTATATACCTTATCTGGCAAAGAACGCCGGATTCAAGAAAATCGGTGAAAAAGTGGTGCACCATCAAGCCCGCAAATACGGTACAACCAAATTCGGACTTAACCGCTTCGTGAACGGTTATCTGGATTTGCTCTCACTCTGGTTCCTTTCCAAATTCGGAATCAAACCGATGCATTTTTTCGGCTTGTTAGGATCGCTGATGTTTCTCATCGGAATGATTTCCGTTATCATTGTAGGTGGCAGTAAGCTATATGCAATGTACAACAATCTACCATATAGACTAGTGACCGACTCTCCCTATTTTTATTTGTCACTTACGGCAATGATTATAGGTACACAATTATTCCTTGCCGGATTTCTTGGCGAATTAATCTCGCGTAACGCACCGGAACGGAATAACTACCAGATAGAAAAGAAAATTTGATTCACATTCAATACTTGACTATGAAGAATTTAGTTCGTATCTTTCTCCTATTGATAATTGTTGGTGCCGCTATCGGTATCCACAGTTCATGTTCGGACGAAAATGATTGTTCTATGGCAGGACGTCCCATGATGTATTGTACGTTCAAAACCAACGATCCGGATAATGATAAGGCCGTACTCAATGACACACTCGACTCGCTGACAGTCAGAGCAATGGGAACAGACTCCATTATTCTCAACAATGAGAAAGATGTACATACAGTAATGTTGCCGTTGCGCTATACCAGCGATTCCACCGTATTTATCTTCCAATATGATCCGGTACGCAATCCCGAGGATGTAGATACAATATATATCGTACAAGAGAACACTCCCTATTTTCAGTCTATGGAATGCGGTTACATGATGAAACAAAACATCATCAGTGCTGCATTCGGTAACAGAAAAAACAGTACGGAGAAAATAACGTCTATCGAATTACGAAATAAAGAAGCCAATTCAAATGAAATTGAGAATTTACAGATATTCTTTAACTATCGCGAACGCACACCGGTTACGCCTGATTAGTCTGCTTCTACTCTTTTGTATCGGTCTTCCGTTACTGGCACAACAGCAGCGTCCTACTCATACACCCAAAAGAGACCAGAAAAAGAAAGAGACTGTTGAGATAGATACGATTCCGTTTTATAACGGGACGTATATCGGTGTGGATTTATACGGCATAGGAAGCAAAATCTTAGGAGGAGACTTCATGAGTTCAGAAGTCAGCATTGGTGTCAACCTTAAAAACAAATTCATCCCTACTTTTGAATTTGGCATGGGAGGAACAGACACCTGGAGCGAAACGGGTATACACTACAAAAGCAAAGCTGCCCCTTTTTTCCGTATCGGCGTAGACTACAACACGATGGCAAAGAAAAAAGAGAAAAACAGTTATTTATATGCCGGACTTCGTTATGCATTCAGTTCTTTCAAATACGATGTATCAACCCTGCCGGCAAATGATCCTATTTGGGGAGATGTAATAGGCAATCCCAGCTTAGAAGACGATTATTGGGGAGGGAGTGTTCCTTTCAGCCATCTGGGCATGAAAGGCTCGGTGCAATGGTTGGAAATCGTCTTAGGAGTTAAAGTGCGTATTTACAAGAACTTTAATATGGGTTGGTCGGTACGCATGAAATACAAGACAAAAGCTTCTATCGGAGAGTATGGCGCTCCGTGGTATGTGCCGGGTTACGGTAAATATAAATCAAATAATATGGGAATCACCTATTCCCTCATCTATAAATTGCCTCTTTAGAATACAATGACAGGACTAGAGATTTGGTTGCTTGCAATAGGTTTGGCGATGGATTGTTTCGCCGTATCCATTGCAAGTGGCATTATTTTGAAACGTACCCGATGGAGACCAATGCTAGTCATGGCCTTTGCTTTCGGACTTTTTCAAGCCATCATGCCACTTATCGGATGGATGTGTGCAAAAACCTTCAGTCATCTTATAGAAAGTATAGATCATTGGATCGCTTTCGGAATTCTTGCCTTTCTGGGAGGCCGAATGATTTGGGAATCCTTTAAAGAAGAAGAATGTTGCCAACTGTTCAATCCGGCAAACCTAAAGGTAGTACTGACCATGGCGGTAGCAACAAGTATCGACGCATTGGCAGTCGGTATTTCATTTGCCTTTTTAGGTATTCAGGATTACAGCGATATCCTTTCTCCTATCCTCATCATAGGATTTGTTTCATTCGTCCTGTCATTAATCGGACTTATTTTCGGCATTCAATGTGGCTGCGGCCTTGCCCGGAAGTTAAAAGCTGAGTTATGGGGAGGTATCATTCTGGTAATTATCGGAATTAAAATATTAATTGAGCATCTATTTTTCCAATAAAAAAAGAGTTTTCTTATTAAATAGAAGAGCGTATGAAGACAAAAAAGAGTTTCCTTTGGCTGGCTTTCCTAATTCTGGCAACTATCTGGATATTGGCCAGGCACAATCAACAAGCAAACTACAACAGTATTACCGGTCTGGTGTTCGGAACCGTTTACAATATCACTTATCAATATGACGGTGACTTAAAATCGGAAATCGAAACGGAGTTAAAACGATTCGACTTGTCACTGTCACCCTTCAATGACAGTTCCGTCATCAGTCGTGTCAATCGTAACGAAGAAATAGTGACAGATACTTTTTTCCAAAAATGCTTCAACCGTTCTATGGAGATCTCCCGCGAGACCCAAGGAGCTTTTGACATAACGATAGCCCCGCTCGCCAATGCGTGGGGATTCGGATTCAAGAAAGGCACTTTCCCTGATTCCATAATGATAGATAGTTTGTTGCAAATCACCGGATATGACAAAGTAAAACTTGAGAACGAAAAGATTATCAAACAAGATCCGCGTATTATGTTGAGTTGTAGTGCTGTAGCTAAGGGATACTCAGTGGATGTAGTCGCCTGTCTGTTGGATAGAAAAGGAATCAAGAACTATATGATAGATATAGGTGGCGAAGTGGTGGTAAAAGGATTCAATCCTAAAAACGACCGTTGGCGTATCGGAATCAACAAGCCTATCGATGATTCTCTCTCTGTAAAACAAGATATACAGACGGTACTCAAAGTGACCGATCTCGGTATGGCTACTTCCGGAAACTACCGCAACTTCTATTACAAAGACGGAAAGAAATATGCCCATACCATTGATCCGAGAACGGGCTATCCTGTGCAGCATAACATTCTGTCCGCTACTGTGATAGCGGAAGATTGTATGACAGCCGACGCTTTGGCTACCTCATTTATGGTGATGGGGCTTGAAAAAGCGGAGGCTTTCTGTAAAGCGCATCCCAAGATTGATGCTTACTTTATATATAGTGGAGAAAAAGGAGAGTTCGAGACTTATTACACGGAAGGCATGAAACAATATATAACGAAAGCTCCCTGATCATTCCGTTTCCTTGTTTTCACGCACAAAAAACCCATCCGGACTTACAGTACCGGACAGGCAAAAAATTTAAATATACAATAAAAAAATGATCTATTTCTTTACCGGTGAATATCGGGCATTCAATCCGTTTACGATTTCTTCTGTAATATTAAATGCGCTATCAGCATAAAGCAGATTATCGAAACCGGTGTTGCTGAAAATCAAGCTATATCCGTGAGTCTTATTATATTCTTTCAGGAATGCATTGATAGAATCACGGAACTGCAAGCTATTCTTATTGTTCTCTTCCATCAAACCATTCTGAAGCTTATTGCTCAGCTCTTGCAAGTCTTGTTCCAACTTTACCAAACGGTTATATTCCTGCTGTGCTCTATCTTGTGACAGGAAAGCATTGTTTTCCACTTTCTTCTGGAAGTCCTGCTTTTCCTTATTCAAGGAGTTAGCTTTCTGATTCAATGTCATACGAACATTCTCGCTTTTCTTCACCATAGCCTCATTCAAGTCAATACAAAAATTGTATTTGGCCAACAGCGAGTCTATTTCAACATAAGCAATTTTCATTCCTGACAATTCAGCATTTGCCTGAACGGGAGTTGTAGCAGTTTGATTATCAGCTTTGCCAGCGCATTGTGAAAATAAAACGATAAACGCAAGAGCAGCCAAACCGTTCATGAGGTAGTTCATTCTATTCATAATTAATAAGTATTGTTTTTAATAAATTTAATTCATACTATCGTTCAAGGCTTTTTCCAACTCATCAATAGAAAAACGCGGTTTCTTTTGTGCTTCGCGATCCTGCGACTGTGCGCATCCGATTCCTTTCTGACGCAACGTTTTATTCCCGCTCACATGACCATTCGGGAATTTTCCACCCTTCGTAAAGAATACTTTCACCCCTAATAATACCAGGGAAATAGCAACTATTAACAAAGTTATCAGTATAGTCTCAACCATTTCTATTAATTTTGTGAGTGCAAAGATAGGCTTTAATGAGATATGAGTTCAGATAAGTCAATCAAATTAACCATATTTAGCAATAGAAGAAGCTAAAACCGCCCTTCTATTCCTTATTATAATAAAGAAACAACATGGAAAAAAAAGACCTAAAGCCGGCCGGCGTATTCAAGTATTTTGAAGAAATCTGCCAAGTACCGCGCCCTTCGAAGAAGGAAGAGAAAATGATTGCCTACCTAAAGGCATTCGGAGCTAAACATAATCTTGAGACCAAAGTGGACGAAGCGGGCAACGTACTGATTAAAAAGCCTGCCACTCCCGGAAAGGAAAACCTGCAAACTGTAGTACTGCAATCGCACATTGACATGGTATGTGAGAAAAACAATGATGTTCAACACGACTTCCTCACCGATCCAATCGAAACAGAAATAGACGGTGAATGGCTGAAAGCCAAAGGAACCACACTCGGAGCCGACAATGGTATCGGTGTGGCTACAGAGCTGGCTATTCTTGCCGATGACAGCATAGAACACGGACCGCTGGAATGTCTGTTCACCGTAGATGAAGAAACCGGACTGACCGGAGCATTTGCCCTAAAAGAAGGTTTTATGAGCGGAGATATCCTTTTGAATCTCGACTCTGAGGATGAAGGGGAAATCTTTATCGGATGTGCCGGTGGTATTGACTCCGTAGCAGAATTTACGTATAAAGAAATCGAAGTACCTGCCGGATATTTCTTCTTCAAAGTAGAAGTAAAAGGACTGAAAGGAGGCCACTCTGGAGGAGATATCCATCTGGGACGCGGCAATGCCAACAAAATCTTGAACCGTTTCCTTACCCGCATAGCCAATAACCACGATTTGTACCTTTGCGAAATCAACGGTGGAAATCTGCGCAATGCCATCCCTCGTGAAGCTTATGCCATCTGTGCAGTTCCCGAAGATGCAAAACATGACGTACGCACCGAACTGAACATCTTCGCCAGTGAAATGGAAGACGAGCTGTCAGTTGTAGAACCGGATTTGAAATTGGTTCTCGAATCAGAGACTCCCCGCCAGACAGCTATCGACCAAGATACCACCGACCGCCTGTTGAAAGCACTGTACGCGGCTCCTCACGGAGTATATGCAATGAGTCAAGACATTCCGGGACTGGTAGAAACATCCACGAACCTTGCTTCGGTGAAGATGAAACCCGACCATATCATCCGTATTGAAACCAGCCAGCGTAGTTCTATATTGTCCGCACGCAACGATATGGCAAATACCGTACGTGCCGTATTCAGACTGGCTGGAGCGGAAGTCACTTTCGGTGAAGGTTATCCGGGATGGAAGCCCAACCCGCATTCGGCCATTCTCGAAGTGGCAGCCGAATCCTACAAACGCCTGTTCGGTGTAGAAGCCAAAGTGAAAGCAATTCACGCAGGACTCGAATGTGGCCTGTTCCTCGATAAATATCCCACATTGGACATGATTTCCTTCGGACCGACATTGACGGGAGTACACTCTCCGGACGAACGGATGCTTATCCCTACCGTAGAGAAGTTCTGGAAACATTTATTGGATATTCTGGTACATGTCCCTGCTAAAAAATAAAAGACGGATAAGTCTGCGACAACTAAAGTATGGTAACAGTGAAACAAGAGTAGCTGTTACCATACTCTTTTTTGTTATCTGTTCATGGAACGCACCGGCACAAGAAAATATCCGGTTCCGTGTTGCCTGCTGGAATACAGAAAACTTGTTTGATACCCACCATGACAGTCTGAAGAACGATTACGAGTTCCTTCCCAATGCCATGCGCCATTGGAATTACAACAGATATAAAAAGAAACTGAGTGATATCGCACGTGTCATCACTGCTATCGGTGAATGGAATGCTCCAGCACTCATAGGCCTCTGCGAAGTAGAGAACGACACAGTACTCCGTGACCTCACCCACCGTTCGCCTTTGCAAGAGCTCGATTATCGTTATGTAATGACTGACTCTCCCGATCTAAGAGGTATCGACGTGGCTCTTCTTTACCAACGGGATTTATTCAAACTCTTATCCTCCCGCTCTATTTCCATTCCTGTGTTCAGGCAACATCGCCCGACAAGAGATTTGCTGCACGTCAACGGTCTACTGCTGACCGGAGATACATTGGATGTATTCGTCTGCCATCTTCCAAGCCGCTCAGGCGGAGCAAAAGAATCCGAGCCTTATCGACTCCATGCCGCTCAAATTTTACGCACAGAAGTGGATAGCGTCCTGCATACCCGTCTCCATCCTCAAGTCATCATCATGGGCGACTTCAATGATTATCCCAACAATAAATCAATTCGTAAAATACTCGAAGCGGAAGCTCCTCCTATCCGTTCCGATAGTTTGGATATAGCAACCCATCCTGCTACCTCACCCTCATCCCTATCCCCGTTAAAGCTCTATCATCTGCTTGCCCGAAAAGCAAAGACTGCCAATTTCGGTTCATATAAATATCATGGGGAATGGGGATTGCTCGACCATTTAATTGTATCCGGTACATTGCTCAACACTTCCGGTAATTTCTTCACTCATGAGGAAAAAGCGAAAGTCTGCCAACTTCCTTTTTTGTTGACCGACGACAAGAAGTATGGAGGTAAAGAACCTTTTCGCACCTATAAAGGAATGAAATATCAAGGAGGGTTCAGCGACCACCTTCCCATCTATACAGACTTCGAACTAGTACTCCCCTGACAAAGCTCACACAGCCACAGGAAGCAGTTTAGTGCCACCACGTTGGCACAATAGTGTCATCGCATTGGCATAACAGTGCCAACGTAGTGGCACAGTCGTGACACTAACGTGGCATGACCACGGCATCAACGTGACGTATTCCGTTCAATCCGAATACTGATAAACCTTTAAGTCAAACTTGGGAACCATTGCCAGCAAATGGTCAAAGATATCCGATTGGATACGTTCGTACTCTTTCCAGATTTTATTTCGGGAAAAGAAGTAAACCTGAATAGGCACTCCATACATCGTAGCCTCTTTCTGGCTGATAATCAGATCCAAATCTTGGTTCACTACAGGCAAGCTGCACAAATAGCGTTCAATATATACCCTATATACTTGGGAATTGGTCGGAACCGTCCCTTCTTCCGGCTGATAGTCTGCCATCAAGGGAATCTCCTTCCGGTAACGGTCCAGCATTTCCGGTGTACAGAACTGTAAAGTAGTCAGATCTAAGGTAATGTTCTTCATGACCCTCCGTCCTCCCGACTCCGTCATTCCCCGCCAATTCTGAAATGGCGTACTCACTAACGTATAAGGCGGAACCGTAGAAATTGTATTATCAAAATTCTGAATCTTAACCGTATTCAACGTAATTTCCTGCACCGTGCCATTGGCTTCCCCCGAAGGCAGCGTAACCCAGTCGCCCGGACGTACCATATCATTGGCAGAAAGCTGAATGCCCGCCACAAAGCCCAAAATAGAATCCTTGAATACCAACATCAGGATAGCTGCCGACGCTCCCAATCCTGCAAACAGACTGGCAGGAGACTTATTTACAATAATAGCGATGATTACAATTCCGCCCACAAAGAAAAGAACGACCTGCAAGACTTGAATAAATCCTTTCATAGGCCGGTTCTTCATAGATTCTTTACCATCGTAAATATCCATAATCATCAGCAGGATACCATTAATAGCCAACAACAGCGAAAAGATTATATAAATGGTGCACGCTTTCTGTGAAATCAGCAATAACTCTTTTCCACGAACAAATGCCATTGGCAAAAGAGCATAAACAAGAAAAGCCGGAATAGTATGAATCAGATGATGGAACACTTTACGCTTCATCAGCAGTGTATTCCATTTATGCGGCTTTCGCCGGGTATACTGTTTCATTCCTCCTATGAGAATTGCCTGGCAGAGATAATTCAAGCCGACAGCAATCGCAATCATCAATATAGCAATAATAGTTTCATCAAAACGGTCGGCAACTTCCGGGTCTATCCCCCAATCTATCAGGATTTTATTCATCCACTTTCCTAAATCTACTACGAGCATAACTTCTGTCTTTTTTAAGAAATAACAGTCTGGATATACATTTGGTTTAGAAAATAAAAAAAGACCGGCATCCGACTCATAAAGAATCAAGACGCCAGTCTACACTGCTACTCTCTAAGCATTCTTTTACAAAGGCAAACCATAACGACCGTCTACTATCTTTTCCAATTGTTGCGACATTTTCGTCACTATTTTCGGATTCTTCTCTGCTACATTATTCTTTTCAGTCGGATCTTTCTTTATGTCATAAAGTTGAGGTTTCATGCTGTTACCTAATTCAATATTGACATTTTTGTTATATGCAGGACCTTTCCCGGGACGCAGGTATTTCCACCGTCCATCCGTCAACGACAGATTATTCTGTGCATTCTGAAGTAGCAGCCATTCCCGACCTTTCTTTTCTTTACCTGTCCAGGCATTCAGTAACGGTTCACTATCCGGAGCAGCTCCCTCCGGCAAACGGAAATTCATCATTTGCGCAAAAGTAGCAAACCAGTCTATCTGACAAAGCAACGCATCCGAAACGGTACCGGGACGAATCACTCCCTGCCAACTCCAAATACACGGCACACGTGTACCGGCTTCGTAAGCACTGTATTTTCCTCCACGATAAACACCTCCGGGTTTATGATCGCCCAGTAATTCTACCGCCTGATCCTTATAACCGTCATCCACTACCGGCCCGTTATCACTAGACAAAACCACCAATGTATTTTTATCCAGTCCCAAGCGTTCCAATGCATCCAGCACTTGTCCTACCGACCAGTCAAACTCAAGAAGACAATCGCCACGAGGTCCCATACCGCTTTTGCCTACAAACTGAGGAGACGGCACACGAGGAACGTGTGCATCCTGAGTGGCGAAATACAAAAAGAAGGGAGCATCCTTGTGTCCTTCAATAAAAGATATCGCTTTCCCGGTTAAAGTTTCCGCAATCTTATCATCTTGCCAAAGAGCGGATTTTCCACCTTTCATATATCCGATACGTGAGATACCGTTAACAATACTTTGATTGTGACCATGGGAAGGATGCATTTTCAGCAGTTCCGGATTGTCTTTCCCGGTAGGTTCACCCGGAAAGTTCTTTTTATAACTTACCTGAATCGGATCATTCGGATCAAGATTAATCACCCGGTCGTTTTCCACAAAAACACACGGCACACGGTCACCGGTAGCGGCCATGATAAATGAATAATCAAACCCGATATCATTTGTGCCCGGTTTCAAAGGCTTGTTCCAATCCTGTTCACCTCCCTTGTCGCCAAGTCCCAAATGCCATTTACCTACCACCCCCGTACTATATCCTGCCTCTTTGAACATATCCGCCATTGTATAACGTTCCGGACGGATGATAGATGCGGCATCTCCGTCTGCAATTCCCGTTCCTTCCTTACGCCAAGCGTATTCACCGGTCAGCATAGCATAACGGGAAGGCGTACTTGTAGCGGCAGCACTATGCGCATTTGTAAAACGTACTCCCATCTTTGCCAAACGCTCTACATTAGGAGTGTGAATCGTCTTCGCTCCATTGCAACTCAAATCACCATAGCCTATGTCATCGGCATAAATAAAGACTACATTCGGACGGTTTATCTGTCTTTCCTGGGCAGATGTCTGAGAAACCAGACAAGAGGTTAAAGCCAAAGGCAATATACCATAATAATATTCTTTTTTCATCTTATGTTCTGAAATAATAGGTTATCTGTATTAAGGAGCTACTGTGACTCCAATCTCATTCATTTCTACTTTAGCAGTGGTGGCAGCAGGCGTTGTAGCCTCCAGTTTGATGAAACGCGCCTGTACACCTTTGTTGAAAGTAACCGTTTGTGGCAGAGGATTGTGCATGATATTGCTAAACTCACCATTAGTCGGCACCTCCGCCCAACTCTTCCCATCCGTACTTACATAGAACTTATACTGAAAAGCCATTGTCGGTTTTGCTTCCGCCTTCAAGGGAGCGTATGTAAAGGCTGACAGCTGTACCATCTTTCCCAAGTCAATCGTCAACGGAGAAGCAGCCACCTGTTTCCATTCTTTACGAGGTAAGTCATTCCAACTTTCCGTCTGATTATCTTCCTGCAACGGTGTTGCATAGAACGCACCGACCTGACTGATATGAGCCGTCAACCGGCATTCATTGATTTTCACTTTCAGTTGACTAGCCTTTACTGCCGGAAAACGCAGCAAACGTTTGTAACCTACGGTAGTACCCTGTCCGACTTCCTGCCATCCCTGTTCGGTCAACACCTCTACGGCAAAGGATTCAACCCGTTGTCCTTTAGCGATATCTTCCTGAAGCATTACCACATTGATTTCCGATTCCGGTTTCAAAGAATAAATCTTCTCACTTCCCGAAACCGCATTCCACTCTTTCCGACCTTTCACTACACGATTGTCTGCAAACACTCTTTTCCTATAAGCGGCAAAATCTTTCAGTCGCTTCACATCGGCCTCGTGAATCAGACCTCTGCGGTCAGGAGGAATATTCAATAAAAGTACTGAGTTATATCCTACCGATTGGAAATAGATATCCGACAAATGTTTCAATGACTTCACTTTCGTATCTTCTTCCGCATGATAGAACCATCCCGGACGAATAGAAACATCCACTTCCGACGGATACCAGAAAAGTTCCGTGGCCTCCGCCAACATCGAACGGCTTCCCAAATCTTTCGCTTTGCTGAATACGCCCAAACGTTTGTTATTCTCCTCCGAACGGGTGTAAATGCCCGGAGTAAGTACCGTCGCACTCCATTCGGTTTCACGTCCCAAACCTTTTTCATTACCAACCCAACGCACATCATCGCCCATTATTGCCATCACGGCCTTCGGTTGCAGACGTTGAATCGTTTTATAGAAAGCTTCCCAGTCATATACCTGCTTCTTTCCGTTCGGCCCCTCCCCATTCGCTCCGTCAAACCAAACTTCGTGTACCTCCCCATAATTGGTAAGCAACTCTGTCAATTGGCGGATAAAGAAGTCGTTATATCGGGGAGAATCTCCATAACATTCCGCGTTACGATCCCAGGGAGAAAGATAAACGCCAAACTTCATATCATATTTATCGCAAGCCTTACGCAATTCCCTTACTACATCGCCTTGTCCTTTTTTCCAAGGAGAAGAAGCTACGGAATGTTTGGTGGTAGCCGTAGGCCAAAGACAAAATCCATCATGATGTTTTGCCGTCAACAGCACCATCTTGAAACCGGCTTCTTTAAGGGTACGTACCCATTGTTCCGCATTCAGTTCGGATGGATTAAACAGCGCCGGATCTTCTTTTCCATCTCCCCATTCACGTCCGGTAAAGGTATTGATACCAAAATGGAGAAAAGCAGTCAACTCCATTTGTTGCCAAGACAACTGCTGGGGAGTAGGAATTAATCGCGCAGCCATATCTACCTTTTGCTCCAAAGTCGCATTTTGAGGAAACTCAAGATGTTTCACATAATAATTTTCTTTTTTCTGCGCCTGCCCTGCCGGTTTCACCGGATAAAGAGTGAATTCAAAACTCTGTTTCTTTAACGGAACCAAATACTGCGGCAATACTCCGGGACCACAAGTAGCTGTTCCTACGCCAGCCTGTTCTGCATCCAAATGCACAGTCACCAGTCCGTCACGTTCCAACTCATTAATATGACGGGCTTTCTCCAATAATACATCCGAGAAAGGAACTATGCTAAACTGGAAAGGACGATTTGAATCGACAAAGATTCCTTCACCGGAACGATCAGTGAATTTCGTCCAACGCACATCTGTACGGTTACCGGTAGATTGCGGAGTGACATAATAGTGGAACATCCGTTCGGGTGTTGTCTGATATAAGCCGATCTTACCGGATTGGTCACGGTCAGCATACGTTTCATTGTCACCACGTCCCAGATAAGAAACTTGATCGTAAGTATCCGCCACACGGAAAGTCAGTCCCAGACGTGCCATAGACTTGACAATCGCTGTATCCGGTTGGAAAGTAGTACGTATCTTTAATGCGCCGTTCTTATCAAGCGTATAGATAAAGTCGGCAGTTCCCACTTTCTGACCTTTTGCATTAAGAAGCTCGATAGCCGCAGTTGTCGTATTCTTCCCTTCTTTCAATGAGGTCACCTTTTGAGTCAGATTATCCAATCCCACTTTACGCCACAGGCGAGCTCCGTTCTTGTCACGGTTATCATTATCCGTAGCCGGACGGAAAAGACTGAGAGTGATCGGAGTAGCCAACAGTTCCTTACCATCCAAAGCAAGAGAAGTAAGCGCTCCCGTTTCTTTATCCACCGTGAAAGTCGTCTCACCCGCTTTTTGCGGACGATAGCCCGTATAATTCTTATTGCCGGCAATAACGAACTGATCGTATGCCACTTCCCAATCTTCGGCTATCATCGGAGAAGCTTCCCTACGTGTCCAACTAATATTCAGATAAGCCTCACGGACTGTCTTCGGCAGAATCACATTTCCTAACGACACGTCTATGGTGGCGTGTGGTTCACAGTCTAAGACTTTCGTACCTTCTGCAATTTTCTCTCCATTATCAGCCGTCACATTCCAATGAAGTTCATATTCGTTCAGGTTAGAGAAGTCGTACCAGTTCTTGATACGAAGTTTCATGTTCTTCGGACTCAGCAGAGTTGCTTTTATATTCTGATACACTTTCTTCACTTCGAGCAGATGAGGATGCGGCTGGCGGTCGGCATTCACCAGACCGTTACAGCAGAAGTTGCCGAAGCTCGGTATTCCTTCCGGTCCGTAATCACCGCCATACGTCCAATACCATTTGCCGTTCTTGTCTATTTCACGGAAAGACTGGTCCACCCAGTCCCAAACATTACCGCCTTGTGCCATTGGTTCGTTTTCAAAAACATCCCAATAGTCTTTCAATCCGCCACAACTGTTACCCATCGCGTGCAAATATTCACAAAGGATGAAGGGACGGTAAATACCCTTTTTCGCTACATACGCTTTTATCTCATCTACACTACGGTACATACGGCAATAAATATCCGTATTGTAATTCAGTTCGGCACGTTCATATTGAACAGGACGAGTCTTGTCCACCGATTTCAGCCAGTCGTATGTACGTTCAAAGTTGATACCGTTTCCGGCCTCATTGCCCAATGACCAGATAACAATAGCGGGATGATTCTTCGAACGCTCGTACATACGATGTATACGGTCCATGTGCGCAGTCAGCCAAGTGCTGTCTTTAGCAAGAGAAGCAGGACCGTAGCCCATTCCATGTGATTCGATGTTAGCCTCATCAATCATATACAATCCGTAACGGTCGCAAAGCTGATACCAATAAGGATGAGTAGGATAATGAGAATTGCGTACCAGGTTGATATTATGCTCTTTCATCAGCTTAATGTCCAGTTCCATCAGTTCCTTGCTTACGGTACGTCCCAATTGGGAATGTTCGTGACGGTTAGTCCCCTTTACCAATACCGGCACACCGTTGATACAAAAACGCCCGTTCTTGATTTCCGAAGTACGAAAACCGACTTCACAACCGGTCAGTTCGGTTACTTTCCCTTGTGCGTCTTTCAGTTCAAGCACCAATGTGTACAAATTAGGATATTCGGCACTCCACGGTTTTACATTAGGAATCTTCTTCTCTTCAAATGCTATAAAATTACTCAATCCACGGGATTTGATATTAATAGCATCCTTCAGAACGGCTTTGCCGAAGGCGTCTTTCAGTGTATAAGCAATCGAGCTTACCGTAGAAGACGGACCTTCTACCGTCACTTCAAGTCCGAAAAATCCGTCTTTGTACTTTTCCTTATCCAAAGAGGCATTCAGTTTGTAGTCGGCGATATATTGTTTGGGGGTACTGTAAAGATATACATCCCGCTCGATACCGCTCAAACGCCACATATCCTGACATTCCAGATAAGCACCCGAACTCCAACGGTAGACTTCCAAAGCTACTACGTTCTCTCCTTCGGTCAATACCTCTGTAATATCCCATTCAGCCGCTGTTTTCGAACCTTGATTATATCCGAGCAATTTACCGTTCACCCATACATAATAGAAAGAGATTACCCCCTCGCAGCAAAGTACTACCCTACGTCCTTTCCAATCGGCAGGCACTTTGAAAGTACGGCGATACGAACCGACTTCATTCTCGGCATGAGGCACTAACGGCGGATTCTTCTTGAAATTGAACATCTTATCATCGAACTCATACGTCTCATTGACGTAGATAGCTGTTCCGTATCCCTGCCGTTCCCAATTTCCGGGCACATTGATGTCAGCCCAACCTCCTGTATAATAAGAAGGTTGATAAAAGTCTTTCGGACGGTTGTCCGGGTTCTTCACCCAATGGAACTTCCATTTTCCGTTCAAAGACATATAATAAGGAGATTGCTCATAGCCTCCCGGCTTCTCAATATCGGAAGCATTGGCATAAGGCCATACATAAGTGTGAGGAGCGAGTTTATTCAGTCCTACAGCATACTGGCTTTGCCATTCGGGCAACGGCTGTTTCTGTGCCGAAGCAAAAACAGTAGCAGTCAGCCCTGCCAATAAGAGTAAAAAAGTTCGTTTCTTCAGGTTCTTCATGGTTATTGTTATGACTATGTTGTACTATTCAATAATGATCTCATCAAAATATACTTTCGATTCCTGTCCCGGACGAACATGGTCGGCAGGACATTCCCCCGCTCCATTCACCGTTACACGAATATACCTTGCCTCCGTTCCTTTCATATCCATAGAAAGGTCTTCAATATAGGTGCCTTCACGGAATATTTCTTCAGGAGTGTAGTTCAATCCGGTTACGTCACGATAAGATTTATTGTCGTCTGATACAGCTATACGTATTGATTTCGGTTTATGTACGCCCATACCATAGTTCGTGATACAACCGATTGTAAAAGTATTCATTTTTTCCTTCTGCTGCAAATCTATGGTAAAAGAAATAAGGTCGTTCTTGTCCCAACAGCACCATTCAAAGTCAGTCTGTTTCAGGCTTCCACGAACACCATTGAGCATAAGCATCTCATTCTGTTTATTTCCAAGTATCGTCTTAGCGGTCGCTTTGTTCCACGTAATCGGTAATACAAGCGTCTTTCCCATCTGCACACCTTCTGCAAAGGTAGCACATTTAATGAGTTGAGTCCCTGTTACGATCAGTGAGTCTGAATACACAGAAGAATTTGCCGCAGGTTCACTGCCGTCGATAGTATAGCGAATCTCTACATCGGGACGAATACATTCCAGATTTAACTTCAACCCACCGTTTTCCGGTGTTACTTTATGCTGGATATTGTACATCGAACGGGCATAGACAATACCTTTTTCTGCAATATGCCCGTTATACCGGTCCATAGCTTGCAGGAACGAAGCCCAATCTTTCTTTTCCGGTTGGGTCCACGCTACTTCCGCCACCGCTGCCAGACGAGGGAACAAAAGATAATCCACATCTTCCGGTTTATTGCAGAATTCCGTCCACATAGAACCTTGTACCCCCATCAGTAATGAAGCATATTCCGGTTTCCAGTCTTTTTGTACCGGTTCATAGTCATATACATCTTTCAATGTATTATTGCCGAAATATGTCAAAGGTTCAAACCATTGCGGTCCTTGATAACGAATCAGATACATGATACGTGCCGGAGTCATAATGAAACGGTGTCCCTTTTCCGCAGCTTTCAGTGCAGCCTTGCCATATCCCTGCCAACCAAGAATAATAGAGCCTTCCGGTAAGAAACTACTGTTAGTCAGTTCATCCCAACCAATCACTTCACGACCTTTACTACGTACATAGTCACTTATCCGCTGCATAAAATAGCCTTGAAGGTCTTCTTCATTAGCCAAGCCTTCTTTCTTCATACGAGCCTGACACAACGGACATTTTTTCCAATGTGTCTTTTGAGCTTCATCGCCTCCGATATGGATATAACGGGAAGGGAATAACTCCATAATCTCATCCATCACATTCTGCAAAAAAGTGAAAACGCTGTCATTTCCGGCACAAAAGATGATTTCTGAGTTTCGTCCTCCCAAACCGGGCAATACACCGATATAGTCCTTCACTACCGGACAAGCCAATTTCGGATAAGCCGTCAATGCAGCGTTACTATGGGCAGGCATATCTATCTCCGGCACAATCTCTATCTGGCGTTCGGTCGCATAAGTTACCATTTCCTTTATATCTTTTTGCGAATAGAAACCTCCTATCGGAGTCGGTTCTCCGGGCTTCGGATTACGCCGGGCCGGAAACGGAACGTCCATACGATCCACTCTCCATGCGCCAACCTCAGTCAAACGAGGATACTTTTTTATTTCTATGCGCCAGCCGTTGTCATCTGTCAGATGGAAATGCAGTTTATTTATCTTCAACATCGACATACAGTCAATGATACGCAAAACGTTCTCTTTAGGAATAAAAAAACGCGACGCATCCAGTAACAAGGCACGGTACTCAAAACGGGGTTCATCCTGAACATTCATGGCAGGAATGCTCCACTTCTCTTTTTTATCCGACGGACTTTCTCTTTCGATAGATGCGGGAAGTAATTGCCGGATAGTTTGCAAAGCATAAAAGAATCCCTTATCACCGGAAGCCTTAATGATAATTTCCTTTGGAGAAACTTCCAATGAATATGCTTCGCTCTTTAAAGAAGCGTCCGTTACAAACCGAACATCCCCCTTTTCCGTAGTGCCCACAACCAACTTGGGAGTAAAACCGGCTACATTGGTAAATCGGGAAATAAGACTGGCTGCCACAGCCGCCTGCTCCTCATTCTCCACCACAAATACAGTTTTGTCTGAGAAGAGATAGTTGCCACTGCCCGGCACCAAATGTGCCGGACGTGGAACCAAGGGTATGTCATGTGTCAAGTTAGTATCAGTACATCCCGTCGTAATTGGTAGTAAAAAACCTATCAATAAGATAAAGATATATTTAATCATGCTGATGTATTTTATTTATTCTTTGTCTCTGTCCGGTGAAAAGCGAACAGGATCATTGTATTGTTCTTGCAACTTTTGCAATTCTTCTTTCAGTTCGTTCACTACGGATTCATATTCAGGTTGTCCGTAAAGGTTGTGCATTTCGGTCGGATCCGTCTTCATGTCATACAGTTCCCACCAATTAATGTCATTGTAAAAATGAATCAGTTTATAACGTTCTGTACGCACTCCATAATGGCGTTTTACCATGTGTTCTGCCGGATATTCATAGAAATGATAATAAAGGGCTTTTCTCCAGTTTTCCGGCTGTTCTCCTTTCAATAAAGGAACCAACGAAACTCCTTGAATATCCGATGGTATCTCCGCTCCTGCCAATTCGAGGAAAGTCGGTGCATAATCTATGTTCTGTACCATTTCAGTAATATCTCCTCTACGGTCGAATCCTTTCGGTAGACGCATTATCAAAGGAGTACGCATGGACTCTTCATACATAAAGCGCTTATCGAACCAGCCATGTTCGCCCATATAGAATCCCTGGTCGGAGGTATAGACAACAAGAGTATTATCCAACAGTCCTTTTTCTTTCAGATAGTTGAGCACACGACCTACATTATCATCAAGAGATTTCACAGTTTTCATATAATCACGCATATAACGCTGGAATTTCCAGTTGGCAAGTTCCTTACCTTGCAGATTTTGCTTATAGAAATCTTCTATAATCGGAGCATAGAATTTATCCCATGCGGCACGTTGTACCTCGTCCATCCGTCCCAAGAATTTCTCATAAAGAGATTTCAGGCGTGAATTTTTATCCGGCCGCAACATTTTAAGGTCGTAGATCATATCCATATCTTTCACGACACTCATTTCCTGAGCGGCCGCTGCAGGACGTCCTTCATAATCGTCAAAGAAATTATCCGGCAATGGGAAAGTTTTATCTTCGTACAAAGCCAGATTACAAGTATCCGCCATCCAATTACGATGAATAGCCTTGTGATGAATCAACAAGCAGAAAGGTTTCTCCAGGTTTCGCTTGTGTTCCATCCAATCAATGGCATTGTCCGTTATAAGATTGGTGATATATCCATGTTTCTGAATCGTATCATTTTCTTGTGTGATGAAATCCGGATTATAATAATCTCCTTGTCCCGGAACGATTTCCCAATAATCAAATCCTGACGGTAAACTCTCCAAATGCCATTTTCCTACCAATGCAGTCTGATAACCGGCTTTCTGCAAAAGTTTTGGAAAGGTTTGTTGGGAACTATCGAAAACACAAGTCGTATTATCATAGAATTTATTGGCACAGCTATGTTTCCCCGTTATCATGCAGGCACGGCTGGGACCACTTAACGAATTGGCTACAAAACTTTGAGTAAAACGGACGCCATCGGCAGCAATACGGTCAAGATTCGGCGTTTCCATATAGCGAGTATCATAACAACTCATCATCTGAGCCGTATGGTCGTCTGTCATGATATAGACAATGTTCAGGGGAGGCTGTTCAGCAGACTTTTGTTTACCGGTGCATGAAGCAAAAGAAGCAAGGGTAGCTACTCCCGCTAAAGAATAGAATAAGTTTGATTGCAGATTCTCCATAATAAATTTGTGTTAGATTGAGAAAGCAAAGATAGAGAGGTGTCCCTATCTTCACTTCCACAAATCATTAATTAAATTCCTTCAATATTTTCAGTTCAATTCTTCTCACTCAATCTATACCAAAGTACGTCCATTTTTTACAATCCCTCTTTAGCACAGACTTTACCTCAAACCATTGAACGTTTCAATTTATTAATAGAATATTGTATTTCTATTATTCGTCTCATTGCTTTCAACCTTATAAGCATCATTAACATAGAAACGAATCCAATCAATCTCCATTCTCGGTCCCTCTGTTTCAGGATCAGACACAGATTTCAGGTCTGAGTCCCATCCCGGTTCCATATTTCCAGCCTCAAGATCATCTGATGGGCTCATTCGCATTACGAGAAAAAGCCCTCTACATCCAAGCTTATTAGAAGGCATAGCAGCCTTCTCAAAAGGCCAACTTCCTAAATCATTCTTACTCACAGTCATTGTAGCAATCCCGTTAATACCAAGTTGAATATGCTCATCATCAACCAATTCCACCCAATAAATATTATATTCATTCGCTTGAGGTATGGCAGTAACCTTTGATACAGCATCAGCAACTTTATCGCCTGTCACAGATTGTGTAATAAAAGAACCTGCTTTATTCTGAAGAATTTTTATCGCCTTAATTGCTCCATTAGACATTACATCCGGATTTTTAATTTCTATAGTAGGAACAAAGCCTGTTCGTACACCTCGCAGGCGAACTTTGAATTCAATTCTCATACCCGGGTAAATTCTGGTAAAGTTACCTAAGAAAGGGGATCCCTGTCCACCATTAACCTTACAACATTGCATAGCACTAAATCCATACGCTTTACTGCCCCCATGCACAGCATCAGCCCACATTACCAACTCTCCATTATTATTTAAATTAGAGCATTCTTTATTGTTCACTGTTGCTACTTTCTGAACAGCTGCTTCGTTGGAACTAGCAAAACATTTTAGCATATTAGAAGTAGCATCCCAATAATTAGCTGGCTCTATTTTATGAAATTCGACTGCATAATGAAATTTCCACCCTTCAGCAGCCAATACCTCATTAGAATGGACAGAATTTTCTTCTATATCAGTAACTCTTCCAGTAAACCATGAATGAACCAGATCTCTATTTTGAGAAGATGCAAATGGACTCTCCGGCAATAAATAGACTTTTGTCATATCATACAAATCAGGATCAGCTAACGATTCAAGATCAGTCATCACAATACTTAATGTCGGGGAAATCATTGGATTTACAGAAGAAGAGCTTTCAAAATTTAAAGTTAAATTCAAATCACCCGTTTTTTCTCCATCCGCTTTAATTGTGATAGCTGCACTCTTCACACTAGTTCTTCCCGCAGGAATAGTTATTGACGAAGGCAAATTTTCATATCGCCCTTCCTCGCCCTCTTTAGGAGTAATAGTCACATCAATAGGTATTGCCTTTGCCTTATCTATTTTTGCCACTAAAACAAATTTATCTCCTTCCGTTACTACATTATCTACATTATTTTCCAAAGACATGGTTATCCGATAATAATCGGATACTTTAATTGCTTGACTCGAATTTGCCATTTTATAACCACGCGCGAAAGCAACAAACTCCATCGCAGTACTCCCCGTCAATCCGGATTTCTTCACTGGAAAATCCACCTGAATTTGTTTTTCACCTTTTGGAAACGTAACAATACCGCTAAATGGTTCAAATACATCCGATACATCTTCAGTACCAGCTTTAGCCGTAAAGTAAATATCAAAGTCCTCGTTAGCTACCATCTCATTCCCATCTGCATCAGCATCCACATTGATATTTACTTTCAGATTTTCTCCCATCACAAATGCCTTTTCGTTAATGCTCATAGTCAACGGCACCGCTTCCGGCAAAGGACGATATTTTGTTTCATCTTCACAACCTGTCAAACTTATAGTAAACAAGCATATTGGAAGCATTCTATATAATATGTTCTTCATATCTTTATTTATCTAATTATCATCAATAAATATTGTTCTATTCTCTTATTTCCTCTGCCATCCCGGATTTTGTTCCAGTTCGTGATTCAGTGACAATTCACTCGGAGGAATTGGCAGCAGATAGTCACGGCTAGAATCAAACTGATAGCCTCGTGGAAGAACCTCTTTCTGTGGATCAAGCCAACCATCCGTAGTTAAAATAGTCTTCAAATCTACAGCTGTTTTAGGATCAAATGCTTTGTATAACACACCATCTGCTCCAAAATATGCCCCTGTTCCACGTTTTCCCTGAATCAATTTGTGAGCTCTCCAACGCATCAAGTCATCCAAACGGAATCCTTGTAAAGCTAGTTCCGACCGTCTTTCCCTACGAATTTCCTGCAATCTGGCAGAGATTGGATAACCAAAATCGGTAAAATTAGGATCAATTTCAGCAGGAGCAGTATAGGTCACTCCCGCACGTTCACGCAAAGGCTTCAATGTCTTTTCCAATACATTAGGATCACATTTATCTAATTCTTCTGCAGCTTCCGCATAAGCTAACAAAGCTTCTGCATAACGAATTATCGGAAGTGAGGTCTCACCCTGACCACTGACATAAGTTGTATCAATACTCATACGAATATGATAACCAGTTGCATTACGTGCCGGACCACTTTCTGTTAGATAAGGAGGACGAACTTTCTGTTTATTTTCATCCGAATATTCATCCACAAACATAGCTTTTGACTTAGACTCAGGAGATGTAGACTTAAATTTACAGTCTGAATGCATAACTGTCGCTAACAAACGAGCATCACGTTCTTTAAATGTAAGGTTGAAATCCTTATAAATTCCATTGTTAGGATCAATAAAGCTTCCGTCAGCATTCAGATAATTATCAATCAATGATTGAGCTAAACCAGCCGCTCCACTGTTGTCCACATAACCAGCACCTAAGTTACTACTCAAATTATGAGTCACTCCATCTGCTATCGAATACTTTTTCCAAAAAACGACCTCTGTCATATCCGACAAATCTTTCGAATTAAACAAGTGCGCATAAGCATCTTCTTTAGATACAAATTTCTTATCATTATCCTTTGTATTTAAAGAAAGTCCCATAGTAAATAATTCATCACCTAGTGTCAACACTTGTCCCAAAAGATCTGTAGATTTATCCTCTGCGGCTGCAAAATCTGTTCCCTTATGATACTTTTCCCATGTACCCTCATAAAGCGCCACTCTCATGGCCATGATGATAGCAGCTTCTTTGCAAATCCTCAAGCCTTTATACTGACTACGTGAATAAAGCAAATTCTTAGCCGTCTTCAAATCATCAATAATAAACTGTGCCACTGCCGAACGATCGCGTGGGGGAATTTGCAAACCTGCAACTGTAGCGTTTCCATCCCAAAATTTATCCATTACAGGAATACTACCAAATCTAGTTAGTAAGTAAAAATGCCAATAAGCACGGAAAAAATAAGCTTCCCCTTTCAGTGACAGCACATCCTTTGTTTCCTCTGCTGCTGGAACTTTATAATATTCAAAAAAATAATTTACATTACGTAGATTCTGGTATCCGTTCTGCCATTCGGCAGTACCTCCTCCTGTCTCCAACAGCTCTCCATTAAGACGTTTATCATAAACCTCCGCCACGATATTGTCACTATTCTTTTCTTCTCCACGGACTCCCATGTCATAAGTACCAAAAGAAGGAAGTGCTATATACAAACCATTAATATAATTGTTCACAGCACTTGCATTGGACAAGAATGTTTCACTATTGGGGGTTGTCATGGGTTCTCTATCTAGAAAATCGGAACACGCCGACATCATAACACTTGCCCCTACCGCTAATAATATATATAATTTTTTCATCATCATTATCTAATTAAAATGTAAAATCAAGTCCGAACACGAAGTTACGGTTCATCGGATATACCATACCATTACCATTTTGCTTCATCGGAGAAGTTAAACCCGGAGCCGTATTCTTAGCATCACCACCCGCCGACATATTTACCTGGTTCAGTGTTTCAGGATCAAACTGTTTCGGCAACTTTGTTATAGTAAACAAGTTGTCGCAAGTTACATACACTTTTAGATTGCTGATACCAATATGTTTCAACTGTTTTTTATTAAATGTATAAGCCACTGTTAGATTTTTCATACGCATATAAGCAGCATTTAACAAATAACGTGTCGTATTGTATCCAGTATTCACTAAAAAATCCTTATCATCTTTCCAACCAGTCAAACGAGGCAAATATCCATTTGGGTTCTCTGTACTGAAATAATCAAGATGTTCTTTAAAGTTATAGTTATTTCCACCAAACATATAGTTACTTCCAGCAATCGGGAAATCTCTTTTTGCCACACCTTGTAACAAGGTAGATACTTCGAAACCCTTATATCCAAGATTCAAATTAATACCGAAAGAATATTTAGGAGTAGTATTTCCAATAACCTGCAGATCTCCGTGGTCTGACAAAGTACCTTTACCACCATCCACTCTACCGTCACCATTAGTATCTATATATTTCAAGTCACCACGACGCCAAAGATCGTTTGATTTGAACGCCGTCAGATTAACTTTTCTCAGATAATCATCAATTTCACGATTCGACAAAAAGAGATCATCAGCACAATATCCCCAAATTTCACCGAGATCCATACCTTCATAATAACCTTTATTAGCAGCCAATCCTGTATGGTTATTATAAATAATACCTTCCGGATTATTGTATTTAGTCACTACAGCCTTATAGTTAAAAACATTGAAACCAACTCCATAACTGAAACCACATTTCAATTTATCATTCCAACTGACAGAAAGTTCCCATCCGCGATTACGCAAAGTTGCATTATTCACTTTTGCACGATCTTCCGAAGCGATACCACTGATACTTGGTATTGATTCTGCCGGACCAATCATGTCACGTGTCGTACGTTGATATAAATCAGCAGTAATTGACAAACGGTTCTTAAACAACATCAAATCAAAACCTAAGTTAGCATTATCCACTTTCTCCCAAGTAATATAAGGACTAATCATTTTCGGAGTTTGTGCAATCGTACCTTTGGAAGCAGTGGAAGAAGAGATGCCCGGTAATAACCAAGCATTAGTCCCCTGTGCATCTAAGGGCATCTGAGCGATATAATCATATAAGCCCGCTCCATTTTGGTTTCCTAAACGACCATAAGAAACACGTACCTTCAACTGAGATACAGGCAGTGCCATTTTTTGGAAATAAGGCGTGCGAGCAATATCATAACCGGCAGAGAATGATGGGAAGAATCCCCAACGATGCCCCGCAGCAAAACGGGAAGAACCGTCATAACGTCCACTGAACTCCAAAAAATAAATATTATTGTAGTTCCAATTCAAACGGGCATAAAATCCCATAGTAGACCAATGTGAACGGGCTTCACCTGCTATTACATTTCCACTGGCGTTGTCAAATGAGTAAATATCATTACTCAGCATACCATCTTTGTACATATATTCCTGTGAATCTTCTTTTAATTCCATTTGGTATCCTGCCATTGCCTTGAAGAAGTGATCTCCCCATTGATGAGTATATGAACTCGAGACATTAGGTGATAAGTAATAATTGAACATACTCCCACGAGTATAAGATCCGAAATACATATTCTTCCAGCTAATACCAGGATAAGTAAATCCTTGTCTTTGATTAGTAGCATCACCCGGTTTAAAAGTACCCACAGGAGTTTCATACTTCTGGTTATTTTCCATTATCAGATCGTTATTTTCTATATCAAAACGGATTTTCATTTCTCCGGTGATATCCCATCCCTCCAATGGAGTTACTGTTGCAGAAAGTGACAAAGCATCTGAAATACGGTTCCTCTGATAATGAGAATTTTTCAAATATAACATTTCATTCCAACTCGGCAAATTGTATTCTGAATCAACAGGCAACTGAGTAACCTGAGTAGGACGATGGCTACCAATCTTATTATATAGAATCATCTGATTCGCCATCGGACGTTTAATCATCTGCAAAGTAATATTATTATTCAAATTAAATCGTAACCAATTATTGGTCTTCATCTGTAATTTGGTATTCAAATTGTACTTACTCAAATCATCCTGCACTTGATCCAGCAAACCCTCTTGATAAGTATATCCCATACCAATATAGTAGTTTACCTTGTCAGAACCACCCTGTACACTTAAGTTATGAGAATGACGGATAGACTTATCTTTAAAATAATAATCAAACCAATCAGTATTGCCATACTGATTATAATAGGCTCCTGCCCAATCATCACCGGAAGTATTAGCCTCAATACCCGGAAATTCTGCTGAATAAGGATTCTGCATAAAACCTTTAATCTTCTCAATAGTTTTATCCGGAATTCTCTGTAAACCGGAAGACGCTCCACCATTATCATATTGCTGATTATTATACATAGCGTATTCCAACGAGTTCATCATCTTTGGCATATTAATAGGTGAACTGAAACCAACTGTTCCACGATAGGTGACGCTAGCCCTCTCCTTTTTACCACTTTTTGTGGTAACCAATACTACTCCATAAGCTGCACGTGCACCATATACAGCAGAAGCGGAAGCATCTTTCAAAACACTGATACTAGCAATATCGGCAGGATTCACATTCTGCATACTCTGCTCTACTCCATCTACCAATACATATGGTTCTCCACCATTGATAGAACCAATACCACGAATACTAAATTTAATATCTGCACCGGTTTCACCACCGACACCACCTCCCACTGCGTCCGTAGCAAAATTTAAGCCTGCAATATTACCCTGCAAGGCACTTGTGACATCTGTAACAGGACGATTGACAATGGCATCATCTTTCAACGTAGCAACAGCTGCTGTAATCGTATTTCTTTTTTGTGTATCCATACCCACAACTACCACTTCATCCAATACTTTGGCATCTTCTTTCATCACATATTTATTTCCTTCCAATTTAGTAACCTTTACTTGCATCGGAGCGTATCCAACGTATGTAATAGAAAGTATACTTCCAACTTTTCCCTGAATTGAAAAATTACCGTCAATATCAGTAATCGTTCCTCCAGTGTTGCCTTTTACCATGACCGTTGCACCAATAATCGCCTCACCACTATCATCCACGACCTGTCCTTTTATCATCTTTTGTTGTGCTAATGCACCAAGAGGAAACAATAACAGGAGCATCAGAAAAAGAACAACCCGTCCCTGTTTTTTCACGAACTTCTTTTTTTCCATAATATTATATTTACTAATTAAGATTATACTGTTATTCTACGGCAGGATTAGCATAGTAATCAAACTCTTCTTTCACCACTTTCAACAAAGACTTATCATCTGTCACATCTACGTCCGTAGCCAAATCCCAGCTCATTATTCCACCGAAACCATTCTCACACACATACTGTGTTTTTTGGCGAATTGTAGTCTGACTATTGAGTGTATAGCTCTTTCCATTATACATCCATTCATCCACAGAAGTGTTAGTAAGATTACCTTTATTTATCAGATCATAATAAGCAACTTGTTCACCCGCTGTTCCGGTAGTTCCATAAAAAGGTACTCCCATCACCAATTTATTTTGAGGAATTCCATATTCAACAGCAGTTTGACCGTCTGATTTGAAACGTTCGAAAGAAAAAAGAGCCGCCTGAGGTCCATAACATTGGAAAGAGATAAAATCAACTGCAGCAATTGCTTCAGGAGTTATCTTATAAGAAACCGGATGCAAGGAAACCGTAAAAAATACATTTTTTCCTAATACGTTGCGCAGTTTTACTATGGCTTTGCTGTAATTAGTTAAGTCACTAGCATAATAAGCCCATTCAAAGTCAAGATCGACCCCATCCATATTATACTTATCCAAAACATTCTTAACATTATTAGCAAAGTTAGTGCGCGCAGTTTCATTACCAACCATCTTCAACCATTCACCACCAGCGATACCCAAACGTAGTTTTCGGTCTCCTACTTGTCCATTTAATGCAGCACGTATTTGTTCTAAACGAATAGCCCAAGTATGAGAATCTTTTCCGAGCTGTGCAGAATCATCATATTTCCAATAAGCAAGTGTTTTTGTATTATTCCAAATATTAGTATCAAAAGAGATAGGATTTCTACCCAACGTACCTACTTCCAAACTGCTAACGAATGTCTCATCCAAATATCCTTTGAATTTTTCTCCAAGAAAGAAATCTGCACGAGTATTAGGAATTTCAGCAGGCAGAGAACCCGTAAATTCTGTAGGGGTATTATTAGTGTCTACATATAATTTAGCCTTTCCTCCACTATAAGTTATCGCTACATAATGCCAAGCACCCGGCTTTAAATTGTCATTGACAATAGTTGTCGTAGAATTTCCAATAGTAAATTTTAAATTTCCTTCAGTTTCACCAAGTTGGAAAGATATAATGGTAGAGTTATTGTTTACCTTATTAAATAAATAAGCACCATCTATCCATTCAGTTATATATAGATAAGTACCAAATGTAAACTTCTTGTATGCCCCATCCGGGGAATGAAGTAAACCATCTCCACCGTTCATTTTTCCGGCACCATCAAATTTCACCACTCCATTACGACCTTCATAAGAAGGCATATATGATACTCCTGTAAATTCTGCGTCATTCACCGGCAGATCAAATGTCAAGTCACCGTCAGCATAAGGACGAGCTGTCAGATAAATCAAATCATTACAAGCACCCATACTTGCTCCAGAGATTCGATTTATCTCAAAAAAATCACCACGTATATAAGAACAATTAATAAATGATTTTTCTGTTGGATCCGGTTCATCTGGTTCTTCGTCATCACCCGGTTTTCCAACAACTGAACCTTCAGGAGGAGTGCCAGCTGGAACATCCACCCATTTTGTGTCTTTACAAGCTGCCAACATTCCAAAGAGGAAGAGACAAAAAAATAGGAATTTGCTTCTCATAAGTTTAATAATTAAGATTACCTTTTAATAATAGCAATGACTTTCTATCGTCATTCTCTGCTACAAATGTATAGAAGATTCAAGATTGTATGTGTTCTATTTTAGCTACGATTCTTCCAATTTTGTCTAAAATCGTCCATTTCATCGGATAATACGAGTTGTTTAGACATTTTTGGATACGTATATAAAACAAAATAGGAAAGGCGAAAATACCCTTTTTGAGCATTCCCGCCTTTTCTTTTTTTATTTCTACTTAAAGTAATACTTTTATAACTTCTCTATTTCATCTACTGTCAATCCCGAAGATTGTGAAATAACATCTATTGAAACCCCTGCCTTCTTTAAATTACGCGCAATCTCAATTTGCTTATTTCTTTCCCCTTCGGCACGTCCTTCCAAACGTCCCTCAGCACGTCCTTCTGCACGTCCTTCTGCACGTTCCGTGAATATATTATCTCTCAAAATAACAATATTATCCAAATGTCTATAATAAGCATTGAGTTCTTCCTTTGTCATCCGATCCAATTTCAATCGCTGGCGTGCCTCGTTCAATCCCGGTGCAGTAGCGTTATCGGGAATATCTCCTGTATTCAGATAGTAAATCCATTCTTCAAGCGGACTTCTTGCTACTTGATTGAAATCATTCACTTTCAATATATAATATTCCGGATAAAGTTGGCTGACAGTATCCACTTTGAAAGTTTGTTTTTGGAATGGAGTCAGTTCTAAAACATCCCCTTGATGAATTCCGCGAAATTCCGTTTTACCATGATATACAACATCTTTACCGCTACCTAAAGAGAAATAGACGATATTAACGCTATACACTTTACGAACTTTGTCGTAACCTTCTCCACGATTTATGTATTCGGTAACCAACTTAGATGTTCCAAATAACATACGCTGGAAATAAGCATATTCATTATTGTTTTGAACTTCTATTAAAATAAGCTCACCTTTAGAGTTTTCGGCAAGCAAATCCACACGATTATATTTATCGTACTCATCTTCTTGATTACTTTCACTCTCCAATAATTTCTGAATAAGGATTGATTCCCCTAAAAGGGTAGTCAAAAAACCTTCCAGTACGGCAAAATTAGCTTTATTACGCAATAAGCGTTTCATTGCCCAATCGAAACGAATATAATTACTTGCCATTTGTTCGCCTCCTTTTTCTATTTCTGTTTTCATTATAACAAAGGTAAAGGAAATATGTTGGAATCCCAAACAAATACAAAAACTAAATTAGCCAGGCTCATGTTATTCGCCCCAGCAAACAATACTATTTGCCGAAAGACCTTATAAACTCCTCTGCCATAGCAAGTGTTTCCGGTTTACCAATATCAATAAGTTGCAGATTTTCCACCGGATAACCCAAAAAGTTCGTTTGTCGACAAGTGAAGAGATAAAAATCCATGATAGAGAACTTTCCTTCCCACAGGGGAACTTCCATTAATTGGAATATAGCAGGTGAAAGTACATGAATGCCACTGAACGCATATTCTTGGAACAATGATTGTTCATATTGAAAACCTTCGGGTTTCACTTGACCTGTATCCTTGTTTATCCATCCGCAAAGTCTCTTCTCCGCATCGAGAAGCAGATAACGTGAAGTTCTACGTTGGCTTACCAATAAAGTAGCCAAACCATCAGTCTGCAAATGATAATCATAAAGTTCTTTCAAGTCCACATTCGAAAGAATGTCTACATTGTGTACAAGAAAAGGCTCATCGGAATTCTCAAAAAAAGAACTGGCTTTCCGGATTCCTCCCCCTGTATCAAGTAGCACATCACGTTCATCGGAAATATGGATAGTAAGTCCAAAATTGTCATTCACTTTCAGGAACTCAAGTATTTGCTCGCCAAAATGATGAATATTAATTACTATTTCGGTAAAACCGAATGCTTTCAGCTTCAAGATAACGTGCTCCAGCATGGGACGCCCGGCTACGGGAACAAGAGCTTTAGGCATAGTATCCGTCAGCGGTTTCAACCGACTTCCCAAACCGGCCGCAAATATCATTGCTTTCATAACGATCTTCTATATAGTTGCTTCAAATGTATGTTTTATATTCTGTTCGCGATGTACTAATTCCACTTTAACCCCAAACTCTCTATTCAGACGTTCCGCCAAATGCTGCGCTGAATAAACGGAACGGTGCTGTCCTCCGGTACAACCGAAGCAAACCGACAAATTACTGAATCCGCGTTCCATATAACGTTTGACGGAAGCATCCACCAAAGCGTAAACATGGTCGAGAAAACGAAGAATCTCACCGTCTTCTTCCAAGAAAGTTATCACAGGCTCATCCAATCCGGTAAAAGGCTTATAACGTTCGTATTTTCCTGGATTATTCACTGCACGACAATCGAATACAAAACCTCCACCATTACCTGTCGGGTCATCAGGAATACCTTTTTTATAGGCAAAGCTCATTACCTTGACCGTCAGTTGACGCTTCTCCAAGCCATCCGTAAACTGCTTCAGTCCGGTCAGTTCACGCAACATTTTGCAGAGATACGGGTATTCCGGATATTCCTCTTTAAGCAACTCGCGCAAATTTGCGATAGCGTATGGAACACTCTGGATAAAATGAGGTTTTTTCTCAAAATAGCCGCGAAAACCATAAGCCCCCAGCACCTGCAAAGTACGGAAAAGTACAAAATGACGGAGCTGACTATAAAAATAAGGTTCATCAATCGGTTGATATTTGCGAAGAGCCTCTATATATTCCCGTAACAATTCTTTCCGAAGGCTATCGGGATATTTTGCTTTGGCTTGCCACAAGAAAGAAGCAATATCATAATAAAACGGCCCTTTTCGTCCTCCTTGAAAGTCGATAAGCCAAGGGGCTCCATCCTTTATCATCACATTGCGACTCTGAAAATCACGATACATAAAAGTAGCGGAAGAACTACGGAGCAAAACATCACTCATTTTCTGGAAATCATCCTCCAGCTTGTCTTCCTGAAACTCCATTCCGGTAGCTTTAAGGAAACAATATTTGAAATAATTCAAATCCCAAAGTATGGAACGCTGATTGAATTCCGACTGGGGATAGCAACGGGAAAAATCAAATCCGTCAGCTCCGGCAAACTGAATGGCAGGCAACAGACGGATCGTTTTACGAAGCAACTCTTTCTCTTCTTCGGAAAACACACTGGTAGCACGTCCTTTCTCAATAGCGTGAAAAAGTAAAGTATCTCCCAGATCTTCTTGCAGATAATACATTTTATCTTCCGACACGATGTGTACTTCGGGAACAGGAAGCCCATTCTTACGAAAATGTTCCGCCATATAAAAGAAAGCCTCATTCTCATCAACAGAAGTTCCATATACTCCAATCAGTGTTTGTGTTCCTGTCAGCCGGAAATAACGGCGATTGGAACCGGAGGAAGGTAATTCTGTTACATTTTCAGCGGGAACTCCCGTATATGACTGATAAAGTTTCTGTAATTCTTCGGTAATCATAGTTACATATTTTCGAGCAAAGATAGGAATTATAAACAAATAATACTACCTTTGCTTTCGTTTAACTGACCTAATCTCATGAGAATAAAAATCTTTATCCTACTATGTTTGACAGTTATTATGCAGTTTGCCGGTGTCACGCACCTAAAAGCCAGCCATTATTACTATAAACAGCTCTCCCTAAAAGATGGGGTGACTTCAGCCGTGAGATGTATCTTGACAGACAAACAGGGATTTGTATGGATAGGAACGAAGGCTGGAGTAAGCCGATATGACGGACATGAGCTAAAGAAATACGTTCATTCTCCAAACAATCCTCAGTCGATTCCCAATAACTTAATCCATCAGATTGCAGAAGATGAAATGAGCAATATTTGGATTCTGACCGACAAAGGAATAGCCCGCTATCAACGCCAAAGCGATGATTTTTTCTTACCTGCGGATGAAAAAGGTAATCCTATTATCGCCTATTCAACCTGCCTGACCAAAGACGGGGTCTTGTTTGGTTCTAAAGACAAAGTATACTTTTATAGTTATCGGGATTCTTCTCTTCGCCTTCTGCAGAAGCTGAATAAAGGGAGTAATTTTAATATCTCTTTACTAAGCCTATGGGACGAACATACTGTCCTTTGTTGCAGCCGGTGGCAAGGTCTTGTTTTGCTGGATCTGAATACGGGAAAGCATCGTCTCCCACCTTTCGATTGCGGAAAGGAAATCATGAATATGTTGATCGACTCACAAAACAGAATCTGGATTGCCCCTTACAATGAAGGTATAAAATGCTTCACCCATAACGGAGAGCTGGTGAAAGCCTATACTATTCACAATTCCGACCTAAGCAACAACGTCGTTTTAAGTCTTGCCGAACGGGAAGGAAAAATATGGATAGGAACAGACGGAGGCGGTATCAATATCCTTGAACCGAAAACAGGACGTTTATCCTTGCTGGAACACATTCCCGGAGGTGATAACTATTCACTTCCCGCCACCTCTATCTTTTGTCTATACAATGATAGGAACAATAATATGTGGGCAGGAAGTATCCGCAACGGATTGATCAATATCCGGGAAGTCTCCATGAAAACCTATACGGAAGTCTTTCCGGGCAGTAACCGTGGATTAAGTTATAATACCGTACTCAGTCTTTATCAGGAATCGAACGACCGTATCTGGGTGGGTACAGACGGCGGCGGTATTAATCTCTTTAATCCTATCACAGAGAAATTCACCCATTACCCATCCACTTGGGAAGACAAAGTCGCTTCCATTTCCCCATTCACTTCTGGCAATCTGTTGGTTTCCATTTTCTCAAAAGGAATATTCGTATTCAACCCGGAAACAGGTGAGAAAACACCATTCATGATTATAGATCCGGAAACCTCCATGCGTCTCGGGAAGCGGGGAAAGACAGTCAATTTATTTTCCAACAGCCCTCATAGCGTTCTGTTACTTGGAGACCATGTATATCAATATGACTTGAAGAAGCAAACTTTCAATATTGCAACTGAACAAGAAGGACTGGACATTATCGGCACTTTCTTACCCATAACAAACTATGGGAATTATACTTATCTGAACGACATAAAGCACATTTATCGGCTGGATAACCACACCAACCGACTGGAAGTTCTGTATCAATGCTACAAGGACACTATTATCAACTCTGTTTCATTGGATGAGCATGGACAATTCTGGATAGGAAATAATTACGGGCTGTTTCATTATAATCCCGATAAAAAAATACAAACTCCCATATCCACTTCCCTTTTCTCGGAAGTCACATCGATTGTGTGCGACCAACAAGGAAAAGTATGGATAGGAACCAATAATATGCTGTTCGCCTGGCTAATCAAAGAACAGAAATTTGTGCTTTTCGGCGAATCGGACGGTGTCATTCAAAACGAGTACTTATCCAAACCCTGTTTGTTAAGTTCACAAGGCAATATCTATATGGGCGGAGTGAAGGGATTATTGCACATCAATAGTACCCTACCCTTAATCACTACCGAAATACCCCAACTTCAACTATCGGATATCATCATCAATGGTGAGTCCGTCAATGATAAGCTAAACAATAATCCAACGAGTATTTCCGCTCCTTGGAACAGCAATATAATCATTCGGATAATGTCTAAAGAAAAAGACATCTTCCGACAGAAAGTATACCGATATCAAATAGAAGGACTGAACGACCAACAAATAGAATCATATAACCCTGAACTGGTTATACGTTCACTCCCTCCGGGAAGTTATAAAATCACAGCGTCCTGCACAGCAAAAGATGGTAGTTGGATTCCCAATCAACAAGTATTGGTATTGACCATTCTTCCTCCCTGGTATCGCACATGGTGGTTTATCCTTAGCTGTGCGGTTCTCATTACTGTCGTTATTATCGAGACTTTCAGAAGGACTCTGAAACGCAAAGAAGAAAAGTTGAAATGGGCAATGAAAGAGCACGAGCAACAGGTATACGAAGAAAAGGTACGTTTCCTCATTAATATCAGCCACGAACTACGCACACCGTTGACATTGATACACGCTCCACTTAGCCGGATATTGAAATCACTCTCTCCTGAAGAGCCGCAATATCTGCCCATAAAGGCGATTTACAGGCAGTCACAACGGATGAAGAATCTGATTAATATGGTACTTGACGTACGAAAAATGGAAGTGGGTGAAAGTAAAATACAGATACAGCCTCACTTCCTCAACCAATGGATAGAACACATCTCACAGGATTTCATCAGTGAAGGAGAAGCTAAGAACGTACGTATCCGATACCAACTGGATCCGCAAATAGAAACGGTAAGTTTCGATAAAGACAAATGCGAAATTATTTTGAGTAACTTGCTTATCAATGCATTGAAACACAGTCCGGAGAATACGGAAATCACTATTATATCAGAATTGCTTCCTGAAAAAGACAGAGTACGTATCTCTATCACCGACCAAGGAAGCGGTTTGAAGCAAGTCAATACACAAAAACTTTTCACACGCTTCTATCAAGGATCCGGAGAACAAAACGGAACTGGAATCGGACTGTCTTATTCAAAGATTCTGGTTGAATTGCAAGGTGGTTCCATTGGCGCATACGATAATCAGGAAGCAGGTGCGACTTTCTTCATTGAATTGCCGTTAAGACAAGAATCAGAAGAAATCATCTGTCAACCGAAAGCCTATCTAAACGAACTGATGAGTGACGACAGCCATGAACAAGCACCCGGCAATGATGATTTCGATACAACTCCATATACAGTTTTAGTTGTAGACGACAATCCGGATTTAACAGACTTCCTGAAAAAATCGTTGGGAGAATACTTTAAACGAGTAGTGATAGCTTCGGATGGTGCAGAAGCCCTTCAACTTATCAGAAGCCACACGCCGGACATAATTGTCAGCGATGTAATGATGCCTAGAATGAATGGATATGAACTCTGCAAAAGTATCAAGGAAGATATCACAATCAGCCATATCCCTATTATTCTGCTGACGGCAAGAGACGACCAGCAAAGTCAATTAAGCGGTTACAAGAATGGAGCGGACGCCTATCTGACAAAGCCTTTTGAAATAGAAATGCTTATGGAAATCATTCGTAACCGATTGAAAAACCGTGAGTCTACCAAGAAAAGATACCTAAATGCCGGAGTAATCCCTGCACCGGAAGAAAGTACGTTCAGCCAGGCAGACGAGACCTTCCTGCTCAAGTTAAATAAGATCATTCAAGAAAATCTGGACAACAGCAGTTTGGATATAGCCTTTATCTGCAAAGAAATCGGTATGAGCCGGGCTTCACTTTACAATAAGTTGAAAGCCCTGACCGATATGGGGGCTAATGATTATATCAATAAGTTCAGAATGGAGAAAGCAATAGCATACATTACCGGAACGGATATGACATTTACAGAAATAGCCGAGAAAGTCGGCTTCACCACTTCACGTTATTTCAGTACAACTTTCAAACAATATACAGGGGAAACTCCTACACAATACAAAGAGAAACGAAAAAAGTGAATATTCACCGACTGTTGACACAGTCACCGGAATATTCACTTTCCAGATGCGGACTCCGCACCTAAAATTTATCACTCATTTGATTTTACCCATTCACTTTCTTATAATCCTCCAGAAACTTCTTCAATCCCGAATCCGTCAACGGATGATTGAGTAATCCCTTAATAGCGCTCAACGGACAAGTAGCAACATCAGCACCCACTTCCACACATTCTATAATATGCTTCGTATTACGAATCGAGGCTGCCAGTACTTGTGTCTTATAATCATACGTATGATACATACGTACAATATCAGCAACAAGCCCTACCCCATCTTCACAAATATCATCCAACCGTCCTACAAAAGGCGAAACATAAGTAGCTCCGGCTTTAGCCGCCAACAAAGCCTGTCCCACAGAAAAGACTAATGTACAATTCGTACGAATCCCTTTTTCCGTAAAATGCTTGATAGCTTTGATGCCATCCGCAATGCATGGCACTTTCACTACAATATGCGAATTGAGTGCTGCCAGTTCCTCTCCTTCACGAATCATCCCTTCGTAATCGGTAGCTATCACTTCGGCACTTACATCACCATTGACGATATTACAGATTTTAATATAATGTTCACGTTGTTTTTGGGTTCCCTTGATACCTTCTTTCGCCATTAGCGAAGGATTGGTAGTCACTCCGTCAAGTACTCCGAGATCATACGCTTCTTGGATTTGCTCCAAATTGGCTGTGTCAATAAAAAACTTCATACTTCTAAATTTTAATGGTTAACTATCTAGTAGTCAAAGATAAGAATTAATTCTCATCTTTCCTATAATCAGGCAATGGTAATTGCCGGATCAAGATAAACATCCTGGATAGCATTCAATAATTCTACACCTTTATTCATCGATTTTTGGAACGCTTTACGTCCGCTAATCAACCCCATACCTCCGGCACGCTTATTGATTACGGCTGTAATAACCGCATCACGTAAGTCGGAAGCTCCGTGCGACTCACCACCGGAATTGATTAAACCGACACGCCCCATATAACCATTGGCAACCTGATAACGACAAAGGTCAATCGGATGTTCCGAAGCCAGTTGGGTGTACATACGTTCATCCGTCTTACCGAAACCTATTGCTTTGAAACCACCATTATTCGTAGGAAGTTTTTGTTTGACAATATCTGCTTTGATCGTAACTCCGAGACGGTCGGCCTGTCCGGTCAAGTCAGCAGCAACATGATAATCCACACCATCTTTCTTAAAATCACTATTACGCAGATAACACCACAGGATAGTGGCCATCCCCAATTCGTGAGCATACTCGAAAGCCTCAGCGATTTCCACCAATTGGCGACGACTTTGTTCCGAACCGAAATAGATAGTAGCACCGACAGCCGTAGCTCCCATATTCCATGCTTCTTTCACTGTACCGAACATCACCTGATCATACGAATTAGGATAGGTCAGCAATTCATTGTGATTCAGTTTAACTACAAACGGAATTTTATGGGCATATTTGCGTGCCACCGCTCCCAGAATGCCGAATGTAGAAGCGACCGCATTACAACCACCTTCAATAGCCAATTTCACAATGTTCTCCGGATCGAAGTAGATAGGATTCGGAGCAAAAGACGCTCCGGCAGTATGTTCAATATCCTGATCGACAGGAAGAATGGATACATAACCGGAATTAGCCAAACGTCCATGTCCGAGAATAGCTTGCAAGCTGTTCAGCACTTTTATATTACGGTCGGAATCAATCCATATTTTATCTATCGTATCGGGAGAAGGCACATAAATCAAAGACTTATCAATAGTCTTACAAGTGTGATCCAGATAATATCCGGCTTTATCTCCCAACAAATCAATTACTTTACTCATAACTTTACTTTTTTAAATATACAACACTTTATTTCTTCTTTCCTTGATTGGCTACCGCTTCCATCATTTTTTTGATTTCTTCCGCATTTCCAAGAAAATAATCATTGGAGACATTCAGGTTCTCGTCAAACTCGAATACATAAGGAACGGCAGTAGGCAGATTCAGTTTTACAATTTCCTCATCAGAAATATGTTTCAGATGTTTGATGATACCTCGCAGACTGTTACCATGAGCCACAACCAATAAAGTATGGGCTGTTTTCAGGTTGGGAAATATATCCGATTCCCAATAAGGCATAATACGTTCAATGGTATCTTTCAGTGATTCGGTACGGGGAAGTTCGGTATCGGGAACCTCATGATAACGGTAGTCAAAACGCGCATTCCGCAAGTCACTTTCCGAAAGCGGATTAGGGGCAATATCATAGCTACGACGCCAAATCAGCACTTGTTCTTCACCATATTTCCCGGCAGTTTCCGCTTTATTCAATCCTTGCAAATCGCCATAATGCTTTTCGTTCAGACGCCAGTTCTTTTCAACAGGTATCCAGTCGAGATCCATTTTATCAAGAACACAATTCAGCGTCTTGACAGCTCTTTTCAAGTAAGAGGTATAGGCTTTATCGAAATTGAAGCCATAATCCTTCAATGTCTCGCCTGCTTTCTCAGCTTCGGCAATTCCTTTTTCGGTCAGATCGACATCTGTCCAACCCGTAAAGCGGTTTTCTTTATTCCAAGCACTTTCTCCATGACGAAGCAATACTATTTTTTTCATTTTTATTGGTCTCCTTTCTTCTTTAGTGCTGAATTCAACTTGCAAATGCAACAGAATTCTGATTAATAATTTGTTTAAAT
>ENA-UONZ01000274-UONZ01000274.1-human-gut-metagenome-genome-assembly--contig:-C93old-NODE-274-length-91498-cov-44.728301_pt1 | contig 91498 bp, 71 predicted proteins | sample MGYA00242468_ERZ724015 | MGnify/ENA metagenome assembly ERZ724015
TCAACCGACTTTGAAAATAAGCCTTAAAGTGGTCAACTAAAAACATTAAACCACAATGAAACTAGAGTTTCTGCTACTTGAAACTAAGGTTTCTGTTGCTTGAAACTAAAGTTTCTTACGCTTGAAACTGAAGTTTCAGTGTGGGGAAACCAAATTGAAACCGACAGGTGACAGGTGATAGGTGACAGGTGTGGTGATAGGTTCCGCACAACCTGTCACCGTGCATGAAAGTGCGATGAATAAGTACTTTCGGGACTTACGGTGATAGGTGATAGAGGAAAGTGAGAAATTTATTGGATGGGAATCACCATATTCCATGATTTATTTGCATTCTCGAATCCGCCGGGACCATCCATCGTTGCAAAAAAAGCATGGGTCATTTTTCCGTTTTCATCGAATAGTAGGAAAGGACGTTCCAATTGCCCCTGCTTTTCCACTTTCCCATCTTCCCATTCTACGGTGAGAGAATAGGCTTTAGGATCCTTATCGACTGTCCAATGAATGCCGTCTTTGGAGTGAGCCATCACTCCGCCACCTCTTTCTCCGGTGAATTTTGCCACATGGTCTTTGAATATGGCATGATAACCTCTTTTGTCTTTCCATAAAAACGGATCTTCCGCTTCCCCTTGACCGTCTACCTGGAAAATAGGTTGGTCATTGTTGAGTACGGTATACGGCCCTTCGATAGAAGGAGCGTATGCAATACCTAAAGACATATCGGAGTGTTTACCGTTGGGAGTATAGGCACGTCCTTTGAAAATCATCATTACCGAACCGTCCTCCTGAAGGACCGGAGAAGGATTGGAAGTCAGAAAACTATAGAACGTATTGGGTTTTGTTTTCAGTATCGGTTCATCAAAACGTTTCCAAGGACCGTATGGACTGTCGGAAACAGCCAGACCGATTCGTTTATTGGCACGTCCTACGGTGCAACAAGGGCTACTTAGAGTCAACTCGGCGTATGTAGGTTCGGCGAAAGGATGTGTCGAACCCATATAGATAAGATAATATTTACCTTTATATTTCAGTATGCGTGGGTTGTGCGTAGAACGTCCGTCCCAATATTGTGCACCGCGTGCCGGTAATGCCACATCACTGAATCTATATGGCCCTTGAGGAGTATCAGATATTGCATGTACAATTTCCGAAGCTACCATCCATCCGGGATGAAAGGGCAGGGATTTGGGAAAGCGGGATACAAACATATGATATTTTCCATCCTCGCCTTTTACGACGGAGCTTCCCCATACCCAATATCCTTCGGATTCAAAAGCCGGTGTGTGAGGAGCCTTCTTCAATTTGTGGAACAATTCGTTTTTCGATTGTTGCTTGAGTTCTACCAGATTATCTATTTTCTGTGCGAAAACTATACTAGTGGAAACAAGGGTACACATGAAACAACTGATGAAATATAAAAAACTTTTTTTCATGGCTTTTCTTTTTTCTGTGAGTGACATATCTGTTTTTCATCTGCAAATAACGGTTGTTTTTACCGGAATGAGGTGTATTATACGTACATGAATAGTACTTTCTGCGTACACTTTATTCTTCTTCGTTATCTGCATTTTCTCCTTTTCTGTATGTCTGTGGCACAACACGATACTTTTCCTTGAAACATTTACTAAACTGTCGGGGAGAGGAGAACCCTAGCCGGTCGGAAATCTCGGAAATATTGAGTTCCAGGTTTTCTTTGAGCATGATAGCAGCCCGTTTTAAGCGGATAGTTAGAATAAATTCATAGGGTGTTTGTCCGGTAATTGCTTTCAACTTGGTAAATAGTTTGGTACGGGCAATACCGGTTTCACGCGCTAGGATATCCACGTTGAACTCCACATTGTCAATATGACTTTCGATTACTTTCATAGCTCTATCAACTAACTCTTTATCCATAGCATTAGTGGCTAGTATCTGTGGAGTAGCCTGTGGTTGTTTGCTGAATTTCTCTTGTAGTATGATACGATTGTTTACCAGATTATTGCAGCGGGAAAGCAGGATATTGATATTAAACGGCTTGGTGATATAGTCATCGGCTCCCAAACGTAAACCCTCTAGGTTGTGTTCTATTGCTGTTCGTGCGGTGAGCAATACCACAGGGATATGGCAGGTTTCTATGTTTTCTTTGATTAGTTTACAAAGTTCCGTTCCCGACATTTCCGGCATTACAACATCGCTTAACACAATAGCGGGCTGTTCAGATTGTATTTTTTCCCATCCTTCACGTCCGTTGGCGGCTATGCTGACAACATAAAACGACTCGAATATCTTAACGAGCATTTCCCGTAGAGAATCGTTGTCTTCTACAATGAGTATGCGGGCCTCTTTGCTTCTCTCAATGTTTTCGTTGCTCATGACCTCCTGCTCGTTCAACAACTGTTCTTGGAGTTCCTGAAGAGGAATATTATTTTCTAAAGCCAGTTGCGATTCTTCTTGTCGTTTGCTGAACTGTTCAGGTGTAAAGTGTTCATTTCCGGTTTTGATATGAACGCTGAAAGTCGTTTCTTCTCCCGGTTCACTGTATACGTCGATAGTACCATGATGTAATTCAACAATGCCCTTAGTCAAGGATAAGCCTATCCCCGTGCCTGTGTACGATAATGACTCTATTTGATCGGTTTGATAAAAACGATTGAATACCTTATTGATATCTTCCGCAGCAATACCGGTACCGTTATCTGTTACTTCGATAATAACCTCCCGGTTACCTTTACGTACTGAAACGCTGATTTCACCTCCTTCTTTGGTGTGTTTGAATGCGTTTGATATCAAATTGTTCATAACCTTTTGTAGCTGTTTGGCGTCATACCATACATTGATGGAATCATTTGTTTTTCGGAAGTTGAAAGAAATCTGGCGTTGCAAGGCGTATTCTTGAAAAAGGAGGTAGTTTTCATAAAGGAAATCTACAATATTGTGTTCACTCACTTTAATTGTCATATACCCTTGTTCTTGTTTACGGAAGTCAAGAAGTTCGGTGATTAATTCCCGCAATTGCAGGCTGTTTTTATAAGCACCCAGTATTTTGTTGTAGACTGTCGGTGCAAATGAACGGACTTGCAGCAACATTTCCATCTGGCCGATAATCAATGTCAATGGAGTACGGAATTCATGTGAGATATTAGTGAAAAAGCGTAGCTTTGCCTGATTAAGCCGCTCTATATCCTCGGTGCGTTTTTTTTCGTATTTTAAGGATTCTTGTAGCTTGATGCGGTTGTTGTAGGTGCGGATCAGGTAATAGAGTACACCGACAATAATAATAAAATAGAACAGATATGCCCAAATGGTCAGGTAGAATGGAGGAAGTATTACAATTTCCAGCCGACTTTCCGGTATTTGTGACTGGTTGTTTTTGATACGTACCAATAGAGTGTACTTCCCGGGACTCAGATTGGTATAAGTAATGGTATTTTGCCCCCGGGTGGTAGTCCATGTCTCAGAAAAACCTTCCAAAAAATATTCCATCTCATTTTTAGCGGCGGGGATATAATTTGAAATTGCATATTCGATGCTGAACATGGATTGGCTGGATTTGAGTACAAGTTTTCGGGTTATACTCAAGTCTTCCTTTAAAATGCCGCTATCATCATCTACATTTACATCTTGCCCGTTGACAATAAGACGAAACGGAGCAATGGTATAGCCTTTAGGAATATAATTGATATCTTTTTCCTTGAAAGAAATCATGCCGTCGATTCCTCCTATAAAGATTTCTCCTTGTTGTGATTTATATAATGAACGTTCATTGATGGCAGATAGCGGAACGCCGTTTTCATGATCGTAATTTTTGAATCTCTGTGTCTGATAATCTAAGATGGAAAAACCGACATCCGTAGTAAAAAGAAGTTTGCCGGGTGATAATTCACATACATCATTCACGCAGTCGCTTGCCAGTTCATTCTTTTCTCTATCAAAGTTTATAAAGTCGTCCGTGTCATATCGGTAAAGGTCTATACCGCTTTCATTGCTGCATAGCCATAGTCTGTGCTGGCTGTCTTCGTAAATCCGGTTGATACTATTGCTGCTAAGGCCATGTTCCAGTGCATGATTATGTTTGTAGTTTGTTATCTTCTGGTTGTCAAATTGATAAGAATATACACCATTGCCACCTCCGCAAATCCATAATGTTCCGCGATGGTCGATAAATATTCCAGCGGCATACGTTATTTTATAAGGTAATGTCTGGAATAATCGTTTTACTTTGCCGGTTTCCGGATTAAAAATGCAAACTCCCGCATGGCTGGCGATTATTAACTGCTCCTTATAGGGAATAATATCTCTGATGATATTGGAAGGAAGTGACTCCGGATCGTTTTCATTATGGAAATATTGAGTGAATTTCTTTGTTTTCAGATCCATCTTATTTAATCCGCCCAGATGAGTTCCTATCCAGATAACTTCACGTAGCGGATCATAATAAAGTGCTTTCACATTGTTGTGTGAGAGACTGCCGGATAGCTTGCTGTGTCTGAACCATTCGAATTTTCTGCTTTTCGGGTCGTACTTATTTAATCCTCCGCCTTCGGTCCCTATCCATAGGTTGTGCTGACTGTCTTCCGTGATACGCCCCACGATAGGAGAGCTCAATCCTTCACTCTCTGTTTTTGCTGCTTGATATTGATGATAGATCTGACTTTTCGGATTGAAATAATTTACTCCGCCGAAATAAGTTCCTACCCATATACTTCCTTGATGGTCACAGAGAATGCTCCAGACGGACGAATGGCTCAAGCCGTTCTCACGTTTCTGGTAACGTGTGAATGTCTGGCTGGAAGGGTGGAACATATTAAGTCCATTAAAGGTTCCTATCCATAAATTACCCTGTTTGTCTTCACTGCAACAGCGGATAAAATTGGAACTGATGCTGGACGGGTTTTTCTCTTCGTGCCGGAAATTGCTGATTGTTTCTCCATTCATCATGAAAAGACCTTCTTCCCAGCTTCCTATCCAGTATTTTCCGGACGAGTCTTGAAAAATGGTTGAGATATTCCCCTTAGAAATGGGATGAGATAATTGGTGGTGGCGGTCCAAACTGAACAAGCCTTGATTTTCTGTGCCGATCAAGATTTGATTGTCGTTGACGTGCAGTGCTGTGATTTTGCTTTTCTGCGGCAATTCATAATAAAGGCTGAATTGTTTGCCATCGTATGTATAGATACTGTTACTGTGGGCTGCATATAATTGTTCATGATAGAACATAGCCCGTATTTCTTTTTGTATTAATGTTGTAAATGTGTCTTTTCTGATATTGAGAGCGGATATTCCTTTGGGTGTCATGAAGTAAACTTCCCCCTTTTTATTTCCGGTAATATGATTGATATTATTGTAAATTAAACTATTGGAACTGTTCTTTCGGAATTTATATACTTTAAATTCATTTCCGTTATAGAGATTGGCTCCATTTCTAGTTCCGATCCATATAAATCCCCGTTCGTCTTGGTACATCGTCATGACCGCATTATTGGAAAGTCCTTCATTGGTGGTCAGATGACCGAAGGTAATATCTTGAGCTTGTCCTTTTATGATGCAGACAATAAGAAAACAGATAAAAAGGAGGTGTCTTTTGATAATCATAGATATCAGGATACTAAAATTCGTAACGCAAATATACGTTTTTCTATTGAAATATAACTGTAGTATGAGTACATAATATATGAGCTGTAAGTACATTGCCGGTTTCTTGTGTTGTTGTACGTACAATGTATATATCTTGTATGTATGGCTCGGTAACTATTGGACAACCGCCTTTATATTTGCATCATCATTAAAAAATAAATAGAAAACGAACCGTATATGAAAGGCTCCTTTTTAACTTTTATGGGAATGATTGTCCTGATGATGACAGGATGCACTTCGAAGAACACGACTGTTGGTGATATAGTCGCTGATAACATAACGAATGCGGTATCGCAATACTCGTTAATGACAGATCAGATAGAAAAGAGCGGGCATATCTTAAATCCGAGAACATTGGATAAAAATGGTGAGGTGGTTTATGTCCCTTATGATGATTGGACAAGTGGATTTTTCCCAGGTAGTTTGTGGTATATGTATCAATTGACAGGAGATGATAAATGGGAGAAACTGGCGGAGAAGTATACTGAGGCCTTAGACTCTGTACAATATCTTACCTGGCACCATGATGTAGGATTTATGGCAGGATGCAGCTACCTTAACGGAATGCGTTTTGCAGATAAGGATTATCGTTCCGTAATCATGCAGTCGGCGCAATCGCTTTCTACTCGTTTTCGTCCGAACGCAGGCGTTATCCAGTCGTGGGATGCGGACAAAGGCTGGCAAGCGGAAAGGGGATGGAAATGTCCGGTGATTATAGATAATATGATGAATCTGGAGTTGCTTTTTGAGGCTACACGTTTGTCCGGTGATTCTACCTATTATAATATAGCGGTCAGCCATGCCGACCGGACATTAAAAAATCACTTTCGTGCAGACTATAGTAGTTATCATGTGGTAGATTATGATCCGGAAACCGGTATGGTACGTGGCAAACAGACCGCACAAGGTTATGCGGATGAATCGGCATGGGCACGTGGACAGGCATGGGCTATTTATGGATACACCGTTTGTTATCGTTATACGAGAAAACCGGAATATTGGGAACAGGCTTCCAACATTTATGATTTCATTTTTACTAATAAGAATATGCCGTCGGACTTGATTCCGTTTTGGGATTATGATGCATTGAATATTCCTAATGAACCCCGGGATGTTTCGGCGGCCGCCATAACGGCTTCGGCTCTTTATGAATTAAGCACTTATCTGCCTAATCCTAAATATAAGAAGACTGCCGATAAGATACTTGCCGCGTTAACTACATCTGCTTATCGGGCAAAAGTAGGAGAGAACGGTCATTTTATTTTGATGCATTCCGTAGGAAGTATCCCGCATGAAGCGGAAATAGATGTTCCGTTGAATTATGCGGATTATTATTTTCTGGAGGCTTTGAGCCGTAAACGTGATTTAGAGAAGAATACCAATTCAGAAACAGTTAATTAATAATTTAATCAAGTTATATTATGAAAAATGGACAATTATCGAAGCGTATCAGCTTATTGTTGCTAATGCTTTGCTCGTTCACCTTTAGCTATGCACAGATATCTGTTAGCGGCAAGGTGATGGATGAGGCTAATGAGCCTGTCATTGGAGCAAATGTGATGTTAAAAGGAGGAAAGACGGGAACGATTACAGATGTGAACGGTATGTTTAAAATCTCTGTTCCGAAACAATCTTCCGTACTTGTAGTTTCGTTTATCGGTTATGCGACTAAGGAAGTAACCGTAGGAAACAAGAAACCACTGAATATCGTATTGAAGGAAGATGGGATTACTTTGGATGAAGTGGTGGCTGTAGGATATGCTACAGTGAAAAAAAGTGATCTGACGGGATCTGTTGCCAAAGTGGATATGGGTGAACTGAACAAAAGCCAGGTTTTGTCTTTTGACCAGGCTTTAGGAGGTCGGGTGGCCGGTGTGCAAGTGGTTACTAGTGACGGACAGCCGGGAGCGGAAGCGAACATTGTGATTCGAGGTAGTAATACGATCTCTGACACGTCGGATGGTACTCCTTTGTACGTAATTGACGGATTTGCTACCGAAGACGCCAATCCGGCTGCATTGAATCCCAATGATATAGAGTCGATAGATGTATTGAAGGATGCATCCGCCACTGCTATTTATGGTGCGCGTGGAGCAAACGGAGTGATTATTATCACAACTAAACGGGGTATGGAAAGTGCTCCACGTGTTACTTATGACGGCTATATTACTTATCAGGCAAAACCGGATTTCCTGAATTTGCTGGGAGGACAGGAGTTTGTCGCTTTACAGCAGGAAATACTGAGCTCTTCGGAGATGGCAAAGACTTATTACAGATATGATGAGGCATTGGGACGTAACCGGGTATTGGGAGACTATGCAAATCTTCCTTCAACTGATTGGCAAGATGAAGTGTTCCGTGCTGCTCCGATGACCAACCATCATTTGTCACTGGTAGGAGGAACGAAAAATACCAAATATAGTTCCAGTATTTCTTACTATAATCAGCAGGGAATTATAGTTAACTCGTCTTATGAGAGTTTGAAAGCGCGCATGACACTTGACCAGCAGATATCTAAGAAAGTAAAGGCTGGGGTCACGTTTAATTTCTCTAATAATACCTCCAAGGGATCTGCTCCTTCGCAAGGAGGGGGAGGTTCAACTCAGTATTTCCTATATCAAGTGTTGGCCTATCGCCCTATTTTTTATTCGGATTCGGAAGATGCGGAGGATAAATTGTTGCAGGACAATCCGAATTATCCATATAATCCGGTCAAGACTATTGAGAATACCTACTCAAAAACACGTAGCCGTCAGTTGAGTATGAATGCTTATTTGAATTGGGATATTGCTAAGAACCTGACTTTCAGGGCAACGTTTGCTTATAATTGGCGTACGGACCGCAGTGAGACTTTTAATAATGCGGATACTTATTGGGGAGACCCGCGTTATTCAGCCAAACATTCAAACGGTAACTTTAGTTATCGGGAATGGGACGGTTGGTCTAATGAATATACTTTGACTTATCGGAAGAAGTTCCGGGGACATAATATTACTGCCTTGCTGGGAGGTTCATTGAACAGCCGTACGACTTCCGTGTTGGGAGCCAGTTCTTCTATGGTACCTTGGGATGCGCTTGGCTTTTGGGGAATTTCTAACGGTACGCCTGATAAGCTGAACTCTACTAACTTTGATGATAAGATGGCCTCTTATTTTGCGCGTTTCAACTATGACTGGAAATCACGTTACTTGTTGACTGCCACTATCCGTGCCGACGGAACATCTCGTTTCCCTTATCATAAATGGGGCTATTTCCCTTCCGGTTCGTTCGGATGGCGTATTTCAGAAGAAGTATTTATGGAGCCGGCTCGTAAATGGTTGTCTAACTTGAAACTGAGAGCCGGATGGGGAGCTACCGGTAATTGTAATACTTATCGTAATTATCCGTCACAGTTATTATATTCGGGAGACCAGAATTATGCGTTTAATAACTCGATAGAGAATCCGGCTATATATATTTCTCAAATGCCGAATAAAGAAATGAAATGGGAGACAACTTACCAGACAAATATAGGGCTTGATTTTGGCTTGTTCAATAATCGTATCAGTGGTGAGATTGACATTTATAATAAAGAGACTAAGGATTTGCTTCTGAATGCGGATGTTCCTTTGTCCATTGGTTTTGATAAAATACAGCAAAACATAGGAAGTATCCGTAACCGTGGATTGGAAATATCTCTTAATACTGTAAACTTTGCCGGAGAAAGAGGACGTTTTAAATGGACTACCAATTTCAATATATCTTTCAATAAGAGCAAGATTACGGGGCTTTCAGGAGATCAGGATTTTCTGGTATCGGGCATTCAATATCCTACTATTGATAATTTGTATATTGCCCGTGTGGGACATCCGCTCTCGGAAATGTATGGTTATGTGTATGATGGCGTTTATCAGTATGAAGATTTCAATGAAGTGTCTCCGGGAGTCTTTGTTTTGAAAAACGGTATCCCTAATAATACACAGGAACGTAATACGATACAGCCGGGAGATATGAAGCTGCGGGATATCAATGGAGATGGTAAGGTGACGGCGGAAGACCAGACTGTGATCGGACATGGTTTGCCTATCCATACCGGAGGTTTTACAAATAACTTCTCTTATAAGGGATTTGATTTAAGCATATTCTTTCAATGGTCGTACGGTAATGATGTGATTAACTATAACCGTGCCAAACTGGAGGATTTGCGCGGACAGCATACTAATCAACTGGCTTCGGCTATGAATCACTGGACGCCTAGAGTGGATAATGGTGATGGAACATATACGGATGGTAATTATACCAATTATTTGTGTGCGGTCAATCGTAATCTTACCAATCTGAATACTAGCCGGGTGGTGGAAGACGCCTCTTTCCTACGCCTGAAGAATGTACAATTGGGGTATAGTTTTCCGGTAAAACTGATTAAACGTATAGGAATTAGCTCATTACGGTTATATGTCAGTGGGCAGAATCTATGGACTTGGACTAAATACACCGGATATGATCCGGAAGTATCTACTCGTAACTCTGCTTTGACGCGTGGGTTTGATTATTCTGCTTATCCGAAAACTACGTCTTATACGTTCGGCATAAAGCTTGGTTTGTAAAATAATAGATAGTAAAAATGAACATTATGAAAAATATAATTTATATAGCCGGTTTGGCAATGTTGACCTTTTCATCCTGTGATTTTCTGGAAACGGATATATACGGTAGTTTGGATGAGAAGAACCTTTACCATGATGAAGTCAGTTGTATGGCAGGACTGACAGGTATTTACGATAAACTCGGTGCGGAAGGAACTTATGCCTGCAATCTTTGGGGGGACCTGGACGCCGGAACGGATATATTGGTCTACAACCGTGAGTATGGCAAGGATTACATACAAGTGTCCAATTATAATTTTAATAATACCGATTCTAAAATAGAGCGTGCATGGCAGGATTTATATGAAGGAATCAATCGTGCCAACGATTATATTGCCGCTATTTCTATTCGTACGGATGAAGAGTGTGGTGGAGAGCAAATGAAGTCTATGTTTATTGGTGAAGCAAAAGCATTGAGAGCTCTTTTCTATATGAATCTGGTCGCTTTTTGGGGAGATGTGCCGTTGCGGCTTGAAGTTGTGCGTGATTTATCTCATCAGCAACTGAAAAAGTCTCCGCAAACGGAAATTTATAAGCAAATCATTCAAGATTTGCTGGATGCGGAGAAGGTATGCCGTCCTGCTGATGAATTGAATGCTCCGGGACGTATCTCGAAGACTACCGTACAAGCTTTATTGGCACGTGCTTATATGTGGCAGGCCGGTTATCCGGTAGAAGCTGATACTTGGGAGGAGGCTTTGACATGGGCACGTGAGGTAAAGAAAAGCAATTTGCATCAACTTTATAAGGAGGAAGATGGTGTGAACGGTTACCGGGCTATGTTTATCAATATGTGTTCGAATAAATATGATTTGACTTACCGGGAAAGTATGTTTGAAGTGGAATTCTATGGCAACGGGCTGGATAAAACGAACGAAACCGGACGTGTCGGTTTGTATTTGGGAATCAGTCAGGGGAATCTGACCGATCCGGACTATCCTTTTGCTTATGCCTGGTATGATGGTACACGAATCCTTTTCAAGATGTATGAAGAGAAGGATACGCGTAAATGGTGGAATTTCGGTGATTATAAATATGAAACGGTAAATAATAAGGTAAGGAAAGTGATGTACACTGAACAAGAAAAGAAGAATAAGACAGATGGTAATCCGGGAAAATGGAGGGCGGAATATGATCCTATCCGTCCGTGGGCACGTAATTGTTCTTCCATCAATTTTCCTATCATGCGTTATGCGGATGTCTTATTGATGATTGCCGAGTGTGCCAATGAATTTGAAGGAGGACCTACACAAGAGGCTATTGATGCAGTGAATGAGGTGCGTAGTCGTGCCGGAGTGGATAAAGTCAGTTTAAGTGATTTCTCAGGACAAGAAGAGTTCAGGGAGTTCATTCGCGAGGAGCGTACTAGAGAGCTTTGTTTTGAAGTACCACGCCACATGGAGTTGCGCCGATGGGGAAAACAGTATTATCTTGACCGTATCCGGATGTTGAAAGATCAGTCTATAGATGAGCATGGGAGTACAATCGGTTATAGTCTGTCCAGTGTGAAGGCGGTGCCGGGTATCAATATTGCGGACAAACATTTGTATCTGCCTATACCGCAGGCTGAATTGAATACAAATCCCACTTGTGGGCAGAATGAAAACTGGTAATATAAACTTTGTAACAGAATGAAACTATGAATAAGAGATTTTTATATTCGTTGTTATTAATGGCAGGGGGACTGTTCGTCTCCTGTGATCCCGATAAGGTGGATGATATTGATTTTGATGTGAATCTTCGTAATAATGCACAGGAAGTATATGTTGGAGATGAAGTAGTCTTTGATTTTAGTGGAAATCCGGATTATATTGTTTTCTATTCGGGTGAAGATGGGAAAAAATATGCCAATAAAGATCGTTTGAAGGTGGAAGTGGAATCTATGAAACTGTCTTATACCATTAAACAGCAATATACCGAGCCTCCATATCAAAACAGGGTTAGTATACATATTTATATTTCTGAGAATTTTAATGGAGCTTATACAGCCGGTGGAATTAATAAAGCTACTTGGGTAGAATTGTCTGGTACGGAAGAAGGACAGTTGAAAGTGCCTACATGTACCGGCAGCAATGTACGTACTGAAACCGTTTCGGATGAGGCTGATTTTTCTACTTATAAAGATAAAAAGTTTTTTCTGGCATTCCGTTATGAAACTCCGGAAGCTCCTGAACTGAATAAAGACCAGCCCCGTATAGATGTTCAGCCTCTGACTTTGGTAAAGGAAGTGGAAGGTAGCATTATTACAATGACGAATCCTTCTAAAGAGTTTGGTTTCAATTATGTTTATTTGAAGGGGAAGACACAGAAGAATTATGGTGCGGATGACTCAAAGCTATTGTTCCAACCCAAAGAAACGCAAAATGAAGAGATTGACGTGTGGGCTATTAGTCAGCAGATGGATGCGGCATCAGTTGCTCCCGACCAAGGCGAACCGATTAAAGCTTTGGATATGAAATCGCCTTCTTATAGTTATACATATAAGTCTCCGGGTGAGTATACGGTTACGTTTGTGGCTTCGAACACGAATATGTGGAATTCTGAGAGTGCTGTAAAAGAGATGAAAATAACAGTAAAGGAAAGAGTGGAATGATGAAAAAGAGATGTTTATATGTCATCGTGTCTTTTTGGATTGCATTGTCTGCTTCCGCGCAGAATGCCGAAAGAATTTGGGCATTCGACAATTATCATCGTTATTATGAGGAAGGACAGCAGATTAAAGACAGCAAGAAAGAAAAGGCCATAAAGGAATATCGTGAATATTATTCCGGACATGGATACCGGGCTTATTCATTGCCCAAGAACCTGTTGGTTTCTGAAATTCTGAATAAATGGGAAGATACCGGGATATTTACAGATTTGGCGGAAACGGAAAAGGGGATCATAGAGAGTAAAAACCAGGAAAAGATAGGCCTTTTTCTTACGGAAGCATTCAATCGTATATGGAAAATTGCAGAAGAATTCCGCGCAGACCGTATGGGAGTTTCTTTGGATAAAGAAGTTTTCAAAAAATGTCAGAAAGCCATATTGTATTATGGGAATTTGGAAGTGAGCCGAAGTAACCGCGTACATCGTTTCCATGCGTCTTGTTTTGCCATTCCTACTGCCGCTGTAAATACTTATTTCTGTTTCTTTAAGCAAATGGAGGCTGTGGAAAAAGGAAAAAGTAAGGATGCAGAGTTGATAGCGGCCTGTGATATGTTGAAAGTATTAGGACTACAAGCATGGACACAGCCGTTACGAGATGATGAGACGGATAAGAATGTGGTTAGTATCAATCGTTTCCGTAATCATGTGTGGTGGGTAGGTGGAAATGCGCTGGCTTATCGTTCTTTACTTCCTGTTGCAGTAATGTATAAATCTATTCCGATGATTGATGTTTTGGGTGAGGTGGCACAGAGAGGAATCGACTACACATCTCAGAATACATATAAGGATGCATTTTGGACTGAAGGTTGTACGGCGGATGGTGCCGGATGGGGGCATGGTATGCAGTGTCTCGTTTGGGGGTATCCGATTGATGGAAATATTTATGCGCTTGACGTGCTCACAGCGTTGAAAAATACTCCGTGGGAGCGTAAGTTGAGTAAACAGAATGTGGAGACCTTATTTAATTTCTTCCGTGGAAGCAGTTGGTTCTACTATAAAGGCTATACATTACCTTATTTGGATCGTGCTACAGCACAATATAATCCGGTGGGCAAAGATATACGTACTTTATTGATGGTCCGTAAGTTATTGAAGGATTGGCTTGATTCCTTTGACAGTAAGCAACGTGAGGAACTGAGAAATTTTCAAAAGGATGCGGAAAAACATCAATTGAAAATGAATGGATATGCAGATGGATTGTATAATGGTACCCGTTGGTTTTTTAATAATGACAAGTTGATAAAGAAGAACGAACGCTATCATATTCTGGTGAATATGGCTTCTGTCCGTTGTGACGGTTTGGAGAGTGCAATCAACTTCGCTGATGAATATAATTTTTATCCGACGGATGGTATGACTCTATTTCAGAGGAAAGGAAATGAATATACAACGGTTATAGGGGCATGGGATGTGACGGCAACTCCCGGAGTCACAGCTCGTGAAGGCATGGACAAACTTGTGCCGACAACTAACTGGCGTGGATATTGTAGCAAGCATAACTTTGCCGGGGCGGCTACTAGTGGTGGTGTGAATGCTGTGGCGGGGTATCTTTTTGAAAAGATGAATGCTGCAGAAAAAGAAGGGGTCAATGATAAGGGAAGTTCTGCGAAGAATGAGGTTCTTTATGGTGTGAAAGCTTATAAATCATATTTCATGTTTGGTGATTATATGTTGGCACTGGGAGCCGGTATCACTAATCAACATCCTCAATTGGAAGGAAATATTCGTACTACAATTGATCAGACTTTGCATGAGAGCCAGGTAGTGGCTATGCAAAACGGAAAGCAGATTCCGGTAGGTAAGGGGAAATGGTCGTTTTTTGTCGGAGGCAAGCCGGTATGGGTAATGCAGCAAGGTAAGTTTGCTTATACGGTGTTGCCGGAGTATACCAAGAATGCCTCTTTTATGTATGAGACAAAAAAGACGGAATGGGCGAAACGCAACCGTTCGAACAGTAATAAAAAGGATTTGCCGGCACAAGTGAATATTCTTCATTTATGGGTAGATCATTCCCAAACTCCGGTTGATGATACTTATGGTTATGTAGTCTATGCCGGTGATGGAGTGCCTGCTACGGAATTACCATTTGAGGTTCTTCGCAATGATACATTGGTTCAGGCTGCCGGAACTAAAGACGGTAATACGCTAGGAACTGTTTTTTATCAGGCAGGGGCAACTTTGAAAGTAAATGATGCGGAACTTATGGTGTCTGCCCCATGTACGGTATTGATTGAGAAGGATGGGGTAGGAGGACGGATTTCCGTAACTGACGCTACAATGAATCCGGATTTGAAAGAAATAATAGTGACTTATAATGGTAAACGTATTCCGATACAAATGCCTCAAGGGGCTTTCTGTGGGAAGACAGTGACTGTGAATTTATAAATTAACGAAAATAAATGAGATACAATATGAAAAACTATTTGTTTAATGCCGTAATGCTATCAACAATGGCATTTGTACTCGGTGCCTGTAGCGATGATAATTCAGGAGACGAACAAGTATCACAAACACCGATAGTATTAATGGGAAAAGCATATTCTTTCAATCCGGAAGATGCCGGAGAACAGTGGAAATCGGGAAAAACAGTCGGTATTTATATGTTGAAAGAGAATACGGTAGAGTGTATTGAACCCTATTGTAATGTGAAATATCAGACAACAGTAATGCCGGAAGGATATTTCACTCCGGCTGTTATGGAGGATGTGATATATTATCCGGAAGATGGCAGTAAAGTGGATATTATTGCTTATTATCCACGTAAAGACAATTTGACGGATAATCTTTATCCGATGAATGTTGCTAACCAGAAGACCAGTTCCAATTTCAGTTTTCTTTATGCAGGTAATGGTAAAGGATTAAGTAAGGATAACAAAAAGACAACGTTACAGCTTCGCCCCGTTTTATCTCAGATTGTGTTTCAATTAAAAGCTGGAGATGGGGTAAAAGATGAGTATTTAACTGAATCTGTCATTAAGGTAGCAGGAATGAAAACGAAAGCGGAATTCAATCTGTTGTCCGGGACATTTGAACCGGCAACAGAAGTGAAGACGATAGAGTTTGTGACTTTGACGGATGAGAATGGAGCGTCTGCACAAGTGCTTCCTGCTGCTTCTACCGAAGGATATGAAGCGGAAATTAAATTGCCTAATATGAACCGTACGTTTAACTGGAATCTATCGGAAGGTACAGACTTATTAAAACAGGGAATGCGGTATATTTGTACGGTGAGGGTTGATTTGGATAAAATAGAAGTGAAGACGGAAAGTGAACCGATAGAAGATTGGGAATCGGGAAGTACGAATGAAGGAAGTGCGGCTGAGAATTGGATACAAAATTCTATTGAAGAATTGCCGGTAGGGAATTGGAAAGCGGTTGCTAATCCGATAAAAGAAGAAGAAGGAACTTGGTGTTTTCAGACGAAAGGAACTGTTACTGTAGGAGTAGAGCTGGATAATGAAAAAGGACGGAACGTGATTCACGGAAGTTTTGGTGATGGTGCGGGAAGTTGGTATGGGCAAGTAATAGCTCATCGTATGAAAGATGCTAAACCGCAGGTATATTCATTGCAATTTAATGCAAAAGGTACAAAAGGAAAGAAAATGAAATGTTATATTAAGACTGACGATGCTACGACTGGAGGACGTGCTACTAATGTTTTTATGGCAAACGAGAAAATTCCAGGACCTAAACCTTATGCTGGATATGTTGAGTTTATCCTTTCTGATACTTATGAGGCTTATTCATTAGATTTTGATTTTTCTAAATTATTAAAAGACCCTTATTCCTATACGGAGGAACATATTTATGAATCAACTTCGAAGGCTCTAGCTGATTTCTTCATTGCCTTTTTCCCGACAGGTGGGGGCATTGACTTCTATCTGGATGATGTTGTGCTTAAAAAGAAAAACTAACCATAATTAAAACAATGCCAATATGAAAAAACAATATATATTAATGGGAGCAACCATAGTGTTCGCTGCTTTATTCGCTTCTTGTAGTCAGGAGAATAACATGGATGAAGCGTTCTCTCAGTCGGAAAAAGAAATTATATTTGATTTGGGTATTTCTCAAACCCGTACGGTAACAATAGATAAGAAAACATCTTTTGAGGATGGTGATCATGTTGGAATCTATGGATTGAAGCGTGGGGCTACAGAAGTCTTACATGCTAATCTTGATTATCATTATACTGCAGATAATGGAAAATGGGTTGCTGAATATTCTATCACTTTTCCGATTGATGGCAGTGAGTTGAATTTTTATGCTTATTACCCATATAATGCTGATTTGGAAGGAACAAGTTTTGATTTTTCCGTATCTCAAGACCAATCGAAAGATGGCTATAACCAAAGCGATCTTTTATTGGCAAAGAACGAAACTGCCAGTGTAGACGATGAATCGATAACTTTATCATTTGTGCATAAATTAGCATTGGTAGAAGCTGAAGTGATTTTGCCGGAAGGAGAAGTTATTAAAAATGTAGATATTTGTGCAAAAAGAACAGCTACAGTGAATTTGACCGAACAAACGGCTATAGTAAAGGCTTCTGAGGCAGCGGAATATATTACCATGCAACCTGTTGAAGGAAATGTGTTCCGTGCAGTAGTGCCTGCGCAAAGTATGAGTAAAGGGAAGGTCTTTAGGATTACGGCAGAGGATGGAGCAATTTATTGGTATAAGACAACTGAAAGTATGGAATTGGTAGAGAATAAAATATCAGCTTTCTCTATTGATTGTACGGGCTCATCATTGTAAAATCAAAGATTCTAGTCTATGTTGTCTATGAAATCGATAATGAACAGTATAGCTGCCTTTTTGTGTGCAGGTAGCTTACTGTTCTCTTTTCCATCTACCCTTGTGGCACAGAAATGTTATCCTATTCCCACTTTGGAGTCGTTGATTCCCCAAAAGGAAGAGTTGGATCAAAGAATGAAATGGTTTGATGAAGTGCGTTTTGGGATGTTTATTCATTGGGGTGTTTATTCTTCTCTGAGTGGTACTTGGAATGGCATACGCTATCAAGGATATGGCGAACATATTCAGCGTATGGCAAAAATACCGATTGCGGAATATCGGGAAAAAGTGGCGGGTACTTTTAATCCACAGCAATTTAGTGCGAAAGAATGGGTAAAGTTGGCAAAGGATGCTGGAATGGGGTATTTGGTGATCACAGCCAAACATCATGATGGTTTTGCCATGTATGATTCGGAGGTAAGTGATTATAATATAGTCAAGGCGACTCCGTTTGGTAGAGATCCGATACGTGAATTGGAAAGAGAGTGCCGGAAAGCAGGATTAAAGTTTGGTTTGTATTATTCTCAGGCCTTTGATTGGGGAGAAAAAGATGCACCGGGCAATGATTGGGATTATAGGAATCCCGGTGGGGATCTGTTATTGAATGGTAGAGACTGGTGGAAAAAAGATTCTCTATTTCTGAAAGAGCATGCCCGAAAATATGTGTGTGGTAAAGCAATACCTCAGTTGGAGGAACTTATTAGGAAATACCGCCCGGATTTGATCTGGTTTGATACTCCGCATAAATTACCGGAAGAGGAAAACTTGCGTATTGTTGCGGCTGTACGTCGGTTAGCTCCTAATGTGGTGATTAATGGAAGGGCTGTTGAGGCTTGTGCGGATTATGCGAGTACTTCCGACAGACCGGCTGAGTTTCATGTAATGCCTCGTTATTGGGAAGGAATCCCTACTACGAATAACTCATTTGCCTATAATGCTAACGATACAGTCTATAAATCCGATGCTCACTTCGTACGTTTATTGGTAAAAGCAGCAGCTCGTGGCGGAAATATTCTAATGAATGTGGGACCTAAAGGGAATGGTGGTATCGATGTGCCGGACAGACGAATTTTGCAAGGAATTGCCCGGTGGTGGAAAATTAATGGCGAAGAGTCAATTCGGGGAACACAACGGACACCGTTGACGGTACAATCTTGGGGAGAGTCGACTTGTAAAGGTGACACGCTTTATTTGCATATATTTCAATGGCCGCATGAGGGCCGGTTGTTAGTCGGCGGATTGAAAAATCCGGTGAAAAAGGCTTGGTTGCTGTCGGATCCTTCAAAAGAACTTTCGTGGGAGAGTAAAGGAAAAGATGTGTGTTTGGCAGTTCCTCGTGAATGTCCGGATAGTATAGATACGGTCATTGCAGTAGTCTGTGACGGAGAGCCGATGGTGGATGATCGTCGTTTATTGAACGGAGATATGACTGAAACATTGCGCACGTTCGATGCACAGTTGGAAGGAGGGCTACGGTATGGCAGTGAGGCGGAGCGTTTCTCTTATGTGCAGAACTGGAGAGAACTCAAAGACGCCGTGCTTTGGAAAGCTCGTTTAGCGAAAGAAACCGTTTATGATGTGTATGTGCGTTATGCTGCTCCTGAACGTAAAAAGAGTGAACTGATAGAGGGTGATGCCGGTAAGGAATTAAAAAAAGAAACTTTAGGAGGAGCCGGAGAATATGAAATACATTTTGCAAATCAGAAAATGACTCATGTTGTTTCGCAGGGAGACTTTATTCGTGAACATATCGGACAAATTACATTACCTGCCGGAGATTTGGATATTCGTGTAAAGGCTGGTGATATCAAAGGAGATGAACTTTTCCGTTTGCGTTCCTTGATATTGGCTCCTGTTAACTCTAAATAAATGATGGCCCTATGAATGTAAAATATTTGCTCTTCTTTTTATTGATGGGGGGAATGATATCTTGCCAATCGTCCGACGAATATAGTGAAGAGACACAAGAACCGGAGAAAGAACAAGAGGAAGAAAGTGCTTGCCAGGCTTGGCAGGATTTTGTATCTCGAAGTGAGCGGAATGTGTTATTGGATTTTTCATACGCCGGATACAAACGTGGAGAAATGGCTCCGCCGGATATTTGGACTCTAGGTTATAAAAAATATGATATAACGAAATATGGGGCTGTTCCCGATGATGGCAAATCGGATCGGGCGGCTTTTATGAGAGTATTGGAGGAAATTGGAATTAATCATAATCCGAATGCCAGGGCGATTATTTATTTTCCGGAAGGTGAGTTTGTTTTGTATGATGAAAATGATAAAGTTGACGGAAAGTCGGAAACAATGCAAATCAGGGCTGGAAATCTGGTTCTGAAAGGAGCCGGAAGGGCTAAAACCTCTATCGTGATGAAAGCACCTTATCAGCCTTTGGAGGGACTGGACTATGCGGGACCAATGATTGAATTTAAACATTGGAGTGGGTTTACTCCGGAATTGTCTGACATCGTCGGGGATGCGGTTAAAGGAAGTTTCTCGATAGAAGTGGCTTCTGCCAGTGGACTTTCTGCCGGTGATTGGGTATGTTTGAAATTGGAAGATAACTCACCGGAACTGATAGCACAGGAGTTAAAACCGTATGCGGTATCTGCGCAAATGACACAACTTAGAAATAAGGGGGTGCAAGTGTATGATATTCATCAGGTAAAGTCTGTTCGGGGGAATAAGGTCACTTTCTTTGAACCACTCTTATACGGAGTGGAGAAAAAGTGGAAATGGAAACTTTGCCGTTATAACTATTATGAAAATATTGGTATAGAAGATATGAGTTTTTATGGAAATGCTCCTAAAGAATTCATTCATGACCAGTGGGCTATAAATTCTGCCTATAAACCGATAAACTTTCATCGTATAGCTAATTCATGGGTACGTAGAGTCGATTTTTATAGTGTGAGTGAAGCTGTAACATTTACGGAATGTGCCAATGTATCTGCCTATGATATTCGTATAGGGGGGAATCGTGGGCATTGCGCTGTGCATACGTCAGGATCTTCCCGTGTGTTAATAGCGGATGTGGTGGATGAGGGAGAATCTTCTACAATGAAGGATGCCGGACAATGGCACGCAGTCGGGGTCAGTAAGCATTCCTTAGGTACGGTTATCAAGAATTGCGTTTGGGGAAGGGATACTAATTTCGAATCTCATGCCACGCAGCCACGTGCTACCTTGATTGACGGTTGTTCGGGAGGATTCATACAATTTCATCAGGGAGGGGCTACCGATCAGTTACCCAACCATTTGGATGATCTTACTCTTTGGAACTTTAAAGCTACTTATGTACTTCCGGGAGAGGCTGTTGAATGGAAGTGGTGGAATGAAGAACGTGATTGGAAATTTCTTCCGCCTGCGATTGTAGGTTTTCATGGGGCGGATGTACAGTTTGTTGCTTCTCAGGTTAAAATAGATCAAGATCATGGAAAAGCTGTAACTCCGTGGTCTCTTTACGAAGCGCAATTACAACGTAGACTAGGATATTTGCCTGATATCAGTTATTTGAAATGAAAGTTTTATATTTAAGATTAGATATAACCTTGCTAAGTCTCTTTAAATGCGACGGACTATGTAGTCCGTCGTTTTTTATAAATGTCTTTATTCCGTCCTCTTGCAAGCATTTGCCTGGAAGAACTCATTCAATGTATCCTCAAAGTTCCCATGAATGAGAATATGATGATTTCCCAACGGATTTTTTAAGAAATACTCGGCGGGAGTATTCATCCGTATGCGTACCTGTGTGCGGCACATATTGATATAATTTGTATTTTCGGATAACGTTCCCGTAGACAGATAATATTCGTCGAGGCATTCGCCACCGCATTTGACGATAGTCACGTCTCCGGTGGGAAGCAGCCCTTGAATGGCGATCCCCTTTTCCGTTTCAAAATGGTTGCGGATGATATATCTTTCCGCCTGTTTGAGACCGACGGTGCAATGAGCTAAAATAAGTTCGTTGGTGCGTGAATTGATCATAGAGGGATTTGCCATGAATCCATCCTTTTTGGTGAGCGCTTTAACAGCCAGCAAGGTGAAGATAGACTGCAAGTCGCCTTCGCAACCCGCCATGATTCCATCATCATTAAGTAAGGATAATGCCAGGCAGCCGGTAGTGTCGATTTGTTCAATCAGTTTGAAGCAACTTAAAGTCAATGCTTCCAACCGTTCCTCCTCGCATACCTTCTTGATAGCCCGGTATAATCGCATCGCTTTGATTAAATCTTCGGGAGTGCCTTCACGACAGGCAAGAGCCTGTGAAGCGACTGCGGCACAGGAGGCGCCTACTTCATCATCCGTTATTTGTTGGAAATGTTCATAAATCCGTTCCAATGGAATATCCATATATTCAATACCCCAGCGACGTTTTGCCAAAAGATAGTCAACATTGCTGGCAACCAGCCACGAAGAAGGAGTTCCGATGACTCCGATACGCTTGCCGAATAAAGAACGTTGTGCCTGGAAATTATTGTAAAGTGTATGGATACGCTGGATGATGACCGGTAATTCCCCGTGCAGGATTTCACTTTTCATGCCGCGTCCCCGTAACCATGTGGAGATTTCCAAAGCCGCAGCCAGCGAGTTCTGCATACCGTCTGCCAGTAAAATAGCGGGGCGGGGAAGGCTTTCGAAGTGTTGGATGACCAGCCGTTCCACTCCGCCGGTAGCGATAAAAATAATCTTGAAATCATCACTGCTTAGTTTATTCATATCTTGATAATCGATGAATTTTACAGTGTAGTATTTTTCAAGTTCACTCAAAATCGCTTCGTGTGAACTACGCAATGAGACTTGTTTATGAAGCAGTGACGCGAATGAGATAAGGTGTATGGTCATTATGGTATTGTTTTAAGTTTTCTGTATGACAAATGTATAGCTTTCTTTTCAAAATTCCATAACGATTTTAACCTTGCTAAGGTTTTTAAAGTTTTTATGTCTCTGTATTCAAATTATTGCGTACATTTGCAGCTCCAAGTAGAAAAAGTAAATAGTAATTAGTAATTTGTAGTTAAAATTATGCCAACCATATCCATTCGCGGAAACGAGATGCCTGCATCTCCTATCAGAAAACTGGCTCCTTTGGCAGACGCTGCCAAGCAACGGGGAGTCCATGTGTTTCACCTGAATATCGGACAGCCTGACCTGCCCACTCCTCAGGCCGCGATTGACGCGATACGCAATATTGACCGTAAAGTGCTGGAATATAGTCCTAGTGCAGGTTATCGTAGCTATCGCGAGAAACTAGTGGGATATTATGCCAAGTTCAATATCAATCTTACAGCAGACGATATAATCATTACCTCAGGAGGTTCGGAAGCGGTGCTTTTCTCTTTCCTTTCCTGTCTGAATCCGGGTGATGAGATTATCGTTCCGGAGCCGGCATATGCTAACTATATGGCGTTTGCTATTTCTGCAGGCGCGAAGATTCGTACGATTGCCACAACCATCGAAGAAGGTTTCTCACTTCCCAAAGTCGAGAAGTTCGAAGAGTTGATAAATGAACGTACGAAAGCAATCCTGATTTGTAATCCGAACAACCCGACCGGATATCTCTATACACGTCGTGAAATGAATCAGATTCGTGACTTGGTGAAGAAATATGACTTATTCCTTTTCTCCGATGAGGTATATCGCGAATTCATATACACTGGTTCTCCTTATATCTCCGCTTGCCATCTGGAAGGTATCGAGAATAATGTGGTACTGATTGACTCCGTATCAAAGCGTTATTCGGAATGCGGTATCCGTATCGGTGCGCTGATTACCAAAAATAAAGAGATACGTGATGCTGTCATGAAGTTCTGTCAGGCTCGTCTGAGTCCTCCGTTGATTGGTCAGATTGCCGCTGAGGCTTCTTTGGATGCTCCCGAAGAATACTCACGCGAGACGTATGACGAGTATGTGGAACGTCGTAAATGTCTGATTGACGGGTTGAACCGTATTCCGGGTGTTTATTCGCCCATCCCGATGGGGGCTTTCTATACAGTGGCAAAACTTCCGGTGGATGATTCCGACAAGTTCTGCGCATGGTGCCTTTCCGATTTCGAATACGAAGGTCAGACGGTATTCATGGCTCCGGCTTCCGGTTTCTACACAACTCCGGGTTCGGGTATCAATGAAGTGCGTATTGCATACGTATTAAAGAAAGAAGATTTAACCCGTGCGCTTTTTGTCCTCCAGAAGGCTTTGGAAGCGTATCCGGGAAGAACGGAATAAAAGTCTATGTCCTTATCACTTTTCATAGCTCGGCGCATCTACCGCGAAAGCGATGGCGGAAAACAGGTGTCACGTCCTGCAGTGCTCATCGCAATGGCGGGTATTGCTATCGGACTGGCTGTTATGATTATAGCAGTGGCGGTCGTTATCGGCTTTAAGAGTGAAGTGAGAAATAAAGTCATTGGATTCGGATCGCATATCCAGATAACTAATCTGGACGCGGTCAGTTCTTACGAAACCCATCCGATTGTAGTGGGAGATAGTATGATGTCGGCGCTTGCCGGTTATCCGGAGATAAGCCATGTACAGCGTTTTTCTACCAAACCGGGTATGATAAAGACGGACGATGCCTTTCAAGGAATGGTACTGAAAGGGGTAGGTCCGGAGTTTGATCCCCGTTTTCTGCAAGAATATCTGGTGGAAGGAGAGATTCCTGTTTTCAGTGATTCGGTTTCCAGCAATCAGGTACTTATCTCCAAGTCTTTGGCTACAAAGATGAAGTTGAAGTTGGGGGATAAGATATATACCTATTATATTCAGGATGATGTCCGTGCGCGCAGGTTGACTATTGCCGGAATTTATCAGACAAATTTCTCCGAATACGATAATCTTTTTTTATTGACCGACCTCAGTTTGGTGAATCGGTTGAACGGTTGGCAGCCGGAACAGGTGACAGGGGTGGAGCTTCAGCTGAAAGACTATGATAAGCTGGAAGATACGACGTATGAAATCGCAATCGATACCGATAACCGGAAAGACGAATATGGAGGTACGTATTATGTGCACAGTATCGAACAGTTGAATCCACAGATATTTGCATGGCTTGACTTGTTGGATCTGAATGTGTGGGTGATTTTGTTTCTGATGATAGGCGTTGCCGGTTTTACCATGATTTCCGGTTTGCTGATTATCATTATCGAACGTACGAATATGATTGGTATCCTAAAAGCTTTGGGTGCCACTAATTTTACAATCCGCAAAACTTTCCTTTGGTTTGCTGTTTTCCTGATAGGCAAAGGTATGCTTTGGGGGAATGTTATCGGTCTGGCGTTCTGCATTCTTCAGTCCCGGTTCGGCATTTTCAAACTCGATCCGGAGACTTATTACGTAGACACGGTTCCGGTATCTTTCAATATCATCCTTTTCCTGCTGATTAATATCGGCACACTGCTGGCTGCTGTCCTGATGCTGATAGGTCCTTCATATCTGATAACCAAGATCAACCCTGCCAACTCTATGAGATATGAGTAGTCTATCTTCTCATGAAATCTCCTTTACCCCGCAATAGACGACAGAGCTTGAATTTCAACGACTGCAACGGTTGCAGGATATCGAATACCGGCAATGAGAAATAATATTTCCGGTTGCCGCCCATTTCTTTGGCTGTTTGGTTAATGACAATGGCTTGCACCGTGTAGCGAATCAGCCATAGTAATAATGCGATACCTGCTACCAACCAGTGGAAATCGAGAATGCCGAATACGATACCTGCAATGCAAGTGGCGTAAAATAACAGGCGTGATAGGGTTTCAAAGCCTAATAGGTAGCGTTGTGCCCCATGATAAAAGCGTGCGGTGGCCATATAACTGACCTTTTCTTCTTTCCAGTCTTTGTAACGGTAGACAGGCTGTATCCGCATGGTTGCGTTGAAATCCGTTTCTACACGGGTGTTGCTGCTGTTGGCTATTTGATTGATGAACAGGTCATCTTCTCCGCGTTGAAGGTTCAGGTAGCTTGAAAATCCTTTTTGCTTGAAGAATAATTCTTTCCGGTAGGCAAGATTACGTCCGATGCCCATATATGGCTTTCCGGCCAGGGCAAGACCTAAGTAACGCAATGACTGGAAGAGTGTGTCGAAAGCGACACGTTTGTGCAGCCATCCTTTTGTCCGGTCATACCCGCTATATCCTAACACAACCTGTGTCTGTGATGTAAAATTGCGTGCCATTAGCTTTAACCAATCCTTGCTTGCCGGTATACAGTTTGTTTCCGTGAATACGAGCCAATCATATTTGCTGGCTTTGATTCCTAATGTCAGCGCTAATTTCTTATGACTGATATAACGTGCGCTGTCGGGAGTAAAACTATGGTAAAGATGAGGGTATTTTTCCTCCATGAATCCCAATACATCCTCTGTCTCGTCGATGGAAGCGTCATTGATTACAATGACTTCGAACTGGGGATAGTCCTGTTCCAGAATGGCAGGAAGGACTTTACGCAGATTGTCGGCTTCGTTGCGTGCGCAAAGAATGACGGAAAGAGGCGGCAATTCCCGCGTGAAATGAGTTTCTTCCTTGCGTACAGCTTTGTTATGCGAATGTATCCGGTTGTATAAACCGAGATAATAAATAACTTGGATGATAAAGAGAACTCCTGCCGCTGACAATAATATCAGCTCGGCAGTATTGAATGTAAATGCTTCCATTGAATTTTAGTGTCGTTTTACGACTGCAAAAGTACGCAAATTTTCGGTAGTTTCGTCATCCGGAAGGTAGGTTATTTTATGAATCCAGGTATTCTTTCTTGAACATATTGACGAACAGAAAGAATAACGAGAGTAATAACGGACCGAAGATGATTCCCATAAATCCGAATAACGGCAGACCGATCACAACTCCGAAGATTGTAATCAACGGATGTGTATCCGCCATCTTCTTTTGAAGGATGAAGCGAATCAGGTTGTCGGACTGCGATACGACAATGGCTCCGTAGGCGAAAAGTCCGATTGCATGAAACCAGTCTCCGCTGATAGCCAGATAAGCGGCGACGGGAAACCACACTAATGCGGTGCCTACCATCGGGATGATGGTAGCGAAGCAGGTGAGGAAACCTAGTAGTAAGACGCTGGGTGCTCCGAAAATGAGATAGCCTATCATGGCAATGCCTCCCTGAATAATGGCCAGCAGTGGAATACCGATCGCATTGGAGCGCACGATCATGTTGATTTCATGAATAACTTCCCGTGTGTTCGTTTCATTGAACGGGAGAATATCATTGATGTATGCTTCCATCTTTTTACCTCCTATCAGCATGAAGTAAAGAACAAATATCATGACGAACAGATTGACGGCGAGACTGCTGATACTTGACATAATCAGTTGTCCGATTCGTGGAAGGATGGAGACTATGAACGACAACGTATCTTTCCCTAATACATCGTATCCTGTCTTTTCTTTGATAAATCCTGCTACTTGCTGGATGGGCTCTACGAATGTCTGCGGAGCCAGATTGATGTCTTGAAGTTTGTTTACTATCATCCAGATGGTCAGTCCGAGAGGTACAAGGAATACAAGAATGGTTTCTGCCGTGATCAGTAATGCGCTGATACTGCGTTTCATTTTCTTCTTTTCCGTCAGATGATGCATCTGCGTGCGTACTAATATATAAATGGTAAATGCTCCCAGCAGCCCTCCCAAAAAAGGAGTGATTTGCCGGAAGATGATAACTCCCATAAACAGAATGATGACAATGAGGGAATATTTCCAGTATTGTTCTTTGAGATTCATATTGTGTAAGTAATTCGTTTATATAATAAACACAAAAAATCCCGGAAAGGTTTGCTGCCCTATGCTATATATCTGAGTCACGCTATCGGGCATTCGTTAATATCCGATAGATTTATGTTAAATGTTAACGAATCTACTATTTCTATTAAACCATGTTATAAGATACGTTGCTTTTTCCGGAAAATTTGGAGATATGCAGAAAGTCCGTATATTTGCAATGTGTTTTTCATAGTATTAGATTTAAGGTTAACAAAAGATTGGCTGTCTGGGATAGATAGCCTTTTTTTATGCTAAAAAAGTAACAACGAAATTTACACATAACACAAAGGTCATATTATGAATACTTTCTTTGTTAAGACGCTCCGTATTATGATGCTTTTCCTCTTTATTATTTCATTAGCATTAGGCTATGTGATATATGAGGATACATTAGCAGTATGGTGGATTCCTGTTGGCGTGGCGCTTTTGATCGCTCTTGCCACTTTGCCTTTTTATAGAAAATGGTCTTGGCTGACTACAACAGAGGGTAAAGTGATGAATGTCCTATGTCATATTGGTTGCGTGGGCGCTATTAGTTATGCCTTGTTTCTTAGTGGCAATTATTGGCTGGCCGATACTGCTTCCATATATGAAGAAACGGTTATGGTGCAGAAAAAATATATAGAGACCCATAAGAAAACCCGCAGGGTCGGCAAACATCGTTATGTATCGAATGGAGTGCGTAAAGAATACTATTTGCAGGTTGCTTTTGAAAATGGGAATGTGGAAACGTTGCATGTATCCTCTGCTGTTTATAACAAGACGCGGCAAGGGAAGGAGAAAGTACTGACTTTGCAAAAAGGCTTCTTTGGCTTGCCGGTGGTTACGAAAGTACTTTGATGCAATACACGGTGATTCGTTCAAACATTCGTGATATGTTACTTGTTAAGAGTTTCAATTCTAAAAAAATGATTGATTATGAAAATGGCTCTTTACGACTTCGTATTACGGAAAAAAGGAATCTATGGCATTTTGCACATTGTTATTCTTCTGCTTTCTCTTTTTCTGATCATAAGTATCTCTATTGATACTTTCAAAGGTATTCCTTTCTATACGCAGAGTGTGTACATGAAAGTACAGCTATGGATCTGTGTACTGTTTCTGGTTGACTTCGTTCTCGAATTTATTCTGGCGGATAATAAGAAACGTTATTTCACTACTCACTTTATATTCCTGCTGGTTGCCATTCCCTATCAGAATATCATAGCTTATATGGGGTGGACGTTCTCACCCGAAGTTACTTATATGTTACGTTTTATCCCTCTGGTACGTGGCGGATATGCGCTGGCTATTGTAGTGGGGTGGTTTACTTACAACAGGGCTTCAGGGCTTTTTGTATCTTATTTGACGATGTTGCTGGCTACCGTCTATTTTGCCAGTCTCGCTTTTTTCATTACTGAACATACGGCCAATCCTTTGGTCACTAAATATACAGACGCTTTGTGGTGGGCATTTATGGATGTTACTACAGTCGGCTCGAATATTATAGCCGTGACCACTACCGGGCGGGTACTTTCGGTTGTACTGGCGGCTTTGGGGATGATGATGTTCCCTATCTTCACTGTCTATATAACCAGTATTATTGAACGGAGAAATAAGGAGAAACAGGAATATTATGAAGAGAAAGGAGAGCCGGCACATAAGCAACAGGCAAATACTGCCGCCCCTCAATAAATCTTGTAGATTCAGGAACTGAAAATATAGACGATGAGTCCGGTTATCGCCACATACACCAAAGCATACGGGATGGCCGCTTTTAGTATCTCACCTTCCTTACCCTGTTGGTTTCCGGCAGAGGTAGCGATGGCAATGCTCTGCGGAGAGATGATTTTTCCTCCGGTAGCGCCTACTGTATTGGCTGCCGACAGCCAATCCGGACTGACATGAATTTGTCCTGCCACACTTGCCTGTAACTTTCCGAAGAGAATATTGGATGACGTATCACTTCCCGTGATGAACGTTCCCAGACAACCAATCACCGGAGCGAATAACGGATATAGACTTCCTGTAGCCGTAGCCAGTGCGGTAGCAATCACGGCAATCATTCCGGAGGTATCCATAATGGTAGATAATCCAACAAGGCATATCACTGTGATAAATGTTTTCTTTAGCTGCTTCACCGTATTCCAAAGAACGGCAAACAACTCTTTTACTTTAGCTCCTTGTATTAATCCGCCGACAAAAGTACCGATAAAGAGCAGCACTCCGGCATGAGTCAGCCAGGAAATCGTATAGTTGGCTGTAGAGGAATTAATGGGCAGACTGATTCTGGTGACCCAGTTATTTTCCAAAGTATGGCGTAATCCTGGAAAAAGAGGGCTGGTAAGTATAATCAGAAATAAGATCAGCAGATAGATACTCCATGCGTTCATTATATCTTTCACCTTCAGATGGCTTTTCCGCGCTTTTTCTTCTTTGGATGCGGTCAGCTTTCCATACAAGACAATCACAATAATGGAAAGAATGCTTCCGATGATAGCTGGAGATTCGGCTCCCATATATTTGGCTGCCAGATATTGGCTGATTAGCGAAACGCTTCCTACCAGCAAGGCAAGGAAGATGTTCTTTGGTAGTGATTTGATTTTGGAGTCGGTAAGAAAAAGCAATACCAATGGAATAAGGAACATCAAGACCGACAATTGTAATACGACATTGGTACTGAGATGCAACACATCCAGATTGGTTTCTTTGGCTAATACCAGTACAGGAGTTCCGATCGCTCCGAAAGCGGTGGCCACACTATTGGCTATCAGACTTACTGTAGCCGAGAATATAGGTTTGAATCCCAGACTGATAAGAATCGCTGCCGGTATGGCGACTGCTGTTCCGAATCCCGCCATTGCTTCCAATAACCCGCCGAATCCCCATGTCAGCAGTAAGACCTGTATACTTTTATCGGTAGAGATAGAAGCGAATTGCTGTTTGATAATCTCCATCTTCTCTGTTTTCAGTAATACATTGTAGCTGAAGATAGCCATCAGGATAATGATTAAAATAGGGGAGACGGCTTTCAGTGCTCCATATATAAAGGAATAGAACAGATTGTCCGCAGAAAAAGAGAAGCCGAAGAGGGCAATCAGCATTGTTACGATCAGAGAAATGATACTGCTTTTGTCGCCCGGCATTTTGAAGAATGCCATTAATACAATTAATAGTAATACCGGAATAATAGCAAGGACTAAGGTCATAATCATATCAGGTTTTAAAAGGTGAAACGTCCGTTGGTTAGTTGTATAACAAATGAAGCTCTCACTTGGGTCGGTGAGGGAAATAGATTTTTCGAAAATAAATAGGATTTTACGTCTTTATCTGCAATAAAATATTTACTTTTGGCAGATAAGTACATTTTTTATTCCCCTATGTTATGGACAGTGAACGGACAGTAAAAACAACGGCTGAACAATTAGAGGCGCTTACTAAAGAAAATAAGCGGCTCAAACAAGAACTTTCAGCTCTTAGGCAAGAGAAAGAAAAAGCCGATCCTATTAGTTTTAGAGAAAGGTATGCTGTAAAGATCTTGAATTCTTTGCCGGATATGTTGACTGTTTTCGATCATAACGAGATAGGAATCGAAGTGGTATCCAATGAAGAAACGAATCATGTCGGAGTGACAAACGAGGATTTTGTTGGGATGCATATGCGTAATATGGTTCCTCCGGAAGCCTATCAGAACATACATTCCAATATGCAGCACGCAGTCGCAACGGGGACTGTCTCTGCCGCGCATCACGAATTGGATTTTAACGGCAAGCGTCACTATTACGAAAACCGCATTTTCCCGTTGGACGAAAAATATGTACTGATCATGTGCCGTGACATATCGGAGAGAGTGGCTACTCAACGGCAATTGGAAATTTTTAAGAGTGTACTGGATAAAGTGAGCGATAGTATTCTTGCCGTGTCGAAGGATGGGACATTGGTGTATGCCAACAAACAATTCATAGAAGAATACGGAGTGACTAAGGAACTGGGGACTCAGAAGGTATATGATTTGCCTGTTTCCATGACCACGAAAGAGGCTTGGGAAAAACGACTTCAGGAAATACGGGATAATGATGGCAGTTTTGCCTACCGTGCCGCTTACGTACGTATGGGAGAAACGAAGAAGCGGGTGCACCAGGTGTCTTCTTTCCTGACACATGAGAATGAACAGGAGCTGATCTGGTTCTTTACGCAGGATATTACCGATGTCATAAAGAAACGGGATGAGCTTCGTGAGCTGAATCAGTTGTTGGACGGCATTCTGAATAATATTCCGGTCTATCTGTTTGTGAAAGATCCGGCAGATGAGTTCAAGTATTTGTATTGGAACAAAGCATTTGCCGAACATTCCGGTATCCCTGCTTCCAAAGCGATAGGGCATACGGATTACGAGATTTTCCAGTCTGAGGAAGCCGAAAAGTTCCGTAAGGATGATCTGGAATTGCTTCGTACCCACCAAAGGATTGATATACAGGAAACGTATCTGACGGCTAACGGTGAAGCGCGTATTGTGCAGACGCTTAAAGCGCTTGTTCCGATGGAAGACCGTGAACCGTTGCTGATCGGTATTTCTTGGGATACCACGAATCTCCAGAATATAGAACAGGAATTGATTAAAGCCAGAATCAAAGCAGAGCAGTCTGACAGGTTGAAGAGTGCTTTTTTGGCGAATATGAGTCATGAAATCAGGACACCGCTCAATGCGATTGTCGGGTTTTCGCAGTTGTTGCCTACTGCGGATACCCCCGAAGAACAGAAACTTTATTCGGATATTATCAATCAGAATTCGGACATTCTGTTGCAACTTATTAATGATATATTGGATTTGTCGAAGATAGAAGCGGGCACGTTGGAATATGTGAAACGTCCGATGAATCTGGGGGAAGTCTGCAGGACAATCTATGCTGTTCACAAGGAACGTATAAAAGGAGGTGTGGACTTCATCTTTAATAATGGAGAAGAGGACTTGCAGATGGAGGGCGATCCGAATCGTATTATGCAGGTCATTACGAATTTTATCACTAACGCTACCAAGTTTACCCATACGGGAGAGATACGTTTCGGATTTGAACGAGAAGGGGAGAATGTCCGTGTATATGTGAAAGATACGGGAATAGGAATAGAAAAAGAAAAGGTGGGACATATTTTTGAACGCTTTGTCAAACTGAACAGCTTTGTGCAGGGCACAGGCTTGGGGCTTTCCATTTGTCGGATGATTATAGAGAAGATCGGCGGAGAAATAGGGGTGACTTCCGAACTGGGTAAAGGTTCGACTTTTTATTTCATAATACCGTGTACGGAAGTTGATTGAACTTCCGCACATATACAGTTAGTTGCAGTCTGACAGTTTAGAACTTTATTTCAGGAACCAATATGAACTTTGTCTCCGGGAAGTGTTTCTCCAACCATGTCCGGACGAAGTTCATCGTGTCGTTCTGAATCGTCTTGTCTTCTACCGTAGGATACATATTATAGAGAACGGTATCCAGCACAATCCCCCTTTTTTGTATGGCTTCAAGGCTAAGCAAGGTGTGATTGATACTCCCCAGTTTGCCGGAAGTGACAAAGATAAGCGGATATTTCTCTTGGGCAATGTAGTCTATCGTCAGCAGTCCGGTGGTTAGCGGGACCATGAGGCCGCCTGCTCCTTCAAGTAAAACATAGTCGTATCGTTCGCTCAGTTTCTCAGTTGCCCGTTTGATTTTATTGAAGTCGATAGGGCGGTTGTCCAGTTGCGAGGCAAGGTGGGGGGAAGCGGGATAAGAGAAAATCTCCGGCATAGTCAGTCCTTCTTCATCTTCTTTGGTGAAGGGGATTCCCATAATGCGACGATGCAGGTCGATATCTTCGGAATGGCCTACATTTCCCGTTTGAATAAATTTCTGGGTGATGGTACGTTGTCCGTTCTTGTTCCATTCACGGGCTAGAAAGCCGGTGGCATAACTTTTTCCGGCATCGGTGTCGATACCGGAAACGAAAAATACATTCTGTTTCATGCTTCTTTCTTTTTTGCGATGATATAAATAGGGTGATAGGTCAGAGACACGGAAGTGCCCCGTGTGAATTCTTGGGTATAACGCTCGCTGAATCGCTGTAAATCACGACGGGTCCGCAGTTGCCCGGAAGATTGTCCGGATATTCCGGTTACTCCCGTTTGCTTCAAGTGATAAAGAACTTTTATGGGATTGTCGAACGAAAGAGGAATCAGTTCTTCTTCCGAATGGAGGATGTCAAAGTCGGCCGACAAGGCGGTTACGAGTTCTTCTCGTGAGCGGTAGGGAAGACCGTTGCCTGTTAGTCGGCGTATCTCTTTCATATTCTTTTTGCCAAAGGTGCTGAAAGCGAAATAGCCTTGTTTGTTGAGCAACGCGTTACATCTCTTGAAAAAGTTTTCGGGAGATTCGAACCATTGCAAGGCGGAACAGGAAGTTATCAGGGTACTTTCGGCAGGAAAGGGCGCTGTTTCCGCATCTCCCGGCAGGAAAGACACTTGCTCTTTCTTTAGCAAATCCTCGCAACAATATTTCATCTCCGGGCAGAGATCGTTCAATAAGAGCATTTCCGGACGAAGAGTCTGAAACAACATACGGGAATAGATTCCCGTGCCGCAACCGAACTCAATCACTTTCGGGCAGGGAGAAGGTAGATGTTCCGTAAGCAGGTGAATCATTTTGTCCGCTATTTGTCTTTGTACGTTTGCTTCTTGCGGATAAGTGGCGATGGCTTTGGTGAAACGTTCTGCGATTAGTTGTTTGTTCATAATCGGTATTTATTTGGTTTGTAGGATTACGCTCTCAAAGAGTTCCTGTTGGTAATGGGCAGCTTCTGAGTATTCAAGAATATCTGCCTTGTTTTTCCATGCAAGCCGTTGATTGTCCGGTAGGAAGATACGGTCATTCTTTCCTATGATGGCTTTTTGCCATACGAAGTCAGAAGGCGGTAATGACAAGTATTGTTGTTGTATGGCGGCTAGTTCTTCCTTGAGCTCATCGGCCGGACGTTGCGGAGCTACTGTTTGAAATACTTTGTATTCGGCTGCCGAACCGCACATCCTTCTTTGAAACTTTTGCAGTGTTTGTTCATTCAACCCTTGCAGTGTTCCTTCGAATATAGCGGGTTCAATCCCTTTCGTTTCGTGTATGGGATAGGGAGTCCCATTGATAGCGATACTATGCGAGATGGGCAGTGACGGGTATTGTTTCATGAGTTGAGAAGCTACCCATACCCCCATCGACCATGCGATGAGACGGATTTCGGAATACTCTTGTAATAAGTCAGTATCGAACTCCAAAGAACGATAGTCATAACAAACCATCCAATCAGTATCTGTCGGGCGGATTTGCAGGAAAGGAGTTTCATCCATTCCCCAGCCTGCGAAGAAAAGCAAGAGGCGCTTGGAGTTATTCTTTATGATAAAATGTTGTATCATCCGTTAATCAAGGCTGTAAGTTGGTCGATTTCATGTTCTGTGATGTCCGCTGTCAATGAGAAGCGGATACGGGAAGTTCCTTCAGGTACGGTAGGCGGACGGACAGGCAATGCGTAGAATCCTTTACGTTGGAGTTCTTCCGCTTGCAGTATGGCATCTTCGCTCGCCCCTATAATCATGGGGACAATGTGGCTTACTGAAGGGCAATGGTATCCTTTGCCGGTAAGTGCTGTCTTTAGTTTCTCACTGATGCGCAGGAGGTGGGTCCGCTTATATTGAAGAGCGGAGAGATGTTGCAATACCCATGCTGTCCATTGAATATTGACAGGTGGAAGGGCAGTGGTGAATATAAAGGTACGCATCTTGTTAATCAGGTATTCCCGAATAACCTGGCGGCAGACAATGTAAGCTCCTGCTGAGGCGATTGCCTTTCCGAACGTGCCTACCAGGAAATCTATATCGTTGATACAGTCTTGTTCTTCGGCACATCCTAGTCCTTTTTCTCCCCGTACACCGAAGGCATGAGCTTCGTCTACATAAAGAAGAACATTGGAATAGCTCTTTTTCAATCGGACGAGAGCACGAAGATCGGCTTCATCTCCATCCATGCTGAAAATACTTTCGGTAACAATGATGATTTGTGCATAAAGATTGTGATTCTCGGAAACCAAACGTTGCAGTTGGGAGGCGTCATTGTGGCGATAACGGATACATTTGGCGGACGACAATCTGATTCCGTCTATCAGGCTGGCGTGCACCAGCTTATCGGCAAGAATCAGTGTTTGTGCATTGCTGACAGCAGGAAGAATCCCTGTATTGGCATGATAACCACTGTTGAATATGAGTGCGCTTTCTGCTCCGAACATAGTTGCCAGTTGTTGTTCCAATGCTTGATAATCGGAAAAGTTACCTGTCAGCAACCGGGAAGAAGAGGAAGTAGGCAGAAAAGTTCCGGGAGTCATCGTCTTTAAGAATTCCTCTCTTAATGATACATCATTAGCCAGTCCGAGATAATCATTGGAGGACAGATTCAACATCCGTTGTCCATTCAGAATAACCTCCCGTCCATCGTGAATCAATGGCGGGAGAGAACGGTAGTTTTTCTTTTCTTTGAGAACAAGCAGTTCTTGGTTGATAGAGTCTAATATCATTATTTATGATTTTGGGTAACTACTAATTTTGAATAACGTTGAGTAATCCGGAGGTCAGTTTACTTAGTTGTTCGGGAGTAATGATGAAAGGTGGCATCAGATAAACCAATTTACCGAATGGACGTACCCAAATACCTTCCTCTACAAATCGCTGTTGCAGGTATGCCATATTCACCGGACGCTTCATCTCAATTACTCCGATAGCGCCCAATACCCGTACATCGGCTACTTGCGGGAACTCCCGTGCAGGAGCCAGCTCTTCTTTGAGTTGGCTTTCGATTCGTTGCACATTCTTCTGCCAGCCGGATTCGAGCAGCAGGCGAACGGATGCGCAAGCCACCGCACAGGCAAGCGGATTACCCATGAAAGTGGGACCGTGCATGAAAGCTCCCGGTGCATGATTGGAAATGGTGTCTGCCACCCGATTGCTTGCCAGGACTGCGGAAAGTGTCATATATCCGCCGGTCAACGCTTTACCGATACACATAATATCGGGCTCTACTCCGGCGTGTTCCCAAGCAAAAAGTTTGCCGGTACGTCCGAATCCTGTCGCTATCTCATCGAAAATCAGAAGAAGGCCATGCTTCCGGCAGAGTTTTCCCGCTTCACGCAAGTATTGCGGATGGTAGAACCACATACCGCCTGCCCCTTGCACGATCGGTTCAAGAATCAGTGCCGCCAACTCTCTGGAATGTTTTTCAATGGTTTCCCGTAAAGGGATGATATCTTCCGGATTCCATTCTCCATCAAAACGGGAAGTGGGGGACGGGACAAAATAACGTACAGGCAATGCTGAACCGAAAAGACTGTGCATCCCCGTCACCGGATCGCAAACGGACATGGCATTCCATGTATCTCCGTGATAACCGGAACGGATGGTCACGAAATTATTCTTTTCGGGCTGTCCTGCTGCATACCAATATTGTACGGCCATCTTCAAGGCCACTTCTACGGCTACCGAGCCGGAGTCCGCATAGAATATCTTTTGCATGGACGGAGGTACTAAAGGTAACAGCAATTTTCCCAGTTCGATGGCGGGGTCGTGTGTCAGACCACCGAACATGACATGGGACATCTTGTCTAATTGTTCCTTTGCCGCTTGGTTCAGTACGGGATGGTTGTATCCGTGTACGGCGCACCACCATGAAGACATTCCTTCAATCAACACCCGTCCGTTTTCGAGAGTGATGGTTGCGCCGTTCGCCCGTTTTACTTTGTAAACAGGGAGCGGATCGGTTGTGGAAGTATATGGATGCCAAAGATGTTCACGGTCAAATTGGGAGCTGGCAAAATGATAACCTTCTTCTTGAATCATTTTCTTGTCCTCCGAGACTTTAGAACCGAGTGTGGTAAGCAAGTCGCCTACGATAGCCGAGTTGATACCGATATGCAGTGCCTTGTGCATAGCTTCGGGAGAGAGTTGCGAGCGTCCGCCGGCAAAACGGAGAAAAGCCGTCGGATTGATGAAACGGAACAGGGCGATTGTCCGGAGAATTTCTTCTTCGCTCAGAGGCCTTTCGTTTTCCAATGGTGTTCCGGGGATCGGGTTTAGCAGATTTATGGGGATGGATTGGACATTCAGTTCCTTCAGAATAAAAGCGAATTCAATCCGTTGTTCCATCGTTTCTCCCATGCCGATGATACCTCCGCAGCAGATATCCATTCCTACACGGCGGGCGGCGGCAAGTGTGGCAAGTTTCTGCTCTTGTGTGTGGGTGGAACAAAGTTGGGGAAAATAAGAAGGAGCAGTTTCCAGATTGCAATGATAGCGGGTAATTCCCGCTTCGTGCAGGGAACGCAGTTCTTCTTCATTAAGTAGTCCCAATGAGGCGCAAAGTTGGATAGACGAATGTCGCCGCATATGGCGGACTGTGTCGCAAAGTTGGGTAATCTGTTTGGGAGAGGGTTTTCGTCCGCTGGTGACGAGGGAGAAACGGTTGATGTCTTGGGCTTCATTATACTGTGCCTGTCGGAGACATTCTTCAGCGGGGAGGAGGTCATAGACTTCGGCTTGCGTCTTGTAGTGGGAGGATTGTGCGCACCATTTACAATTTTCGGGGCATCTGCCGGATTTGGCGTTGATGATGGAACACAGGTCGAACTCGTGTGATGCACACGCGACGGTAATCTCATGTGCGGCGGCGTAAAGCGCCTCGCTGTCGGCCATGTTGGCCAGCCAAGCGGCTTGCTCGGGCGATATATCAATGCCTGCCAGCACTTGGTCTTTAATTTCTTGAAGTGTCATAAATGTATGATAAGGGATAGTTTGTGCAGCATTCTGCTTACGAAGGGCAACATCGACTACATTGGTATGCAGATGCCCGATACATACTTCGCGTCCTAAGCTCGCAAAAGCGGCATAGTTCTTTCTTCCCCAATAGCGGAAACGGGAAAGAAGGGCACGTGTGGTCTGTATGTGGCGTTGTTGCTTCATTGATTTTTTATTTTTGTTCTTTTAAAACGGGGCAAATGTACAAAGATTCTTTGGATAAGCAAGCAAGTTGCCTATTTCTAATACTCCCGCTTTGTTTTCTTTTTCCTGTATTCTTTGCGCAGGTGGAAGTTGAAGCCGGCATATACCTGAAGAGTGCCGAACCCATTGTCCAAGGAGAAATTGTTGCGATGATAGTTATAGTTCTTTCCGACGAATGAAGTGCCGACGAAATATTTTCCATTGTTATAGACAACGCCTGCCCGGAGCAGGAAATCCAGATTGAACTTACTATACCATGCTTTCCCTTCCTGCGTTTCCGCGTCCACATCGGAGGCCTTGTAAGCAATGGCGGGAGTGAGCGACAGACAAGCCAGGCAGTTGCGTGCGAATACCCAGTTATAAGCATAGCCGAAACTGATGTTGGCGTTGGTGTATTTTATCTTGTTGACTTTCATGCCGGGATTCATTCTCTCCTGAATATATGCCGGAAGTTGCTGATAGTCAAAGTCGAGATTGTGTTTTGAGATGGAGAACCCGGCTATGAATGTTCCTGCATTGCGCCGTTGGTTGGTGGACTGGCTGAACGCGGCCGGATAAGAAAACTTCCGGTTGTTGAATATATAGTATAAGTTCAGTCCTTTGATGTCTACTTTCAAGCCGCTGAAATCTTCGGAGTAGTCGGAAGGTATTTCATCATAGAAACCTCTGATCTTGTGAATTTTATAATTGTTTCCCGTGCGGCGGTAGAAGATGTCCACGCCTAATTTGGAACTATACAGGCTCAAATCAAACTCTGTCCCTTTGTTTTTCCGGTTTGTTTTGCGGTAAATATCATCAATGTCGACAGACCATCCTAAGAAGATCCATCTCCAACCGAAATACAATCCTATCTTGTTGTGGGGATTGGGGGAGAAGCTAAGTTTCTGCGGTTGAGGAAATTCGCTGGTGACCGAGTAATACTCAAAGTTGCTGAAATGCGTAGCCATCAATGCGTAGTTATAGCGGTTGGGGCTGATGTAGAGCGTGTCGAAATCACTGAAATTCATAAATTTCTTAATCGCTCTCTTGAAGGCACTTGGCTTGGGGGTGGTGACAGAATCTTCCTGTATGCTGTCGTTTACGATTATACCCGCCTTTTCAGACTGTGCCTGCAAGGAGAACGACACTAACAAAGAGATATATAAAACAAGCTGTCTTACCATACGGTTCCTTATAACTGTTGGGAATGTCTTTTGTTTCACGAATGTACGACCTTTCATTGATTTATGCTAGTAATCTTCTAAAAAATGTTTTGTTTCCTAAACAATAAACTTCTATGTACTGTTAGTATAACTCGCAAATATATTTAAAGTCACAGAAAATTATGAGAATCTATTTACGTTTATTAGCAGTGTTTCTTTTGCTTTTTGCAGGAAACATATTGTATGCGGAAGCGCAACAGGAAAAACGCGTGACGGGTACGGTCATCTCTGAGGGGGAACCTCTGCCCGGTGTCTCTGTACAATTGAAAGGAGCTTCCTCCGGAACTATTACCGATATTGATGGAAACTATTCTATTGAGGCTCCCGGCTCCGGAACTTTGGTGTTCCGTTTTGTAGGAATGCGCACGGTGGAACAACCGGTCAACAACCGGAGTGTGATTAATGTTACGCTGGAGGCGGAAAGTAAGGAGTTGGATGAGGTTATGGTAGTCGCTTACGCTACCGCAAAGAAATATAGCTTTACCGGAGCTGCTTCGACCATGAAAGCAGGGGAAATTGAGAAGTTGCAGACTTCCAGTGTATCCCGTGTATTGGAAGGTACGGTGTCCGGTGTGCAGGCAAGTGCGGCAAGCGGTCAGCCGGGAACGGATGCGGAAATCCGTATTCGTGGTATCGGCTCTATCAATGCCTCCAGTGCTCCGCTTTATGTGGTGGACGGTGTGCCATTTGACGGTAGCGTCAATGCTATCAACCCGGACGATATCGCTTCGATGACTGTGTTGAAAGATGCGGCTTCGGCTGCTCTGTATGGTTCACGTGGTGCTAATGGAGTGATTATCATCACTACCAAGCAAGGAGAACAGAACTCGAAAGCAACGGTGAAAGTGAAGGCTTCGTTAGGAGGTTCCAATCGAGCCGTTCGTGATTATGATCGTGTCAGTACCAATCAATATTTTGAATTGTATTGGGAAGCACTCCGTAACCGGTATGCCGGAAGTCCGGATTATACTCCGGCGACCGCCGCAGCGCAGGCTTCCAAAGATTTGGTTACCAAATTGATGGGAGGCGGTCCCAACCCTTATGGTCCGCAATATGCGCAACCGGTTGGCACGGATGGCAAATTGGTGGAGGGCGCACGTCCGTTATGGGATTCCGATTGGAGCGATGCTATGGAACAACAGGCACTCCGTACGGAACTGAACCTGAGTGTTTCCGGTGGTGGTAAAACCAATCAGTATTTCTTCTCTGCCGGCTATCTGAATGATAAAGGAATTGCGCTTGAATCCGGCTATCAGCGTTTCAATATCCGTTCCAACATTACCAGTGAAATGACTTCCTGGCTGAAAGGTGGTGTCAATCTGAGTTTTGCCCATTCTATGCAGAATTATCCGGTTTCTTCCGATTCTAAAACCAGTAACGTGATAACTGCCGGACGTACCATGCCGGGTTTTTATCCGATTTATGAGATGAATACCGACGGCAGTTATAAATTGGATGAGAGCGGAGACCGTATCTATGATTTCGGCTCTTACCGTCCTTCCGGTTCGATGGCGAACTGGAACTTGCCCGCTACGCTGCCTTTGGATAAGTCGGAACGTATGAAAGATGAAATTTCCGGCCGTACCTTTCTGGAAGCTACGATTATCGAGGGATTGAAGTTTAAGACAAGTTTCAATTTCGATTTGATAAACTATAATACTTTGGATTATACGAATCCCAAGATCGGTCCGGCTAAGGAGAACGGGGGAAGTGTCAGTCGGATGAATACCCGTACTTTCTCTTGGACGTGGAATAATATTGCTACGTATGACAAGACGATTGGGGAACATCATTTCAATGTTCTTGCCGGTATTGAGGCGTATTCGTATCGTTACGATGAACTGACTGCGTCACGTTCAAAGATGGCACAACCTGATATGCCGGAACTGGTAGTCGGCTCTCAGTTGACGGGAGGATCGGGATATCGCATTGATTATGCATTGGTGGGGTATCTTACGCAATTGTTATATGATTATCGGAACAAATACTTCTTCTCGGCTTCTTACCGCCGTGACGGTTCTTCACGCTTTGCACCGGAAACCCGTTGGGGTAATTTCTGGTCGTTGGGTACTTCCTGGCGTGTAGACCGGGAAGAGTTTATGGCAAGTACTTCCGACTGGCTTTCCGCACTGACTTTGAAAATGAGCTACGGTGCGCAGGGAAATGATAACTTGGGTACGTATTACGCAAGTAAGGGACTTTATTCCATCGTTTCCAATTTGGGAGAGAATGCGTTGGTATCCGACCGTATGGCAACCCCTAATCTGAAATGGGAAACGAATCTGAACTTTAATTTGGGAATGGATTTCTCACTGTTCAATAACCGTTTCTCCGGTTCGTTCGATTTCTTTACACGCCGTTCAAAAGATTTGCTTTATTCCCGTCCGATCGCTCCCTCTCTGGGATATGGTTTTATTGACGAGAATGTGGGAGCTTTAAAGAATACAGGTATCGAATTGGTGCTTAACGGAACGGTTATCAATCAGAACGGCTGGGTTTGGAAGCTGGGTATGAACCTGACTCACTATAAGAATAAGGTAACGGAACTTCCATTGAAAGATATGCCGCAGAGTGGAGTAAACAAACTTCAGGTAGGTCGCTCGGTATATGATTTCTATATGAAAGAGTGGGCGGGCGTAGATCCGGACAATGGAAAGCCGTTGTGGTATGCAGATGAACTGGACGCTGATGATAATCCGACGGGCAAACGTGTGACAACGAGTGATTATGCTTCGGCCGATTATTATTATGTCAATAAATCCTCGCTTCCTAAAGTGTATGGCGGGTTCAATACGTCGCTTTCCTGGAAAGGGTTCGACTTGTCTGCTATTTTTGCTTATAGTATCGGAGGGTATATCTACAATCGTGATATAACGATGATTCTACATAACGGTAGCCTGGAAGGACGTGCCTGGTCGACTGAAATCCTAAGACGTTGGACACCGGACAACCGCTACACGGACGTGCCTGCTCTAAGTACGACTTCCAATAACTGGAACTCGGCGTCCACTCGGTTCTTGCAGAATAATTCTTATATGCGGCTGAAAAACCTGACGCTCTCTTACAACCTGCCCAAACCGTGGATCAGTAAGCTGGCATTGAGCAGTGTGCAGGTGTATGTGCAAGGAGATAATTTATTTACCATTCACAAGAATCAAGGATTGGACCCCGAACAGGGAATTACCGGAATTACCTATTATCGTTATCCGGCTATGCGGACTATCTCCGGAGGTATTAACATTGCTTTCTAAATCAGACTAAATTATGAGAAAAATAAAAATACAATCTATTCTGGCAGCCATTGCCGGACTTCTTCTGGCAACGAGTTGCAGTAGCAGTTTCCTGGATACAGATCCCACAGATGCGGTGAGTTCCGAGAAAGTGCCTGTGCCCGAAAATGCGGAGGCGCTTGTGAACGGTGCCTGGTATAATCTGTTTGACTATTCGAGTACTTATGCCAATATCGGTTATCGTGCGCTTCAGTGTTTGGATGACATGATGGCAAGTGATGTCGTTTCCCGTCCGAAATACGGTTTCAATTCTTCGTATCAGTTCGATGACATTGCTATATCTTCAAACAGCAGAACGGAATTTGCCTGGTACCTGATGTATAAAACGATAGATAACTGCAACACGGCTCTTTCCATTAAAGGGGATTCGGAAGAACTCCGGAAGGCTCAAGGGCAAGCGTTGGCCCTGCGTGCCTTTTGCTATCTGCACTTGGTGCAACATTATCAGTTCACGTATTTGAAAGATAAAGATGCGCCTTGCGTACCTATTTATACTGAGCCGAGCAATAACACTACCGTTCCGAAAGGGAAATCAACGGTAGCTCAAGTCTACCAACGTATTTTCGAGGATTTGGCTTTGGCGCTGGATTATTTGAAGAATTACGTTCGGAGCGGTGATAACCAGAAGTTCAAACCGGATCTGGCTGTGGTAAACGGACTTTTGGCCCGTGCCTATTTGCTGACCGGGCAGTGGGAGGAAGCTGCAAAGGCTGCCGCATCTGCTCGTAAGGACTATTCATTGATGACGACTACTGCCGAATATGAGGGATTCAATAATATCTCCAATCAAGAGTGGATATGGGGATTTCCTCAAATCCCTTCTCAATCGGATGCGAGTTATAATTTTTACTATTTGGATGCGACATACGTCGGAGCTTACAGTAGTTTCATGGCCGACCCTCATTTGAAAGATACTTTTGTTGAAGGTGACATCCGTTTGCCTTTGTTTCAGTGGATGCGCGAAGGATATCTGGGATATAAAAAGTTCCATATGCGTGCGGACGATACAGCTGATTTGGTGTTGATGCGTGCTGCTGAGATGTATCTGATAGAAGCCGAAGCGAATGTCCGCGACGGTATGGAATTATCTCAGGCTGTGATTCCTTTGAATACGTTGCGCAATGCTCGCGGGGTAGTGGATTATGATGTGGCGGGAAAATCACAGGAAGATGTGATTAATGAAATTTTGATGGAACGTCGTCGAGAACTTTGGGGAGAAGGCTTTGGGATTACGGACATACTCCGCACTCAGAAAGCTGTAGAACGTACTGCTTTATCAGAAGAAATGCAGAAAACAGAAGTAGACTGTTGGCAAGAAGGAGGTGGATTCGCCAAACGGAATCCATTGGGACATTGGTTCCTCCGTTTCCCGGACACTACGCCATTTACAGCAAATAGTACTTATTATCTGTATGCCATTCCACAAAAAGAAATAAATGCTAATCCTAACTTATAAATAGCTCTCTTAATTTTTTGACTTTAACCTTAACTTGTAGACCGGTATACGTCGCGATGATGCATACCGGTCGTTTTTGCATTAATTCTGAAAAAAATGTCTTATCGGGATACTATGTGCGGAATATTTGTACCTTTGTGAACAGATATCTCTTAAAAATAAAATATACATATTAAATAAACTCAGTACGCATGAAAACGAAACACGTAATTACAATATTGATGGTTATCATCTCCGGTTTGGGAATCGTATCTTGTGATGATGATAATGAACGTTTCTTCCTTTATCAGATAGATGAAGTCGTTTTTCCCGATCAAGCTATTAGTAGTACTGCCATAAACATAGTAGGTGGCGGTAGTGTCGGAATCACAGGAGGAAAAGCTCCTTATACAGCTGAAATAGAAGATGAACAAATAGCTACGGTGAAGGTCGATGAAGATAGGGTAAGAATATCTTCCGTAAAACTGGGAACGACTAGTCTTATAGTGAAAGATGCGGATGGGTTGACCGTTAAGATTGGAGTTAAAGTGGTGGAATTTGTACAAAGATTTATGAGTAATGCCGTATACGTGAAGATTGAAGGTGAAAATGTTAATGATGCAAACAAAGAGACATTAGAAGAATTAGAGGCTCAAGTCATTGCCGATGGCTTTTTAAAAGCTACCGGATATGTGAGGTTTGTGTATAACACTAAAGATGGCGGTGAAATGACATTGCTTGCGGAAAATACAGCTGGTGCTAAAATAATAACTGCTCCTTTTGAAAAAGTAATTAAGCGGATAGGTGAAAAATCATATTCTGCATTTTTAGTAAACTATGAAGATAGGACACATGAGTTTTACTTGACTACTCCCGAAAGGCCGGAACCGGATACCCGTTCATTGGGACCTATGCCATGCTGGTTGGTGGAAGATGTGACGGAAATATATAAAGCATGGTATTCGGAACTAGGTTTGACTTCTGTCCGCCGAGTCTGTATTGGTAGCTTAAGCCGTTAAATATCGGCTATAAAGATTCACATCTTATAAAATAAAGTGCCCCTCAAAAGTTCGGATTATAACTTCTGAGGGGCATTTTATTGGGCTTGTTACAATTTTAAAGAAACACTATGGTTGCCAATCAATTTTCTTTTTCTTCAAATTGGGTAGAAAGAAGGTTACTAATCCCAATAGCGGCATATAAGCACAAATATTATATACGTATTCAATGCTCGTTTTATCTGCTAAATTACCGAGAACGGCAGAGGCTACACCGGCCACTCCGAAAGCAAATCCAAAGAACAGACCTGATATCAGTCCGAGCTTGGTCGGAAGCAATTCCTGTGCATAAAGTAATATAGCCGGAAAAGCGGAAGAAAGCATTAATCCCACGCAGAAACTAAGAATAACAGTCCACATCAGATTGGCGTGCGGCATGAGTAAACTGAATGGGGCGGCTCCCAGAATAGAAGCCCAAATTACATACTTACGACCGATACGGTCACCGACGGGACCTCCGATTAGCGTTCCGATGGCAGTAGCAACTAGAAAAATGAATAGATACAATTGTGATTCCTGTACTGTAACATTGAATTTGTGAATCAGATAAAACGTATAATAACTGGTCAGACTTGCCATATAGATGTATTTCGAGAAGATCAGTATTAATAAGATACCGATAGAAATAGCAGTTTTATCCATAGGTAGGGGAAGAAGAACCGGTTTTCTTACGCTGACGGTTTGTGCTTTCATTCGGTTCAGATAAGATTTATACCATTTGCAGATCGGATACATGACCACGATAGCTGCAACGGCCACAAATGCAAATATGAAAAGATGTTGTCGTCCATAAGGTGCAACCAGCAAAGCTACCAATAACGGCCCTAATGAGCCTCCGAAATTACCGCCTACCTGGAACAGTGATTGTGCGAGTCCGCGTTTTCCGCCGGAAGCAAGGAAGGTGATACGGGAAGCTTCCGGATGAAGTACCGAAGAGCCGATTCCGATTAAGAACACAGATAATAGTATCCAATAGAGATTGTTGGAAAATGCTAAGTTCACTAAACCTACCATTGTGAAACTCATTCCGATAGGCAGCGACCATGCAACGGGATATTTATCGAAAATGATTCCGGTAATTAGCTGGAATACCGAAGCTGAAAGCTGATAGACCAATGTGATAAAACCGATTTGTGCAAAACTCAGTCCTAAATCATCTTTAAATAGCGGATAAGCTGCTGAAACAACAGATTGTAAAAGGTCATTGAGACAATGTGAGAGACTTAATGCTATTAAAATGGAGAACGTAATTTTCCCTACGGGTTGTTCTTGATTTTGTACCATAATACCTATTATCTATTGAAATGTTCCTGAAAAATTGACCGCAAAGGTACATAAACTTTTGCAAAGTAAAGAGAAATATGAGTTTTAAGACTAAGGATTGTAAATTGTGGTTAATTCATTTTTCATTGGCTGAACTATTCTTTGTACCTACTGTTGTTACCTAAAAAAGGAGGATTATATGGGCTTTATTTGGTATATCATTATTGGTATTGTGGCTGGATTTCTTGCTGGTAAAATAATGCGTGGCGGAGGTTTTGGTCTTATCATAAATCTATTGCTTGGTATTCTTGGAGGTGTGTTAGGTGGTTGGGTGTTTGCACTTTTCGGTCTTGCGGCTTCCGGATTGATTGGAAGTCTGATTACTTCCACAGTAGGTGCTGTCCTGGTGTTATGGATTGCTTCGTTGTTCTCGAAATCTCGATGAGTAGTAGTATTTTATATAATTTATTAATCTAAAAAACGAACTTAATTATGGAATGTAGACATGGTAATTTCTGGATTGGACTCGGAATCGGGTCGATTCTAGGTGCGGTAGCTTATCGCCTCTCACGTACCGCAAAAGCAAAACAATTGGAGAATGACATTTATGATGCGATTCATCGTATAGGTCGTGATGCGGAAGCGGCAGCAGCTTGTGCTGAAAAAAAAGCAATGAATTTGGGAGTTAAAGCAGTGGAAACCGGAGCTGACATCGCCAATAAAGTAGCGGAGGAAGCTGATAAGGTAGCTGGTAAGGTAAAGGATAAATGGGAAAAATAAGAAAATCAGAATTGGTAATCGGCTTCATTAAAGTTGATTACCAGTTTCTTATGATGGTCAACCGCTGTCTGTATAAATTGAATATTAGTCGTGTGTCCGTGCACACTTTACACATTTCATCTTTCTTCCCAGTCTTTTCTGAGGGTAAAACTCCCTCTTTTTGATACTTCTCTTTCCTTTGGAATATACTTTTTATTAATTATTCTGTTGTATTTCTTATGTTTAACAACATGAATGTATTTCTTTGTTTCTTGTTAAATGCTTGAATATTAGTGGCATATCTTCTTTGTTGTGTAATTGTGTGTGCGCACACACTATTGCATAATTCAATAATTCATTTTACTTTTGTCAGCGAAAAACAAGATACTTCTTACTATATGGATAAAGAATTCTCAAATATTCGTATTGTAGACATCGCTAAAATGGCTGGTGTCTCTGTCGGTACGGTAGACCGGGTTATTCATAATCGTGGACGAGTATCTGAGGAAAACAGAAAGAAAGTACAGGCTATTTTAGAGATGGTTCACTACCAGCCCAATCTTATGGCGCGGTCATTAGCCTCTAAAAAACAGTATCATTTTGTTGCCATTATTCCGTCTTTTACTCAAGGAGAATACTGGGAAGCTATTTCAGAAGGTATTGACAAAGTAGCTGCGGAAATGGAAACATATAATATAACTATTACCAAGCTTTTTTTCGACCAATATAACAACAAGACTTTTGATGATATCACCCGTAATTTATTGGATGAGAAGGTGGATGGGGTGTTAATAGCCACATTGTTTACCGATTCTGTGATTCGTCTTTCGCAGGAGTTGGACAGAAACGAGATTCCTTATGTTTATGTCGATTCTAATATTGAAGGGCAACATCAATTGGCTTATTTCGGTACGGAATCATACGATGCGGGAGTCATTGCAGCCCGATTGCTGACGGATCGGCTTTCGCCCACCTCAGATATTTTGATGGCACGGATTGTTCATAGTGGTAAGAACGATTCCAATCAGGGTAAGAACCGTAGAGATGGATTTTGTCATTATCTGAAGGAGGTCGGATTCTCCGGAAAGTTGCATGAAGTGGAATTGAAAATCAGTGATTCGGTATATAATTTTGCCAAGCTCAATGAAATATTCGAGTTAAATCCTGGTATAAAAGGGGCTATTATATTCAACTCCACCTGCTACATTTTGGGAAATTACTTGAAGGCGAGAGAGATGCAAGCGGTAAAACTGGTAGGTTACGACCTTATCGAGAGAAATACCCAATTACTCTCCGAAGGTGTTATTACTGCACTGATTGCACAGCGTCCTGAAAGACAGGGGTATGAAGGAATCAAGTCGCTATGCAATTATTTGTTATTCAAGCAAAAATCGGAAAAGGTGAACTTAATGCCGATTGATATTCTCTTGAGAGAGAATCTGAAGTATTATCTGAACAATAAACTATAAACATATAAATTTTTAGAACCATGAATGAATTATTTAACGTAAAAGGCAAAGTAGTTGTAATTACCGGTGGAGCCGGAATCTTAGGTAAAGGTATTGCTGCATATCTTGCAAAAGAAGGTGCAAAAGTAGTGGTACTCGACAGAAGTGAAGAAGCTGGAAAAGCATTGGTAGAAAGTATCAAGGCAGAAGGAAACGAAGCTATGTTCCTTTATACGGATGTAATGGACAAAGAAGTTCTGGAAGGCAACAAAGTGGAAATAATGAAAGCGTATGGACGCATTGATGTTTTGTTGAATGCTGCCGGTGGTAATATGGCAGGTGCTACAATCGCACCGGACAAGACATTCTTTGACTTGCAGATTGACGCATTCAAGAAAGTAGTGGATTTGAATCTGTTCGGTACAGTATTGCCTACAATGGTATTTGCTGAAGTCATGGTTGAACAGAAAAAGGGTTCTATCGTAAACTTCTGTTCTGAATCGGCTCTTCGTCCGTTGACCCGTGTGGTAGGTTACGGTGCAGCGAAAGCAGCGATCGCTAACTTCACCAAATACATGGCTGGTGAACTGGCTTTGAAATTCGGTAATGGTCTGCGTGTAAACGCTATCGCTCCCGGATTCTTCCTGACAGAACAGAACAGAACATTGTTGACGAATCCGGATGGTTCACTGACTGACCGTTCTAAGACTATTCTTGCGCATACTCCGTTCAATCGTTTCGGTGAACCGGAAGACCTTTACGGAACCATTCATTATCTGATTAGTGATGCCTCTAACTTCGTAACAGGTACAGTAGCTGTTATCGATGGTGGATTTGACGCATTCTCAATCTAATTTTAACTTTCAATTTTTTATTTAGCAATATGTATTTATGTGAACAAACTTGGCGCTGGTACGGTCCTAATGATCCGGTGAGCTTATGGGATATTAAGCAAGCAGGCGCTACCGGTATAGTAAATGCCCTTCATCATATTCCGAATGGCGAAGTATGGACTGTAGAAGAAATCATGAAGCGCAAGCAGATGATTGAAGAAGTAGGACTTACATGGTCTGTTGTAGAGAGTGTACCCGTACACGAACATATCAAGACGCAGACCGGCGATTTCATGAAGTATATTGAGAATTACAAGGAAAGTATCCGTAATCTGGCAAAATGTGGAGTAATGGTAGTTACCTACAACTTTATGCCTGTATTGGACTGGACACGTACGGACCTTGCCTATACAATGCCGGACGGCTCTAAAGCACTCCGTTTTGAAAAGGCGGCTTTCATAGCTTTCGATCTTTTCATCTTGAAACGTCCGAATGCGGAAAAAGACTACACTCCGGAAGAAATAGCTAAGGCTAAAGCCCGTTTCGAGCAAATGAGCGAGGATGATAAGAAACTGCTGGTTCGCAATATGATTGCCGGACTGCCCGGTTCGGAAGAAAGTTTCACAGTGGAACAGTTCCAGGAAGCTTTGGACCGTTATAATGATATTGATGCAGAAAAACTTCGTTCCAACTTGATTTTCTTCTTGAAAGAAATTGCCCCTGTTGCCGATGAAGTGGGAGTGAAGCTGGTGATTCATCCGGATGATCCTCCTTATACAATTTTAGGATTGCCGCGTATTCTGAGTACGGAAGAAGATTTCAGAAAACTGATTGAAGCCGTACCTAATGAGTCCAACGGTCTTTGTTTGTGTACAGGCTCTTTCGGTGTGCGTGCCGATAATGACCTTGCAGGTATGATGGAACGTTTTGGCGACCGTGTGAACTTCGTACACTTGCGCAGTACGCAGCGTGATGAGGAAGGCAACTTCTACGAAGCCAACCACTTGGAAGGAAACGTAGATATGTACAACGTAATGAAGGCTTTTATTCTTTTGCAACAGCGTCGTAAATGCTCTATCGCTATGCGTCCCGACCACGGACATCAGATGATTGATGACTTGAAAAAGAAAACAAATCCTGGATATTCATGCTTAGGCCGCCTTCGCGGATTGGCGGAACTTCGTGGCTTGGAAATGGGTATCGCCAAGTCTATCCTCTAATCGAAGTACATAGTTAGCACTTTATTATCAAACACTACGGCTATTATTGACTGAAATAATAGTTGTAGTGTTTTTTATTTGCCTTCTTTCGCTTCTATCGTATCATCATAAGTTAATCCGTGAATAGCCGTTGTCCATTGTGTATAGTAATTGGGAGCAGGATGGATTGATTTTCCGGCTAAGCCATAAAATAGATAAAAAAGCATATGGATTGTTCGTGTAAAAATATTCATTATTAGAGAAAGACCTTACCTTTGTAAGGGATTGAACATTTTTATTTAATGGATTGAACATTTTTTGCTCAAGTGAATAAACATTTTATAGATGATGGGATATAAAAGAGAACAATATTCAGAAGTGATGGCACGCATTAATGAACCTCGCGGAAAAATGCAGGTTATTGTTGGGCCACGCCAAGTGGGTAAGTCCACATTGATTGGTCAAGTCCTTGAAGTCTGCAATATGCCTTATGACAGTTATTCGGCTGATGATGTCGTAGGTGCATCTGCAGACTGGCTGGCAGGTGTATGGCAGACAGCTCGTATGCGTATGGACATACGTGGGGAAGGGAAACACCTATTGGTGGTAGACGAAATACAAAAGATAAACAACTGGAGCGAGACTGTAAAGGCTGAATGGGACAGAGATACCCGTGAAAAACGTGAGCTCATAGTCGTATTATTGGGGGCATCACGCATGTTAATCGAAAAGGGACTCACCGAATCATTGGCCGGCAGATATGAGCTAATTCGGTTGACACATTGGACTTTCCCTGAAATGAGAGAATGCTTCGGTTGGAATCTCTATCAATATGTCTATTTTGGTGGGTATCCGGGCGCAGCATCTTATATCACCGATGAGCGTCGTTGGCGAAACTACGTCAAAGACTCTTTGGTTGAACCATCCATCTCGAAGGATGTGCTGATGGATACAAAAATCATGAAGCCACAACTACTCCGCCAACTGTTTGAACTCGGTAGTAGTTATAGTGGCGAGCTACTGTCTCTTACCAAAGTGGCCGCTCAGCTTCAAGATGTAGGCAATGTCACTACGCTGGCTGGTTACCTCCATCTTTTGGATGAATGTGGTTTGCTGTGTGGTTTACAGAAATATGCCGAAGACGATGCTCGCAAATACAACTCAATTCCTAAATTTCAAGTCCATAACAACGCTTTGCGCAACGTGTATGCTGATAAGGACTTCACGGAAATGGCTGAAGATCCTAAAGCTTGGGGGCGTTATGTAGAATCAGCAGTTGGTGCCTATATTGTAAGTCAGGCACAGATTTGTGATTACAAGGCTTATTACTGGCGTGATAGCCACGACGAAGTTGACTTTGTGCTTCATAGAAGAGGCAAGACAATCGCCATCGAGGTTAAAAGCGGAAGACGAACCACCAACAATGGCTTGCCTAAATTTGAAAAAGCTTACCATCCGTATAGGGCCTTTGTGGTCGGTTCCGGAGGCTTATCCTTTGAAGAGTTCCTATCAATGGATTTGAATTTACTCTTCAAGTAGGCGTATAACAAAAATTTGCCCATTCAAAAAAAAGAAAGAGACTTACCTGTCATCGGGTAGGTCTCTCGTTTTCCTCCTACTCGATTTTGTTTTTTTTATCGGTTGGGGAATGAGTGGAGCGAATAAATCTCCCACATATGTATCTTTATCGGCTTTCTTTGCTTTTCTTGCTTTTTTCGGTTCGGGAATGATAAGCAAAGCTATTTGTGCGCAAGCTTCAGCATCTGCCAATGCGTGGTGATGGTTGGTCAGGTCATATCCGCACCGGGCGGCTACTGTGTGTAATTGATGATTCGGGAGTTCTTTTCCAAACACTTTTCTTGAAGTGCGGCAGGTGCAATAGAATTTATATGGAGGATAAGTCATTCCATATAGTTCATGAACCGCACGGAGGCAACCCTCATCAAAAGGACTGTTGTGAGCTACAAGTGGCAGACCGTCTATCAGCGGTTTGATTTCCGCCCATACTTCTGGAAAATCATCCGCTTCTATCGTGTCATCGTACGTGAGTCCGTGGACAGCTGTCGTCCATTGGGTATAGTAGTTGGGGGCAGGACGAATCAAACGATAGATTTTGTTTATAATCTTTCCTTCCTTTACAATGACAACACCAACACTGCATACGCTAGTACGTTTGCCGTTGGCTGTTTCAAAGTCGATAGCTGCAAAATTCCTCATTTATTTTTTTATTTTGAGATACAAATGTATGAATTAGAATTCATTCTCTCTATATTTGTTTGCAAAATATATCCATGTATACAGAATATCAGCCTTCTCATTTACTTGTTCCCTATATTGATAACTATTGGGAGTTTAAGGGTAATCCGGATTATGGTATGCGCATCCATATTCTGCTGGATGGTTGTACCGATTTTATATTTACGCTGGGAGAGGTGGCTAATGCTGTTGAAGAAGGAAGTCTGATGATGCAACCCTATCGTTCCTATTTTGTAGGACCTATGACAAAATATTCGGAACTCGTCACTTATGCAGAATCGGTTCATATGTTTGGCGTTCGTTTTTTACCTTGCGGGCTCTCTTGTTTTACAAACCTGCCTCTGCATGAGTTTGTGAATAGTAGAATCAATGCCAATGAGATGAAGGCTGTTTTTGATGATACTTTTATTGAAAGATTGTGTGAGCAGAAGCATATTGCAGATCGAATACGAGTAGTGGAGGAATATTTGCTGGCATATTTGGCTCGCCATTATCAGCCTGCCGATTCGCACGTCGCTATGGCAGTGAACATGATTAATCATTCCGGAGGAAAACGTTCAGTTCGCAGCTTGATGGATGACGTCTGTTTGTGTCAGCGTCATTTTGAGAGAAAGTTCAAGCATTATACCGGATTTACTCCTAAAGAATACAGCCGTATTGTCAAATTTAAGAATGCTGTGGAATTATTGAGAACCACAACATCAGCCAATCTGTTGACTACGGCAGTCGATGCAGGATATTATGATTTAGCACATTTTTCAAAAGAGATTAAGTCGATGTCCGGCAATACTCCTGCGTCTTTTCTTTCCCTTGCCGTTCCGGAAGAAACTACACTTACTTATATCGAGCCACAGAGATAGATTGGTAAAAGTCGCTTTTTTACAATAGAATGGGAAGATATGCCGTTACCTTTGCAGGGTTAATAAAAAACAATCAGCTTATGACCACAAAAACAATGAAAGAGAAAGCAACAGAATTGTTGCAGAGATGTGAAGTAGTTACCCTTGCTTCTGTGAATAAAGAAGGTTATCCCCGCCCTGTACCGATGAGCAAAATCCTGGCAGAAGGAATTTCCACTATCTGGATGTCTACCGGAGCAGATTCATTAAAAACAATTGATTTCTTATCGAATCCGAAAGCGGGATTATGTTTTCAGGATAAAGGAGACAGCGTAGCGTTAACGGGGACAGTGGAAGTTGTAACTGACGAAAAGATGAAGCAGGAACTTTGGCAGGACTGGTTTATCGATCATTTTCCCGGTGGCCCCACTGATCCTGGCTATGTCTTGTTGAAATTTGAATCGAATCACGCAACTTATTGGATTGAAGGAACATTCATCCATAAGAAACTCGACTAATTCTACTCGGAAAGATAAGGAATAGCGGATTTAACGAGGCTGTTCTCGAACAGCCTCGTAATTCATTTAGAATTCAAATTTTTCCAATTTCATTTCAGCCAATTTCTGAATAATACCTACATATTGAGCGAAATGAGGAGATTTTTCGTGTGCTGCTAATACTTCGGCATTCTGCCAAGTTTCGCAAATCATGAAAACGTCAGGACGCGTGTTGCTTACGAAAGTATCATAAGCAATACATCCTTCTTCTTTTAAAGAGCAGGCAGTCAGTTCTTTTGCTGCTTTTATCGCTTCTTCGCGGTTGGATTCGTTTACACGAACAAAAACATTTAATCTGATCATAGTTTTTTTTATTAAATAGTTAGAATTTACTTTATCACGTTCTTGTGAATAAATCACGGGCAAAGATAACATTTTTGTGTATTTCCTAATTGTTTGTTCTTCAAAATTTACTACTCTTTGTCTGACGGCAAAGACGATAATAACATATTCCAAGCCTTTATCCCCATGAGATAAGGAAATTCTTGTGTCTGAGTGATTCTGACATTAACTTCCGGCAGTACACAATTGCCGATTCGAATATTAAACAGATGCACAGTGAGACTGTCGTTTACTGCATTCTCCTTTAGTTGCCTTATGGTTTCTTCTCCGCCTATTTCTTCGGTTGTCAGTACTCCCGCTTCATGCCATGCTAATACACCTTGCAGAGAGACAGTGAATTCACTATCTTCATCTGATAGTTGAAAACTGGTTTTACTACCGTTCACTATGACAGATACAAATTTTCCTTTATCAGTAATTTCCATAGGAAGTTCGAGCGTCTTATCTTTTCCCTGAAAGGTATATACAGGGTGTTTATTCGATTCAATAGCCCGTATTTCCGACATAACTTTCGCTGTTTTTATTTTCTCTCGATATTCTCTTATACGTCCGTTACGAGATTTGCATCTGAAGAGTATCAGCAGACATAGAAATAAAATGAATATGAGTACAGAGACTAAGTAATCTTTGCATTTTTTTCGGAGTCTATTTAGAGAGGAAGAAGATTTTCTCATTGTTGTTGCTTTTAAATCACCCGATGCCGCAACACCAGATATGAAAGGTTTATTTCCCATAAGCCTCAACTGTTAGTTCAAGCAAAGATAAATAATATCTCTATTACTAACCATGTTTTTGCTTAAAACTTAATGGTTGTATCGCATAAAGTTATACCTTTGTATGCGATAGATTAATCGTCTGACTATAGTGTACTTTTCGTCTGACTGTAGTTTAATTTTCGTCTAACTATAGTCAGACGAAAAAGTAACTATAGTCAGACGATTAATTTTATGTATAGTTAGGACTAAATCCTCGTATTGAAGAGATTAAATGTTAGTCAAAAGGAGTATAAATACATAAACCTAATAAAACGAAGATACTTATGAGTGCAAAGTATGATTTATATGAGACACCGGACGTTCAGAATACAGGAGAACAACAACCTCTTCATGCCCGCATTGTCCCAAGCGGAACCTACTCGAAAAAAGAGTTTCTGGAACATGTGTCTCACTCTTCCCAAACATTTAATTATAATGTGATAGATGCAGTGGTAGGAATTGTGATCGATGAACTTGCCGAAGCTTTATCAGAAGGATATGTTGTAGAACTTGGCGAACTCGGGCATTTCAGCATCTCTTTGAAATGTACGCATAAAGTAATGGCTAAACGGGAGATTCGTGCCGAATCAATCTGTTTTGATAACGTGCATTTGCGTACTTCCAAAGAGTTCAAAAGGAAGATTAAGCGTGAGATAGAGTTGGAACGTGTGGACAAATCCAAACATTCTTCTCAAAAAGTGGAATTTTCTATGGAGCAACGCCAACAGCTTTTACAGGAATTTCTGAAGAAAAATGGTGGTATTACCCGATTGGAATATAGTCGCCTGACCGGACTTTCCCGGCTGAAAGCAATAGATGATTTGAATACTTTCATTGAGAAAGGGATTCTTCGTAAACGTGGAGCTGGAAGAACCGTGTTTTATGTCTGGCAACAAGAGTAATGACAATCAATTCAAAGATTTCTTCTTGTTATTGCTAACAATTTTGTACCTTTGTTTGTCTATAGAAAAAACAGTTTAATTATGGCAAGAATAACTATTCCTTATGCAGTAGCAGATTTCATAGATTTGCGTGAGCGTGGATACTATTATGTAGATAAGACAGAATACATATTCAGGCTTGAGGATTATAAGGCTCCCATATTTCTGCGCCCCCGTCGCTTTGGAAAAAGTTTATTAGTCTCGACTTTGGCTTGTTATTATGATCGTACCAAAGCGAATCGGTTTGACGAACTGTTTGGAGGAACTTGGATTGGTAATCATCCGACAAAAGAACATAACCGTTATATGATTATTCGCTACGATTTTTCAAAAATGGTGATGGCGGATACTATTGAAGGATTGGCTCAAAATTTTAATGATTTGAACTGTGGTCCGGTAGATGTGATGGTGGAGCATAACAGAGATTTGTTCGGTGACTTTCAGTTTACCACTCGGGGAGACGCTTCTAAAATGTTGGAAGAAGTACTAAGTTATGCCCGTTCTCATGAATTCCCCAAAGTTTATATATTGATTGATGAATATGATAACTTCACTAATCAACTGCTTACAGCTTACAATGACCCGCTTTATGAAAAAGTGACCACGAATGATAGTTTTTTGCGCACTTTCTTCAAGGTGATAAAAGCTGGTATTGGTGAAGGTAGTATCCGTACTTGTTTTTGTACAGGTGTGTTACCCGTCACTATGGATGATTTGACCAGTGGATATAATATTGCAGAGATATTGACTCTTGAGCCTAATTTCCTGAATATGCTTGGGTTTACATACGAAGAAACTGAAACATATCTACGTTATGTGCTTGATAAGTATTCTACGGGACAGGATCGCTTTGACGAAATATGGCAACTAATAGTGAGTAACTATGATGGTTATCGTTTCCGTCCGAATGGAGATCGGTTATTCAATGCCACTATCCTTACTTACTTCTTCAAGAAATTTGCAGCCAATGCCGGTAGTATTCCGGACGAATTGGTAGATGAAAATCTACGTACTGACATTCATTGGATTCGTCGGTTGACTCTTTCGCTGGATAATGCGAAAGCGATGTTGGATGCATTGGTAATTGACGATGAACTGCCTTATAATGTGGCTGATCTTGCCAGTAAATTTAATAAGCAGAAGTTCTTTGATAAAGAATTTTATCCTATCAGCCTGTTCTATTTGGGAATGACAACGTTGAAGGATAAATTTGTGACCACATTGCCTAATATGACGATGCGTAGTGTATACATGGACTACTATAATCAACTGAACAAAATAGAAGGCAATGCACAACGTTATGTTCCTGTGTATCGGCACTATGATTCCAATCGAAGCTTAGAACCACTCGTTCAGAATTATTTCGAACAATATTTGGGACAATTCCCGGCACAAGTTTTTGATAAGATCAATGAAAACTTTATCCGGTGTTCTTTCTACGAACTGGTGTCACGTTATTTAAGTAGTTGTTATACCTTTGCTATCGAACAGAATAATTCAGCAGGCCGATCAGACTTTGAAATGACCGGTATTCCCGGTACGGATTATTATACGGATGATCGCGTGGTCGAATTTAAATATTATCGTATGAAAGAAGCTGAAAAGATGCTTGCACTTTCCGATCCTCTTCCCGAGCACGTGGAACAGGTGAAAAGATACGGTGAAGACACTAAGAAAAAGTTTCCTAATTATAATGTACGGACATATGTGGTGTACATTTGTGCTAATAAGGGATGGAAATGTTGGGAAGTATGAGACTTTTATCGTATAATTAAATATGAGAGTTGGAGCGGTAGAGTGCAAGAAGGTTGATAACAACAAATGATTCATCCATTCTATTTTGTATTTTATCCATCTGGATTGTCGTTCTGTCGGAATAGTATTGGTACAAAATCGTGTGCAGGCTACATTTGCAGAAAAATCGAAAAATGAAACGATTTAATGCAATTTGCATATTATGTGTCTGTATCTGCATTCCGACTCTACTTTTCGGGCAAGGCTATGTGAGTAATGAATACATTTCTTCTTCCTTTTTGAGGGACGAAGCCGGAAATAGATTCGGCTCAGGGGATATGTGGCGTTTTTCTGGACGGTACACGTTGCCTTTTTCCTTGAAGCAGAACGATCGAGGACAGCTTCTCTCATGGTTGGCAACGCTGGATTGTAGCTATGCTTTGCTGCGAAACAATGGGATAGCAGCCGAACTGAATCCCGATCGGATTTTGAATGCCAGTTTGAACGTATCACATCTACGGCCCATTTCTGAACGATGGAGTCTGATCATTTCGTTGGGTTGCGGTGTTTATACCTCTCCGAATCAGATTGCATGGCACAGTATTCTGGCTAATGGGGCCGTTATTTTCGTCTATAAATTACGGGATAATCTAGACATTGGTGTAGGTGCGGGATTGACCAATTCATTCGGAGTACCGATGCTTCTGCCTATGGGGTATTTGAATTGGCGCGCCTCCGGTAAATACGAATTTTGCGTGGATATGTCGAGCGGACTGAAAGTTGCGGTGACCAAATGGCTGAATCGAAAATTCAAATTGGAACTGACTGCTATTGAAATGGATGGTATCTCTTCCGTGATGCGTGTCGACAGAAAGTCTAAGATTTATTCCTCAATGATGATACGCTCGACCTTGTCGCAGTCGTTCAGTATTACTCCAAAGGCGAATATTTATTGGGGAATAGGTGGAAATTGGTTACGCTCGATAAAAATTTCGGATCGTGATTTCAGAGGATTTCTCGATAGTTTTCGTGAAGACGAACACGATTTTGGTGTATCGTTTCGTGTAACAACCGGATTTAATTGGAATTTTTGAGTTTGATATCCGACATCTCTTTTATGACTGTTTATTGTGGCACTTCGGACAGTTTTACATCGCAGAAGTCGTGTAACTGCAGAAATTATCGTAATTTTGAAAACCATAAGCTAAAATACAATGACGAAATATATTATCATAGAGGATGAACGGTTAGCTTACGAAGAAATCCGACGAATGATGCAGCGTCTGCGTCCCGATTATACATTGGTGGGGTGGGCTGCAGGGATTGAACAGGCTATACTGCAACTCACATCGGGAGGTATCGACCTGATGATTGTGGATATTCGGCTCTCCGATGGATTGAGTTTTGAGATTTTCGAACGAACGGAAGTGGATATTCCGGTTATTTTCACTACCGCTTATGATGAATATGCACTACGGGCATTTAAGGTAAACAGTATTGACTACCTGCTCAAACCTGTAGAAGAGCAGACGTTGGAGACTGCTCTTTGCAAGTTCGAACGGAATCGGTTGCCGCGTACCGCTACTCCCGAACTCAAACGGCTCGAAGCGACATATATGACCGGAAGTAAGAAGAACCGCTTTCTTGTCCGGTCGGGAGATACGTTCCAATATGTCGAGACGTCCGATATTGCGTTTTTTTACAGCGAAGATAAATATATTTTTCTATATCTGTTCTCCGGTCGTCGCTACATTGTCGATTATACATTGGAACAGTTGGAGACAATATTGGATGAAATGCACTTCTTTCGGGTAGCACGCAACTGTATCGCTAATATCCGGGCTGTTGGAAAGGTCTCCCGTTATTTCGGTGGTCGTCTGAAGATTTTCTTTTCAACGGAATGTTCCCACGAAGTTGTAGTCAGCCGTGACCGGGTAGGGCGGGTCTTACAATGGCTTGATGATATCCGATAAACACGTCTAGTCTATGAAAAAGAGAACGATTTTATTTTTCATTCTGCTGATTGCCGCATCGTTGCTGCTTTTCATTTATACCTTTTCTATTTTGGCACATACACCGGAAAGGACAGGGACAGCCGGTTTATGGGTTGATTTTTTTATGAATTTGCCGTGTTGCATTCTCATCGGGTATGCGGATTATCAAGTGGCCAAATTGCTCCAGAAACGATTCTTCGAACAGAACGGCATACGGATAATTTTGAGTATCTCACTGACTGCATTGTTGGTAGGAGTACTTGCCGTTGCAATCAATTACATTGTTGCACAGCTTTATTCGTTTCCATTCAGTATTGAAGGCAGTGTGTTCCCCATTGTGCTGTGGAATAGTCTTATCGTGCTTTTCATTGAGTTGTTTTTTTATAATCGCCGGCAGGTCGAACAACAGCGCAAGTTAGCCGTGATGGAGAAAGAAAAAGCGCTTTATCAGTTCGAGGCGCTGAAGAATCAGATTAACCCTCATTTTTTGTTCAACAGTCTTAATGTGTTGGCGGCACTTGCCTATGAAGATGCAGAAAAGACCAATCGTTTCGCCAAGAAACTGTCCGGTGTTTATCGTTATCTGCTCACGACACACGACCGACCTCAGGTTTCGGTAGGCGAAGAATTGGATTTTGTTGATGCTTATCTTTATTTAGAGCGTATTCGCTTCGGAGATGCCTTGCGAGTCGCAATTGTGGATTGCGAGATATGGCACGAAAGGAAAATTGTTCCGGTCAGCGTACAGATGTTGGTGGAAAATGCGTTGAAACATAATATAGCAACATCCGAAATGCCGTTGACCATACATATTATCATCGATTCGGATGGCATCGTTGTAACTAACAATCTGCAGCGGCGTTCTTGTGTTGTGCGGAACGGTATGGGATTGAGGAATCTACAGCACCAATACGCACTTTACAACCGACGAATCGAAATCGAATCTTCGGATACTTCTTTTATAGTAAAGATTCCTTATCTGAACTAACATAGAAGGTCTATTTATTACCAATAGAACAAAAACATGGAATCTGTAATTCGGGTATCTTTCTCTGTAATTTGTCTACATTCTATATACTTTTATTTCTCTATTTTTGCAAAGTGAATCATTGATAAAAGGATTCGGAAAATATAAAATAGTAAAGTTATGGCTAAAAAAGTTCTGATACTTTCGTCCAGTCCACGCAGAGGTGGAAATTCGGACGTACTTTGTGATGAGTTTATGAAAGGTGCTCTTGAAGCAGGTAATGAAGTGGAAAAGATTTTTCTGAAAGATAAGACGGTACATCCTTGTACGGGGTGCAGTGTTTGCAGTATGTACGGAAAACCTTGTCCGCAGAAAGACGATGCGGCTGAGATTGTGGAGAAGATGATTGCCGCCGATGTCATCGTAATGGCAACACCGGTTTATTTTTATACTATGTGCGGACAAATGAAGATAATGATCGATCGCTGCTGCGCACGGTATACGGAAATAAGCAACAAGGAATTTTATTTTATCATTGCGGCGGCTGAAAACAGTAAAGCGATGATGGAACGCACTATTGACGGTTTTCGTGGGTTCCTCGACTGTCTGGAAGCACCACAGGAAAAAGGGGTTGTCTATGGGGTAGGCGCTTGGAAAGTAGGGGAGATTAAAGATACTCCACATATGAAGGAAGCCTACGAAATGGGAAAACGTATTTGACGAAAACCAATTATTTTAGTAGATAATAGTCTGGATTGTTTGTTCTGCTACGGAATTGTTATAATTTTGTGGCAGAACTTTTTGTCATGTGCAATATCTATCTAAAAGTACATTATTATGAATTATAAAATAACCACTCTGGTGGAGAATTGCGTTTATGGGCGCAAGCTACAGGCAGAGCATGGGCTTTCTCTTTATATTGAAACGGCAGAACATAAATTACTCTTTGATACAGGTGCATCGGATTTGTTCATTCGCAATGCCCGTCTGCTTCACATCGACTTGCGGGAAGTAGACTATCTGGTACTCTCTCATGGGCATAGTGACCATACGGGAGGTTTGCGCCATTTTCTGGAATTGAATACCATTGCAACAGTTGTGTGCAAGCGTAGCATTTTCTCTCCTAAATTTAAGGATGATCGTGAAAATGGAATCAAGCATACCGAAACGTTCGACTTATCCCGTTTTCGCTTTATTGACCAATGGACGGAATTGCTTCCGGGAGTTGTCTTGTTTCCCTCGATAAAAATCGAAGATAAGGAAGATACTCATTTTGAACGGTTCTTTGTTCAACAGGATGACGGCAATAAGATTCCCGATACTTTTGAGGATGAACTGGCGGTGGCGCTGGTCGGCGATGAAAGTTTCTCTGTACTGAGTGCCTGTTCCCATCGAGGAATCACTAATATATTGCGAACGATACGGAACGCATTTCCCGGTCTCCCTTGTGAGCTGCTTTTGGGCGGCTTTCATATTCATAATGCGGAAGAGCAAAAATATCATGTGATTTCAGATTATCTCCGACGGTATATGCCTCGTCAGATAGGAGTGTGCCATTGTACGGGAGTAGACAAGTATGCTTTTTTCTGTAAGGATTTTGGTGACAGGGTATTTTATAATCACACAGGAAGAGTTATTTAGAAGGACTGTTTTAGACATAAATATAGACTAATTAAATATGAAGAAACTTATCACTTGTTTATCGTTTGCGCTGGCCGCAGTATCCGTCGGCTATGCTGCTGTAACTCCTTTATGGATGCGCGACGCGCGTATTTCGCCCGATGGAAGCGAAATTGTCTTTTGCTATAAGGGCGATATCTACAAAGTATCCGCACAAGGAGGAACTGCCGTCCAATTAACAACACAAGCCTCTTATGAAGCCAATCCGGTCTGGTCGCCCGATGGAAAGCAGATTGCTTTTGCCAGCGACCGCAATGGGAATTTTGACCTTTTTATTATGTCTGCCGATGGAGGCGCTGCCCGGAGACTGACTTATCATTCTGCTTCGGAAATTCCCTCCACCTTTACACCGGATGGGAAGTATGTGCTTTTTTCCGCTTCCATTCAAGATCCGGCAACCAGTGCCCTGTTTCCTACAAGTGCTATGACGGAACTGTATAGAGTGCCTGCCGAAGGGGGAAATACCGAACAAGTCTTGGGTACTCCTGCCGAATGGGTTTGTTTCGACAAGGCCGGGAGGAATTTCCTTTATCAGGACCGTAAAGGGTTTGAAGACGAATGGAGAAAACACCATACGTCATCCATCACAAGAGATATCTGGCTGTACGATACTCAAACAGGAAAACATACCAATCTGACGAACCGCGACGGGGAAGACCGTAATCCGGTTTACGCTCCCGACGGGAAGTCTGTGTATTTTCTGAGCGAACGTAACGGAGGTTCATTCAATGTATATTCTTTCCCATTGAATGCTCCGCGGCAAGTGAAGCCTGTAACGACTTTCCGTACTCACCCGGTGCGTTTTCTCTCTGTCAGTGATAAGGGAACCTTGTGCTATGCATACGATGGGGAACTTTATACGCAACAGCCGAACTCCCGTCCGCAAAAGGTGAAAGTGGAACTTGTCCGTGATGATGACAAGGATATCGCATCATTCAGATTCTCACAGGGAGCTACTTCCGCCTGTGTTTCTCCGGATGGCAAGCAGGTAGCGTTCATCGTTCGTGGCGATGTTTTCGTTACGTCAACTGATTATCCGACCACTAAGCAGATAACCAATACACCTGCCGGAGAATCGGGCCTTTCGTTTGCTCCGGACAATAGGACGTTGGTGTATGCCAGCGAACGGACAGGCAACTGGCAACTGTATATGGCAAAGATTATACGTAAAGAAGATCCTAATTTTCCCAATGCAACTCTTATTGAGGAAGAGGTGTTACTCCCCTCTAAAACAGTGGAACGCAGATATCCGCAATATTCTCCCGATGGGAAGGAGATTGCCTTTATCGAAGACCGCAACCGTCTGATGGTACTCAATCTGGAGACGAAGAAAGTACGTCGGGTGACGGATGGATCTACATGGTACAATACAGGGGGCGGGTTTGATTATGAATGGTCGCCGGACGGTAAATGGTTTACGTTGGAATTTATAGGAAACCGTCATGATCCGTATTCTGATATAGGTATTGTCAGTGCGCAAGGAGGAGCAATCACTAATCTGACAAATAGCGGTTATATGAGCGGTTCTCCGCGTTGGGTACTTGACGGGAACGCTGTTCTTTTCCAAACGGAACGCTACGGGATGCGTGCCCATGCTTCGTGGGGTTCACAACAGGATGTTATGTTGGTATTCCTGAACCAGGATGCATACGATCGTTATCGGTTGAGCAAGGAGGATTTCGAATTACTCAAAGAGTTTGAAAAGGAACAGAAGAAGGCGAAAGAGAAAGACGAGAAGAAAAAGGATGAAAAGAAAAAGGACACCGGTAAAGATAAAAAGAAAGATGGAGATAAAGATAAAGATGGAGACAACGGCAAGTCCGACAAAGATAAGGAAAGTAAAAAAGAGATTGTCGTAGAGTTGAAAGGTATTGAAGACCGCATTGTCCGCTTGACACCCAATTCTTCGGATTTAGGTAGCGCCATTGTCTCGAAAGACGGAGAGAACCTCTACTATTTTTCTGCTTTTGAAGGTGGCTATGACCTTTGGAAAATGAATCTTCGTGAAAAGGAGACAAAGCGTCTGCATAAGCTCAATACCGGTTGGGTTTCCTTATCTATGGATAAAGATGGAAATATATTCTTGTTGGGCAGTAGGAATATGCAGAAGATGGATGCAAAGTCGGATGCGTTGAAACCGATTAGTTATCAAGCGGAGATGAAGATGGATTTGGCTGCCGAACGGGAAGCTATGTTTGACCATGTATATAAGCAACAGCAGAAACGCTTCTATAACTTGAATATGCACGGAGTGAATTGGGATGAGATGAGTGCGGCTTACCGTAAGTTCCTTCCTCATATCGACAATAACTATGATTTTGCCGAATTGCTGAGTGAGTGGCTGGGCGAGTTGAATGTATCCCATACCGGAGGCCGTTATTTTGCCAACGGTAAGGGAGATGTTACTTCCAATTTGGGGCTTTTGTTCGATTGGGAATATCGGGGAAAAGGCATGAGAATTGCTGAAGTGATAGAGAAAGGTCCATTTGATCATTCCCGTACCAAAGTAAAGGAAGGATGCATTATTGAGAAAATCAATGGACAGGAAATTTCTCAGGAAAATGATATTACTGTTTTGCTGAACAACAAAGCAGGCAAGAAAACATTGATTTCACTATACGATCCGCAGAGTAAAGAGCGTTGGGAAGAGGTGGTTATGCCTATTTCCGGCGGGCGTTTGAACGGACTGTTGTATAACCGTTGGGTAAAACAACGTGCTGCGGAAGTGGAAAAATGGTCGAACGGAAGATTGGGATATGTGCATATACAGTCTATGGGTGACGGAAGTTTCCGTACTGTCTATTCTGATATTCTGGGTAAATATAACAACTGTGAGGGGATTGTCATCGATACTCGTTTCAACGGTGGAGGCCGACTGCATGAAGATATTGAAATTTTGTTCAGCGGGCAGAAATATTTCACGCAGGTAGTACGTGGGCGTGAAGCTTGTGATATGCCGAGCCGTCGTTGGAATAAACCTTCCATTATGTTGCAATGTGAAGCGAATTACTCGAATGCGCACGGTACTCCTTGGGTATATAAACACCGGAACATCGGCAAGCTCGTCGGTATGCCTGTACCGGGAACGATGACCAGTGTTTCTTGGGAGACTTTGCAGGATCCTTCATTGGTATTCGGTATTCCTATTGTCGGTTATCGTTTGGCTGACGGTAGCTATTTGGAAAATTCTCAGTTGGAGCCTGATATTAAGGTGGCTAATAGTCCGGAAACTGTTGTAAAAGGTGAGGATACACAATTGAAGGCAGCAGTTGACGAATTGTTGAAAGAGATTGATAGTAAAAAGAAATAGATAGATTTGCTATATAAAAGAATAAGGGGTGCGCCATAATTCATTATGACATACCCCTTATTCTTTTATATAGTTAATGGTTCCGGTTTATTCTTCTTCATTCTCTTCTTTATTTTTCTTTCCCAGTCCTAAAAGGCCGAAAATGAAATCTTTCAGGTAGCTTATTATGCCGATGACCACTAAAGCGGCAAATCCATAGAAAAGAATACTACCACCCCATTTGTCCCAAAATGTAGGGGTGGGGATAAGGCTGCTCAATTCTTCCACATTCAAGTCTTTTTTAATGACTTCTGCGTATTCGTCTGAAATTTCATAATAAGTGTCGGGCTTCGATTCTGAGAAGAGTACTAAAGTACGTTTTCCGTCTTCTTCGATGTACCCTAAATCCAAATGAGCGCCTTCATCTGTTTTGTAATAAGAACTATCCGGAAGAGCGGCAACTTTCGGGATACTGTTGTCTACCGGAATTCTGATTTTCATACGTGCTTCGGCATTGCTCACGAAAAGTCCGGCAATGACAGTCAGGATAAATAGAAACTTTTTCATAATCGTAAAATATAAAGATTTAATAATGTGTAGTTGTTAGTCGCAATCACAATTAATCTGTTTTTGTGCTCCAAAGATAAATGAAAAATACGAAAACCAAACAATTGTTTGGTTTTTTATTTGATTGAATAGTTGAAAAATAAGAATAGGTTGATGTATACTGTCTGTTATGACAATTACATCAACCTATAAGAGTATATAGTGAATTGGTAGTATGCTTTATCCGATAAGTGCAGTGATATCTTCTACAATCTGTTCATCCGTCAGGTGATTGGCACGAAGAAATTCCTGTAGATCATAACGGTCTACAAATTCTTTTTTGGCTCCGTAATTGAGAACTTTCATGTCGGAAGTACCATAATAGCGGCTAATCTTTTCACCGAATCCACCATCCAAGACACCATCTTCTAACGTGATTACTAATTCATGGTCGGCTTTCAGCTCATTCATGAGCTCGCTGTCTATTCCGGTGATGTAACGCGGATTGATGAGTGTCGCGTCAATATTTTCTTTTTCTTTCAGGAGTGATGCGACCGACTGTCCTAATCCATAGAATGAGCCTAAAGCTACAATTGCCACTTTCGAACCGCGATGAGTGACTTTATAGCGATTGAGAATGCTGTAATCGGAGTCCACCGGCTCTCCGCAACTAATAACCTCGGTAGCCGGAACACGGATGGCAACCGGGTGTTCATTTTGACGGATGCTCCATTCTAACATGGCAATATATTCTTCTTTGCAAGTCGGTGCCAGATAAACCATATTGGGAATATTGCTGATGACCGGAATATCGAAGAAACAGAGATGTGTCACATCATTCATTCCGGATAATGTACCCCAGAATACGAGCAGGACAGCCGGATTATTGTTGATGCAGAGGTCTTGTGAAAGTTGGTCGTAAGAGCGTTGGATAAATGTACTGTAAACTCCATAAACCGGTTTTCCACCGTTGGCTGCAATACCCGAAGCAAGTGCTACCGCGTGTTCTTCAGCAATACCTACATCTACGAATTGTTTGCCTGCTTCTTGCCGACGGTCCGGAGTAAAGCCCAGAACGGCGGGAGTGCCCGAAGTAATTGTTACTACACGCGGGTCTTCTTTCATCTTTTGCAGCAGGTATTGGGCGGTTACTTCGCTATAATCTTCTTCTTCGTCGTTAACTTTGGCTTCTCCGGTCTCCGGATTGAATGGAGTACGCCAATGATAAGTCTCTTTATCTTGCTCGGCACGTGCATAGCCTTTACCTTTGAGAGTATTGATGTGTACTACTATCGGATGTTGGATATCTTTTATCTTAGAGAAAGCTTCGATTAATGCCTGTACATTGTTGCCATCATTTACATACATATAATCCAGTCCCATAGCTTTGAAGAAGTTACACTCACATTGACCGTTGCTGTCACGTAATTCTTTTAGATTCTTGTATAATCCGCCATGATTCTCGGCAATAGACATTTGGTTGTCATTGACGATGATAATCATGTTGGTACCCAGCTCTGCCACATAGTCCAACCCTTCGAATGCTTCACCGCCACTTAAAGAACCGTCGCCTATGACAGCTATGATATTTTCATTACCGCCTGTAAGGTCACGTCCTTTTGCTAGTCCGCTGGCCAGGCTGACGGAAGTAGAGGTATGGCCGATGATAAAGAAATCGTGCTCACTTTCTTGCGGTTCGGTATACCCTGATACATTGTCGTATTTGGCCGGATTGAGGAAAGCGTCTTTACGGCCGGTCAACATCTTGTGTACATAACTCTGGTGCGATACGTCAAATACAATTTTGTCTTTGGGCGAGTTGAATACATAGTGTAGGGCAATTGTCGCTTCTACCATTCCGAAGTTGGGGCCGAAATGTCCGCCATGTTCACTTAGCTTTTGCAGAAGTGCGGCACGGATTTCACCGCTTAATTTATTAAGCTCTTCAATCGATAGCTTTTTTACATCTTCAGGCGAATAAATATTTTCTAAATACATACCAAACAGTTTTTATAAATAATCTTTTTACTTATTTCTTTATGACATTGCAAAGATACGGCAGAATTTGTGATTTACTTGTATATGAATTACGGATAAACTTACCCCTATTACTGTTCTTTTTCATTGGAATAGTATCTGGTTCTATCTTTCTAAGAAGATAATAGATGTTAATTAGGTTTTTGCCTTGTGAACTAATATTTGATACAATATGTTGTTTGAAGTAAATAAAGAACTTAATTATGAACTAAAAAATTAGACATGGCTAAACCAAGCATATCTAATGATTTAGCAGGTAAAACATAATATTTTAAACTTATGATTATGAGAAAATCTATTATTCTATTAGCTTTTGTATTGGGTGGATTTACAGCAAATGCCCAATCTGTCGTAGAAGGTACAAAATTAACGGACAACTGGTCTGTAGAACTAAAAGCGGGTGCGGTAACTCCTCTCACCCATAGTGCTTTTTTTAAAGGGATGCGTCCCGCGTTCGGAATTGGAATATCGAAACAGTTAACTCCCATTTTCGGATTAGGGTTTCAGGGTATGGGATATGTCAACACGACCCAAAGTAAAACAGCTTTTGATGCTTCGGATGTCAGTTTATTGGGTAAGGTGAACTTGATGAATCTGTTTGCTGGTTATAACGGTACTCCTCGTCTCTTTGAGGTGGAAGCGGTAGCCGGAATGGGTTGGTTACACTATTACGCGAGTGGTGATGGGGACGAAAACTCTTGGTCTACCCGCTTCGGATTGAACCTGAATTTTAATTTGGGTGAAAGTAAAGCATGGACAGTGGGGCTTAAACCAGCCATCGTATATGATATGCAAGGTGGCTTCCCGGAGTCAAAGAGCCGTTTCAATGCTAACAATGCAGCGTTTGAGTTGACAGCCGGATTGACATACCACTTTAAGACAAGTAACGGAACACATCATTTTGCGAAAGTGAAAGTGTACAATCAAGCGGAAATTGATGGTCTGAACTCTTCAATCAATGCGCTTCGTTCGGAAGTGAATAGCAAAGACGGTGAAATCAATAATGCTACCCAGCGTATCAACGGATTGCAAGAAGAGCTTGAGGCATGTCGCACAAAGGTTGTTCCGGTTGAAACTGTAGTACAAACCGCCCGCGTACCGGAGTCTATCATTACTTTCAGACAAGGCAGGTCATCTGTTGACGCATCACAGCTTCCTAATGTAGAACGTGTAGCGTCTTATATGAAGAAACACGCTGATTCTAAAGTGGTCATTAAGGGATACGCTTCTCCGGAAGGTAGTGTTGAAGTGAATGCCAGAATTGCCGCAGCACGTGCAGAAGCTGTAAAAACGATCTTGGTCAACAAGTATAAAATCAGTGCATCTCGTATCACTGCCGAAGGTCAGGGTGTAGGCGATATGTTTACCGAACCGGATTGGAACCGTGTAAGTATATGTACTATTGAAGATTAAACTGATATATTACAGAAATAGAATAATGAAGGCTGCCCCAAAAAGGCAGCCTTTGTTGCATATCTTGGGTTGTATTTTTGAATACTCTGAAAGTTTAGTAGACAGATTTCTTTGTACATTACATAAAATGGTTATTTTTGCAGGTATTGTTCATGCGCGTTCTGTGTTGAGTGTGCAAATATCAACCATTAAAAACTGTATTATGAAGAGAGTATTCGTTTTTCAAGATTTTAAATCGCAGAAATTCTGGAGTATAGATGTAGTCGGAACAGATGTTACTGTAAATTATGGTAAGTTGGGAACCGACGGACAAACACAAGTGAAAAACTACGCAACGACTGAAGAGGCTGAAAAAGCAGCCGACAAGCTGATTGCTGAAAAGACCAAAAAAGGGTATGTGGAAACTGCTGAAGAAACTGCACGTGAAATGAAAGTGGAAGCCAAGAAATATACTTTGAGTTACGATGAGTATGAAAACAATGTGAATCTTCTGGATAAGATATTGAAAGATAAACATCTCTCTGAATATAAACAAATAACAATCGGTTGTTGGGATTATGAGGGTGACGACTGTTCTGCCTTATTACAGGGAATGATTGAAAATAAGGAGAAGTTCGCACAAATAGAAGGCTTGTTTTGGGGAGATATTGAGCAGGAAGAACAGGAGATTTCATGGATTGAACAAGCTGATATTAGTCCGCTGCTCGATGCCATGCCTAATTTGAAGGATCTGAAAATCAAAGGAACCAATAATCTGCGTTTGGGAAAGACTTCACGGCCGGAGTTGCGGTCACTGGAAATTATCAGTGGTGGTCTGCCTACTGAAGTGGTAGAAGATATTCTTGGTTCTGATTTTCCCAATCTGGAAAAACTGATTCTATATGTTGGTGTGGAAGATTATGGATTTGAGGCTGATATTGAGATATTCCGTCCGTTGTTCTCCAAAGAACGTTTCCCGAAGCTGACTTATCTGGGGATCGTCAATTCTGAAGAACAGGACAAGATTGTAGAAATGTTCCTGGAGTCGGATATTCTTCCCCAACTTGAAACAATGGATGTTTCGGCCGGTACTCTCAAAGATGAAGGTGCTCAATTATTGCTGGATAATATGGATAAGATCGCTCATTTGAAGTTTATCAATATGCGCTACAATTATTTGAGCAAGGATATGAAAAAACAGCTGCAGAATCTTCCTATGAAAATAGATATTGCTGAAACTGAAGAGGTGGATGAATATGATGGTGAATTGTGGTATTACCCGATGATTACAGAATAGGAGATGCAGATAATCGTTGTCAGCAACTCTCTGTCCAAACGTATAGAATACTTTATTGAAGCAGGCAAACACTTGCAGACGGAAGTTCGTTTTATGACTTACGGGGAACTTTTTAACTGCTTGCCGCAATTACGGCAGGCAGTTATCAAACTGGAACCTTGTGTAAGCGATGAAACGGATTTCCAGAAATATGCGCTGTTGAATCAGGCATATAAGGAAACACTGCAACGTTTGGGCGAGATGAGGCTATCTGATGACGTGTCCTTTTTGAATACTCCCCATGCTTTGTTACGTGCTCTTGATAAAAAGGAGACTAAACAAGTGCTGATGGACAGAGGTTTGAAAGTGACTCCGATGTTACCTTCTCCCCATTCTTTTGATGAGTTGAGAGAGCTTCTTGCTGGTTGCGGTAGAGGATGCTTTTTGAAACCCCGTTACGGTTCGGGGGCGGGAGGCATTATGGCTGTTCGCTATCAACCCAGCCGGAATAAATGGGTAGTCTATACTACCTTGCAACAAGTGGATGAAGTCATTCATAACACCAAACGTATCCACCGTTTGAGTACGGAAAAAGAGATGATCCCGTTGGCGGAAGCGGTGATGCAAACAGAAGCTATTTTAGAAGAATGGATTCCTAAAGAGCAGTTGCAGGGAGAGAATTATGATCTCCGGGTGGTGTGCCGGGAATCTGAAATTGATTATATCGTTGTGAGATGTAGTAAAGGAAGCATAACCAATCTGCATCTGAACAATAAGGCACATTGGTGGAACGAGTTGTCTTTGCCGGAAGTAGTGCGGCAACAAATCTATTATCAGTGTCAGGAAGCGGTCCAATCTTTGGATTTGCAGTATGCCGGAGTAGATGTCCTGATTGAGAGAGGAACAGATATTCCTTATATAATAGAAGTCAACGGACAGGGAGATCATGTGTATCAGGATATGTTTGCTCATAATTCTATTTATATTCAACAGATAAAAAACATAAAAAAGAGATATAACCATGCAAATAGATGAACTGCCGGCTGGCGAACAGACCCAAAATCCGGATCTGGATATGAATCAGGTGGTGGGTACTCATGATATATTGATGCTTTGCTTTGATACCTTGCGTTATGATGTCAGCAAGGAGGAAGAAGCGGCAGGAAGAACACCTGTACTGAATAGTCACGGAGGAGAATGGGAAAAAAGACATGCGCCGGGAAATTTTACTTACCCGTCTCATTTTGCTATCTTTGCAGGATTTCTGCCTTCTCCGGCGGAACCTCATTCGCTACGCAGCCGTAAGTGGTTGTTTTTCCCTGTGCAAGCTGGTACGGGACGTATTCCGCCTGCGGGAAGTTATCCGTTTACGGAAGCAACTTTTGTGCAAAGCCTTGCCAATGTGGGTTATGAAACGATTTGTATAGGAGGGGTGAACTTCTTCAGCAAACGTAATGAACTGGGGCGTGTATTTCCCGGTTACTTTACTAAAAGTTATTGGCTGCCGACCTTTGGATGCACGGCACCCGATAGTACTGAAAAACAAATTGATTTTGCATTGAAGAAACTCGAAAACTATCCGGAGGACAAACGGATTTTTATGTATATCAATTTTTCTGCTATTCATTATCCGAACTGTCATTATGTGGAAGGCAAAATGAAGGATGATAAGGAATCACACGCTGCCGCGCTGCAATATATCGACAGTCAGTTACCCCGTTTGTTCCAGGCCTTTCAGAAGCGGGGAAATACATTGGTGATTGCTCTTTCCGATCATGGCACTTGCTACGGCGAAGATGGATATGAATATCATTGCATATCTCACGAAACGGTTTATACAGTCCCTTACAAACACTTTATTTTAACGAAAAAATGAATCAACCGCTACCACGATACGTAGACTATATGTATAGTTATCCACATAAAACTGCTTATCGTTCTTTTCCGTCCCCGGTTTCGCTGGTTCCTTACCTGAAACAGGTGGAAGGACAGAAAGCATCGCTTTATTTCCATATTCCTTTTTGTAGTCATAAATGTGGATATTGCAACCTGTTTTCTCTGCAAACAAATCGTGCGGATTATATCGCAACTTATTTGGAAACTCTTCACAAGCAGGCGCAACAGTTGTCTCCACTCACCGCCGGACTGGCATTTGATAGTTTCGCCATTGGAGGAGGCACACCGTTGCTCCTCACTGTTTCTCAACTGGAATACTTACTGGATACGGCTGCCTTATTCGGAGTGCATCCTTCACATACCTTTACTTCCGTAGAAACATCGCCGGAATATGCCGATCCTGCCCGTTTGGACTTGTTGAAGCAAGCAGGAGTGGCTCGTGTGAGTATTGGCGTACAGAGTTTTCTTGACGAAGAATTAACAGCTTTGAAAAGACGTCCCCGGCAAGACATGATTAATCAGGCGCTGGAGGCTATCCGGAAGAGGCAATTCCCATTTTTTAATATTGATTTGATTTACGGAATCAAAGGACAAACTGTAGCCAGTTTTCTTTATTCATTGGAACAGGCTCTTCTGTTTCAGCCTAACGAACTCTTTATCTATCCGCTATATGTACGACCGGGAACGGCTATCACGGAGCGGGAATCCGACGATGTCTGTTTTCAGATGTATTGTGCCGCTTGTGATTTGTTGAAAGACAGAGGTTTTCTACAAACTTCGATGCGGCGTTTTATTCATCATCCGTCTACTGATGCGGAAATCTCATGTGGGGATGAAGTGATGCTATCGTGTGGCTCCGGCGGACGCAGTTACCTGGGTAATTTGCATTATGCCACCCGGTATACTGTTTGCCAGCGTTGTATTGCCGGAGAGATAGATGATTATATGGGCACTACTGATTTTACAGTGGCTCGTAATGGATTTATTCTTTCGCAGGAAGAACAGCGACAACGTTTCATTATTAAAAATCTGATGCATTATATGGGGCTTGATAAGGCCGAATATAAGCGTCGCTTTGGAGAATCACCGGATAATGTGCCGTTGTTCCGACAGTTAGCTGAACGGCAATGGATAGAAGATACGGATAACGGTCGTGTTTGTCTGACTTCCGAAGGAATGGCATACTCCGATTATATTGGTCAGTTGTTTATTACTCCTGAAATAAGAGAACTGATGGAAACTTATTCTTATTGAACGAAATAGAAATGGAAAACGAAAGCTCTTTACTTTCCTTCAGGCATATATATTATCGCGGCAAATTGAATAGCTGCAACTATACCTGTTCTTATTGCCCTTTCGGCAAGAAGTCGCATCTGGCAGATACGACCCAGGATGAACAGGCATGGAATCGTTTTATAGCAGCTATTGAACAATGGAAAGGGGAGCCGTTGCAGTTATTTATTATTCCTTACGGTGAAGCATTGATCCATCGTTATTATCGGAAAGGAATGATGCATTTGGCAGCATTGCCACAGGTGGCTGGAATTTCCTGTCAGACTAACCTTTCTTTTCCGGCTAAACACTGGCTTGATGAGATTCGTGTGACTCCCACTGTGATAAGTAAGATAAGGCTCTGGGCCAGTTTTCATCCAGAGATGACTTCGGTAGAGAAATTTGCGCATCAGATTCATATACTCCATCATGCGGGAATACAGGTATGTGCCGGAGCGGTAGGAAATCCCTCTGCAAAGGCCGTACTCAATGATTTACGGAATACTCTTTTGCCGGATATTTATTTATTCATTAATGCTATGCAAGGGTTAAGGGCACCATTAAGTCAGGAAGATATTCAGTTTTTCAGTCAACTGGATAATCTTTTTGAGTATGACTTGAAGAATGCTCCGGTACAATGGGAAGTTTGCGCAGGAGGAAGGAATAATTGTTTTATCGATTGGAAAGGGGATATGTATGCTTGTCCCCGAAGCCGGGTGAAGATTGGTAATTTTTATCAAGGTGATGGAGCTGTTGTGCCGCTATCTTGCGAGAGGAAGGTTTGTGATTGTTATATTGCGTTTAGTAACCTGAACAATCACCCTTTACATCGAATCATGGGAGAAGGGGCGTTCTGGCGAATACCTGACAAGCCACTTATTACGACTGTTTTCTTCGATGTGGATGGAACACTGACTGATTCACAGGGAAAAGTTCCTGAAAGTTATGCTAACGCTTTGCGATATATGGCACAGTCCGTTTCCTTATATCTTGCCACTTCTCTGTCGATGGAGCAGGCGAAGAAAAAGCTGGGAAAGGCTCTTTTCGATTTATTCAGGGGAGGAGTGTTTGCAGATGGAGGTTTATTATCTTATTCGGGCCAGATCAGGTGTTTGCCGGTGAAAGTATATCCGGAGGTATATGGAGAATCTGCAAAAGTCACTATTCATAGTTATGAAGGAGTGGTTTACAAGTATAGTATATTGGTACGTGATAAAGAACAGAGAGAAGCTATTCTTACCCGGTTGAAAGAGAATCCCTGCCAAATTTTTCATAAAGCTCCGCTGATAACAGTCATTCATCCTGAAGCAAGTAAAAAAGAGGGGGTGATTCAGTTATGTAAGGCTTTGACTTTATCTTTTGAACACACCTTAGTTGTAGGAAATTCGTTAAAGGATTGGCCGATGATGTCCGTGGTTTCTCATTCTTGTGCCGTAATGAATGCGGAACCCTTATTAAAAGAACGCGCACGTTATACGCTGAATCCGGATCGGTTGGCAGCTTTCTTTCGTTTTTCTAACGGAGATCCTATAGATCAAACCTCGTTTGATAATAGTTGATATATAGCTGGTTACATCTCCGTAAGAAAATAAAAACCGGTTAAAATTTGGTAATTATGAAAACAAAGCCCATATTTGCAGCCCTGAAATAGGGACAGGCATAAAAATCCTCATCGGAGGGTGCTATAATAATAATTATAGTGCTGGATAAGATGAATGGTGCAAATCATTCGCTTGTCCGGCACTTTTTTTATGTTGTAACAAAATAAGATAAAGAGGAAAAGTATCGAAGAAACTATGAAAGAGTTAGATTTGACACAAGGAAGCGTACCGAAGGTATTGTTGCAGTTTGCAGTACCTTTTTTAATTGCTAATGTACTTCAGGCACTTTATGGCGGGGCTGACCTTTTCGTTGTCGGACAATATGATGATTCGGCAAGTGTGGCAGCCGTAGCTATTGGTAGTCAGGTGATGCAGACAATAACAGGTATTATTCTGGGTATTACTACCGGGACAACAGTGCTGATTGCTATTGCTACCGGAGCCAAAGACAATCGGAAAGTAGCTTTTACTATCGGGTCTTCCGTATGGTTGTTTTCAATAACCGGCGTAGTGCTAACTTTGGTCATGGTACTTTTTCATGGTCGGATAGCAGAACTGATGCATACTCCCGTAGAAGCTATGGCAGATACGAAAAGCTATATTTTGGTATGCTCTCTGGGTATTCTGTTTATAGTGGGATATAATGTTGTATGTGGTATTTTGCGTGGACTGGGTGATTCTAAAACACCACTTTATTTTGTTGGGCTGGCATGTGTGATAAATATAGTGCTCGATTTTATATTGGTCGGTTATTTCCATTGGGGGGCTACGGGAGCGGCTATCGCTACTGTAACTGCACAAGGAGTCAGCTTTGGAATAGCGCTCTGGTTCTTATATCGGCACGGATTCCATTTTGACTTTTCACGGAAAGATATTCGATTGAACCGGAATCTGTCTAAAAAGATCTTGGTGTTGGGAGCACCTATTGCTTTGCAGGATGCTTTAATCAATGTTTCTTTTCTGATTATCACTGTCATTGTCAATCAGATGGGAGTCATTGCATCTGCTTCCCTGGGTGTTGTTGAGAAAATCATCGTGTTTGCTATGCTGCCTCCGATGGCTATATCATCGGCTGTGGCAACCATGACTGCACAGAACTATGGAGCGGGACTTATCAAGAGAATGAATAAATGTCTGGCTTCGGGGATTGGGATTGCTCTTGTTTTCGGTGTGTCGGTTTGCGTGTATTCGCAATTCCTGCCGGAGACTCTTACTGCTTTCTTTACGAAAGATGCTGCTGTGGTGGCAATGGCGGCAGATTATTTGCGAGGGTATAGCATCGACTGTATCGTGGTTAGTTTCGTGTTCTGCATTAATTCTTATTTCAGCGGACAAGGAAACTCGTTATTCCCGATGATTCACAGTCTGATAGCCACTTTCCTGTTCCGTATACCGTTGTCATACTGGTTCAGCCAGATAGATAGCTCGTCGCTGTTTATCATGGGATTTGCTCCACCCATTTCAACGGTCGTTTCATTATTGATTTGTATCTGGTATTTACGATATACCCAAAGGAAATTATATTTGAGAGGCACAATGATGCCTGCTATGTCGAATTAGGTGTTTTTAAGTGGCTAAAATGAAAAACTCAATACCTCGATATACTTTTTATAAGCATAAGTATGGGAGTGAACTTTTGGTCGATGTAGTAGAACTGAAGTATGTGAAGAAGTTCCTGGCTAAAAGTACTGTCCACACTCTCAACTATTATGATATTACTTTCATAACAGAAGGTAAGGGAGCTTTTGCAGTTGATAACCAAACCTATGAAGCAATTCCATGTGACGTCCTTTTCTCTAAACCGGGGGAAATCCGAAACTGGGATACTCATCATATCATCAATGGGTATGCGCTGATTTTCGAAGAAGAATTTTTGTCTTCCCTCTTTAAAGATTCTTTGTTTGTACGGCATCTTTCGTTTTTTCAGATAGAAAGTTTTTCATCGCGACTGCATTTGTCTGATGAGCTTTATACACGCATACTTGAAACCTTGCATGATATAAAGATGGAGATTGATTCGTATCAACAGGGCGATGTACACGTTTTGAGAGCATTGCTTTATGAAGTCCTGATGTTGCTGGACCGTGCTTATCTTAAAATGACTTCGATGGAGGAGGGCAGAAACATGGAAGTTTCCAATAATCATGTAAGTAAATTCATGAATTTGGTTGCGATACATGCAAAAGAGCAACATTCGGTTCAATATTATGCGGATAAGCTCTGCATTACTCCTAACTATCTCAATGAGATGATAACCTCGACCATGGGGTTCAGCGCAAAACAATATATTCAGGGCAAGGTGATGGAAGAGGCTAAAAGGCTGCTTGTTTATACGGACTTTCCTATAGCTGATATTGCATTTGAACTCTGTTTTTCAACGGTTTCTTATTTTATCCGTAGCTTCCGGCAGCATACGGGAGAAACTCCATTATTATATCGTAAAGCGCACAAACCGTAAAAAGTGCTATTTCTACCTTTCTTTTTATTGCATTGCTTTCCTGGTGTTTCTCTACTTTCGCATCAGATAATAAACCAATAATAAAAAGTAAAATGATGAGAGATGCGGAAAAAACAGTAGGCAACATGATTGATAAGCTGAAAACAGCTTTTATCGGTTCGATAGATGGTGAAGGATTTCCTACCATCAAAGCGATGCTGCAACCTAGAAAAAGAAAGGGGATAAAAACGATTTATCTGACAACAAATACTTCGTCCATGCGTGTGGCGCAATACCGGGAGAACAACCATGCATGTATCTACTTCTGTGATACGAGATTCTTTAGAGGGGTCATGCTACGCGGTATGATGGAGGTCTTGACGGATAGTGCCAGTAAAGAGATGATCTGGCAGGAGGGAGATACCATGTATTATCCGGATGGAGTGACGGATCCTGATTACTGTGTATTGAAGTTTACTGCTGTTTCAGGACGTTTCTATAGTAATTTTAAATCGGAAGATTTTGTGGTCGGATAGTGTGTAAGTGCCCTCTTGTTATAGTAGTTCCGAAATGTTCAGAGTTGTTTTGGCTGTTTTACTTGCCGATGCAGCATATTTACATCACTGATTATCAGTGACCATTCATTTTAATCGGTACAACCACAGTTTTGACAAATGCACAGAATGTAGGGACAAATGCAAACCGCTGTATTTCATAGCTTTGCATATACGTGTTGTACCGCCTCTTTTCAGCCTTTTTGTGGAATGTCCGCTATCAGATACAAGGTGTTGAGTGATAGGGCATTTCCGTAGGTGTGTTACAGAACGCTTGTTGAATACAAAGGTAGTGGTTTTCTTGGGATTTCTGTGGTTTGCGTGGACTTTTTCTTCCAAAGAGGTTGATTTACAGTAGAAAAACGGTTATAGAGCCAGAAAACTTTTGTAGATATACACTCGATTCGCTTGAAAAAGTGTAGAGAAATGGGTTATATTCGTTTGAAAAAGTGTAATGAAGTTGAATTATTCGCTTGAAAAAATGTAATTGCTTCCGTTTGCCCACAATGGAAAATGTTTGTATGTCCCAACAGAAACACTTATATGCTTGTAACAACTATTATATCCTATCGGGTATAATTCTGCTTATTGTATCAATATTATACCCGAAATGGTATAATTAATATATTTGACAGAACTCCATAATGTCGAGCATCTAATATTGGATACATAGTTTGAACACCAACAGATTAAAGTCTCATGAATATCACCGGAAACAATTATTGTCTTAGTTTCGGGAAAAGATAGTGAGAATATGCCGTTATGGTTCATCTTATGTTCCTGTTAATAGTGTTTATAGATAGAATTAATCCTTACCATACCCCTCCTTCTCTTTCCATATCTTGATTTCTTTATCAAAATCCGAAAGAAACTCCTTGTCTTGTATAAAGCGAAATTTATCATATTCAGCGTATGCCTTTTCTTTCGCTTGTTCGGCAGAAATGGTGCCAGCCTCATTGTATTTGTCATACTCATATAGAGTCAGGAAATCATCCAATTGCTTTTTCCAATCTGCCATTGTGGAGATGATTTGCCGTTCGGCACGAAGTTCGGCCAAATCAAGGAATGCGGTTGATAGACGATTGAAAGCTGAGACTTCTTTGTCGGACAAGTAATTCTGGGCGATAATTGTATCCGACTTTTGGACTCTGCCGTCAGGAGCGTTTTTCCACGTGGTAAGTCCCATGTGGGGCTTTTGGGCATCTGCTCTTGAATAGATGATTTCGGTTGCCGTTTGATGGGAAGTAGCCCAATACATCATATCTTGCACCCTCTTGAAGAATTGTAGGGTGGTCTCAGCCTTAGGATCATAATCGGCACTACATTCGGCATAGACATCGGTGATTTTCTGATAATACCGACGTTCTGAAACTCGTATTTCTCGGATACGTTCTAATAGGTCGTCAAAATAATCTTTGCCAAAATGTTTGCCCTGTTTCAAGCGTTCATCATCCAATACAAATCCTTTTATGATCATTTCTTTTAGAACCGATGTAGCCCACATCCGGAATTGGCCCGCTTGATAACTGCCCACACGAAACCCAACAGCAATAACCGCATCCAAATTGTAGAACAATGTATCATCGTTCTTGCCATCAAGTTCAGTTGTTCGAATTTTTCGAATAACTGAACTCTCCTCCAATTCTCCGCTTTTGAATATCTCTTTCAGATGGTTATTGATCGTATTCGTTTCAACACCAAACAAATCGGCCATTCGCTTTTGCGACATCCAAAATGTTTCATTATTGAAGATGACCTCTATACGGCTTTCTCCTTGTTTCGTCTTGTATAGCAATATGTTGGAAGATAGACTGTTGTCTATTAATTCAGGAGTTGATATTTCTTGTTTGAAATATTCTTTTGCTATCTGTACTTGTGGCTTCTTACTATCGGCATTTTCAGCAATCATCAAACAAGCGATTCGTGATAGATGTATATTCTCCACCTTACGAAAGGAGCCGGAATTTAGTTTGACCATCTCAAACGTAGCATTAAAATGCTCGGTAGTGTTACAACCTTTCTTATTGGCTATGGCGATAGCTTTGTTTAGAGTACGATTGAATTTTTGGTATGTGCCATAGCCTAATGCGGTGCACAACTCACGAGAAGTCCAATACTCTAAACCTTTATTATCTTGCTTTTTAATCCGTTCAAAGTCGGGTTGAATAGAGGGTATATTGTTCTCGTCTATCATTATTTCATGTTATTGGAGTTATACACCGCCAATCCTTTAATCGTCAACATGTATTTCTGACGAGGATGACGGGGCTTGTCTGGGTAGAGCATAGAAACAAATCCCTCTTTTATGGCTGGATTGAGAGAGTATTCCATGAAATTTTCACGGTTCTTTAAACCTACGGCTGCCATCATCTCTTTGACTGATAATCTATTGTTTGCAAGTACCTCTATTAAACGGTTGATATTTTCATTATCTATCTGTAATGGATTATCTAAGCTTGTCGGGGTACTTGTCGGGGTACTTGTCGGGGTGGAGATACCCATGTCTTCGGGGGCATTAACCACCATGAAACGATTCCTCAATTCATTGTTTTCTCCTATCAATAGATTTCGGAAGAATCGTTCTAAATACACAGGCTCTCTTTTGATGCCTTTTTGTATGTTTTGATAATTGGCTCTAACCAAAGCATTACGGAAATACCAAGAATGATTGGCAAAAAGGTCGTTCTCGACATTGAATCCCATCGAGCGTAAATACTGGATGGTGAACACTGCTGTTGTTCGGGTATTGCCTTCTCCAAACGGATGAATCTGCCACAACCCGGATACGAATTGGGTAATATGAGTGACAATTTGGTCTATATATAATCCTGTATAATCAAACGCCTTTTCTTGTTCAAGATCATACTCTATGGCTCTGCGAATGTCGGGAGCAGATACATAAAATACCGTATCGCCACGAAGCACCCATTCTTTTTTGGTGATATTGTAATCTCTGATTTGTCCGGCAAACTTGAATACTCCATCAAATATACGCCGATGAATGGCGGTCAATCCGGCTACGGTAAAAGCAAATGAACGCTCATTCAATAGTTTGGTTATATTGGCAGAAACTTTATCCGCTTCTTCTGTTTCGTTATCCTTTTCAGTACGAATGTCTTTTGAATCGTAGTAACTCTTGATAAGTTGTTGTACTTCATCAATGGTTATGTCTCCCTCAATATGCTTGCGAGCAGTTTCAATAAGATAATCCGAGGGCTTCAAGCCATCTACCGCTTGAAGTCCTATTGCCGTTTGCCAAGCATAGCCTCTTTCACGCTTTTGCGGTTCGCCTTGCTGGATGTATTCATCGAAATTGACCATCGTAATATCATTTCGCATGTTTTCGTATAGCAGATACTATGCTTTCTGTATTCCAATGAACAATTTCGTCGGCTCTATCATTTACAATAGCAGAAATTCGCTCTTGTCCTCTTGGGATTACCCCAATAATTGGAACTCCTTTTTCTATAGCTTTGTCAAGCTCCCATTTCATCCAATCACTATATGAAGCATAGATTCCAGCGATACCTAAAACAATATCCGAAGCCGCTATTCTTTCTGAGATTCGCTGTCTTATGTAATATGTATTCATTGAATTTATAGAATCTGTTGGTGGAAATTCTGTAAATTCAACATTAAAGTACCCTCTTGATTCGAGAAGGTTTCTTAACGATTTTAAGTCATTTACATGTGACCAAGAATGACTAATGAAAATTTTATATGTTTTAGCCATGTTTTTATTTCTTTAAAATTGATTTTGTTTTCTCGAAACTATCTATTTGCCATTGTAAGGGTTGCTGGTCGTGAAATAGTCTCTCATACTTTTCAGCTTCAGCATGGTTGCCTAATGCAAGATAGGCATTAGATAAAGAAGCATATTTCCAAAGCAACTCTTCGGCTTCTGGGTCTTCAAGAGATTTCAGAATTATATCAATAATCTCAGCATATGTGAGTTTGGCTTCAACTATAGAATGTGTCTTTAGTTCTTCTGATATCTCATGCAATGATTTTATATACATACAAGTTGCATAGTTTTCACCTGTATAATAATCTTTATATTGATTCCATCCTTTTTTATATGAATCTATGGCTGAGTTAAGATAACTTTTATCGGATGTTATTTCCCATAATCTTTTATTTATTGCTCCTAAAATTCCAAGAGTTTCTGTATCTGTTTGGTTTCCTATTTTCGCCATTATTAGCATAGCATCGGTCAACGCTCTTTGTGTAGATGGTACTTCACTTTTGTAACGGCACAACGCTCGTTGTTGAATATAGTATTTTTCATTTTCTGTTTTAGAACACAATTTCTCCCACAATTGTTCTGCTTTAACAAAATCACCTTTTGCCATATTATCTTTCGCCATCTCAGTCAAAGCATAAATAGAATCTTCATTATTTTTCAATTCACCAATGATACTGGAGATTTCTTCTTCTGAAATTTCCGGTTTTTTTATTTGATGAATGTAAGAATAAAGTGGGCTATCCGTTTTAGGCTCATTGATGACACTTTGAATTAAAGTTCGAAGCTGCGGAATACATTTCTTTGCTTCTGCTTCTGAAATTTCATTTCCTAAATGTTTGTAACTTATTATTCTATCGTGTCCAATATCAAACGGTATTTTCCCTTCATCTTCTTTAATGATTATTGTAGAATATGGACGTAATGCATGACGTACTCCTAATTCGTATATTGCATTAGGGTTAAAAGTTGATATGTCTGCAATAACAATGTCAGCGTAATATAAGAGTGCATACATACTTCTATCAATTATTCCAGATTCTACAATCTCGTCAGCGCGTATGCATTTGCATCCAGCGGATTCTACGGCAGGACGGATTATTTTTTTATACGTAGCATCTAAATCAATAGTACGGTTAGTATCTGGATCCTTTTTCTTGCCGAATCCCATTACTATAAAACATAAATTCCTTTCCATTATTTATAAATTCATTTAGGTCTAACAATTACTTCACTTGCTATAGGATGATTACGCTTATTGAATGCTTGTTCAATATAAGCGTTAGGATTACATTTGAAGTCATCCCATTTAACTAAGATGCAAAATCGATCATCTTCATCATATGCACATTTTCCGTGATTATTTAAGTAATAATTTTTACTAAATTCTTTAATAGTAGTCGCATCGTTAATAGCTACAGTATTATGACTTTTACCACAGATAGAGCATATATGTTGTCCTTTGTATATTGAATCATACATTGAAGGTAATACAACTCCTAAAATTCCGTTTCGAGTATTACCTTCGCTATTATACAATGACGCTTGTAGCTCTCTCTTTATAAATTTCTGTTCTTTCCACCCCAAAGTCTCTGCACTCTGTGCCCCAATCAAGAAGATTGTAACCGTTGAATCAGACAAATAATCTTCTCTGATTTTTCGCATAATATAGTCTTCGTCTTCAGAATTAATAGGGGTATTTAGCGACTTGTCTATCATGTCAACTTTTTCATTGGCACTCCATTTTTGTATTTCTCGTTTATACCAACTATCTTCTGTTTTAAAAGAAATATAACATTTATGTCCCATATGCTTATGTTTTTGCGTACAAAAATACAAAAAAGACCCGAATTATCGAATATAATTCACTACATTTGCACTATAAAATCATATTAAAGAATGAAACTGAATAGAATAAAGACTGTTTTATCCGAAAAAGGTATTTCTCAAACGTGGTTAGCTAAACAGCTCAACAAGAGTTTTAGTATGGTCAATGCCTATGCCTGTAATAGAATTCAGCCTAATTTGGAAACCTTGCAACAGATTGCGGAGATATTACAAGTTGATTTGAAAGATTTGATAACCGATAAAAAGGAAAGGTTACAATAGTATTTAATTAGGTTGGGAGGATCGGAGACCTTTTGCAGTTTATTGCAGATGTATCTATGAACTTCCGATAATATACAATATTAAGAACATGACTCCTGAAGAAAAAGCAAGAATAAAGATAGACCAGTGGTTTACTGATGCAGGTTGGGAAGTTGTCAATAGGGATGCTTATGAACCTACTTGTACGGCTGTAGCTATAAGAGAAGGTTTATTGAAAGGAAATCTTGAAGCAGATTATTTCCTTTTTATTAATGGGAAAGCAGTGGGCGTGCTTGAGGCTAAACGTGAAGAAACGGATGCTTTTGCTTCAAAAGTATGCGAGCAAGCGGCCTTATACGCAAGAAGTGTTCCGAATATCTATCAGACATACCAAAAGCCATTGCCTTTTATCTTTACCTCGAATGGCAAGGAACTATATTTCTGCGATTTTCGTGAACCGGATTCTTATTTCAAGCCGATAATGGCTATCCCTACGCCACATGAATTGGTTAAGAAACTGGGGATTGAGGATACATTTGCCGGACTTCCAACATTGAAAAAGAAAGGGCTTCGTGATTGTCAATATGAAGCGGTAACAGAACTTGAAAAGAGTTTCCGTGCTGGGCAAAATCGAGCGTTGATGGTTCTTGCCACCGGTGCGGGTAAAACATATACGGCTTGTCTTGCTGCCTACCGAATGCTTTCTTATACACCCATGCGTAGAGTGTTGTTTCTTGTTGACCGAAATAATCTTGGAAAACAAGCCGAGGGAGAATTCGGAACTTTTCGTCTGACAGAGAACGGGGATGCTTTCAATACTATCTTTACGGTCAATCGTCTTCGCTCGTCTTCTATCCCTTCTGATAGCAATGTCGTTATTTCTACAATACAACGTCTATTCTCATTCTTGAAAGGAGAAACTATTGAGGATAACGATAACGATGATGAGAACGAACCAGCAGAGGAGGTAACCTTGCCTCCTAATCCCAACTTACCGCACGATTACTTTGATATGATTATCATAGACGAGTGCCATCGCTCCATTTATGGGAACTGGCGCAAGGTGTTGGAGTATTTCGATACGGCTCGACTTGTCGGTTTGACAGCAACCCCGATTGAAGAGACAAAGAAATTCTTTAACTATAATATCATTGTCAATTATACCTTAGAAAAGAGTATCGTTGATGGTGTGAATGTGGATTGTAGGGTGTATCGAATAAAAACGCAAGTTACGGAAACTGGGGGAGCTATATTAGAGGGTGAGAGAGTAAAGGAAGAAACGAGATATACGGGTGAGGTTAAGACTGTGAGAAACAAGGAAACCAAAACCTACACCAATAAAGAACTTAATCGGAGTGTCATTAATCCGGCACAGATAAAGTTAATCCTTTCAACCTATTGGGATGTGGTTTATACAGAATTGTTTAATGACCCGCAACGTGAGCCGAATATGGACTATTTACCTAAAACCTTGATATTTGCTCTCAATGAAGCTCACGCCACAAATATCGTACAGATAGCTAAAGAGGTGTTCGGACGGACTGACGACCGCTTTGTTCAGAAAATCACTTATTCAGCAGGCGATAGTAACGAACTGATACGCCAATTCCGTAATGACAAGGATTTCCGTATTGCTGTCACCTGTACGTTGGTTGCCACCGGAACAGATGTAAAGCCACTGGAAGTGGTAATGTTCATGCGTGATGTGGAGTCATTGCCTTTGTATATTCAGATGAAAGGGCGTGGAGTGCGTACTATTGGTGATGAGCAACTTCGCAATGTTACCCCGAACGCATTCAGCAAGGATTGTTTTTATTTGGTTGATGCGGTAGGCGTGACAGAACATGCGCAAACAGTGGCACCTATAGACGACGGTCCTACAACAAAGACAATTACGTTGAAGGAGCTGTTAGAACGTATTAGTCATGGCTATATTCCTGATGAATACCTTAAACGGCTTGCGGCAACGCTTGCACGAATATACAATAAAGCGGATGATTCGCAACGGAAAGAGTTTGTCCGTCTGTCTCATGATGACATGAAGGAGCTTTCTGCCAGAATATACGATGCACTGGAGAAAGGCATTCTTCCACAGTTTGTAAGCACTGATGAGCCTAACAATGAACGTAAGGGGCTAGTCGCTCCGCTTGCCAATCATGCGGATGCCCGGAAATACCTTCTGATACTTGCAGCCGGATTCGTCAATACATTGATGCCGGGTGAAGATACGCTTATCTCCAAAGGGTTTTCCATTGAGGAAGCAAAAAATACGACAGAGGCTTTTGAAGATTTTTGTAAAAAATACTATGACGAAATAGAGGCACTGCGCATCATTTACAACAATGAGGGAGAGCCTATAACCTATTCGATGCTAAAGGATTTGGAGAACAGACTCAAAATGGCAAACAATCATTTTACATCCAAACAACTCTGGAACTCTTATGCCATAGTTAATCCTAAAGTAGTAAGGCGTTCCACTACCAAAGAAGAAAGCGATGCATTGACCAATATCATACAACTTGTACGCTTTGCTTTCCACCAAATCGAACGATTGGATAGTGTAGTTACTACCTCTAAACAGTTTTTCAATCTTTGGTTAGGACAAAACCAGCGTGAAATAACAGACAAACAGCGAGAGGTTATCAGTTGTATTGTGGATTATATTGCTTCTAATGGAGCTTGTACGGTCAGGGATATTCGTGAAGATGATGCTACCCATGCAGCCCAAATGATTAGAGCGTTTGGTAATATGCAGAAGGCAGACGAGGCACTTCATTCACTTTACACATTTGTAGTTTTAAGAAAAGCAGCATAAAGAAATGGCAACAAATAATACAACAGAGCAATCGCTCACCAAAAAAGTATGGAATCTGGCAACCACTCTTGCCGGACAAGGCATTGGATTCACTGATTATATTACCCAACTGACCTATCTTTTATTCTTGAAGATGGATGTCGAAAATGTAGAAATGTTTGGAGAAGAGTCGGCTATTCCAACTGGTTATCAGTGGGCAGATTTGATAGCACTTGATGGTCTGGATTTGGTAAAACAATATGAAGAGACCCTTAAATTGCTTAGCGAGCAGGATAATCTGATAGGTACAATTTATACGAAGGCACAAAACAAGATAGACAAACCTGTTTATCTAAAAAAAGTTATCACCATGATTGATGAGGAGCAATGGCTCATTATGGACGGTGATGTGAAAGGTGCTATCTACGAAAGTATTCTTGAAAAGAATGGGCAAGACAAGAAAAGCGGTGCAGGACAGTATTTTACTCCTCGTCCACTTATTCAGGCAATGGTAGATTGTATCAATCCGCAAATGGGTGAAACGGTTTGTGACCCGGCTTGTGGAACGGGTGGATTCTTGCTTACAGCTTACGATTATATGAAAGGTCAGTCAGCAAGTAAAGAAAAACGTGATTTCTTGCGTGACAAAGCTTTGCATGGTGTGGATAATACGCCTTTAGTGGTGACGCTCGCTTCCATGAATCTTTATTTGCATGGTATCGGTACAGACCGTAGTCCGATTGTTTGTGAGGATTCTTTGGAAAAAGAACCGTCAACTCTTGTTGATGTGATACTTGCCAATCCTCCTTTTGGAACTCGTCCGGCTGGTTCTGTGGACATCAACCGCCCGGATTTCTATGTAGAAACCAAGAATAACCAGTTAAACTTTCTCCAGCACATGATGCTTATGCTCAAAACCGGAGGACGTGCTGCTGTGGTGCTTCCCGACAATGTCCTTTTTGAGGCAGGGGCAGGTGAAACTATTCGCAAACGCTTATTGCAAGATTTCAATCTACATACTATCTTGCGCTTGCCTACAGGTATTTTCTATGCGCAAGGCGTAAAAGCCAACGTGTTGTTTTTCAGCAAAGGACACCCAACCAAAGAAATATGGTTTTACGATTACCGTACAGACATAAAGCATACGCTTGCCACCAACAAACTGGAACGGCATCATTTGGATGATTTTGTTTCTTGCTACAATAATCGAGTAGAGACCTACGATGCCGAGAATAATCCGCAAGGTCGTTGGCGTAAATACCCTGTAGATGAAATTATTGCCAGAGACAAAACAAGTCTTGACATTACTTGGATAAAACAAGGTGGTGAGGTGGACGACCGTTCATTGGCAGAACTGATGGCAGACATCAAGGATAAGAGCCAGACCATCAGTAGAGCGGTGACTGAACTTGAAAAACTGCTTGCAAATATTGAAGAAAATTGAGCTATGCGAAAAGATATTAGCACAAATGATAAAGATATAAACGATCTGTTCTTAAAGGTTGTTGACCTTGTCACGCAGGCAAGGGAACGTGTGGCAACAGCCGTCAATATTGCTGAGGTCTATACTAAGTTCCATATTGGACAATATATAGTAGAATATGAGCAAAAGGGAGAGACAAGAGCCGAATACGGAAAGGCTGTACTGAAAGAACTCTCTAAACGTCTGACTGATAGGCTGGGAGATGGATGGTCGTATTCAACGCTTAAGAATATACGGCAGTTTTATATTGTCTTTTCTAAAGGGCTAACCAGTGGTTGTCCAAAGTCGAGCCAAAAGGCTAACCAGTGGTTAGCCGATTATCCGAAGGCAGAGGAACATCTTTCTGAAACGACATTCGCTCTCTCATGGTCTCATTATCTTATACTGATGAGGGTGGAAAATCCGGATGCCCGCAGCTTCTATGAAATAGAATGTACCCAACAACAATGGTCTAAAAGGCAACTCAGCCGTCAAGTAGGAAGCTGTCTTTATGAGAGATTGGCTTTGAGTCGTAACAAAGATGAAGTAATGCGGTTGGCGAAAGAAGGACAAACTATTGGGAAACCATCGGACATCATCAAGAATCCCATCACATTAGAGTTTCTTGGTCTAAAACCCGATGCAGTTTACTCAGAGTCTAAATTGGAGAATGCCATTATCAACAAGATGCAGCAATTCCTATTAGAACTTGGCAAAGGGTTCCTCTTTGAAGCAAGGCAGAAAAGGTTCACATTTGATGAGCAACATTTCTTTGTTGACTTGGTGTTTTACAATCGTTTGTTACAATGCTATGTGCTTATAGATTTGAAAATAGACAAACTTACTCACCAAGACCTTGGACAGATGCAGATGTATGTCAACTATTACGACCGCTATGTCAAACAAGACTTTGAAAAGCCGACAATTGGCATTCTGTTGTGCCGGGAGAAGAACGATGCACTTGTGGAACTCACCTTGCCTAAAGATACTAACATCTATGCTTCTGCTTATCAACTCTATCTCCCCAACAAGGCTTTATTGCAAGCCAAGGTGAAGGAATGGATTGAAGAGTTTGAAGAAAATGAGGAATTAAAGAAACTGGAAGAAAATGAATAGTAATTGTGCAGTTTTTGGCTGCACAATTACAAACAGATATACAACAATGGATACAAAAGCGTTACGTCAAAAGATACTCGACCTTGCGATACATGGAAAACTTGTACCGCAAGACCCTAACGATGAACCTGCATCAGTTCTGCTCGAACGAATCAAGGCTGAAAAAGAACGACTGATAAAAGAAGGAAAAATCAAGCGGAGCAAGAAGTCTGCAAAGACTTCTGATACGCCCCATTATGAGAACGTGCCGTTTGAAGTGCCGGAGGGATGGATGTGGACAACTTTGGGAGTTATCGGTACTTGGCAATCAGGCGGAACACCTAGCCGTTCAAATAAATCATATTATGGTGGGAATATACCTTGGCTTAAAACTGGAGACTTAAACGATGGATATATTACTCATATTCCTGAATTTATTACAGAAGAAGCAGTCGTGAATTCTTCTGCAAAATTAAATCCTGTAGGAAGTGTTTTAATTGCAATGTATGGAGCGACGATTGGCAAACTGGGTATTCTTACATTCCCGGCAACAACAAACCAAGCATGTTGTGCTTGTATTGAATACGATGCTATCGACCCAATGTTTTTGTTTTATTTCCTTTTGTCTCAAAGAACAGCATTCATCGCAAAAGGTGGTGGCGGAGCCCAACCGAACATTTCAAAAGAAATAATAGTAAAGACCTATATCCCTTTACCTCCATTTCTAGAGCAACAGCGTATTGTAGCTGAAATAGAAAGATGGTTCTCGTTAATTGATATTATCGAGAATGGGAAAAATGATTTGCAAAACATTATCAAGCAAACCAAAAACAAAATTCTTGACCTTGCCATTCATGGAAAACTCGTATCGCAAGATCCGAATGATGAACCAGCCATTGAACTCTTGAAACGTATAAATCCCGGCTTTACACCTTGTGATAACGGGCATTATCCCGCAGGATGGCAACAAACAATTTTAG